>ENA-OROP01001402-OROP01001402.1-human-gut-metagenome-genome-assembly--contig:-NODE-1402-length-21944-cov-7.488008_pt1 | contig 21944 bp, 28 predicted proteins | sample MGYA00242132_ERZ509056 | MGnify/ENA primary metagenome ERZ509056 (study PRJEB26280, sample SAMEA2338768) | human gut metagenome | biome: human gut; feature: human-associated habitat; material: faeces...
CATATGCATCTTTAGGTTGTTTTGTAACAGCATGGATGCCGCTGCCAGAACCGTACAAACCAGAGGACATAAAAGAAGCACCTTGGAAAAATAGAGCATTAGGTGATTTCATGAAAGGAGCAAACAGATGATTAATCCATGCGTGAAATGTCCCGAAAGAGACCGTTGCGAGGGAATGAATCAGCCATGTAAGCAAGGTAAAGCCTACCAGAAGTGGAAAGCTGGATGCAAGAGAGTGGCGGAGCATACAAAACGGGTGAATAAGAGGAAGAAGTAAATTATGAGTCACGAATACAAAATATTAGAACAAATGCTTATCGAAGGGAAGATAAGCCGTCAGGAGTTTAAAGAGAGGATAGATGCTGAATACAATAAATTGGAGCGGGAGCTTATGAACGATGAGATCGCACCGGATGAACATGTTGAGAGATATAATGCTTTGATGGAGCTGGAGCCTCAGTCGTTCGGACCACCGGAGTTGCATGAGCATATTTGAGAGGAGTAAAAAGATGGAGCAGATTAGCCTTGAAGATATTAATCTTGATATAATCCCGATCAAAGTGTTACAGGATGTTGATAGGAGAATCGCTGACTGGAAGGTATTCGGGGGTAAAGATTCTGATGAGTACATTCAGAATCAGTTAAGATATTTGAAACGAATAGAAAAAGCGGTAAATACTGCAATGTCTGCAAAGGGAAAGTAGGTGAATGGATGGATACACGAAATCACGAACACTACAAAGACAAAACGGCGCATGATGCGATTAGGGCAGCGGATAAGCCGCCGGATTCGGTAACAAGAACAATTAATGCTATGAAAGCAGTAGCGGCAATAGATGAATTTGAAGTATTTGGACGAATTAAACTCAGAGATAAGAAAACGGGCAAGATTTATAGATAGCAGGAAAGAGGTGATTCCATTGGAAAAGTCAGTCCTAATCCAGTACTGCGATATACAAGCAGAAATAAAAGAGCTGAGGAGGCTCATAAGAATGACAGAAGAAAGGCTGGAAAAAATCGAGCAAGAAGGAGCGGTGAGCGATGTAGTATCAGGAGGTATGGGAGGGATACAGCATTTTACGGTTGAAGGTTTTCCGGTTCCGGGGTATACTAAAGCAAAGAATTTGCTCATATCGAGAAAACAACGCCTAAAGATGAAAGAGGAAGAACTGCTCGAACTTACCAATCAGGCAGAGGAATACATAGAATCTATCGAAAAAAGTGAACTCCGGATTATGTTCCGACTTTATTATATCGAGGGACTGACTTGGGCACAAGTGGCTATGAGAATGAATTCTCTCTTTCCGAAAAGAAAAATAGCATATACAGAGAAAAACTGCCAGAAGAGAAAAATTAGATTTTTTGAAGAAAATTCAAAAATGTCTCCCGATGTCTCCTCAAAGTGTGGTAGAGTGTAAAATGAAATAAAAAGGCATAGTTGCCTTGGTTATTTCTCCGTAAAACTTTCTTGAAATACATCCTATAGAAATGTAGGGTGTATTTTTATTATATAAAAAATCGTAGTAGTATGGAAATTTATCGATATATATTGTAAAATAAAGAAAAATGTTTTACGGAGGAAAAACAATGAAAAGGAATACAGTGGCTTTTTTGAATATGAAAGGTGGAGTATGTAAGACATCGTTGTGTAAGGAAATAGCCTTATACTTATCAGAAGTATATCAGAAGAAAATACTTGTGATAGATATAGATCCACAATCTAATTGTACTCAGTCATTTTTTGAGCGATATAAAATTTTTAGTGGAGAGCTAATTACTGATACATCAAATATTCAGTCGATTCAAAAAATTTTTTCTCCGAGCATAGGAAGATTGGAGAAACCATCACTTGATGAAATAATTCTACAGCTTTCCGATAATTTACATATTGTTCCGGGTGAATTAGAAACAATCTTTATGGAAAGAGAAACTGCAAGCGGAGTCGCCGAGCAAAAATTACGTAATTTCATAGAGGATAATCAGCTGCAAGAGAGCTATGATTATATTTTGATAGATTGTCCACCAACATATTCATTCTATACTATAACAGCTTTATTGGCTACAGATTTATATTTAGTACCAGTAACACCAGATGCATATTCATTATTAGGAGTTAATCTTTTACAAGAGGTCATCATTCATTTAAAAGATAATTATAAGTCTAGTTTTCGAGAGAAACCTTTAGACAATCTAGGAATTATTTTTACTAAAATAACTAAAAGACCAAGAACTGGCATAAAAAATAATATGAGACAAATTAAAGAGGCTTATGCTGATCAAAATATGCCGTTTTTTGAAAATTCATATTTAAAAGCAGATAAAATTGCTACGGCCAAATTGTCCACATTTATCTTGGATAGAAAAGATGAAGCTTTAAAAGAGAACATGAAAAAGATATGTGAAGAATTCATAAGCAAAGTGGGGGAATATAATGAATAGAGAAATCTGGACAAAGAAAATAAGGTATATTAAAAATTTAAAAGACGAAGAATTGATTAGAATGGAGAGTTATTCGTTGATTGTTAGCTTTATGCTTTCAAAAGATGCATTTAAATTTAATGTTGATTTGAAACGATTTATAGAAAAATTAGGAATTGAATGTAAACCATATTTACTAAAAAGCAGAACAGCAATATTGGGAAGAACTATAAGAGTATTAGAAAAGGCAGAAAAGCAGCAACTATTAAAATATGTCAGTGTTATAAGTGAAGAAATTGATAGTTTGCCAGAAACTCAGAAGCCAGAAACAGTAAATAAGAAAAATGAGAAGAACTATATGAAAGAAGTGCTTAAATTATATGGAAGAAAGGGAAACCAGTGAGTGAGTATTTAAAATTTATGGAAAAATATTTTCCATATTCTTCGAAAATTCCAAATGAAGATAAAATATATCAGCTTGTATGTGAAAATAATTTAATGGTAGGAATTATTCTTTCGAACATGGATGCAAGTAGATTTTATCTGAATGAAGAAAAATTAATATTTTATCGTAGATACAGAGATGGCGTTAATAAAATATTAATTTATATTCCCCTAAATGATGAAATTGGAATCTATGCTTGTATGAGATATTCAATAGAACAACTTTTGAAATTTATTTATTCAATTTATTTTGAAAAGAATATTGCTGATATCAGCAGAACGAGTTATAGATACATTAAAGAAGATATAAAAAAGAATAGACATATTGATACAGATATAAAAGAATGTTTATTAAAATTATATACATATTATGCCAACTATTCAAATGATCTTCATGACAAAGAGGTAACCTGCAATAAAGAATTGGATTTTTTGGGAAATATAATTCAATCGGAAAATGAGTTCGCTGACGGGGTAGAAAAAGATTTAAGAAATATACTCATTCTTTCTTATAAAATAATGTGTCATGTGTTTGATATAAAGTATAATTTATTGAATGTATCAGAAAGATCATCCCTTGAAAGTTTGAAGTCAAAAGGGGGAAAAAGGAAAATTTATAGTATTTTAAAAAGAGATGATATTACAGAGTGAGATAATATAGTAATTCAAGACCGCACAAAATGTGTGGTCTTTTTCTTATCCCCTTAGCTCAGTGGTAGAGCATAAATGTTCCAGGTTCGATTCCTGGAGGGGATATTTCCAAAACGAATAAAGAGGTGGTGATGATGCCGAGAAAGCCGGACGAAAGAATAATTCAGGCAAAAGAACTATACCTGAAAGGACTGAAATTAGTTGAGATTGCAAGTCAACTAAGTCTTCCGGAAGGAACAGTTAGACGATGGAAAAGTACTTATAAATGGGATAACGAACGTTCGGATAAAAATAGCGAACGTTCGGATAAAAAGAAAGGCGGTCAGCCTAGTAATAAAAACGCAGAAAAACATGGTTTCTTCTCGAAGTATCTTCCGGAAGAGACCTTTTCTATTATCCAGGATATTAAAAAGAAAGACCCGTTAGACATTCTCTGGGAGAATATACAGATTGCTTATGCAGCCATCGTAAGAGCGCAGCAGATCATGTATGTAAAAGACCATGAGGATAAGACGATTGAAAAGATAGAGGAAAAAGAGGGAAATGTTATAGGTGAAAAATGGGAGGTACAACAGGCATGGGATAAACAGGCAACATTTTTAAAAGCACAGGCAAGGGCACAGGGAGAATTAAGGTCCTTGATAAAGCAATATGATGAACTGTTGCATAGTAATTATGAATTAGCAACAGAAGAACAGAAAGCAAGAATAGGAGTATTGAAAGCAAAGGCTAAAGTTGATGATCAGATATCTGTAGAGGATAAGGTGGCTAAGCTATTCGAAGCGATAGGCGGTGAGCTAGATGCTGAATCTGAATAATATTTACACGCAGAAGCAGATAGATATACTGAAAGCCTGCCAGAATACAGATTGGTTTATGCTGATCAATCATGGGGCGAAGCGTAGCGGTAAGACACAGCTAGACAATGATATATTCTTGCAGGAACTCATGAGGGTTCGGGGAATAGCAAATGAACTTGGGATAGATACTCCACAATACATTCTTGCAGGATATTCTTTTTCAAATATTCAGAAGAATATCCTCATAGAGCTATCTAATAAATATGGATTTGAATTTAAGTTTGATAAATACAATAATTTCACATTATTTGGTGTAAGGGTTGTGCAGACTTCGCATGGTTCAATATCTGGTCTGGGAAGAATTCGAGGCATGACAGCTTTTGGAGCTTATATCAATGAGGCATCACTTGCAAATCAGGAAGTCTTTGACGAGATTAAAGCAAGATGTAGCGGTCCAGGAGCAAGAATCATTGCCGATACTAACCCGGACCATCCAGAGCATTGGCTGTTAAAAGACTACATCCAGTCAGAAGCGGCTGGGATTATGAGCTTTCATTTCCGATTAGATGATAATACGTTCTTGGATGAAAGATATGTGCAGCAGATCAAAGAAACAACCCCCAAAGGGATGTTTTATGATAGAGGTATTAATGGATTATGGGTATCGGGAGAAGGAGTTGTTTATCCAGAATTTGATAGAAATGTCCATGTAATCACGAGAGAACAGGCAAACAAGATAATATTTGACCGGTATTTTGCTGGTGTGGACTGGGGCTGGGAGCATTATGGAGCAATTGTTGTAATTGGAGTAAAAGGTGATGAGTATTACATCATAGAAGAATATGCAGCACAGCATAAATATATAGGCGAATGGATAAAGAGAGCAAAGGATGTTATCAGAAGATATGGTAACATCCCTTTTTATTGTGACCCGGCCAGAACGGAGCATATCTCAGCTTTTCAGAAAGCGGGAATATCCGCATATCTGGCAAACAACAGAGTATTGTCAGGAATTGAAGCGGTCGCAACGCTTATGACGACAAAAAAATTCTTTATTGTTTATGATGAATGTCCGAGATTCCGGGAAGAGATTTATAAGTACGTGTGGAAAAAGAACACAGGAGAACCATTAAAAGAGAATGACGATGTTCTTTGCGCAATCCGATACGGCATTTACTCCGATATGACAGTAAGAGAGATAGAAACTCCACAAAAACAGATACAGAACGCAAAGAGATTGAGAGGTATGTTGCGATGAGCGAGGAAACATTACATGTAAATGAATTTGAGAAAGATACAAAACCGGTGTATCGTTCTGAAAGAAATTTACAACAGAGATATGGGCCAGAAGCCAACTTCTCGTATCGCGCTCATAGTGCGGAAGAGATTTTGAGTGATAAAGCATTATTAAGAGAAATGATAATGAATCATCATGAAGTGCAGTGTCCAAGACTTGCGGCATTAGATGATTATATCAAAGCCAGAAATCCAACGATTTATAATGCGGAGCGGCGAAGGACAGAAAAAGAAAAGGCAGATTACAGAGTGGCTCACAATTTTGCTAAGATTATCAATGTATTTGACGTAGGATACAACACCGGGGTTCCAATAAAGAAGGTCAGCGAAGATGATAAGATAAACGAGATGATAAAAGAATATGACCGGGTAAATGATATTGAAGCACTGGATGCGGAGCTGTGGAGAGATTTCCGCAAGTATGGAAGGGCTTATGAACTACAGTATCGTAACCAGAATGATGAGGATAGGTCAGTGATCAGCAATGTGTTTGAGACGTTCGTGTGTTATGGATTGGATGTAGAACGCACACCTTTGTTTGCTGTAAGGTATCCGAAGTACAAGATCGGACAGGAAGAAAGGGTATCTATAACAGTCTATACAGATACAGAGACCATTACATATAAACCGACTACTGTAAACATTCTCAATCTGGAAGAAGAAAGCAGAGAGCGGCATTATTGGGGAGAGGTTCCGATCACAGAATACTCCCCGGATAGATATCGTCAGGGAGGATATGAGGATGTCACATCTTTAATAGATCTTTACGATGCAGCGGAATCGGATTCTGCAAACTATATGAGTGATTTTAACGAGGCAACACTTGCAATCACAGGCGATCTTGACATGAACAGATATACTGTCCAAGACATGATTGACATGAAAAATGCGAATATGCTGCTTTTGAGTAATGGAATCAATCCGGACGGAAGCAAATCACAGACAGATGCAAAGTACATCTACAAACAGTATGATGTAACGGGAGCGGAAGCATATAAGGAACGCTTGCAGAAAGATATTCATAAGATATCCTTTGTGCCAGACCTTACAGACGAAGCTTTTGCCGGAACGCAGTCAGGAGAAGCGATGAAGTACAAACTCTTTGGCTTTCAACAGGTATGTAAAACGAGCCAAAGGGGATTCAAGAAGGGATTAATGCGCCGCTATCGCTTGCTGCTTAATATCAAGAATTTTGTACAAGAAGCGGATAACGCAGACTTAGGAGAATTACAGATTGTCTTTACCCCAAATCTTCCAAAAGCCATTCTGGAAGAACTGAAAGCTTTAGCGGATGCCGGAGCACAGTTTAGCCAGGAAACCTTGTTAGGGCTTGCTTCTTTCATCGAAGATGCACAGGCAGAAATGGAAAAAGTAAAAGAGGAGGAAGAGGAAAACAAAACGGATCTAGTATTGAATCAAATGTTTTCTCCGGTACAAAGCAATGCAGAAGAAGAGGTGAGAGCGGATGAATCATAGTCGCTCGTATTGGAAGGAACGAGAGGAGCAGGCAAGAAAGGAACGTGCGAAACGGGAAAAAGGATATCAGGAAGAAATCAAAGAGATATATGAAGATATGCTCGATGATGTACAAAAGGAGATAGATTCATTCTATGTAAAGTATGCAAAAAAGGAAGGGATCTCTATAGGAGAGGCAAAAAAGAGAGCATCTAAACTTGATATTGAAGAATATGCCCGCAAAGCCAAGAAGTATGTAAAGTCAAAAGACTTCTCAAAAGAAGCAAATGAGGATATGCGGCTTTATAATATGACAATGAAAGTCAATCGCTTAGAACTTCTGAAAGCAAAGATTGCTTTAGAACTTACAGGAGACTTTGATAAGCTTCGGGATTACTACAATGAGGTAATTACTGATGAAAGCATGAAAGAATTTGAACGGCTTGCCGGTATTCTTGGTAAGACCATTACAAAAGCAGACACAGTAAAGAGGGTGAAAGCAATCGTAGGAGCATCCTTCCACAATGCAACCTTTTCGGAACGTATCTGGGGACAGAAAGAACTATTAAAACTTGAGGTAGAGAAACATCTTCGTACGGCTCTAATACAAGGGAAAGGCTCAAGGGAACTTGCCAGAAGACTCAGAAAAGTATTTGGAGTCTCTCAGTATAATGCAGAGAGATTAATGACTACGGAGCTTCGAAGAGCACAGACAGAAGTTGCAAAACAATCTTATGAGAAGAATGGCAATGAAAAGTATGAGTATATGGCAACGGGACCGCATCCATGTAAGATCTGCAAAGGATTAGATGGGAAGATATTTAATGTATCGGATATGATGCCGGGAGAAAATGCCCCACCTATGCATCCTCAGTGTCATTGTACTACTGGTCCAGCTCATGATATGGAAGATTATCATGCATGGCTAGATTGGCTTGATAAAGGTGGAACCACGGAAGAATGGGAACGCTTGAAAACACTTGGTAAATCTGATAAGATGCAGTTAACGAAGAAAGAAAAGAAAACACTTCTTGAATACAAGAGTTCAGCAGCTTATAGAATTAATGAGCTACTAAGAAATCATAAAGATACAGATGAACTTCCAGAACAGGAACGAAAGTTTGTAGAAGAGTTAGATTCTGCTTTATCAAAGATGCCCCAATATGAAGGAAATCTTATACGGACAGTTGATTTTACGGCTTTTTCAGATAAAAATGAGAGAATTGAAAAATTTATGAAAGAGTATGTTGAAAATGAGACAGTCACAATAAATCAATATTGGAGCATGTCAAAAGAAAGAGGGTATAATGAAGATGCAGACATACAAATTTATGTTCAGTCCTCAAAGAGAGGAAGAGATATTAGTTCGATTGGCTTAGATGAAAAAGAAGTGCTTTATGAACGAAAACAAGAATTTTGTGTTGTAAAAACAGTGAATTACAACGGAAAATATTTCATACTTTTAAAGGAGCGATAGCGATGGGCTTAACAGCAAGAGAATGGATATGGCTGCCGCGAGATGAGCAGGAAAGAAGAAAAGGAGAATTATCTCAACACGAATGTTTTTTACTTCGAACTAGATACGATGATGTACATCCTACGGAAAAGGAAAAAGCAAGTCTGACCCAGGAAGCAAAAGAGAGGATGCTACAAAAACCAAGTGAAGAAGAAATTCGAAAGTCAAAAGAAAGTGATTTAAAAGTAATGAAGATGTTTGGACTTATTCCAGAACAAGTGACATTTGAGGAATGGGAAAATGCAGGATATCCTATAGGATGGAAAAACGAGTGATTTTATCTGACTTCCATTATCAATACTTGTAAGTTTTGATAATGTACAGATAACAACGAAATATAGAGCGGACAGCTTTATCAAAACTTATTATCAAAAATAATACCATCAATCATTGCGATTGGTGGCATTTTTATACTTATTTTTAAGAAAAGGAAGGTAAGAGAACATGAAAAAGTATGTTGGAACAAAAGTAATTGAAGCAAGACCAATGACAAGAGGAGATTACAATAACTACAGAGGCTGGCAGATTCCAGCGGACGAAAATCCAGAGGACGCAGGCTATCTCGTGAAGTACAGCGATGATTATGTAAGCTGGTCTCCGGCATATGCATTTGAGGAAGCTTACAGAGAATATGATAAGAATAAGCTTCCAGCAACGGCGATAGGTATGATAAGTGAAGACTACAAAGAGCGTTTCAAAGCAGAATATAAGCAGTTAGAGATTCGCTTTGACGGATTAAGAAAAATGCTTAAGAAATGGGATGAGGGAACGCTTGCCTTTGAACCTACTTGCCCACGCAGCACTTACAATATGCAGCTTAAAGCTATGGCAGATTACATGGCGGTACTCGAAGCAAGAGCAGCAATGGAGGATGTAGACTTAATGATTTAATTGTGCCGGTGCAAGAAAGGAGAAAGACATGATCATCACAGGAATGGCACACTTTGAATCAGTGTGCAAAAGAAAATTGGTTGAATGGTATCGCAAAAACAAAGCGTGTGTAGAGATTGACCTCAGTAATGTATATATTGTCTGGTCTTGTAAGACATTACAAAATTACAAGTGTCTTGCATCAACAACAATTTCGGGTGACGGCATCTATGCCGAATATACCTATAACGGAGACAAACAGGAACTTTACGAAGATGTGTATGGGAAATTAACAAATACATGTCACACAGAAGAATAGGAGGTGATCCAGGTTATCTCCCACCGGCGGGGAATGACCGGAAAGGAAGGAGGGTTTCTTTTGATTGAAGTAAGCGTTCGAAAAGATGAAGTCAAAGTTAGCGGACATGCTGGCTTTGCAAAAAAAGGGGAAGACATTACATGTGCAGCAGTTTCAATTCTCACACAGAACTTAGTTAATTCTATTCAGAATTTGACACAGGATAAGAGCACTTGCGTAGTAAAATCAGGAAAAGTAATCATAAATTTAGATTTTGGGAGTCTGTCAGAGCAAACAAAAACTCTGATAGATTCTTTTTTTCTTGGTATTTGCAGTATAGCAAATGAATTTCCAAACAATGTAAAAATTGTGTAACTTATTATTTGTCTGAAATGACATTAAACTACCCAGAGTGACGGTTCGGACTTAGTACGGAGCGGTACAGAAAGGAGCAATATGAGTAAATACAAATTAGACTTACAGTTATTCGCAGAAGGAGACGGTGGTGGCGCAGGAGACGGCAGCGGAGCCGGAGCGGAAGGAACAAACGGAAACAACCAGGGCGGCGAAGGGAGTAAAGAAACTGTCAGCTTCGATGATTTTTTAGCACAGGAAGGAAATCGTGCAGAATTTGACCGCAGAGTACAGAAAGCAGTGAATACAGCTGTAGGAAATGCACAGGCAAAGTGGAAGGCACTGGCGGATGATAAGCTCTCAGAAGCAGAAAAGCTTGCACAGATGACCGAATCGGAAAAAGCAGAGTATCTTCGCAATAAAGAGAGAAGAGAATTTGAAGAAGAAAAGGCGAAATTTGAGCAGGAAAAGCTTCTTGTAGAAGTTCAGAAAGAACTGCAGGAGAAATCTCTCCCGTTAGGATTTGCAGAATCTTTAGCAACCATTATGGATGCAGAGAAGATTAAGACAGCGATCACAGATATTAAAAAGGTTTGGGATGCAGAAATCTCTGAGGCGATCAAAGCTAAGGCAAGGCAGACTCCTCCGCATGACGGCGGGGGAACTCATGCCGGAGGCAGAAGTAGAAATGCAAGTATTGCAGCAATGGCAAAACAGAGCAGAATCATTAAATAAAAGAAAGGATAGAGAAAATGCATAAAACAAAATTAGATTTACAGTTATTTGCTTCGGAATTTAATCCGGATAATGTAACAATGTATGAGAAAAAGGATGGAACAATCCCGGAAAAATACAATACGCTTATTTTAAAAGATGTTATGGAAAACAGTAAGGTCATGCAGCTTGCAAAGTATGAAGAAATGGATGGCAAAGAAAAGAAATTTGAATACTTTGCAAAAGGACCAGGTGCTTACTGGGTAGGTGAAGGCGAAAAGATTAAGACATCGAAAGCACAGTGGTTAAATATTAAGATGGTTGCCAAAAAGCTTGGTGTAATCATCCCATGCTCAAGAGAATATCTCCAGTATAAGATGTCCGATTTCTTCGAAGTTATGAAACCGAAGATTGCAGAAGCATTCTATAAGAAGTTTGATGCGGCAGCAATCTTAAATGTGGAAAATCCGTTTCCGCAGTCGGTAGACGGTTCTACAGAAAAGGCAGGAAACACAATCAATGGAGAGCTGACCTATGACAATATCCTTGCCCTGGAAGACCTGCTGACAGACGAAGATTACGATGCAAATGCCTTTATCTCTACAAAACGGAATAGAAGCACTTTAAGAAATGCTCACAAGATTGAGAACGGTGTTGTTATTGAATCAATTTATGATAGAGGGAATAATACAATTGATGGAATGCCAGTTGCAGACCTTAAATCACTTGATAAGGGAACATTATATGCCGGTGATTTTGACTATATGTACTACGGAATCCCATTTGGCATGAGCTACAAGTTAGATGAATCGGCACAGCTTTCAACACTGACTAATGCCGATGGAACACCAGTCAATCTGTTTGAGCAGGAATTAGTGGCTTTGAGAGTAACAATGGATGTTGGTTTCATGATTGTAAAAGACGAGGCATTTGCTAAGTTGACATCCGGTTCTCTTAAAACATTAAAAGTAACCAGTGCGGCCGGAACAAAGGCTGGAGACACTAAGGTTACCGTAACACCAACAGCTACCGATAGTAATACATACAAGTATAAAGTCGGAGAAAATCTCGATATGCCGGTAAAAGGACAGAACGTAAAGGGATGGACTGTATGGGATGGTTCTTCTGATATCACCGCTGAAACCGGAAAAGAGATTGTAATTGTTGAATGCGATGCCAAGTACAAAGTAGTTGGTGCAGGAAAGACAGAGGTAACTTCGAAAGCGGGGGTGTAAATGTATAGAGTAATCAGAGAATTTGCAGATTTAACAGATTCAAAGAAAATCAAAGAAGGAGAAATCTATCATAATTATTCTGTCGGGGATGTGTATCCTCGACAGGGCAAAAAAGTAGATGAAAAACGTATTAAAGAACTTCTTGGAGCAGAAAACGCAAGAGGAGAACCACTGATTGAAGCGGTACAGGAAGGTGATGTACAGTGACAGACATCGTTTTATTAAGCGATTTAAAGGAATTATTAGGACTCCCAGAAGAAGAACATAGTCTTGACCGAAGATTGACATTAATCCTTACAGGGACAAAAAAACGGTTAAAGTTTCTTCTTGGAGGATTAGATCCACCAGATGAGATGGATTATATTATTTTGGATGTTTCAATTATTCGGTATAACAAACTTGGTTCAGAAGGGCTTTCTTCCCACAGTGTTGAAGGAGAAAGCCTTTCCTGGTCTGACAATGATTTCTCTGGATATATGGACGATATCAATGCTTATCTTGACGAACGAAACAAGAACAAAAGAAAAGGGGGATTCAAATTCTTATGAGGTACGGCACACAAGTATTTTTTCAGAAACGAGTTCCAGGGGCATATGATTCTGATACGGGAAATTACGAAGAGGATAAAATTCAGGAAACATTAAAATACGCCTCTGTCATGGACACACAAACAAAGATGCTTAAATTAGTCTATGGCAGCATAAAGCAGGGAAGTCTTACGCTACACATTCGGAATCATTATAAAGAAAAATTTGATTACATCCGTATTGGTGAAAAGATCTATAAGGTTGATTACACAAGAAAGCTTCGGACAAAGCAGACGTTTATTGTGTCGGAGGTGGCTTGATGTCAGGAATCAAAATGATAGGGCTGAATGAACTCCAGAGAAAGCTGAAAGCAAACTGCAATCTAAATGATGTTAGAAGAGTAGTTCAGGTCAACGGAGATGAACTGAATGGAAAAATGAAACGGAAGACAACGACAGCATTTACGAAAGGGTATACGACTGGTGATACGGCCAACAGCATCAATACAGAGATACGGGATGACGGGATGACAGCAGCGGTAGGACCGACAACAGATTACTCGCCTTATGTAGAATACGGGACTCGGTTCATGCAGGCGGAACCGTTCGTAAAACCTAGTTGGGAAGAACAAAAAGAACTCTTTAAAAAAGACATGGATAAACTTGTGAAATGAGGTGAAAAGCATGGATCCACAGCAGGAATTATTTTCCTATTTACTTGTAGCATTAAAAGAAAAGTATCCAGATATCGGGATTTATGACTCATTCCTTCCACCAGAAGGAACACCGTACCCGTTTATCTACCTTGCAGATTCTCATCAGACGGACGATAGAAATAAAACGGTAGCATTCGGAAATGTCTTTCAGACAATCCATGTCTGGCACAATAGTCCAAGACAGCGAGGAACAGTATCGGGCATTCTGTTAGGAATCAAGGATATCTGTTATAAGTTACAGTCAACAAAAAACTTCGGCTGGAATCTTCGAAACATGGATCAGAGGATTTTAGCGGACACAACAACAAAACAGCCCCTCATTCATGGAGTATTAGAACTCGAATTTAAGTTTAATTAGGAGGTACATAGATGAAAAGGTTAGATTTACAGCTTTTCGCAAATGAGGCAGTACAGGGTAAGAAACTTGTCTATCTGTATAGAATCTTATCAGAAGCAGCAAAGGAAGACGGTACAACACTTGCTTTTACGACAGAAAACGGACGTACCAAGTCAAAGGATGCTGACTCTACAGCTACAAAGGATGGTTCAATCAGGACACCGGGAGCAGCGGAAGTAGAGATTACAGCGACTTCCATTTTGAAAAAAGGTGATAAGCTGATTGACAAACTTGAAAAAGCATTAGATGAAGATTCTCTTATTGAGATTTGGGAAGCAAATCTTATGGAACCGGCAGCAGACGGAAACAATAAATTTAAAGGGAAGTATTTCCAGGGATTTTTAACAGAAATCGAATATACAGCAAATGCAGATGAATTCGTAGAAGTATCCCTTACGTTTGGTATTAATGGAACGGGAGAAGACGGAGACATCACCATTACAACAAGCCAGAAGGAACAGGCCTACGCTTTCGCAGATACACCAAAAACAGGTGCCTAAATCATTAAAGGAGGAAGATAAATGTTTGAATTAGAAATGAATGGACAGGTATATCAGTTTAAATTTGGAATGGGATTCTTAAGAGAAGTAAATAAGATGACAACTATTCCAGTAAAAAAAATTCCAGGTAAGGAAATGAACATCGGAATGCAGTATGCATTTGGAGAGTTACTGGATGGAAATGTCGAGACTTTATGCGATGTTTTATTTATTGCAAATAAGGGACAGAATCCTCGATTGAAAAAAGAGGATATTGATATTTATATTGAGGATGAGAACACGGATATAGACGATGTGTTCAAGCAGGTGATTGATTTTTTAAAGTCAGCGAATGCTACGAAGAAAATCACAGCGGAAGTGCTGAAGATGATGGAGAAGCAGAAGAAAGCGGCAGAACTGGAAGCGGCAAAGGAAAAGAAAGCGGAGAAGAAACAGAAGTAAAAGACTTTGAGGAGATATACAAACAGATAGCTCTTGAATGTTTTCAGTACTTAGGATTTAAGAGCTTTGAGGAAGTAGATAGTCTCACAATCCCCGAATGGAAATTATTAAGAAAAGCAATAGAATTGAAACAGGAAGAAAAAGATTATAGAAATCATTTACAGGCGTTTCTGAATTTCAAGGCAAAAGCCAGAAAGAAATCAGGAAGGCCTGTTTTTACTATTTTTAAAAAGTTCTACGACCATGAAGCAAACTTAAGAGAAATCATGAAAGAAGAGAACAAAACAGACCGATTTGCAAGAGTAAAGCAGCTTTTAAAACGAGAGGAGGGATAGACTAATGTCAGAATCATACAGTGTAGAGGCGATACTTAGCGCAAGAGATGCAGGATTTACTGCCGGGATGAAAGCTGCACAGAAGTCTACAGAATCTCTCGGTTCAATACTGAAAAAAGGAATCGGATTCGGAGCTTTTGCGGCAGCAGGTGGCAAAGCGGTATCGGCAGTTACAAACAATTTGTCCGGTCTTGTTGCTGGAATGAATGAATCTAGTGCAACCTGGAAGACCTTTACGGGCAATATGACAATCGCAGAAAAGTCTACAAAGCAAATCACAAAGGTACGAAAAAACTTACAAAAATTTGCCGAACAGACTATATACAGTTCTTCCGATATGGCTTCTACATATGCACAGCTTGCGGCGGTAGGAACAAAGAATACTACAAAACTGGTAAAAGGCTTTGGAGGACTCGCCTCTGCCGCCGAGGACCCACAGCAGGCGATGAAGACACTCTCGCAGCAGGCTACCCAGATGGCGGCAAAGCCGAAAGTGCAGTGGGAAGACTTTAAACTCATGGTTGAACAGACTCCTGCTGGCGTATCAGCGGTTGCGAAGACAATGGGAAAATCTACCCAGCAGATGATTAAAGATGTCCAGGATGGCAAAATAGCAACAGAAGACTTTTTCAATGCTGTAGCCAAGACGGGAACAAATAAGCAGTTTACGAAGATGGCAACAGAATATAAAACGGTTGGTCAGGCAATGGATGGACTGACAGAAACAGTCAGCAATAAGTTACAACCAGCGTTTGATAGTGTTTCATCTGTAGGAATTAAGGCAGTTAGTGCAATTACAGACTCGCTTGATAAGATAGATGGAAAAAGTGTTGCAAAGAAAATTGGAAGTATTGGGAAAAATGCAGGAAAGTACTGGGAAGTATTAAGCTCAGACACAAAAGAAGCACGAAGTGCAATTGGTTCAGCAGTGAGTGCAATAGGAGGCAGTTTAGAAAAATTAAATGGGTCTTTTGGCTCTACTGAATCGGTATCAAATTTTAAAAGTGTAGTAGACGGAGCTGCATCTGGTGTTTCTAAGTTTGCTGGATTTTGTGAAAAAAATTCAGATTCTATCGCAAAACTAATCACGGTACTTCCGAAAGTACTGATAGGCTATAAAGCATTTAAGATTGTAAAGACACTTGCTCCCGGAGTAAGTAGTTTTTCAAAGGCCATATTATCTTTATTAGGAAAAGGCATTGGAGGATTAGCTGCAAAATTGTTTGGAGTTGCCGCAGGAGAAACAGCAGCAGGAAACTCGGCAAAAGTAAGCAATAAGGCGATGCTAACAATGGCAAAAAGTACAATGATGCTTGGTGTTGGAGTATTAACGATTGCCGCAGGCTTTGGAATACTGGCAGCATCCAGTATAGCACTTGCAAATGCCGGGACACCAGCAATTGCTTGTATGGTTGGTATGGTTGTCGCGGTTGTGGCATTAGTAGCAGGTGCGGCAGCAATTGGACCGGCTCTTACAGCCAGTTCGGTAGGATTAATAGCCTTTGGAGCAGCAGTTGTTCTTGTGGGAGCAGGGGCACTTTTGGCAGCAGCGGCGATTAAAGTTATTTCGACAACCCTTCCTACTTTATCAGAATATGGTACATCTGCCGCAGTGTCCATAGCGGCTTTAGGTGCAAGCATGGTAGCCTTTGGAGCAGGAGCTTTAGTAGCAGGAGCAGGATGTGTAGTGCTGGGAGCGGGCCTAGTTGTAGTTGGGGCAGGAGCAGTTATAGCTGCCGCAGGAGTAATAGCACTTGGAGCTGGTGCCACCCTATTAGGAGCTGGCCTTGCTATATCTGCCGCATCGGTTACTGTTTTAGCAGGAACTCTTCCGGCACTTGGAGCTGGTGCTATAGCGTCAGCCGCAGGATTTACGGCACTTTCAGCATCGGTATTAATGCTGACTCCGGCATTATTAGCATCCTCGGCTGGTCTTGTAGCAATAGCCGCCGCGGCAGCAGTTGGAGCAGGTGGGCTTACTATATTTGGTGGAGCAATGATTGTTGCAAGTGGAGGGACTGTTATATTAGCGGGAACACTGAAGCTTGTGAATTCTAGTATGAAAACAATTGCCAGTAATGCAAAAAGTGCAGGAAAATCTTTAAAAGGTATGCAAAGTTCTGTTAAGACAACGAGCGCAGGGCTGGATGCTATTGGAAGTAAGGCAAAATCGGCAATGAGTAAGTTGATCAGTGCTTTTTCAAACGCTTCTGGGAAGGCAAAAAGTTCTGGACAAAAAGTTGGAACGGGATTTATACAAGGAATGCAGCCGGGGTTGAATAAAGCCCCTAATGTTGCATCCTCTGCCGTATCAAAAGTAAATGCAAAGTTGCGTTCTGGCCGTTCTGGGGCACATGCTGCAGGTGCTTATATCAGCCAAGGTTTTGCACAAGGAATGAGTTCTTGTCTGGGACAGATTGAAGCAGCGGCATCCAGAATGGTAGCGGCAGCGGACAAAGCAATCCGGGCGAAAGCTAAGATTCATTCACCATCGAAAATGACAGAAAAAGATGGTAAATTCATGGGAAGTGGTTTCGCAAAAGGAATTAAAAAAAGTACTGGAAAAGTAAAGAAAGTAAGCGAGAAGCTTACCAAGGCAGCTCTACAAAAGAAAAAGACAAATGTATATGCAAAGGCTATAAAATCAAAAGTTTCCTATGGAATTAAGGCAGGCTTAAAGAGCGTAAAGAAAAAAACAAAGAATCTTCTTGGTTCATCCAAAACGACTCTATTGAAAGCTAACCAGAATCGACAATATGAAGACATGGCAAGTAAGGCAATAGATAAGTATAAGACAACAATCAATAAAAAAGTTTCTTCTACAACGAAAAGTTTAAAGAAGAAAGTTGATGCAGTCACAAAGTCTTATCAGAAAAAGTATAAGAAAAATGCGAAGCTGAAAAAGGCATATACAAACGCAGGCAAAGGGTTGAAAGAGAAAATCACAAAGAAGATAAAGGCACAGGGCAATGCAGCAATCAAGGCAGTAGATAAGACTTTTACAGCTTTAGGAAAGAAGTATCAGAAAAAATACGATGCAATAGCAAGTGACCGTTCTAATTTTCTTTCAAAGATGTCTGATTATGGGGATTTGTTCAAGTCAGATGATTACGGCTTTATCTCTCTTGTTAATTTCAAATCTCAGACAAATCAAATCAACGCTCTTGCGAAAAATATGGAGCATTTAAAGAAAGTATTGCCTTACAACATGATGAAGGACATTCAAGCACTTGATACCGCACAAGGACTTAAATACACAAATGAACTTCTTAAAAAGGGTGATACCTGGTTGAAACAATACGGTAAGGATTATACAAACTTCATAGCAACAGCGAAGAAAAACGCAAATACTTACTATCAGCCATACATTACAAAGCTTGATACAGAGTATGTCAATGCAGTAACAAAAGCAATCAAAGACTTGCAGAAAAAGATGAATGCTATTGGAACGCAGGCATCAAAAGGCTTAGTAAAAGGAGTCTCTAATAAGAAGAATACAAAGAAGGTGAAGAAAGCATCAAATAAGCTTGCTTCTACAGTTCCAAAGACGGCAAAGAAAAAACTGAAAGTTCATTCACCGTCAAGAGTAATGGATAAGATTGCATATTATACCGGCATCGGTTTTGTAAATCGTTTAGAAGCAATGAGAAAGAACGTGCAGTCTGCTATGCAGGGAATCGTAGATGTTCCGGCACAGATGGCCCCAACTTTTGCAGGAAACTTTAACGGGGAGTTATCTTCTGATTATGAGTATTACACGAAAGCAGAGTATACCGTAAATGTGCCGCTTGAAATCAATGGTAAAGAATTTGCCAGGGCAACAGCGCAGGATACAATGGTAGAACAGAATCGCTTACAGCGTAGAAATAACAGAAAGAACGGAAAGGTCTAGGAGGGGAGATATGTTATATAAATTCATAGATACAACAGAATATCAGGATGAGATAGCATTGCCCTCAGAGGCGATGAACTTCAATGGAGTATTTCTTGAAAATGAAGTAGAGGGATACAGAACTCTATACGTCACTGGCAGAGAGTCCCTTGCTCCGGAGTTAGATTTTTATGAGTCCGGAGCAAGACATGGTAAAAAAATTAAAAGCAGAATGTTCCAGGAAAGAGTGATTACGGTAGGGTATCAGTTGATGAGCCCTACCGCTTTTGACTTCCGCATGGCATACAACAAAATGGCTCAGATTTTAAATGTATCTTCTGCAAAGATGATATTTTCGGATGAACCAGATAAATATTTCATTGGAACCCTTACAAGCATGGGTGAGACAGACCCCGGAAAGCTTTGTATAACAGGAGAGCTAGAGTTCACCTGTCCTGATCCATTTAAATATTCCGTAGACCAGAAAATTTATAAATTGTCTGGTCTTAGCAAGATATATTACGAAGGTACGCAAGATTGCTATCCAGAACTCCGTTGGAACATAAAAGGTAATACCGGATATGTTGCTGCCTATAAAGATAGTGCAGATACAATCATACAGATTGGCAATCCATCAGAGGCACAGGCTACGAGTAACATCTTTGCCGCCGGCGACATTGTAGTGGCAAAATGTGAAGATGCTTCTATTTTTGTAAACAATAAGCAGAAAGATATCTTAGGAGCTATCGGAAATGAATGGGAATCCTTTTATTTAAAACCAGGGGATAACCAGATTGGAGTCCTTGCCTCGGGCTGGGCGAAAACTCCCGATGTAGAAATGATTATCCGGGAGGTGTGGCTGTGATACTTTATTTTGCTGACAGGAGTTTAAATGTCATAGGAAAAGCGTCCACAAGCCTTCCTGTAGGCTATGGAATTATAAACGATAGCAAAGTAGAAGATATCGAAACAATGGCTGTATCGCTTGAATGTGACGTTCTATACGAAGACAGTCCACAGAAGGTAGAAAACTATACAACTCCGGGAAACTACGTTTTAAGAAAATGCAAGAGAGATAAGGATATCTTATTTCAAATTATCGAAGCGGAAAAGGATGACGATGCAGGAACGTGGCATATTTACTGTGAAGATGTCGGCTTAGATTTGTTAGATGAAGTTGCATTAAAAACAAACAATGCAAAGAATTTGACAGTTACGCAAGCAGTAAATAATACAATCATAGGCAGCGGCTATGAGATTGGCATCAATAAAGTGACAGATAACACAACAAAGTTATGTGAGTTCTCTGAACAGACACGCTCTGAACGATTAAAAGAAATCGCAGAGTTATTCGAGGTAGAGCTTGATTATCGTTTTACCCTCAGTGAGGATGGACACACAGTAAATCATAAATACATAGACATTTATAAAAAGCGTGGCAGTAACAACGGTGTGTTTCTTCGCAAAGGAAGAGATATAGACAACATCACAGTTACAAAATCTATTGAAAACCTTGCCACATCTCTCTATGCCTATGGAGATTCGGACAATTCCGGAACATCGGTCACCTTAGATGGGTATAAGTATGATGATGGAGATTTTGTTGTAGCGGCACAGACCTTTGATGATCGAGACGGGGATGGCAGAGCAGATACAGGATATTGCTTGCAGTCTCGGAAAGCCCTCGAAAAATGGGGACGTAGCGTCAACGGCACAAAGAGGCATATCACAAAGCTTTACAACTTAAACACTGTCAGTCAGAAAGCACTTTTCGAAGGAGCCTTAAAAGAATTAAAGTCAGTCTGTAAGATGGCAGTCAATTATGAATGCAGCATCACAAATACAGAAAAAGAAGTTGCCCTGGGAGATACCGTGAATGTTGTAGACGAAAAAAGTAAGCTGTTTTTATCCGCAAGGGTTTTAAAAATAGAGACCTCAGAGGTTGATAAAACAAAGACATTGACATTAGGGGATTATCTGATAAAACAAAGCGGCATCTCTGAGCAGACAAGGCAGAATATAACACAGATTATCACAACGGTTATAGGAAGCAGAGTCCAGGAGATGACAGCAGAAGACGTAAGGAGAATATGCACATGAGTTTGTTAGGTGAAGAAGGATTAAATGAAGTATGGGAAAGAATGAAAGCTAAAATTTTAGAAGAAAATCAAAAGTATAGATTAAATCTGGAAGATGGAGCATATTCACTAAAAATCTTTCGGCAAATGAATATCTGTATCATTCACATAGTAGCACTCAGTGAACTTAAGGAAAGATCTATTACACTACCCGAAGGATTTTGGCCAGAAGATAACATAAATAATGAGTTTATTTCAGCAACATCTGGGAAAATTGCGGTGAAAAATTTATCAGCACAACAGACATATTCATTAACATATTTTACTTCAAATTTTCTCCCGGATGAAAAATATAAAGTGTAGGAGAGCGAAATGGTTACGATAGATAATGACTTAAGAACAATCAATATCCCATCAGACCTCCAATTCCTTGGCGTAGCTGGGGATAAAGATGTTAATCAAATTGAATTTGAAATGCCAGTTCGATACAAAGAAATCGACTTATCTTCTTATAATGTAAAAATTAAATACAGAAATATAGAACGTGGCAAACTTCGATATATAGAAGGAGAGTATACTCCGATAGATAAGATAGTTACCACGAATTTAATTAATTTCTCATGGATCATTGGGGAAAATGTTTGCAAATATCAGGGGATAACGGAATTTTCGATATGCCTATCGGATAGAAGAACGAAAGAGTTTAATACGAGATGGGTAGCGTTACCTGTCTTAAAGAAACAATTATCTCCAATACGATATATTAATGACAGTGAGAATTTAAAATTGAACATAGAAGGTCTGACTTTTACTGTGGAAAACGAAAATCTTATTGTGAGTAAGAAAGGTAGATGAGGATGGAAACAACGATTAACAAGTGGACGGACCCAGATGGTAATAAGTATTATTTTAAAGACGAAGTTGCACGGGCACAAAACAGAGAGGCAATCAAAGATGTAGACATAGAACGTAAGAGAATTGATAATCTTGTTAAGGACACTACCGATAATGTTGTAGAATATAAAGCCG
>ENA-OROP01001419-OROP01001419.1-human-gut-metagenome-genome-assembly--contig:-NODE-1419-length-21784-cov-4.342169_pt1 | contig 21784 bp, 19 predicted proteins | sample MGYA00242132_ERZ509056 | MGnify/ENA primary metagenome ERZ509056 (study PRJEB26280, sample SAMEA2338768) | human gut metagenome | biome: human gut; feature: human-associated habitat; material: faeces...
TTTTGGCTTTGCCATTTTCCCCCGACCGGGGGAAATCTTTCCCAAAGGGGGAGCCCTTGGCAAAGAGGTTTTGTTTCTCATAGACGCATGGCGTTTTCGATAGACTTTACGGACTGCCAAAGCCTCTCACTTTGGGAGAGGTGGCATCGCGTTAGCGATGACGGAGAGGGCAAGCCAGTTGACAAGAAAGGGAAAACCTTATGATACAATGGCTCAAGAAACATTGGGAAGTGCTCAGCTACCTGATCTTTGGGGTGCTGACCACCCTGCTCAATATCCTGCTGTACGCGCTGTTCAACCGGCTGTTCGGCTATACCGCCGCCAACAGCTGGGGCAATGTGCTGGATAACATCCTCTGCATCCTGTTTGCCTACGCCACCAACCGGGCGTTCGTGTTCCGCAGCAAAACGCGGGGCAGGGAGCAGGCAAAAGAGTTTACAGCCTTTGTCTCCTGCCGTCTGGGCACGCTGCTGCTGGACGCCGCCATCATGCTGGTTTTGGGCAACCTGCTGGCGGCCCAGGGCGCGGCGCTGATGGACAGCCTCATGAGCGGTCTGCTGACCCATGCGTTCCACTGGTTTGGCCCGGACACGACGCTCCAGATGGCCAGCTCCTATGTGACGCCGCCGTCCGTTGTTTCGGATGGCTCGGCGGCCATTGCCATCATCGGCGGTGCCGACGGCCCCACGGCCATCTTCGTCACCAGCCGGGTGGACATGCAGGCCCTCTGGGGCCTTGCCGTCAAGGTATTTTCCAATGTCATTGTGGTGATACTGAACTATGTGTTCAGTAAGCGGATCGTTTTCAAAAAGAAATAAGGGGTACGCCCCTTGATAAAACTATGGGAGGTACGGTAATTATGAAACGTGGTTTGAAAGGCTTTGCATTCCTGGTTTCCGGCCTGGTGCTGGGCATCATCGGTGCTACGGCGTCGGTAACGGCCATTGCACTCAGCGCGGTGGGCATGGCAAAAGTACGCCGTGCCAACAAAAATTGAGTTTAGGAGGAAAGAGCATGACCCGTGAAGAGATTTTGTCCCATGTGGACCATACCCTGCTGAAACCCGAGGCTACCTGGCCCCAGATCCAGACCCTCTGTGATGAGGCCATTGCCAACCACACTGCTTCTGTCTGCATCAACACCTGCTACGTCAAGCAGGCGGTGGAGTACATGGCAGGCCGCATCCCCGTGTGCTGCGTCGTCGGCTTCCCTCTGGGCGCCATGGATCCCAAGTCCAAGGCATTTGAGGCGAAGACCGCCATTGAGAACGGTGCCGCCGAGGTGGACATGGTCATCAACATCGGCCGCCTGAAGAACAAAGAATACGATGCTGTCCGCGAGGACATCCGCGCGGTGAAAGAGGCTGTGGGCGATAAGATCCTCAAGGTCATCATTGAGACCTGCCTGCTGACCGACGAAGAGAAAGAAAAGATGTGCGACATCGTCTGCGAGGCCGGTGCGGACTACATCAAGACCAGCACCGGTTTCTCCACCGCGGGTGCCAACTTCCATGATGTGGAGCTGATGGTCAAGGGCGTGCGTGGCCGCTGCAAGGTCAAGGCTGCCGGCGGCATCTCCACCGTGGACGACATGGAGAAATTCCTGGCTCTGGGCGCGGACCGTCTGGGCACTTCCCGCGCCGTGAAGATCCTGAACGGCGAGCAGGCCAAGGGCTACTAAGGATCTATTTGCAATGGAACCGGCAAAGGGCACAGCTTCGGCTGTGCCCTTTTCTGCGTTTTTCCCTGTACGGGAGGGGATTTTGCATCAATTCCAGAAAAATGCTGAAATAAGTGCGACTTTCTCTTGACAATCTGACGCAGGGATGATAAAATACCAAACGAAACAACTGAATACCGACTTATCAAGAGCGGCTGAGGGGACAGGCCCTGTGAAGCCCGACAACCTGTGTGGATCACACATAAGGTGCCAAATCCTGCGGGAAACCGAAAGATAAGAGTGCAAACGCTCAGAACTTCGGTTCTGAGCGTTTTTATTTGCGCAAACCTTGAAGTCTGTGTAGGAAGCTGTAGAAGAATATCCACAACGCTACGCTATGGAGGAAAATTTTATGGCAAAGCATCGTCTGTTTACTTCCGAGTCCGTTACCGAGGGACATCCCGACAAGATCTGCGATCAGATCTCCGATGCCATCCTCGACGAGATCCTGACCCACGACCCCGAGGCCCGCGTGGCCTGCGAGACCTGTGCCTCTACCGGCATGGTCCACATCATGGGCGAGATCACCACCAACTGCTATGTCGATTTCCAGAAGATCGTCCGCGAGGTCGTGGCCGATATCGGCTACACCCGCGCCAAGTTCGGCTTTGACGCCGACACCTGCGCCGTCATCTCCAATGTGGACGGCCAGAGCCCCGATATCGCCCTTGGCACCAACGACCAGGTCGGCGGTGCAGGCGACCAGGGCATGATGTTTGGCTATGCCTGCGATGAGACCCCGGAGCTGATGCCCATGCCCATCAGCCTGGCCCACAAGCTGGCCAAGAAGCTGACCGAGGTGCGCAAGAGCGGCGAGTTGGATTACCTCCGCCCGGACGGCAAGAGCCAGGTCACCGTGGAGTATATCGACGGCAAGCCCGCCCGTGTGGACGCCGTGGTCATCTCCAGCCAGCACAGCGAGGCCGTGCCCATGGAGCAACTGCGCGCAGATATCATGGAAAAGGTCATCAAGGCTACCATCCCGGCCGAGCTGCTGGATGAGAACACCAAGTATTATATCAACCCCACCGGCCGCTTTGTTGTGGGCGGTCCCCAGGGCGATACCGGTCTGACCGGTCGTAAGATCATCGTTGATACCTATGGTGGATATGCACGTCACGGCGGCGGAGCTTTTTCCGGAAAAGACTGCACAAAGGTTGACCGTTCCGCAGCATATGCTGCACGTTATGTTGCAAAGAACATTGTTGCAGCAGGTCTTGCTGATAAGTGTGAGATTCAGTTATCTTACGCCATCGGTGTTGCACAGCCTACTTCTGTCATGGTTGATACATTCGGTACAGGAAAGATCGCAGATGATGAGCTGGTAAAGATTGTACGTGAGAACTTTGATCTTCGTCCGGCAGGAATTATCAAGATGCTGGATCTGCGCCGTCCGATTTACCGTCAGACAGCTGCTTATGGTCACTTCGGACGCAATGACTTAAATCTCCCATGGGAGGCAACAAACAAGGCAGAGGCTTTAAAGAAGTACCTTTAATTTATGAAAAGTTTACATAATTTTTTATAAAAGAATGATATAATAAGACACAGAGTTTGTTCTGTGTCTTATTTTTTTTTACAGGGAAGGAATACGAATGAAGATAAAAACCAAACTGATCATTTCGTTCTGTATTATTATCTTTGTGCCATCGATCCTGGCGATTGCCACGATCAGCGCCTATTGTAATTTTCAGTCGCATGTGATCGAGCAGACGTATGGAATTAAGAATGCGGATGCCTATAGTATTATCAATTCTGTACCGATGTTAAACCGTTATACTGCACCGGATTTTGAAAAGATCAAAAAGACCATAAAGTTATCTCCTTCAAAAATGGAGGACGTTTCGTATCTTAGTGAGATCAATGAGAGCCTGGAACAGAAATATTCCTATCTGGTGGTAAGAATCGGGGAGAATATTTCTTTCAATGGGGGAAGTGATAATGAAAAGATTCTTTCGGAACTTCCGGTATATGGGGCAAACAGTTCGAAACAGGGAGTGGACAAATATATCGACCGGGACGATGAAATTCTGGTAAAACAGGCAGATTTTAAGCTGGATTCGGGAGAAAAATGTACGGCGTATATAGTCACGTCTTTTGATGCTACCGGGCAGGAGATCCGCCAGTTTATTTTATGGGGGATTATCTGTGTGGTAATCATTCTGTTACTGACAGCGATCATGATGATTGTGTGGATCTACCGGAGCATGATTACACCGATCCAGAAACTGCGCGTTGCGACAGAAAATATCAAAGAAGGAAATCTCGATTTTGTGTTGGATACCGGAGGCGACGATGAGATCGGGGAACTTTGCACGACCTTTGAACAGATGCGTCAGCGCTTAAAAGATAATGCAGAGGAAAAACTAAGCAACGAAAAAGAAAACCGCACGCTGATCAGCAACATTGCCCATGACCTGAAAACACCGATTACGGCGGTAAAGGGCTATTCGGAAGGCATCATGGATGGAGTAGCCAATACGCCGGAGAAATTAGATAAGTATATCCGTACCATTTACAACAAAGCAAATGAGATGGATACACTGATCAATGAACTGACACTGTATTCCAAGATCGACACCAACCGTATTCCATATGATTTTGCAAAGCTGAACGTTGCCGCATATTTTAAGGATTGTGTGGAAGAAATCGGACTGGATCTGGAGGCAAAGGGGATTGCCCTGTCCTATTTTAATTATGCAACACCGGATACCCAGATTATTGCAGATCCGGAGCAGCTGCGCAGAGTAATCAATAATATTATAGGAAATTCCGTAAAATATATGAATAAAACGGAAAAATTCATCAACATCCGGATTAAGGATGTCGGGGATTTTATTCAGGTAGAAATCGAAGACAATGGAAGGGGAATCGCCCAGAAAGATCTGCCATATATTTTTGACCGGTTCTACCGGACAGATGCTTCGAGAAATTCGGCAACCGGTGGCAGCGGAATCGGACTTTCCATTGTAAAAAAGATCATAGAGGATCATGGAGGGAAAATCTGGGCAACCAGCAAAGAAGATTCCGGCACCACCATGTACTTTGTAATACGCAAATATCAGGAGGTAACAGCAAATGAGCAGAATACTGATCGTTGAAGATGAAGTGGCTATTGCAGATCTGGAGAAAGATTATCTGGAACTGAGTGGCTTTGAAGTGGAAATTGAAAATGACGGAACCAAAGGACTCGAAAGAGCCCTGCATGAGGAGTTTGATCTGTTTATCTTAGATCTCATGCTTCCGGGAGTGGATGGATTTGAAATCTGTAAAAAGATCCGTGAGACAAAGAATACACCAATCCTTATGGTTTCTGCAAAAAAGGATGATATTGACAAGATTCGCGGGCTCGGACTGGGGGCAGACGATTATGTGACAAAACCATTTTCCCCGAGTGAACTGGTAGCCCGCGTGAAGGCACATCTGGCACGGTATGAGCGGTTGATCGGCAGCAATATGCCACAAAATGATATCATTGAGATCCGGGGCATTAAAATAGACAAGACGGCGCGCCGGGTATGGGTCAATGGAGAAGAGAAACAGTTTACGACAAAAGAGTTTGATTTGCTGACTTTTTTGGCAGAGAATCCAAATCATGTATTTACAAAAGAGGAATTGTTCCGTAAAATATGGGATATGGAATCTATCGGTGATATTGCAACGGTTACCGTACACATCAAAAAGATTCGAGAGAAGATTGAGATGAATACGAACAAGCCGCAGTACATCGAGACCATCTGGGGAGTCGGATATCGGTTTAAATTATAAACGGTCTGCCTCCTGAAACTATGATTAAGGGGGCTGTTATGAACGAACACAAAAAACATGGCAGCAGTTTCTCCAGCAAAATGGGCTTTATTCTTGCCGCTGCGGGATCTGCTGTCGGACTTGGAAATCTGTGGAGGTTTCCTTACCTTGCCGCAAAATACGGTGGAGGTTCTTTTTTACTGATCTATGTGATCCTTGCGGTTACGTTTGGATTTGCACTTATGATCACAGAAATTGCACTGGGCAGAAAAACCGGGAAAAGTGCACTGTATGCATTCAGCACGCTGCATGAAAAGTGCGGTTTCATTGGAATTCTTGCCAGTATTGTGCCGATTATCATTCTTCCGTATTACTGTGTGATCGGCGGATGGGTCATCAAATTTGCATGGGCATTTCTTACAGGAAGCGGAAATGCAGCGGCAGCAGATGATTATTTTTCAAATTTTATTGCAAGGACTGGGGAACCGGTGATGTGGCTGGTATTTTTTATCCTTGCCACTTCGGTTGTGATTCTGCTTGGCGTAAATAAAGGAATTGAAAATATCAGCAAAGTGCTGATGCCGCTTCTGGTAGTCCTTTCCGTTATTATTGCGGTATTTGTTGTGACCCGTCCGGGAGCAGGGGCAGGAATTGTCTACTACTTAAAGCCGGATCTTTCCAAGATCAGTGCGAATGCTTTCCTGGCGGCACTGGGACAGCTGTTTTATTCCATGTCGCTGGCGATGGGCATTATGATTACATATGGCTCCTATATGAAGAAAAATGAGGATATAGAGAGCAGTGTGCGGAATATCGAAATCTTTGATACCGGAATTGCATTTCTGGCAGGACTGATGATTGTACCGGCCGTGTTTGTGTTTTCCGGTGGAGATCAGGCATCGCTGAAGGCAGGACCGACACTGATGTTTATTACACTGCCAAAAGTGTTTGACAGTATGGCGGGAGGACACCTGATCGGAACGGTATTTTTTGTGCTGGTATTGTTTGCTGCACTGACATCGTCCATTTCCCTGATGGAGACAGTGGTTTCCATTTTCGTGGATAAGACAAAAAAGAGCCGTAAATTTATTACGGTCTGTGTAACCGTTTATACGGTGTTGATGGCAATTCCGTCTTCTCTTGGATTTGGAATCTGGAGCGGTTTTTCGATTCACGGAATGAGTATTCTGGATTTCTTCGATTTTATATCCAACAGTGTCCTTATGCCGATTGTGGCATTCCTGACCTGTGTATTTGTCGGTTTTATTGTGAAACCAGAGACGATTACGGATGAAGTGGAATCTTCCACACAGAAATTTAAGAGTAAGAAACTGTATATTGTATTGATCAAGTATGTTGCACCGATACTGGTACTGTTGATTTTATTCAGTTCGGTATTAAATGCACTTGGAATCATTACTTTGTAATGGACAACAGAAAAGAAGAAACAAAAAACCCTATGCATTATGCATAGGGTTTTTAGATAAATATATGTTTGTTCTGTTCAATTGTATTCGGACTTGCTAGGCAGTTCCGGAGTTTAACCTCTCCGGCAGGGGTGTGAGCACACGACGGATACCGGAACCCTCCGCAGGAATTCCTGATCCAAATAGTCCGCATCTGCTGTACTGCGTTTTCAACAGGCAGCATGTCATGTTGTGAAAACAAATCCCTGCGCTGGACAATCGCGCTTGCTGTAAAAAACAGATCAATGAAATCTATGACATACTGAGCTGTAATACTGACAGTTCAGAGAATAAAGCCTACTTGTTTATGCGTGCGGTACTCTCACCGCCTGAGCCTGATGGTCAAATATTGTACCGTCCTTATATGGACTCATATAAGCGTACCCCGAAAACCGAAGTTTGTCAAGTGTTATTCGCTTTTCATGACCATTATACGCTATGTTTGCCGGGAAATCAATTGTGGAAATCCGAGAAATACAAAAAGTTGTGTCAAAAGAGGGAAAAACGGCTCAAAGATTGCAAGAAAATGGTCGATATAGTATAATAAGGTATAAAAAAGTAAAGGCAAGGAAAACCATGATCGATATTCACTGTCACCTTCTGTACGGAGTAGACGACGGAGCAAAAACAATAGAAGAATCTGTGGCGATGCTTGAGGCAGCAAAAGAGCAGGGCATTTCTGCAATGATCCTGACACCGCATTACCGGCACGGCATGTTTGCTTATCCGAAGGAAGAAATTGAAGAACATTTCCGTATTCTGGAGCCGTATGCACAGAAACTTGGAATTTATCTTGCACTGGGCACCGAATACCATGTGAACAGTCATATTGTCGAGGCACTTGACAGTGGCAGATGCCGGACAATGGCCGGCTCGCGGTATGTGTTGTGTGAGTATTCGCACGACAGTGAATATGCCTATATTTACCAGATGACGCAGGAATTGGTTCTGCACGGATATATTCCGGTATTTGCACATGTGGAACGGTATGGAGCACTTGCAGATTTGCAGCTGGCAGAGGAGCTGCGCAATCTTGGGGCATGGATTACGGTGAATGCGGATGCGGTACTCGGACTTGAGGGTATGGGTCCAAAGAAATACTGTAAAAAGATGCTGAAGGCAGAATGTGTGGATGCGATTGCATCGGACAGTCATGGAATAAAAAACCGTGCCAATCATATGGGAAAATGCTATGAGCTGATTGAAAAAAAATTTGGCAGGGAATATGCGGATCAGCTTTTGGTGAATCATCCGGCAAAGATTCTGACCGGAGAAATGAAATAGTTAGTAATGGAGCATTGATATGGAGCAGCAGTTACAACAGGAACGTATTGTAATTGAAAATGATGATGAAATTGAAATTGATCTGAAAGATCTCGTTTTAGAGATCCTTTCTTTCTGGAAATGGGTGTTGTTTGCACTGATTATCGGAGCCGTGACCGCATATTGTATCAGCAGGTTTGTAATGGTGCCGCAATATGAGTCAACATCCCAGTTTTATGTATTGTCCAAAAGCATGTCGATTACAAGTCTTGCGGATATACAGACAGGTACAAGTCTGACAAACGATTATATGGTTATCGTAGAGGGGCGTCCCGTGCTTGAGCAGGTAATTGAGAATCTCGGACTGGACGAGACCTACAGTTCCCTGAAGAAAAAAGTTACCCTGAATAATCCTTCCAACTCGCGAATCCTCGAGATTACGGTGCGCGATGCAAACCCATCCATGGCAAAAAAGATTGCGGATGAGATTGCGCGTGTCAGTGTGGCCTTTATCCAACAGAAAATGGATCAGGATGCACCGAATATCATTCAAAAGGGATATTCCGACGGAGAACCGGTCAGCCCGAATATCATGAAAAATACGGCGGTCGGAGGAATACTTGGCATGTTTTTGGCGATTGCGGTTATTGTGGTGGCTTATCTGTTCAATGATACGATTATGAATGCAGATGATGTACAAAGGAAGCTGGGGCTGAATGTTCTTGGTACGCTTCCTTTGGAAGAAGCCGAATACGATGGGGAAAAAGAGCGCAAGCGTAAGAGAAGGAAGAAAAAGAAATGAAATCGGTAACATTTGAGAATCTGAAAAAACAAAATTATACGATGAAAGAATCACTCCGGGCATTAAAAACCAATATCCAGTTCTGCGGAGATGATATCTGCACCATCGTTGTGACGTCTGCCATGCCAAACGAAGGGAAAAGTACCGTGACGATGGATCTGGCACGTTCTTTTTCGGAATCCGGCAAACGTGTATTGCTGATCGATACCGATATGCGTAAATCCGTATACGTGGGACGATTACGGGCAGTGGCTTCGGATGGAAGAGAAATCTACGGATTATCCCATTTTCTGTCCGGACAGAAAAAACTCGAAGACGTACTTTACGGTACAACGATTCCGGGCCTGTTTATGATTTTTGCCGGTCCGTCAGTACCAAACCCGACAGAAATTCTGGAAAAAAAGTATTTTACCGAGTTACTTAATTTTGCAAAAGAACATTTTGATTATGTATTGCTGGATTGTGCGCCGATCGGAGCTGCAATCGACGCAGCAGTGATCGCAAAACACTGTGATGGTGCGATTCTTGTTATTGCCCAGGGCATGGCAAGCGGACGTCTGATCCAGACGGTCAAAAAGCAGATGGAAGCTTCCGGAGTGAGGGTACTTGGTGCGGTACTGAACAAAGTACGGATGAAGAAGAGCGGCTATGAGGGTGGCTACTATGGCGGCTATTATGGCAGCTATTATGGAAATTACGGAGAACATCATGAGAAGAATGCATGAACCATCGACAAAACTTCATAATGCATTGTATTTTATGTCCGGAATGATGGTGGTGATTCTTGCACTTGTGATTGTGGCAGGGGTCAAAACGAAGGCGGAAAATGCCGGCTTCCACATTGCAGATGATACAGAAAATTCTTATGAGCAGCAGGTTGCGGGGCAGACAGATACCACACAGGATTCCGGTCAGGAAAAGTGGCAGGAGGGGGTAGTTGCTTATCAGGGAAAAGAGTATCTGTATAATACAGATATCAAAACCTACCTCATGATGGGGGTTGATATCGATGGTCCGGTACAGCAAAGCAGCGATTATACCCAAGGCGGGCAGTCCGATGCACTGTTTCTTCTTGTTGTAAACAACAAAACAGAGCAGCTGCAGGTCATTTCCATCAATCGAAACACGATGGCAGATATCGAATTGTGTGATGAAGAAGGTATTGATATGGGACCGCTTAAAACTCAGATCTGTTTGCAGCATGCATTCGGGGACGGTAAGCGCCTCAGCTGCAGCAAAACCGTGGATGCGGTTTCCGGCCTGTTTCAAAATATTCCGATCAGCGGTTATCTTGCGATGAATATGGGGGGAATCCCACAGATGAATGATGCTGTGGGAGGAGTGGAAGTGACTGTACAGCAGGATATTTCGTTTCCAAAAGCCGGTGTGAATTTGAAGAAAGGGCAAAAAGTAACCCTGAATGGGACGCAGGCTTATTATTACCTGCATGGAAGGGATACCGAAGAATATGACAGTGCAACAAAGCGTCTGCAGCGCGAAGAACAGTATATTGTTGCCTATATGGATAAATTAAAAAAAGTATCCACAGAAAACCCGGATCAGGTGACAGAAATTTACAATTCTGTTTCCGATTATCTGGTAACCAGTGTGGATTTCACAAGTATGATTGAGCAGCTGATGAATTACGGTTTTTCAGAAGACCAGATGTATACGGTTCCCGGAAAAACGGTGGAGGGAAAGCCGATTGACGGGAAACGGTATGAGGAGTACCATGTCGATGAAGATGCCATGGAAGAACTCATTATGAAGGTGTTTTATACACCCGTACAATAAGGTATCCAGTGCGCGCGCACTTGATATAGATAGAGTTACATGCAGTTTATATTACGTGGAAAGGAGGTAGATTGCGATGAAAAAGAAAATTTTCACAGGAGTTGTGACAGCTATGATGCTGGTATTTACAATGGGCACAACCGTGTTTGCAGATCCATCACCAACAAGTGATACGGCACTGGTTCAAAGAACCGATGAGCTGAATAAGGCAACAACCGTTGAAAGCAGCGGTTATAATGCAAACAATGAGCTTATCACGGTTTCTTCCAAGGGTGTGGACAAAGATGTTTACCGCGAGGGAAACCGTCAGGCAAATGCTGTGGCAAGTGCACAGAACGGAAGTGCAACCGTCATGGCCATGTCTGATATCAGTGTTCCGTCTGCAACGAATACATCCAAAGGAATCAAAGTAACGATTTGTGCAAGTGGAATTAAGGCTGGAGACAATGTTTATGTATTACATAAATTAAAAAGCGGAAGCTGGCAGACTGTAAAGCCGGACAGCGTTTCCAATGGCAAAGTCACGGTTACATTGTATTCATTTTCACCGGTTATAGTTGTAAGGTACAGTTCAAATGTGAATCCTACCGTTACAACAGATCCGTCAAAGGATGAAAATTCCCAGGGATCAAATACAAATTCCAATGTAAATGACAATTCCAACAGCAGCAGCCAGACAAACAACAACAACCAGAACAACTCACAGACCAATAATCAGTATAATCCGGTTAGTGTAAATCAGAATGTGACAGTAAACTATCCACAGTCTTATGACGATGGAGAGGACAGTTTCGAGGATGATTATGACGACGGTTATACAGATGGTTATACCGATGGAAAGAATTCCGTACGGAATTCTTCCACAAAGAGTTCTTCTGCCCGTGTCAATGGCAAAAGTGGAGCAGGAAGTCAGAAAGGAACATCAGCTTCCGGATCTGTTTCCTATAAGACATCTCCAAAAACCGGGGCAGCGCTTCCGGCACTTCCGTTCGTTGCAGTATTTGCGGCAGCAGGTATTGTTGTATGCGGAAGAAAAGCACGTAAGAATTAATCTCACTGGATACAATTTTATTTAGCATGTAGGTCTATGGATAGGTGATGCATGGCATCACGTGAGGGCGGTGGAATGGAATCTGCCGCCCTGCCTCAATTTTAAAGAAAGAAAACTATTTTATGAAAAGACAGGAAAGAAAGAACGACAGAACGATCAATATCTATAAAATTCTGACCATTGTTCTGGCAGTTGTATTGATCGTGGTACTCATAATATTTGGAAGAAGCTGGATGGTTCAGAAGAATGCACAGAAAGAATATGAAAAGCTTTCTGCCCAGGTAAATGATCTGCAGAATCAGGTGAATGATAATCAGATCAATATTCCGTCAGATACGCAGACTGAGACGGAGAATGTGGCACAGGAAGTGCAGACCGAAGACAGCGAACTGGAACAAAAAGGAATAGAAATTCCACAGAAAAATTTAAACTGGAAAAAATTAAAGGGAGTCAATCAGGATATTTACGCATGGATCTACATTCCGGGAACCGGGGTGGATTATCCGGTGTTACAGCATCCGAGTGATGATTCCTATTATCTGAATTACAATATGAATGGTACCAGGGGATATCCTGGATGTATTTATACAGAGAAGGCAAACAGTAAAGAGTTTACGGATTTTGATACTGTCGTGTATGGGCACAATATGCGCAATGACACAATGTTTGCTTCTCTCCACAACTATGAAGACCAGACATTTTTTAACAATTTTCCGTATATATATGTGTATACAAAGGAAAAGGTGCTCGTGTATGAGATTTTTGCGGCATATAAGACGGACGATGCACATATTCTGCACACCAATGACTTTTCAACGAAAGAGGGACGTGTAAGTTATCTTGAAAGCATTGTGAAAAAATCCAAGAATTCGCCGGAGGTAAAGGACAAAATCCAGCTTTCGGTGGACAGTCATCTGCTGACTTTATCAACCTGTGTGAGCAGACAGGCAGATAAGCGGTTTGTGGTTCAGGCAATTTTATTAAATGAGGAACAGCTATGAAACAGTGCAAAGTAGGTATGGATCAGGAAAATATCATATCGACCTTTGCAAGTACGCAGTTTTACGGAGATCCGGATGCCTATATCCGGGAGTTTCTTCAAAATGCCATTGATGCATGCAATACCAGGGCGGCGCTGGAATGGAGCTGGGGAACAGAGTTTCTGGAGATGGAGGAGGCAAGAGCCTTAAATTCCATGCGAAATCCGTATTCTCCTCAAATTTCCATTCAGTATAATTCCGAAACGCAGCGTCTGGTGTTTGAGGATAACGGAATCGGAATCAATGCCAGGGATATTGAGCAGTATGTCGCCAAAATCGGAGTGAGTTTTTATCAGAGCGAGGATTTTTCTACACAGCAGCTTCACTATGAACCGGTGGCGCAGTTTGGAGTCGGTATGCTTTCCGGTTTTATGGTTGCACGGGCACTGTTGATTGAGTCGAGAAAGGACAAATCGGTAAATACCGCGTGGAATGTTACGGATCGCCAGACGTTAGAACCGGTTACCGCAAAATGGATAGAAGGGGCGGAAACAATGGAATATATCAATTCCAACCGCGAACAGTCCGGAACCAGAATTACGCTGGTGTTACGGCCGAAATATGCGAAGAATCTGTCCCTTCAGAGGCTGGTGCACGCAGTACAGCACTATATGCTGTATCAGCCATTTCCCATTCAGATTTCCTTTGATGAAAAAAGCGTGACGCTGCGGGAACAGAATCATATCATGGACAATCCGTTCGCGGATATTCTTGGAATCATATCGATTCGTATCATGGATGAACTGATGGAGGGGTGTATCTGGATTTATAATTCCAAACATCAGGGACTGATCGGGACATCCTGCCTGTATCAGCAGGGGTTTCTTGTGACCGATGAAAAGAAAGATCTGGGGTTAAAACCGGAGTGGCTCAGGCATATGACGTATCATCTGCATTTACGGAAAAAATTCCTGACATTGCGGCTGGCAAGGGATGATGTGGCGCATGATGAACATCTGACGGAGCTGCGCAGGCTGATCGGCAGACGGATTGTAGAACATTTTGCATCCAATCCGCTGGGGCTGAACCAGTATATTGCCAGCGGACAGCAGCCGGTTCTGACAGAGTATGAAGAAGAGATGCAGCTGCTTGGCAAAGCTGTCACAGTGGAAGTTTATTTAAAAGGGAGAGAGATTGAACTTCCGGTTGCAACAATTATTCAGGGTTATACCGGAAAAAGCATAAGGATTGCATTTATCAGCAAGGGGCTGTTTACATATTACAGGCAGAACCATATTATGGATTTCCGGCGTTTTCTGGCAGAATACCAGCTGATTGTATTCGAAAAGAACCGGGATCTGTTCTGCCAGCTTCTGGCGCCTTATCAGGGTAGCATGCACTATGTGATAAGCAGTGAATGTCCGGGTGTTATATATGAAGAAATGGATGCAGATTTCCATATGATAAAAAGTGTGGTACCATATCGTTATCAGTATCATCTGCGGCCGGAAACGTTTCCGGATAACGAGATTTTCTGTATGGTGACGAATACGGCAAACGGAACGCTGGAACTGCGCGTCAATCCAAAGCATCGACTCTTAAGGATTCTTGAGCCTGTGATGTATCACCCGAAAGTTCACCGGATGATGGAGGTCATCTATGAGAATATCAAGCAGCGGGTTATCAATACGCAGCATCGTTGGAATAAGATTGTTGATTTCGGCGGTTCGTTCGTAGATGACTGGAAAAATCAGGAGAATGTGCCGACAGTGAGCTGTATCTGGTGCCTGGAAGGCGATTTTGATGTATCTGTGAATGAATTTATTGCGCAGACCCTGACACAGAAAGAACGTGTGGATCTGGGACTTGTGGGACTGGTTTTCCGCAGGGAAGATTTTATTGACTGGTGGTTTGCACCAAGAGAGTAGGGTGATTATGGAAGAAAAAAAAGAAATGTCAACAGAAGAAATAAAGATGGACAATGATCCAAAGGGCGAGGGAAAGGAGAAAGCTTCTTCGCCTCTGCGGGAAGTGCTCAGCTGGGTAGTCACTCTGCTGGCAGCCTTCGCGCTGGCGATGGTTTTGAAGAATTACGTGATCATCAATGCAACAGTCCCGACCGGATCGATGGAGCATACCATTGAACCGGGCGATGACCTGTTCGGGCTGCGGCTGGCGTATCAGTTTTCAGAACCGAAGAGAGGAGATATCGTGATTTTCCGGTTCCCGGATGACGAAACGCAAAAATACGTCAAGCGTGTGATTGGTCTGCCCGGAGAAAAGGTTACCATTGAGGATGCGAAAATCTATATCAATGACTCTGAGACTCCTTTGAAGGAGGATTACCTGAAAGAGACATGGACAGAGGCAACCGGACCGTTTGAGTTTGAGGTTCCCAAAGACAGTTATCTGGTGCTTGGAGACAACCGGAATGATTCCTATGATGCCAGATATTGGGATCATACCTATGTCAGCAAAGATAAAATTATCGGAAAAGCTTATTTCATATACTACCCATTCCAAAGACTGGGCAGTCTATATAAATAAATCATTAAATAATTAACAAGGAGGCTATCATTATGCCAGAAAATTCAAGTTGCAGCGGAGCATCATCCTGTTCCAAAGAAAGCTGTGAGGGATGTTCCCATAATTCTCAGAATCCGCAGAGTATGCTCGAAGCGATGAATGCATATTCCAATATCAAACATGTGATTGGAGTGGTCAGCGGAAAGGGAGGTGTCGGTAAATCATTTGTTACTTCTTCCCTGGCGGTACAGATGGCGAAAGCAGGATATAAAGTGGGAATTCTGGATGCCGATATTACCGGACCGTCCATTCCAAAGATGTTTGGAGCACACGGTCAGCTGGTCGGTGACGAAAAAGGAATGTATCCGTATGAGACAAAAGAAGGAATCAAAATCGTTTCCATCAATCTTCTGATGGAAGATGAAGAGGCACCGGTTGTCTGGAGAGGACCTGTGATTGCAGGGGCTGTGAAACAGTTCTGGAATGAGGCTGTCTGGGGCGATGTGGACTATCTGTTTGTGGACATGCCACCGGGAACCGGTGATGTACCGCTTACCGTGTTCCAGTCCCTTCCGGTGGACGGTATCGTTATTGTTACATCTCCACAGGAACTGGTACAGATGATCGTAAAGAAAGCTTTCCATATGGCAAATATGATGCATATACCGGTACTTGGACTGGTGGAAAATTTCAGTTATCTGAAATGCCCGGATTGTGGAAAGAAGATCGCACTGTTTGGAGAAAGCAACATTGACGAAGTTGCCGCAAAAGAAGGAACCAGAGTTCTTGGCAAACTGCCATTGGATCCGGCATATGCGAAAGCTGCGGATGCCGGTGCATTCTATGAGATGGAAAATCCGTATCTGGATGCCGCTGTGGATGCGCTGAAGACGATTTAAGACAAGAAAAGACCTGTCAGTGAATAAATCACTGGCAGGTCTTTTTTGCTTATTTCTGGCTTTCTGAAACTGTAGATTCGGTATTGCTGTCCGACTCTGTTCCCGTAACGGTTTCTTCCACAGCAGGATCTTTGTAGGTGTACGTGTTGGATTCACGGAAAATCGTACTGTTGGAACCCATCTGGCACACTTTAATGGTATCACCGTCTTTGACACTGTCTTTTGGAATAATCAGACAACCGGAATTGCTGAAGGTTGTATTGACTTTCTCATCATTTACAAATACCTTACTCCACTTGGTGAAGTTGTTTCCATAGACAAACACTTCCGATCCGCCGATGGAATCCGACGTCTCAGATACCGTTACATCATCAATTCCCATTACAATGTCGGTTGCAGGGTATTTGTCTTTGCCATCATAGCAGTAACGGTTTCCGTAAAGAATGTCATACTGCAGATTATCCAGTCCGTCCAGATATGCAGTGTGGTCTGTGTTGTTCATCTGGGTCTGATGGTAATTTAAGATGGTTCCCTCATGAATACCTGTGGAATCCGTAATGCTTGCCATCAGCTGGTATGCATACAGATCTGCATCCTGCTTCTTTAATCCCATGTTATTCCATGTGACATATTTTGTCTTGTAGATATCACCGGATTTCATATCGGAGTCTTCCAGACCCATGGTTGGAAGATGATCACCGAACGCTACCACGATGGTATCTTCATCTCTCTTGGAGAGCTCTGTAATCAGATCATTCAGGAATGTATCTACTTCATTTAACTGGTTGATGTAATAAGTCCACTGGTTTTTCTTTTCTTCATCATCCACACCGCTGACGGTATATACCGGACTTGCGATAACCGGAGTCTTTGGATAATCACCATGTGTACCTACGGTAATGGTGTAGGTAAAGTCCGGCTGATTCGGAGTGGAATCTAAGGTTTTGATTGTTTCAGGAACAAGAATATCATCGGTAGCCCAGCTTCCGTTTGGCGTATAACTCTGAATGTTCATCAGTTCCTTGCTGGTGAAAGTATCAAATCCCATCATGGAAAAGGCATTGACACGGCTGTAAAAGTTACCGCCGTTGTTATGTACGGCGTGGGTTCCATATCCGATGGAAGCCAGATCAGCAGCAGTGCTCTCGCAGTCTGTCTTTTTCAGGATTGTTTTATACGGATACTCGCCGGTTCCGAAGTACTGCATACTCATACCGGAGAGAACTTCAAACTCAGTGTTTGCGGTTCCTGCGCCAACAACTGGAACTGTCAGGTAACCACTCGTGTAGTTCTTCTCGAGATTGTGGAAGGTAGGAATCGGATCCTGATTATAATTCAGAAACTTGATCTCATCCGGATCACAGAATGATTCAAGAAGAATACAGATAATATTTGGTGCATTCTTTTTGGTGACAGTTGTTTCTTTTTTCGTGTCATTTACATTTTTTTCAATCGAAGCAATTTTCTGCTCGGAGTAGTCATCCGGCTTGCTCATTCCACGGTCTACCACACTCGAAGAGAATCCATAGATAAAACCGTAGTTTTCATATCCCTGTGCAATGTTGGAGAAGTAGCTTGCAACAACATTGGCATTCTGTGCAGCAGAGGTTGTAACAGGAAGACCGACAAACAGTACCGATACAATGGCACCTACTACAACAATTTTATGGGTCTTGCCCTGATAGCGCGGTCCTTTAATGAAGAGTGCAACACAAAACAGAAGGAACAGACCGAGCCCGATGACTACGATGGTAGCTTCTTCTGCCGTGAAATAGTTGGTATTGTTCATGGCAAACAGATCATTGATACATTTAAGGTCTGTAAAGCCAAATGGTGTTACACGGTTTGAAAGGATGCATCCGTTAATGATTCCAAGGAGCACCCAGAAACCGCTGATAATGATCCGCCAGAATGCACGTCTGCGGAACAGATAAACAAAGCTTAAGGATGCAAATACAATAAAGGCATTATAAAAAAATGCACCGGTATGCATCCCAACGAAGGAACATGCCGAGAGAAAACTCCTTCGGGAAAGAACCTCCACCATAAATACGATCCCACAGGATATCAACATGTGGAACAGCAGGGAATATTTATTCAGAAATGAGATCCGACGCAGGTAAGCTTCGGAATGTTGTTTTTCAACTCTGGTGAATAGTTTTTCTTTGATAATACTAAAAAATTTCTTCATCTTTACCTCTCCTTTACTCGAACTATAGATTACTAAAAAAGGATAGTAAAGACAAGAGGTAAAATTTATAAAAAAACCCCGTTAAAAACGAGGTTTTTTTGCAATATGAATAAATTGTGAACAAACGGTGTTCTTATCGGTTGGAACGTCTCCAGATGTGCATCTGGTCTGCCTCTTTGATCAGATCATCACGGAAGTCCGGATGTGCAATGGAAATCAGAGCCTCTGCCTTCTGCCAGGTAGATAATCCCTTTACATTGACCATGCCATATTCGGTAACGACATAGTGGGTATTTGCACGGGTGTCTGTGACAATAGAACCTTCTGCCAGGGTCGGGCGGATGCGGGAATGCATAACACCTTTCTTATCCGTGAATGTGGAAGAACAGCAGATAAAGCTCTTTCCACCTTTGGACATATAAGCACCGAGAACGAAGTCAAGCTGTCCGCCGGCACCACTGATGTGTTTGGTTCCGGAAGACTCGGCACTGATCTGTCCGAACAGGTCGATATCTACACAGTTGTTGATGGAGATGAAGTTGTCCAGTGCTGCGATGGAGCGGATATCGTTGGTGTAACTGACAGGTGCGCTCATCAGTTCTGGATTTTCATCCAGATAATCATACATCTTCTTGGTTCCGGCACCGAAACCATATACCTGACGGTAGCGGTCAATGTTTTTGCAGGCACCGGTAATCTTTCCGGCTTTGGCAATGTCTACGAATGCATCTACATACATTTCTGTGTGAACACCAAGATCCTTTAAGTCGGACTGTGCGATCAGGGAACCGACTGCGTTTGGCATACCACCGATACCAAGCTGCAAGCAGGCACCGTTTGGAATCTGGTCTACGATCAGCTGTGCAACTTTCTGGTCTACTTCGGTAGCAGGACCGCCGGCACCGAGTTCTCCGATTGGAGGATTGGAGCCTTCTACGATTGCATTGACTTTGGAAATATGTATACCGTTTTCTGTTCCGCCAAGGCAGCGCGGCATATTTTCGTTGACTTCTACGATGATATGTCTGGCTGTCTCACACATCGCACCAAGATGGGAAGCACTTGGCCCGAAGTTGAAGTATCCATGCTTGTCCATTGGAGCAACCTGGAACATTGCCACATCATCCGGACAATCCAGCTCACGGTAATAACGAGGGAGCTCGGAATAACGGATCGGGCTGTAGAATGCACAGCCACGTGCGATCATATGACGTTCGATTCCGGACATATGCCAGGAATTCCATGTAAAATGTTCGCCGGCGTCTTCGCGCTCAAATACGGCAAGCGGTTTTAAGAGGATTCCGCCACGCAGGTTGATATCCTTCAGTTCATCGGTACGCTTGGCAAGTGCTTTGTCCAGTGCATCTACGGTGTTGGTACACCAGCCATAGTCTACCCAGTCACCGGATTTGATTACTTTTACGGCTTCGTCTGCTGAAACGAGCTTCTGTCTGTATTCTTCTGAAAAATCCATTCGTATAAGACCTCCTTGTATGTCTTAGCGTGAAGTTGTGAACAGAAATACAACAACTTCGTTAATTTATTAACAACATTATAACATTTATGGATTTCAAAAACAATGGGGAGTGCTGGAAAACGTAATTATTCTGTGGTACACTTTAAGGGAAAAAGTCCTGAGGTAGACAGGGAGAGGGCATATAGAAGATATTTGAGAGAAAAAATTCTAAGATAGACAGGGCAGGGATATATGGAAGATTTTTAAGTTGAAAAGTCCCGAAGAAGAGTCAGAGTGGGATATATAGAAAAAGTTTCCACTGATATGTCCCGGAAAGCGTTAAAAATGGGATATAGAAGTGTAGATATTATGTATATGTCCCGAACGAAAATAAAAGTGGGACATAAAAGAAGAAATATTGTGCATATGTCCCAAACGAAAACGAAGCTGGGACATAAAAGAAGAAATATTGTGTATATGTCCCAAACGAAAACGAAGCTGGGACAGCGAAAAGAAGATATTGTGTATATGTCCTCAAATGTTCGACATCGCACATGGTATCTCTATGAAGAAAATATTTACAGGAAGGAAAAGAAGATGGAGAATCATACAATTGTTACTTTAAAAAAGGGAGAAGGCCGCACGATCAAGGCGGGTGGCGCATGGATTTTTGATAATGAGATTGATACGATTGTGGGGACATTTACCAATGGAGATGTGGTGACGGTACATGATTTTGACGGATATCCGATGGGAAAGGGATTTATCAATCAGAATTCGAAGATCCGTATCCGCATGCTGACCCGTCATGTGGATCAGGAGATTAACGAGAATTTTCTTCGTATGCGTGTAAAGAATGCCTGGGAATACCGGAAGACAACGGTGGATACATCTTCCTGTCGTGTGATTTTCGGGGAAGCGGATTTTTTGCCGGGACTGGTGGTTGACAAGTATGAGGATGTGCTGGTGGTGGAATGTCTGGCACTCGGTATGGAGCAGTTCAAGGAAACAATCGTTTCATTATTAAAAGGGGTACTGAAAGAGGACGGTATTTCTATCCGTGGAGTCTATGAGAGAAGTGACGCCAATGAGCGCAGGAAAGAAGGACTTCCGAAGGTGAAAGGATTTATTGGGGAAACATTTGATACAGAGGTGGAGATCACGGAAAATGGCGTGCACTATCTGGTCGATGTGGTAAATGGTCAGAAGACGGGCTTTTTCCTGGACCAGAAGTATAACCGGCTGGCAATGCAGCGGATCTGTAAAGGAAAGAGAGTTTTGGACTGTTTTACACATATGGGAACGTTTGCACTGAATGCAGGAATCGCAGGTGCTTCCGATGTGACGGGACTTGATATTTCGGAATATGCGGTGCAGCAGGCAAATGCCAATGCCGTGCGTAATCATCTGGAAGATACGGTACATTTTCGCTGTGCAAATGTACTGGACGAGCTTCCGAAACTGGCAGAAGCCGGAGAAAAGTATGATGTAGTCATTCTCGACCCGCCGGCATTTACGAAATCCCGTGAGGCCACGAAGAATGCCATCAAAGGTTATCGGGAGATCAATATGAAAGGGTTAAAGCTGGTAAAAGACGGCGGATACCTGGCAACCTGTTCCTGTTCCCATTTTATGACACAGGAACTGCTGGCAAAGACGGTGAAGGAAGCTGCAAAGGCGGCACACAAACGGCTGCGTCAGGTGGAATTCCGTACGCAGGCACCGGATCATCCGATTTTGTGGGCAAATTCTGCGAATGTGCCGGAGAGCTATTATCTTAAATTTTTCATTTTTCAGGTGGTGGATGAGAAATAATCCGAAGAATGCTTATTTATAGGGGTTCCGGAACAATTCTCTGATATGAAATAAAAGACTGACACACCTTTTGAC
>ENA-OROP01001452-OROP01001452.1-human-gut-metagenome-genome-assembly--contig:-NODE-1452-length-21369-cov-3.758938_pt1 | contig 21369 bp, 20 predicted proteins | sample MGYA00242132_ERZ509056 | MGnify/ENA primary metagenome ERZ509056 (study PRJEB26280, sample SAMEA2338768) | human gut metagenome | biome: human gut; feature: human-associated habitat; material: faeces...
TAGAGCACTTGACTTTTAATCAAGTTGTCCGGGGTTCGAATCCCCGCACGCTCATGCAGACAAGCAAGAACTTTAAAGGTTCTTGCTTTTTTTTGTACTTTTATTTAATATCATGTATAAGAGATATTAGAGACAAGAAGAGAGGCAACAGAAGTTATGAGCTAAACAATAAAAAGTACAAATGAGGATGAAGAGTTATGGGGAAAAAGAGAGGATACATCACAGGGCTTGATGGCATAAGAGCAATTGCGGTTATTATGGTACTGGCATATCATTTGAAGCTGGCTTTATTTAAGAGCGGCTTTCTTGGTGTGACAGTATTTTTTGTTTTATCAGGATATTTAATTACAGGCATACTGATTTCCGAAGTAGAAGAAGAAGGAACAATAGATTTGAAGAACTTTTGGCTGAGGCGTATCAGGCGTCTTGTTCCTGCAGTTATGTCAATGGCAGTTGTTATAATATTTGTCAGCGCAGTCGTAAACAGGATTATTTTTACAAAGGGCTGTAAGGATTTCCTGGCATCTGTTCTGGGATTTAATAACTGGTGGCAGATTTTTAATAAGATATCTTACTTTGAAGCGGCCGGAGTACCGTCACCATTTACGCATTGTTGGTCACTGGCGATTGAGACACAATTTTATCTGATATATCCATTGATTCTTCTGGGAATCTATAAGTTAGTAAAAAGCAGAGGAGAGGGACGGGCAAATAGAGGTCTTTTGTTTGCAGGAGTAACGTTGCTGCTGGCGCTGATCTCAGTAATTTTGATGATTGTATTATTTGATCCACAGCAGGATGCCAGCCGGGTATATTATGGGACAGACACGAGAGCATTTTCCCTTTTATTCGGTGCATTACTTGCAATTCTGTGGGAGTACCGGATGGTTCCAAGAAGACTTTCAGCTAGTGTCAATATGGTTTTGGGCAGTGTGTCCTTTGCAGTGTTGCTCGTGATGACGATAGCAATCAATGGTTCCAGTAATTTCTGGTACAGAGGAGGACAATTTTTTGGAACAATTCTGACCGTATTGATGGTCTATGCAGTATCAGGACGAAAGACCTGGCTTAGCAGATTCTTAAGTAACCCAGTCTTGAAATGGATGGGGGATCGTTCATACAGCATATATCTGTGGCATTATCCAATCATTTTGTTAATCAGTAAGGGGATAAAGGCATCCTGGTGGATTACATTGATTGAGATTGTATTAAGTGTTGTCCTGGCAGAGCTTTCTTATCGTTTTATTGAGACACCGATCCGCCATGGTATTATTGGGGAATATTTGAATATTTTAAGAAGCAGACCGAAATCCAGGCAGGAGAAGAAGCGCCAGATACAGGTGGCAAGAAGAAGTTTAAAGGTAATGGCAGGCACATTTGTACTGACCGTGTCACTGATACTTTGCATGATATTTGTGCCGAAGAAAAATGCATTGGATACATTACAAAAACGTGAGGCAAAGGCAAAAGAGACCGGTAAGATGACGGAAGAACAACTTGCAAAGCAGAAAGCGAATGGTTCAGAGAGTGAAGATACCATCTGTACGGCTGATCTGACGGATGATGAGATTCTGGAAGGTTTAAATCTCCTGCTCATCGGGGATTCTATTGCAGTTGATGTAACAGATGATTTTTATGAAATATTTCCAAACAGTGTCAGTGATACTAAAATCGGACGGATCACATCACTTGGTAAACAAGTTCTTGATTCCTACATTGACGAAAAGAAATGGGAGGGAGAAGGCGTCATATTTGCATCACTTTCGAACAGTCCGATCAATGGTGAACTTGAAGATATTCGGGAGAAGATAGGGAAGGATATGCCATTGTTTCTGACAACAGTCCGAATTCCGCATGATACGTTCGAAGAGGAAAGCAACAGCAAGATAAAAAAATTCGTAGAAGAAAATGATCATACATATCTGATCGACTGGTATGCTGCAAGCGAGGGTCATGATGAGTATTTTGATGCAGACGATACACATTTGCTCTCGGCAGGTGCGAAAGCATATGCAAAATGTATCAAGGAGGCTGTACTGGATGCATACAAGAAGGAGAATATCGAAATTCCTAAGTCAAGATTAGTTAGTAGTACAGACACAAGTACGGACAGCAGTAATGATAGTAGTAAAAACGCAAGTACAGAATAGTTTTTATTTACTGAGAAAAAAGCATGTAAAACTGGTGTAAAGGCTGTAAACACGGTGTCAGATATTTAACAATAATCACTGATAGAATTCTAACAAGTAAGAAAAATATTTAACGCTTGACTTTATTGTCAGACAGCTGTATTCTGAGGTTAAGTTGAAGGAAGGACTTGTGAGATACCACTATCATGTGATACGCGACACATGGAATGATAGACTGGAGCCGAAGGGGCAAGCAGAAACTCTCAGGCAAAAGGAACGGGTCTGGACAACACTCTGGAGAACAATGGAAGGGATTGTACCGAAGAAGTAACTTACCTGCCATACACGCGAAGACTGGTAAGCAATCTTTCAGGTGAAAGGACAGAGGCAGATAAAAAATAATAAGTCTTAAGATTGTTAAGAAATTATTTTTTACCTGCTTTTTTTTGTACCCTTTTTTAAAAATTTTTGGGGAAATTTGGAGGATGATTAGAAAATGAACATGGTTGAACAGGTAACAGATTATGTGAAGAACTATGACGAAGAGGTTGGAAAAGCAATTGAGTTGGAGCTTGGACGCCAGAGAAGAAACCTGGAGCTGATTGCATCTGAGAACATTATCAGCCCGGCAGTGATGATGGCTATGGCAACTGTACCGGCAAATAAATACGCAGAAGGATATCCGGGCAAGAGATATTATGGTGGCTGCGAGAATGTAGATATCATTGAAAATCTGGCAATTGAGAGATTAAAAGAATTATTTGGCTGTGATCATGCATGTGTTCAGCCACACTCAGGAGCAAATGCAAACAATGCAGTATATCAGGCACTGATTAAACCGGGCGACATAGTAATGGGACTGAACCTGGCACACGGCGGACATCTGACACATGGATCACCGGTAAACCAATCCGGTATTTTATATAATTTTGTTCCTTACAACATCAACGATGACGGAGTACTGGATTACGATGAGATTCGAAAACTTGCACATGAATGTAAGCCAAAGATGATTGTTGCAGGAGCTTCTGCTTATCCAAGAGAGATCCGATTCGATATCTTTGCAGATATTGCAAAAGAAGTTGGCGCTTATCTATTCGTAGATATGGCACATATCGCAGGACTGGTTGCAGCAGGACTTCACCAGAATCCGGTTCCATACGCAGATGTAGTTACAACGACAACTCACAAGACACTGAGAGGACCAAGAGGCGGAGTGATCATGTGTAAGGAAGAACATGCAAAAGCAATTAACAAAGCAATCTTCCCGGGAACTCAGGGTGGTCCGCTGATGCATATTATTGCAGCAAAAGCTGTCTGCTTTGGAGAGGCATTGAAACCAGAGTTCAAAGAGTATCAGAAGCAGATAGTGAATAACGCGAAAGCACTTGCAGATGCATTGATTGCAGAAGGCTTCAATCTGGTAAGTGGTGGAACGGATAACCACTTGATGTTAGTAGATCTTCAGAACATGAACATTACCGGAAAAGAACTTCAGAACCGACTGGACGAGGTTTACATCACAGTCAATAAGAACTCAGTACCAAATGATCCGGCAAGCCCATTTGTAACAAGTGGAATCAGAATCGGTACACCAGCAGTTACAACAAGAGGACTGAAGGAAGAGGATATGAAGATAATCGCAAAACTGATCAAGATGACAGTGACAGACTTTGAGACAAAGGCAGATGAAATCAGAGATGAAGTTACAAAAATCTGCGAGAAATATCCATTATATGAATAAATTAATGTACCTCTATAATTAACGTCCCTATTAAAAACAAGAAGGAGGATATGATATGGAGTTAAAAACACCACTTTATGATGCGCATGTGAAAGCAGGCGGTAAGATCGTTCCATTTGCAGGATATCTCTTACCGGTACAGTATGGAACAGGTGTTATCACAGAGCATATGGCAGTTAGAGAAAAAGCAGGACTTTTCGATGTATCTCATATGGGAGAGGTATTGTGCCAGGGAAAAGATGCACTTGCAAACCTGCAGAAGCTGCTGACAAATGATTTTACCAACATGGTAGATGGGCAGGCAAGATACAGCCCGATGTGTAACGAGAATGGTGGAACGGTTGATGACCTGATCGTATACAAACGTGGAGATAATGATTACTTTATCGTAGTAAATGCGGCGAACAAAGATAAAGATTATCAGTGGATGTTAGATCATCAATTCGGAGAGGTCACATTTACAGATGCATCTTCCCAGTATGGGCAGATCGCACTTCAGGGACCAAAAGCAATGGAGATCCTGAAGAAATTAACGGCAGAAGAGAACATCCCAAAGAAATATTATCATGCAGTATTCGATACAGAGGTAGCTGGAATCCCATGTATCATTTCCAAGACAGGATACACAGGAGAGGACGGAGTCGAGTTATATCTGACAAGTGAAAATGCTGAGAAAATGTGGGATGCACTTTTAGAGGCCGGAAAAGACGAAGGGCTGATTCCATGTGGACTTGGAGCCAGAGATACACTTCGTATGGAAGCAGCGATGCCACTGTACGGACATGAGATGGATGATGAAATATCACCACTTGAGACAGGCCTGAAATTTGCAGTCAAGATGGGAAAAGAGGAAGACTTCATCGGAAAGAAAGCCATGGAAGAGCGTGGTGAGACGAAGATTACAAGAATCGGACTTAAAGTAACCGGAAGAGGAATTATCCGTGAACATCAGGATATCTATATTGGAGAAAAGAAAATCGGACATACAACAAGCGGAACACATTGTCCGTTCCTGGGATATCCAATCGCAATGGCATTAGTAGATGCCGGAAGTGTAGAGATCGGTAATAAAGTAGAAGTAGATGTAAGAGGACGTAAAGTCGAGGCAGAGGTCATAGCACTGCCATTCTACAAGAGAGCGAAATAAGTTTTGTTGAAGGATTAAAAAAGAGAATATATAAAAAAGGAGATTATTAAGATGGAAATCAGAGAAGGATTATTATATGCAAAATCACATGAGTGGGTAAAAGAAGAAGGAGATGTTGTTACAATTGGTCTTACAGACTACGCACAGTCTGAGCTTGGAGACTTAGTATTTGTAAATCTTCCGGAAGAGGGAGATAGCGTATCCGTTGGTGAGGCATTTGGTGATGTTGAGTCTGTAAAAGCTGTTTCCGATGTATATTCACCGGTTTCCGGAGTTGTGTGTGAGATTAACGAGGAGCTTTTAGATGCACCGGAATCTATCAACGGAGCACCATATGATGCATGGTTTATCAAAGTAAAAGAAGTATCTGAGAAAGAGGAATTATTATCCCCATCAGAATACGAGGCATTTGTAGCAAGCGAGCAGTAAGACAAAGACGGGAGGTGGACGGCATATGGGAAGCTATGTACCGAATACGTTAGAAGAACGTCAGGAAATGTTAAAAGAGATTGGATACAGTTCTATCGAGGATCTGTTCGCACACATTCCTGATGAGGTTAAGATCAAAGGCGGACTGAATATTCCGGAAGGAAAGTCAGAGCTGGAAGTCCGCAGAGAGATGGAAAATATTGCATCAAAGAATCAGGTATTTAAGATCATTTTCCGAGGTGCAGGAGCATACAGACATTTTATTCCATCCATAGTGAACAGTGTGATTTCAAAAGAAAATCTGCTGACAGCATATACACCGTATCAGGCAGAGATCAGTCAGGGAATCTTACAGTCCATTTTCGAGTATCAGACAATGATCTGTGATCTGACCGGAATGGATGTGTCCAATGCCTGTGTGTATGATGGTGCCGAGGCGGCAGCAGAAGGCGTGGCAATGTGCCAGGAGAGAAAGCGTAAGAAAGCCTTCGTATCCTCAGCGATCCTGCCGGATGCACTGGCAACGATACATACGTATTGTCATGGAAGTGGAATGGAGATCGTGGAGATTCCGGAAAAAGACGGCGTGACAGATCTGGATTATCTGAAAGAAAATATAGACGAGCAGACAGCATGTGTCTATATCCAGCATCCGAACTATTACGGTAATCTGGAAGATGCACAGGCAATCGGGGAAATTGCTCATGGTGCCGGGGCAAAATATATCATGGGTGTGAATCCAATCTCCCTTGGAATCATCAAGACACCGGCAGAGTACGGTGCAGATGTGGCAGTCGGAGATGGACAGCCACTGGGACTTCCACTTGGATTTGGAGGACCATACTTAGGATTTATGGCAGCCACAGAAGGCATGATAAGAAAGCTTCCGGGAAGAATTGTCGGTCAGACAGAAGATCATAATGGAAAGACCGGATATGTATTAACACTTCAGGCAAGAGAGCAGCATATCCGCAGAGAAAAAGCTTCCAGTAACATTTGTTCCAATCAGGCACTTTGTGCGCTGGCAGTTGGCGTGTACATGTCGGCTATGGGAAGTGAAGGAATCAAAGAAGCAGCGCTTCAGTCTGCTTCCAAAGCACATTATCTGGCAGCAGAGCTTGATAAGATCGGATTCAAAGTAGAGAATAAGGGAGAATTCTTCCACGAATTTGTAACTGTATCTGAAAAATGTCCTTGCGAAGCATTAAAGGCGCTGGAAGAGCATGGAATCCTGGGAGGATATCCACTTGGAAACCATCGAGTATTATGGTGCTGTACAGAGATGAACACAAAAGAAGAGATGGATGAAGTTATCCGCATTTTAAAGGAGGTGTAGAGCATGTTAGTATTTGTAAAAAGCAGAGCCGGACGAGGCATGAGCATGCTCCCAGCCTGCGATGTAGAAATCAAAAAACCTGGTGAGAAGGATGCAAGACAAAAAGAGCTTCACCTTCCGCAAATGTCTGAGAATGACCTTTCCAGACACTATACAGAACTGGCAAAGAAATCCCATGGAGTCAATGATGGATTCTATCCACTTGGATCTTGTACGATGAAGTACAATCCGAAAATTAATGAAGATATGGCAGCATTGCCTGGATTTACCCAGATCCATCCGCTACAGCCAGAACATTCTGTACAGGGATGCCTGGAAGTTCTGAAAAAATCCGAAGAATACCTGTGCGAGATCACAGGAATGGACGGTATGACATTCCAGCCTGCAGCAGGAGCTCACGGAGAGTTTACAGGTCTGATGCTCATTAAGGCATATCATGAGAGCAGAGGGGACGAGAAGAGAACAAAAATCATTGTACCGGATTCTGCGCATGGAACCAACCCGGCCAGTGCTACAATGGCAGGCTATAAGGTAGTCAGCATTGCATCTGCACCGGACGGAGGAGTAGACCTTGAAGCGTTAAAGGCAGCATGTGGAGAAGATACTGCAGGACTGATGCTGACCAATCCGAACACGGTTGGATTGTTTGACAAAAATATTTTAAAAATTACAGAAATTGTACATGAATGCGGTGGTCTTTGCTATTACGATGGAGCAAACCTGAATGCAGTTATGGGAACTGTAAGACCTGGAGATATGGGATTCGACGTGATTCACCTGAACCTTCATAAGACATTTTCAACACCTCATGGAGGCGGAGGTCCGGGAAGCGGACCGGTTGGCTGCAAGAGTATGTTGCTGCAGTTCCTGCCATCCTACAGAGTGGTAGAAAAAGAAGGGGCTCTGGCAATGGAGAAAGCCGAGCACAGCATTGGTGAGATGAAAGAATTCTATGGAAACTTCCTTGTAGTTGTCAAAGCACTGACTTACCTGATGACACTTGGAAAAGAAGGAATTCCGGAGGCAAGCCAGAACGCAGTTCTGAACGCGAACTATATGATGAACAAGTTAAAAGACCTCTATACAATGGCATATGATGAGGTATGCATGCATGAGTTTGTTATGAGTCTGGAAGATCTGAAGAAGAAAGCAGGCGTATCTGCAATGGATATCGCAAAAGGACTTCTGGATAACGGAATCCATCCGCCTACAATGTATTTCCCGTTAATTGTACATGAAGCGCTGATGGTAGAGCCGACAGAGACAGAGTCAAAAGAAGTACTGGATCATGCAATTGAGGTATTTCGTAAGCTTTACAATGACGCACTTGAGAATCCGGAAATCCTGCTTCAGGCACCGGTGACAACACCGGTCACAAGAATGGATGAGGTAGAGGCAGCAAGACATCCGGTACTTAAGTATAATTTTGAGGTATAATTTCAGAAGTAATGTAAATAAAAGCGAAAGATATTATTTGAAAATAGGATAAGGGGATTGCGTATGGTAGAGAAGATTACATACATTGAGAGCGGTCAGTTTCATCCATATAAAAATCTTGCAGTGGAGGAGTATTTACTCCTCCACTGTGAACCTCAGGAGTGTATTTTATATTTGTGGCAGAATCAGAATACCGTTGTAATCGGAAGAAATCAGAATGCCTGGAAAGAATGTAAAGTTGAAAGTCTTGAGGAAAATGGAGGACATCTGGCACGTCGTCTTTCCGGTGGCGGAGCGGTATATCATGATCTGGGAAATCTGAATTTCACATTTCTCGTATCAAAAGAAAATTACAGCATTGACAGACAGTTGGAAGTTATTGTCAAAGCAGTGCAAAAGTTAGGTGCAAAAGCGGAGAAGTCCGGAAGAAATGACATTTTGATTGATGGAAAGAAATTTTCCGGAAATGCATTTTATGAGCAGGAGCAGCATTGCTATCATCACGGAACATTGATGATGAATGTGAACAAAGAGATGCTTTCCAAGTATCTGACTGTATCAAAGGAAAAATTACAGTCCAAAGGTGTGGACTCTGTAAAATCAAGAGTGACTAATCTGGTGGATTACATACCGGATCTGACATTGGAAGCATTGAAAAAAGCACTTCGTGAAGCATTTGAAGAAGTCTATGGCCTGACATCGAATGAGTGTAAGATGGAAGACCTGGATCAGGAAGAAATCGAAATGAGGACGAAACATTTTTCCTCCTGGGACTGGCGCTTTGGACGGAAAATTGATTTCCAGTATGAGATATCAAAGAGATTTTCGTGGGGGCAGATGAATATTCAGTTCCAGGTGGATAAAGGAAAGATTTCTGATGTCAATGTGTACTCAGATTCGCTGAAACCTATGACGATCGAGAAGCTTCCGAAGTATTTAAAAGGTATCCGTTATCATAAGAAGAATATTTGCTCGGAGCTTAGACTTTACTGGGCTGAGGATAAGCAGGAAGAAGAGATGATAGCAGATATTATCGAGTGGATAAAAGAGGAAGAACTCTAGCAGAAAAAATGTCTTTCCGAATTCAATTCAAGTGTTACATCCAGTTGAACAAGGTGGAAAGATATGAAAGAAGTTGTGGAAAAAGACACTGCCATCTGGCAGTATTGTGGATAATTACAGGAGGACATCCGTATGAGCGAGAAATATGATGTAATCGTGATCGGTGCCGGACCGGGAGGATATGTGGCTGCTATTAAGGCAGCAAAGCTTGGATTTAAAACGGCTGTTATTGAGGCAAGAGAAGCAGGCGGAACATGTCTGAACCGTGGATGTATTCCGGCAAAAGCAATGATTCATGCAGCAGAAGTATATAGAAACGCAAAAGAGTGTGAGCGCTTTGGTATCCATGCAGAAAATGTAACATTTGATTTTGAAAAAATATTTGAATACAAAGAAGAGACAACAAAGCAGCTTGTTTCCGGTGTGGAAGGGCTGTTTAAGGGCAACGAAGTTGACCAGATCTCTGGAAAAGGAACCCTTCTTCCGGATAAGAAAGTAAAAGTTGTGTCTGAAAGCGGGGAACAGGTGCTGGAAGCAGAGCATATCATTCTGGCAGCAGGATCTAAGCCGTTGCTCCTGCCGATTCCGGGAATGGATCTTCCGGGAGTCCTGACCAGTGATGAACTGTTCCGTATGAAGAGTGTGCCGGAGAGCCTTACAATTATCGGTGGCGGAGTTATCAGTGTGGAATTCGCAACGGTTTACGCAGAACTTGGCTGTAAGGTGACGATTCTTGAGGCACTCCCAAGAATTCTTCCGAATATGGATAAGGAGATTTCTCAGAATCTGAAATTGATTTTGAAAAAACGCGGCATTGATATTCACACAGCAGCTGCTGTACAGGGTGTAGAAGCAGACGGAGACCAGTACATTTGTAAGTATGTGGAGAAAGAAAAAGAGCAGAGTGCAGCCTCCCAGTATGTATTATGTGCGGTTGGAAGATGCCCGAACACAGACGGACTCTTTGCAGAAGATGCGACACCGGAGATGAACCGCGGACGTGTCGTTGTAAATGAGAAGTTCGAGACAAGTATTCCGGGCGTGTATGCAATCGGCGATCTGATCTTTGGAGCACAGCTTGCCCATGCAGCAAGTGCCCAGGGAATCCAGGTTGTAGAGCAGCTTGCCGGAAAAGAAGTGTCTGTCGATGTAAATGTAGTTCCGGGCTGTGTATACACAGATCCTGAAATTGCATCTGTCGGTATTACGGAAGATGAGGCAAAAGAAAAAGGTATTGCCGTTAAAGTTGGTAAGTTCATTATGAGCGCAAATGGAAAATCGCTCATCACAAAAGAGGAGCGGGGATTTATTAAAATCGTTGCAGAAGAAGAGAGTGGCGTGATTGTCGGAGCACAGATGATGTGCGCAAGAGCGACCGATATGATCGGTGAATTCGTGACAGCAGTTGCCAATAATATGACAGTATCACAGCTTCTGAAAGGTATGCGGGCACATCCGACTTACAATGAAGGAATCGGAGAAGCGCTTGAAGAGCTGGAAGGCGGAGCTATCCATGTAATGCCGAAGAAAAAGAAATAAAAAGAAATAAAAGAGGAACGGATATGGGAAGTATTTTTGATATTTTGGGACCGGTCATGGTCGGTCCGTCCAGTTCCCATACAGCGGGAGCTGCCAGGATCGGTTATACGGCCAGGCAGCTCTTTGGTGAACCTGTGAAAAAAGCAGAAGTTTATCTTCATGGTTCATTTGCTGCTACAGGGAAAGGACACGGTACAGACCGGGCAATTATTGCCGGACTTCTTGGCATGAAGCCGGACGACCTTCGGATTCCGGTGGCATTTGAAGAAGCAAAAAAGGCTGGGATGGAATTTACCATTGCAAATAGAGAATTAAAAAATGCACATCCGAATACGGCACGCGTTGTGATGGAAAATGCAGAAGGAAGAAAGATGGTACTTCAGGCATATTCTATTGGAGGAGGACGTATCCGGGTCAGTATTTTGGATGGAATTGAAGTAGATTTCAGCGGGGAGAGTAATACATTGATTGTCCGGAATATGGACCGTCCGGGATGTATTACAGAAGTTTCAGCAGCACTGAGCCGCGAAAAAATAAACGTGGCTACGATGCAGGTGTTTCGACATAAAAGAGGCGGTGGCGCAGTGATGGTTGTAGAGACAGATGAACGGATACCGATTAGTGTGACAGAAGAACTGCGGAAGAAGGAAGACATTCTGGAAGTTATTTCGCTGAATTTGGAAGGGAGGAATGGATAATGGCGTATCAGGCAGTAGAAGAAATACAGGTCAGATGTGAGAAGGAGAACATTCCTTTCTGGAAAGCAGTTCAGTTAGAAGACTGCGAGGAAAATGGGATTACGGAAGAGGAATCCTGGCAGCAGATGACACTCATGTGGACGCGGATGAAAGAAAGCGTTGACGCCTATGATCCTTCCGAGAAATCCAGAAGTGGTTTGGTCGGAAAAGAAGGCGGTCTTATGGATGGATATCTCCAGAATGAAAAGCCGCTTTGTGGAGATTTTGTTTCAAAGGTCATTGCAAATGCGTTGAAAATGGGCTGTAATAATGCCTGCATGAAGCGAATCGTGGCAGCGCCGACTGCCGGAGCATGTGGTGTAATGCCGGCAGTTCTTGTGACATATTGCAGAGAGTTTTTGATAGAGGAAGACCGTATGATCGAAGCTATGTATGTGGCAGCAGGAATCGGGCAGGTCATTGCGTCCCGTGCGTCCCTGGCGGGAGCTTCTGGCGGCTGTCAGGCAGAGATTGGTTCTGCTTCCGGCATGGCTGCGGCTGCAATCTGTGGTGCTCGCGGAGGAAGTAAAGAGCAGATGGGACATGCCTGTGCCATGGCACTTAAGAATCTGATGGGGCTTGTCTGTGATCCAGTGGCAGGACTTGTGGAAGTGCCTTGTGTGAAGCGAAATGTCGGTGGCGCAGTAAACGCACTGGCGGCAGCAGATATGGCACTGGCTGGTATCATCAGTCAGATTCCGGTAGATCAAGTCATTGATGCCATGGGAGAAGTAGGAATCAAGATGGATGTAAGTCTTAGAGAGACCAGTCTTGGGGGCGTAGCGGTCAGCCCACGAGGGGTGGAGATTGCGGAAAAGCTTGGAATGTAGGTAGGGACTTTCGAAGTTTAAGTTTGAAAAAGAAGTGTATGGATATAGAAAAAAAGCTGCCTTTGAAGACAGCTTTTTTTCTATAAGATTTATCAATAGGGAAATGAAAACGTCTGTTTCATATTGCTGATTGTTTAGATCAGCTCGAGGTATGCTGCGCACAGTTCTAATGTGTTCATCAGTCCTTTGATGTGTGTGCGTTCCATACCGTGGGAAGCCTGCACGCCCGGTCCGATGAGTGCAGCGCGTGTGTCATATCCGGCTCTCCATACTGCTAAAGCATCTGAGCTATAACGTGGATAAATGTCTGTGACAGCGTCAAGATTATGTTTTTTAGCGAGGTTAACAAGTCTAGTTGTCATCTCGTAGTCGAAAGGACCGGATGAATCTTTTACACAGATGGATACCTGTTCTTCTGTGCAATTCAGGTCAAGACCGACACATCCCATGTCTACAACGAGAAGTTCTTTAATATCTTTCGGGAGTGTTGCTCCGCCGTATCCGATTTCCTCGTGCGTTGAGAAACAAATATATGTCTTATGCTTTGGTTTTATGTCGTTGTCTTTCATGATTTTTAAAAGTGTAAGCTCCAGCGCGGAACAAGCTTTATCATCGATGAAACGAGATTTCAAGAATCCGCTTTTTGTAAATGTTGTCTTAGGGTCGTAGCATACGAAATCTCCTGCATGAATTCCGAGTGCTTCTACATCTTCTTTCGAGTGAACAATCTCATCGATACGAACGGCCATGTTCTGCTCATCTCTGTCTCTTGTAGATGCATCCGGGAATACGTGAACTGCCGGTGACAGGGAAAGAATGGTTCCGGTGTAAACTCTTCCGTCTCTTGTGTGGATGTTACAGTATTCACCGTCCAGAGATGGAAGAAGTGGTGATCCGATGGAAGTAATCATCAGCATTCCGTCAGATGTAATAGAGCGGACCATAAGTCCCAATGTATCTACGTGTGCAGACAGAGCAACTGGCTCAGTATTATCTTCCCCCTCTATTGTTACGATAACATTGCCGATGTTATTCTTGAAAACAGGATACCCAAGCTCCTCTATGGTTTTTAATAAGTAATCAGCTACATTTGATGTGAATCCGCTGGCACTGTCGATGGACAGAAGAGAAGTTGCTGTGTCGATCAGATAATCTTGGTATTGTTCAAAATTCATAGTAAAACCTCCGGTATTTTAAATTTGTTGTTGCATTTTGTGAATCCGCGTAGTATATTTAAACCACAAATCCTATTGTTAACAATCTACATTAAACAAAATGAATTGTCAAGTATTACTAGGAAAATCCATTTGTCTGTTAAGCATGAATGTGACAAAGCTTAAGAAGCTGAATCGTCAGCCGGTTATTGCTTTAGGAGAGTTCGTAGGATCAGCATTTATGATGACATTATATGTATTCCTGATGTTAATCGGATGTACAGTATTACATTTCCTGATCTGCCGTTTGTTCAAGATCAAATACGAGTATGTACTTCTTTCTATGGTAGGATGTATAGTAGACGGACCGACAGCATCTCTGACAGCAGCAGGTGGAAACTGGAAATCACTGATTAATATCGGATTGATCATGGGAGTTATCGCCGGAGCATGCGGAAACTATGTCGGAATATTTGTCGCCTATGCGGTCAAAGCTATATGTGGACTATAGGTTTGTAAGTGGTAGTATATAGTAAAAAAATATCAGTAAAAAGTTTCCTTTTCTACATTTACTGTGCTATGATTAAAGAAATTATAATTATTGCGCATTGCATGAAAACAACTGCTGGGAGCAGAATGATATTATATGTAGTAAGGAAATGAAATCATATGGCAAAACTAAGATATCGTACATTGAGAGAAAATGTTGTAGATGAAATTCGGATGAAAATCCTGAGCCGGGAATATGAATCGGGAATGCGGATCGTGGAGCAGAACCTGTCCGATGAACTTGGAGTAAGTCGAGGACCAATCAGGGAAGCTTTGCGTCAACTGGAACAGGAAGGACTCGTAGAATATGTTAGAAATGTTGGATGTTCGGTCAAGCAGGTTACTTTGGAAGATATTTATGAAATCTATCTGCTTCGTGCAACTTATGAGCAGGTTGCAGTTCGAACATATGAGGGACAGCTTTCCGATGAAGATCTTGCACAGATGGAATCCATCGTGGAAGAGATGAAGATTTTTGGTGAGGATGATTTAGGGGACCTTGTAGATTGTGATTGTAGGTTTCACCAAGTGATCGTCGAAAAAGCAGGTCTGAACAGACTTCTGAAAGCCTGGACCGAATTGAATTACGGCAATATCGTCTGCTATTTTGCCGGAAATTCGGACCGGAAGGAAGCGGCAAACCGACAGCATGGTATTCATGAACGACTTTTGAATGTATTCAAGAGTAAAGACGAAGAGACAATCTGCAACGCAATTTCGGAGCATTATATGACGACAGTAAAGCGTCTGATGAAAGAGGGATCCATGTCAGACGAAGGTTTTAAATATAAAGTGTAGAAGTATATGAATTGAATGAAAGATGCCGGTCCATGGGGGGCGGCATCTTTTTTGTGGAGGTTTAAGTATGGAACGTAAAAATATGTGGGAACACTATATGGAAGAGAAGGAAAGAGAACTGGAGGAACTGGCAGTCAGATACAGAAAATGTCTGGATCAGTCCAAGACGGAAAGAATGTGTGACACTGTCCATCGCGATGGCAGAGGAAAATGGATATCAGAATATTGAGGACTGTATCCGTGAGGGCGAGACACTGAAAGCCGGAGATAAGGTTTATGCACAGTATATGAAGAAGACGCTGGCACTTTTCCACATCGGAACAAAACCGCTGACAGAGGGAATGAACATTTTAGGTGCACATGTGGATTCACCGAGATTAGATGTAAAACAGAATCCATTATATGAAGATACGCAGATGGCATATTTGGACACACACTACTATGGTGGTGTGAAGAAATACCAGTGGGTGACGATTCCTCTTGCAATTCACGGCGTTGTTGTGAAAACAACGGAACAGTCGTGCCGGCCGTTATCGGTGAGAAGGAAGATTTCATCTCTGCAGAGCTTGAAATTGTGCCGTCAGGAAAATCCAGGGACTGTGGATTTGACAGAAGTATGATTCTCGGATATGGACAGGACGATAAGGTATGTGCTTTGACTTCACTTTTTGCAATGCTTGAGGCAGAAAATCCGGAGCGTACAGGCTGCTGTATTCTTGCGGACAAAGAAGAAATTGGAAATATGGGAGCGACCGGTATGCAGTGAAACTTCTTCGAGGATATGGTCGCAGAGGTTCTGGCACTGACAGGGGAGGATAGCCCGGTGAAAGTAAGAAGAGTGCTTCGCAATTCCTGTATGTTATCTTCTGACGTAAGTGCCGCTTACGATCCGCTTTATCCGGAAGTATTCGAGAAGAAGAATACAGTATATTTCGGGAGAGGACTTGTGTTGAATAAATACCAGGAAGCCGTGGAAAGAATGGAACAAATGATGCTAACGCAGAGTATGTTGCGAAAGTAAGAAATGTATTTGGCAACAATCATGTTGCTTTTCAGACTGCAGAACTTGGAAAGGTCGACCAGGGCGGCGGTGGAACCATCGCCTACGTCATGGCAAATAAAGCAATGAGTGTTATTGATAGTGGTGTGGCAGTTCTGTCCATGCATGCACCATACGAAGTGACAAGTAAATCTGATGTATATGAAGTATACCGCGGATACAAAGTCTTTTTAAAAGATATGAAATAAAAAGTGTAAAATAAAGCATTTTTAAAAGATATGAAGTAAAAAGTATAAAATAAAGGGTATAAAATGAGATGGAAGCAGTTAAAAAATATGGGATATTGACAGTGGGTTCTGTCATACTCGGAATTTCGGACTACATGTTCAAATTTCAGAATCATTTCAGTTTTGGCGGAGTTAGCGGTATTGCCGTGATTATGAGCGGTCTGCTTGGAGGCTCTGCGAGCACGTATACATTTGTCATTAATATGCTTTTACTTGTAGTTGCATTTGTATTGCTGGGAAAAGAAGTGGCAATGAGATCTGCTTACGTGAGTGTCCTGTACAGTGTCACACTGGAAGTCATCCAGTATGTGTGGCCGATGTCAGGACCGCTTACGAATCAGCCAGTGCTGGAGCTTGTGTTCTGCTTTATGATTCTTGCAGTATGCTCCGCAATTTTCTTTAACATGGACGCGTCCAGCGGAGGATCGGATATTATTGCTTTGGTATTAAAAAAGTATACAAATGTCTCAATAGGAACGGCTCTGCTGGTCGTAGATTTCATAGTTGTCATCGTAGCATTTTTCGTGTATGGTGTAACTGTAGGAGTATTCTTACTGGCCGGATTTCTTGCGAAGTCATTTTTCATTGACACGGTCATTGAGACATTGAAACTGTGTAAGTATTTTACGATTATTTCAAAAAATGCGGAGCCAATCTGTAATTATATTAATACAGAGCTGAATCACGGCGCGACAATCTACGATGCAAGAGGTGCTTACACAAAAGACAACAAGCAGGCCGTTATGACAGTTGTAAAACGTGAGCAGGCGAGAAGCCTCAGAAATTACGTTCATGAGGTAGATCCAGACGCATTTATGATGATCACCAACAGCAGTGAGATCATAGGTAAGGGATTTATAGAGTAATGATATTCGAAGATTAGGGAGTATTGTGAAAGTGCGAGAGTACGGAGCAATACGTGAGGTATCATTCATAGTAGTGATAAAAAGGATAGCAGAGGAAAAAGTAAAGAAAAAGATTTAATAGGAGGAGCTTGTAATGAGCAGCATATTTGACATATTAGGGCCAATTATGGTCGGTCCGTCCAGTTCTCATACAGCGGGGGCAGTGCGGATCGGCTATACAGCCAGACAACTTTTTGGAGAACCGGTGAAAAAAGCAGAAGTGTATCTGCACGGATCATTTGCGGCGACAGGAGAAGGTCATGGAACAGACAAGGCGATCATTGCAGGTCTTCTCGGAATGAAACCAGATGATCTTCGAATCCCGGATAGTTTTACAGTAGCAGAAGAAAATGACATGGAATTTACCATTGCAAAAAAAGAAATCCGCGGCGCACATCCGAATACAGCAAGAGTGATCATGGAAAATGGTGCGGATAAAAAGATGGTCATGCAGGCATACTCTATTGGAGGAGGCCGGATCCGTGTCAGTATGCTTGACGGGATAGAAGTTGATTTCAGCGGGGAGAGCAATACGTTGATCGTGCGGAACATGGACCGCCCGGGCTGTATTACAGAGGTAAGCGCGGCACTGAGCCGGGAGAAGATCAATGTTGCGACGATGCAGGTGTTCCGTCACAAAAGAGGCGGTCTTGCCGTTATGGTCGTAGAGACAGATCAGTCCATACCGGAAAATGTTGTGGCTGAACTGAAAATGAAAGAAGATATTCTGGAAGTAATATCTCTGAATCTGGAGGAGGGACGATAGTTATGGCATATCAGGCAGTGGATGAGATTATGGCAAGATGCGAAAAAGACGGTGTAGAATTCTGGAAAGCCGTTCAGCTTGAGGACTGTGAGGAAAACGGAATCAGTGAAGAAGAGTCCTGGAATCAGATGACACATATGTGGAATTCTATGAAAGAGAGTGTTGCAGCATATGACCCGGAGGCAATTTCCAGAAGTGGACTTGTCGGAAGAGAAGGAAAGCTGATGGATGCATATCGGGAGCAGGAAAAACCGTTGTGCGGCGATTTTGTATCAAAGGTTATTGCAAATGCATTAAAAATGGGATGTAACAATGCCTGTATGAAGCGAATTGTGGCAGCGCCGACTGCCGGAGCCTGTGGAGTAATGCCGGCAGTTCTTGTTACTTATTATAAAGAATATGAAGCTTCAGAGGAAACCATGATCCAGGCGCTGTATGTGGCAGCAGGAATCGGTCAGGTCATTGCGTCCCGTGCTTCCCTGGCGGGAGCCTCCGGCGGTTGTCAGGCAGAGATAGGTTCTGCTTCTGGAATGGCAGCAGCGGCAATCTGTAGTGTACGCGGCGGAAGTAAAGAGCAGATGGGACATGCATGCGCCATGGCACTTAAGAATCTGATGGGACTTGTCTGTGATCCGGTAGCCGGGCTGGTAGAAGTTCCGTGTGTGAAAAGAAATGTAGGCGGTGCAGTCAACGCTTTGGCGGCAGCAGATATGGCACTGGCAGGAATCGCAAGCCACATTCCGGTAGATCAGGTCATTGATGCCATGGGCGAAGTCGGAATGAAGATGGACGTGTCACTCAGAGAGACAAGTATGGGTGGTGTCGCAACAAGTCCTAAGGGTCTTGAAATTGCAGAGAGACTTGGAATGTAAATATTACGAAAAGGAATGCCGGAGGGCATTCCCTTTTTTAGGAGAGTATGTTATAACAAAGATAAACAATCAAGAGTCATGAGTAAGGTAAAGAGAGGATAAATTATGTTAGATGAGCACATGGGACCGATAAAAAAATACAGTATACTGACTGTGGGGGCAGTCGTACTTGCACTGGCGAACTATGTATTTAAGTTTCCGAACCATTTCAGTTTCGGAGGTGTAGCCGGTTTTGCAGTTATTTTAAGTGGAATGTTTGGCGGTTCCGCCAGTACGTACACATTTGTAATCAATATGTTACTGTTATTGATCGCATTTCCGATATTGGGAAAGGAAGTTGCAATGCGGTCTTTCTATGTCAGTATCGTATTCAGTGGTGTGCTGGAAGTTGCGCAGTATGTGTATCCGATAGACAAGCCAATCACGAACCAGCCGGTGCTGGAGCTTGTATTTTCTTTTATGCTGCTGGCAGTGTGTTCCGCGATATTCTTCTTCATGGATGCGTCCAGCGGAGGAACCGATATTATTGCTTTGATATTAAAAAAGTATACCAGCGTGTCAATCGGAATGGCGTTACTGCTTGTAGACTTCGCAGTTGTTGTGATTTCTTTCTTTGTATATAATCCGACCGTTGGACTGTTTTCATTTGCCGGATTCCTTGCAAAATCATTTTTCATTGATTCCGTAATTGAGAGTCTGAACCTGTGTAAATATTTTACAATCGTGTCAGATAATGCTGATACAATCTGCGATTATATTCATAAAGAGCTGAATCATAGTGCGACCATTATGTCAGCAGAAGGCTCTTATTCACACGAGCCGAAGAAAGTCATCATAACCGTTGTGAACAGGGACCAGGCATTGAAACTGAGGAAATTCGTAAGAAGCGTAGAACCGCATGCATTTATGATGATTACAAACAGTAGTGAGATTATAGGAAAAGGATTCCGGAATACGATGTAGGAAAAACATGGTGAGAGTAAGAAAATAAAGCAGGTGAATGAAGAGGCGCTGTGACTTTTCATCATCTGCTTTTTTGTAAACATTAAGTTTGATGCTATTGAATATTTTTGACGTTAACGGCAAAAATATTCAATATAGATTGTTTTTTATAGTTTAAAGAGGTAAAATGATATTAAACATTTTTGCCATAAACGTCAAAAATATTTAATTATGTTATGCTGAATAAGGAAAATAAGTATTGGTTGAATAAAAATGACAAAATTGTATAGAATGTTCAGTGAAGGAGAAGGATTTATGGACATTAAGAGAGATAAATATTTGAATGATTTAATCAATCGTATGCATAACGGAATGATTAAGGTTGTAACAGGTATTAGAAGATGCGGAAAATCTTATCTTTTATTTAACATTTTCAAGAATTATTTATTAGAGCAAGGAGTACCTGCATCACATATTATTATGATTGAATTGGATCAGCGTAAAAATAAAAAGTATCGTGATCCAGATGTAATATTAGATTATATTGAATCTTTGATAGAAGAAGATGGACAATATTATATTATGTTAGATGAAGTACAGATGTTGCAGGAATTTGAAGAGGTTTTAAATTCACTTCTTCATATCCGAAATGCGGATGTATATGTAACTGGTAGCAACTCTAAATTTTTATCTAAGGATGTGATTACTGAGTTTAGAGGAAGAGGCGATGAAATTCATATTTATCCTTTAACTTTTAAAGAGTTTATGGAAGCTTATGATGGTGATATGTATCATGGATGGGCAGAGTATGTTGTATATGGGGGACTTCCGTTGACTGTAACGATGAAAACAGAAGAACAGAAGATTAGTTATTTGACAAATTTGTTCAAAGAAACTTACCTGAGAGATATTATCGAAAGGTATCATATTGAAAAAATACAAGAACTTGAGGATTTAATTAACATTCTGGCTTCTTCGATTGGCTCACTTACAAATCCGCCGAAGCTTGAAGCTACATTTAAAAGTGTGATTCAGTCAACAATCAGTTTGAATACTATCAGACAATATATCGAATATTTAGAAGCTGCTTTTATCATTAACAAAGCAAATCGTTATAATGTGAAGGGGAGAAAATATATTGGCACTCCATTGATATATTATTTTGAGGATGTGGGACTCAGAAATGCAAGACTAGGATTCAGACAAGTTGAAGAAACACATTTAATGGAAAATGTCATTTACAATGAATTACGAAGCAGAGGTTATTCTGTAGATGTTGGTATGGTAGAAAAACGTGGGGTTAACAAAGATGGAAAAGAATATAGAAGTCAACTGGAAATTGATTTTGTGGCAAATCTAGGAAGTAAACGTTATTATATCCAGTCGGCATTCAGTATGCCGACTGAAGAAAAGCGTATTCAGGAAAAGGCATCTCTTGTAAATATAAATGATTCTTTTAAGAAAATTATTATTGTGAAGGATATTGTAAATGTTACAAGGGATGAAGCAGGAATTACGACGATGAGTATTTATGATTTTCTATTAAAAGAAAATAGTTTGGAATTGTAAGAAGCGTGGAGTCGTACACATTTATGATGATCACGAATAGTAGAGATATTAAATCTGTTTATAATAGATCCAAGAATGCCTCGGCATTCTTGCTGCGAGGTGCGCATCATGCAATTGCATGACATACTTCTACTGCG
>ENA-OROP01001458-OROP01001458.1-human-gut-metagenome-genome-assembly--contig:-NODE-1458-length-21340-cov-9.494104_pt1 | contig 21340 bp, 22 predicted proteins | sample MGYA00242132_ERZ509056 | MGnify/ENA primary metagenome ERZ509056 (study PRJEB26280, sample SAMEA2338768) | human gut metagenome | biome: human gut; feature: human-associated habitat; material: faeces...
GCGTGGTCAACCGCCGCAAGACGGCCCAGCAGCTTTACGCTGCTCTGCCCGCCGAGGGCAGCTACTGCCTGACCACCCTGCTCTGCGCCGCCGACCGCCGCCGTCAGCTGGACGCCATCCGCCAGCGACTGAAAGAGGGTCTGCCCTGCCGGGTGGTGTCCACCTCTCTCATCGAAGCGGGCGTGGACGTGGATTTTCCCGTCGCTTACCGCGAGCAGTGCGGTCTTGACTCGCTCTTACAGACTGCCGGGCGCTGCAACCGCGAGGGACGGCGGGGCGCAGAGGAAAGCATCGTCTACCGGTTCCAGCTGGACGAGTGTTCCACGCCCCAGATGCTCAGGCAAAACGTCAGCGCGCTGGACTACACCGCCCGGCATCAGGACACACTGGACACACCCCGGGCCATTCAGCTCTACTTCAACGAGCTCTCCGACCTGCGCGGCCCCGACGCCGTGGACAAGCACGGCATTCTGGATGCCTTTCTCCGGGGCATCCGGGGCGGCCAGTTCCCCTTTGCACAGGTGGCGGAGGAATTCCGCCTCATCGAGAACGCTGCCCGCACGGTCTATCTGCCCGTCGGCGAGGGCGCAGCCCTCTGTGAGCAGCTGCGCAGCGGTCATGTTACCCGGACGCTGCTGCGGAATCTGGGCGTTTACAGCGTCTCCTGCTATAAGGACCAGTTCGACAAGCTTGACGCCGCCGGGGCGCTGGAACTGCGGCCCGATGGTTCCGCCATCCTCACCGACACCAGCTGCTACAGTGAAAAGACCGGCCTTGCCATGGATGTGGAGACCGGCATCGGCCTTTACTTCTAAAAGAAAGAGGTGGTTTCAATGACCGATATTCATCTTAATCCGAAAGTTCAACTTCACCCGGAAAGGAGGCGATGCTGATGTCCATGCTCATTGAGGTGTGGGGCGACTATGCCTGTTTCACTCGTCCGGAAATGAAGACCGAACGTGTGAGCTATGACATGATCACTCCATCCGCTGCGCGGGGCCTTGTGGAGGCCATCTACTGGCACCCCGGGCTGCGTTATACGGTTGACCGCATCTATCTGCTCAAGCCCTTCGGCCTTGACCCCGAGGATGAAGCGTCCACCGAGGAATACACCCAGCGGCCCATCCGGTTCACCAACATCCGGCGCAACGAGGTCAAGTCCACCCTGCTGTCCTCCGCCGCCCTCAGTGCGGCCAAAGGCGGCACGCCGCCGGTGCTCTACACCTCGGAGGACATCCAGCAGCGGGCCGCGATGGTCCTGCAGGACGTCCACTACGTCATCGAGTGTCACTTTGATTTGACGGACAAGGCCGCCCCCAGCGACAATCCCGGCAAGTTCCAGGACATCCTGCGCCGACGCCTGCGCAAAGGTCAGTGCTATCACCAGCCCTGTTTCGGGTGCCGGGAGTTCCCGGCTAACTTCCGGGAGTGGCCGGGCGGCAGCATTCCGGCGCTGAAGGTCACGCAGGACCTCGGCTTCATGCTCCACAGCCTCGATTACTCTGATTCGGCCAACATCCGCAGCCAGTTCTTCCGCGCAAAACTGGTGGACGGCGTGATGGAATGCCGGGACGTGGAGGTGTTTACATGATACTCCAAGCACTCACCGCCTATTATGAGCAGCTTCTGGCTCAGGGCAAGGTGGAGGCCCCCGGCTGGGACAGCCGCTTCAAGGTCAGCTACGAGCTGCGCCTCGGCCCCGACGGCCAGCTCCTCGCCCTCAACGACCTGCGGCAGGAAGTCCCCAAGGGCAAAAAGACCGTCATCGCCCCCCGTGAGCTCCCTGTCCCTCACCGGGTCAAGCGCGCCTCCGGCGTCGCCGCGAACTTTTTGTGCGACAATACGTCCTATCTGTTGGGCGCAGACGAGAAGGGCAAGCCCGAGCGCTCCCGCCAGTGCTTCGAAGCCTGTGCCGCCCTCCACCACAAGGTGCTCGACGGCGTGGACTCCCCTGCCGCCAAAGCCATCCTCGCCTTTTTTGACAGCTGGGAGCCGGATACAGCCCCCACCCACCCGCTGCTGGCAGAGCAGTGGGCCGACCTGAACAACAACGCGAACCTTGTGTTCGGCTACGAATCCCCCGACGGCGCCCACTGGCTGGCCACCACAGATGACGCCATCCGGGCCGCATGGCAGTCCGCCTTTGACACCTCCGATGCCGACGCCGAGACGGCCCGCTGCCTCATCACCGGCAAAGAGGCCGGCATCGCCCGCATCCACCCCGCCATCAAGGGTGTGATGGGCGCACAGGCCGCCGGTGCGGCGTTGGTCTCCTTCAACGCGCCTGCTTTCTGCTCCTATGGCCATGAGCAGGGTGCCAACGCCCCTGTCAGCGAGTACGCGGCTTTCGCCTACACCACGGCCCTCAATCTGCTGCTGGCCGACCGGAACTGCTGTCAGCGCATCGGCGACACCACCATCGTCTGCTGGGCCGAAAACGCCGCTCCCGCCTACTCAAACGCCATGCTGATGTTTTTCTGCGGCGGTGCCGAGGCGCGCGGCGTCTCTGAAAGTGACCTTGCCGCCGCACTGAAAGCCCTTTCTCAGGGACGCCCCGTCTCCTTCCTCGATGACAAGCTGGACCCGAACCAGAACTTCTATGTGCTGGGCATCTCGCCCAACGCAGCCCGGCTCTCCGTCCGGTTCTTCCTGCGCAACAGCTTCGGACAGTTTGCCAAAAATCTGCAGGACCACGCCGATCGGCTCAGCATCACCCGCCCCGCCTTCGACAAGCGGGAAAACCTGTCGGTCTGGGCGCTGGCGCAGGAGACGGTCAACCAGAAATCCCGGGACAAAAATCCATCGCCCCAGCTGGTGGGCGATCTGCTCCGGGCCATCCTCACCGGCGGACCCTATCCCGCCACCCTGCTCAACGGCGTGACCCTTCGCATCCGGGCCGAACGGGAAGTCACCCGGGGCCGCGCCGCCATCCTGAAAGCCTACTATCTCCGCAACTACCCCACCGAGCTCAACAAGGAGGTATTTACCGTGAGCCTGAACGAAAGCAGCAATGTCCCCTATGTTCTGGGGCGTCTCTTCTCTGTGCTGGAGACGATCCAGAGCGTCGCTAACCCCGGCATCAACGCCACCATCAAAGACCGGTACTTCAACTCGGCCTGTGCCACCCCGGCAACGGCCTTCCCTACGCTGGTCAAGCTGGCTCAGAAGCATCTGCAGAAGATGAGCACCCCCAACGAGGTGCATTTCAGCAAACAGCTCACCGAGCTGATGGCCCAGCTGCCCGAGACAGGCTTCCCGGCGCGGCTCAGCCTGCCGGAGCAGGGTGCCTTTGAGATCGGCTACTACCACCAGACCCAGAAACGCTACGCCAAAAAGAATGAGGAGGAATAAACCATGTCTGAGCCCATCAAGAACCGCTATGATTTCGTTATCCTGTTCGACGTCGAGAACGGCAACCCCAACGGCGACCCCGATGCAGGCAATATGCCCCGTATCGACCCCGAGACGGGCTACGGTCTGGTGACCGACGTCTGCCTCAAGCGGAAGATCCGCAACTATGTCGAGACCCTGAAAGAGGACGAAAAAGGCTATCGTATCTACATCAAGGACGGCGTTCCCCTCAACCGCAGCGATGCCGAGGCCATCAAAACTCTGGGCATCGACCCCGACCTGAAAGCTGCCAAAAAGGCCGACCCCGACATCGATGCCAAGCTGCGGGACTATATGTGTGAGAACTACTTCGACATCCGCACCTTCGGTGCCGTCATGACCACCTTCGTCAAGGGTGCGCTGAACTGCGGTCAGGTGCGCGGCCCCGTCCAGCTGAGCTTTGCCCGGTCGGTGGACCCTATCGTCCCGCAGGAAGTCACCATCACCCGCGTGGCCATCACTACCGAGGCCGATGCCGAGAAGAAGGGTACTGAGATGGGCCGCAAGCACATCGTGCCTTACGCCCTCTACCGCGCCGAGGGCTATGTCTCGGCCAACCTCGCCCGGAAGACCACCGGCTTCTCCGAGGATGATTTGAAACTTCTGTGGACTGCCATTCTGAACATGTTCGAGAACGACCACAGCGCTGCCCGGGGCAAGATGGCCGTGCGGGAGCTCATCGTGTTCAAGCACGATTCTGAGCTGGGCAATGCCCCGGCCTATAAGCTCTTCGACTCCGTCGCCGTCCAGCGCAAGCCCGATGTGGACGCCGCCCGCAGCTACCGCGACTACACCGTCACGGTGGCAGACACTCTGCCGGAAGGAGTCACCTGCGAGAGGCTGTCCTGATGGGCGGCGCAGACGACTGGCTGCCCCTGTCGGGCATCCAGCACTTCTGCTTCTGCCGCCGCCAGTGGGCGCTCATCCATCTGGAACAGCAGTGGGCGGAGAACCGCCGCACCGTCGAAGGCCAGCTCGACCACGCCCGCTGCCATGACGCAAACCAGACCGAACGGCGCGGCGGCCTGCTCATCACCCGAGGGATGCAGGTGGTCAGCCGTCGGCTGGGCCTGAGCGGAAACTGCGATGTCGTCGAGTTCCGGGCCGACCCGGAGGGCATCCCTCTGCAAAGCACGGAAGGGCTCTGGAAGCCCATGCCTGTCGAGTACAAGCATGGCCGCGCCAAGGCCAGCGACGCTGACCGGCTGCAGCTCTGCGCACAGGCCATGGCGCTGGAAGAGATGCTGGTGTGCAGCATCCCGGAGGGTGCGCTCTTCTACGAGGAAACGCGGCGGCGGGAGGTCGTGCCGCTGACCGAAGAACTGCGCCAGGCCACCCAGAAGATGGCCGATGAGATGCACGCCTATTTTGCCCGGGGCTATACCCCCAAGTCAAAGCCCGGCACCCACTGCAACGCCTGCTCCCTCAAAGAGCTCTGCCTCCCCGTGCTGTATCAGCGTGCCGACCCGAAAGCCTATCTCCGCGCCCATCTGGACGAGATGCAGGAGGCCGCGCCATGAGAAAGTTTTTGAATACGCTCTACGTCCTCAACAAGGACGCCTATCTTTCCCTCGAGGGGGAGAACATCGTCCTGCTCTGCAACAAGGCTGAAATTGGCCGGGTCCCGCTCCACACGCTGGAAGGCATCGTCTGCTTCAGCTATCCCGGCGCAAGCCCTGCCCTGATGGGTAAATGTACCAGCCTCGGGGTCGATTTGAGCTTTTTCAGCCCGCAGGGCCGCTTTCTGGCCCGGGCCGTGGGCGAAGAGCGGGGCAACGTCCTGCTGCGGCAGACCCAGTACCGCATCGCAGACAGCGAGGCAGAGAGCTGTCTCTATGCGCGCAATTTCATCCTGGGCAAAGTCTATAACGCCCGCTGGGTGCTGGAACGGGCCACCCGCGACCACCCCCAGCGGGTGCCGGTGGAACAGCTCAAGCACACCAGCGCCCAGCTGGCGGCGGCGCTGCCCCTCATCGAGCAGTGTGACGACCTCGACCAGCTTCGCGGTCTGGAGGGCGAGGCGGCACAGCGGTATTTCGACTGCTTTGATTCACTCATCCTGCAGCAGCACGATGATTTTTCTTTCGCAGGCCGGAGCCGCCGCCCGCCGCTGGACAATACCAATGCCCTGCTCTCTTTCGCTTATTCGCTTCTGGCCTCCGACTGCACGGCGGCTCTTCAGAGTGTGGGCCTCGACCCCTACGTCGGCTTTCTCCACCGCGCCCGGCCCGGGCGCAGGAGCCTCGCCCTCGACCTCATGGAAGAGCTGCGTGCAGTTTATGCCGACCGCTTCGTGCTCTCCTGCATCAACCAGAAAATCATGACACCGAAGCATTTCCAGAAGCAGGAGAACGGGGCCGTCCTTCTCACCGATGAGGGCCGCCGCGCCTTTCTGGGCGGGTGGCAGACCCGCAAGCAGGAGACTATCACCCACCCGTTCCTGAACGAAAAGCTTCCGTGGGGCCTCGTGCCTTATGTGCAGGCTCTGCTTCTGGCCCGCACCCTGCGGGGCGATATGGAGCTTTACCCGCCATTTTTCTGGAAGTGAGGGATGTGTATGCTGGTCCTTATCACCTACGACGTCAATACCGAAACTCCTGCCGGGCGCAAACGTCTGCGCAAAGTCGCCAAGCGCTGTGTGGACCACGGCCAGCGGGTGCAGAACTCCGTGTTTGAGTGTCTGCTGGATGCCGCGCAGTATGCCGTTCTCAAGGCGGAGCTGACGGCCCTCATCGACCCTGCGCTGGACAGTCTGCGCTTCTACCAGCTGGGCAACAGCTATAAGAGCAAGGTGGAGCATGTCGGCGTTCATCCGCCCTTCGAGCAGGACGGCCTGCTGTTGTTCTGAGTTTCCCGCCCCGGTGCGAAGGGCGAGTTCTCAGCATTTTTCCGGCACCTTCGCACCGGATTTTTGTGTCATTTTGCATGATTAGGATAGCTCTTTGACCCGTTGTAAATCAAGGCTCTTCTAAATTCGTGCAGAATGTTGTATAATTTGTTTGAAAATAGAGATTTTGTCTCTGTTTTTGCTGTCGCCCTCCTCGCGGAGGGCGTGGATAGAAATTTGTGGTGGCTGTCATAAAAAAAGCCCGACAACGTCGCCCTCCTCGCGGAGGGCGTGGATAGAAATTCGTATGCGGCCGCGATTTCATCGGCGAGGGAGAGGTCGCCCTCCTCGCGGAGGGCGTGGATAGAAATACTCTTACATGGAATCAAGAATATGTGCCGGGAATGTCGCCCTCCTCGCGGAGGGCGTGGATAGAAATGAAGAAGCAAAGGAGAACATTTACGATGGCATTTGTCGCCCTCCTCGCGGAGGGCGTGGATAGAAATTTTTACAAAACCGTTTATACAAAATAATTTTTTGTCGCCCTCCTCGCGGAGGGCGTGGATAGAAATATCGCATCGTTTGGTACAGTCAAATGGGCAAAAAGTCGCCCTCCTCGCGGAGGGCGTGGATAGAAATTCCCAGATTTGCAAAGACAGGGTAATAGAAATCCGTCGCCCTCCTCGCGGAGGGCGTGGATAGAAATACGGTATCTGCTGCCGCCTCGTGCAAGTTCTTCGGTCGCCCTCCTCGCGGAGGGCGTGGATAGAAATCACTCAGCGGTATGGTTACTGGTTCCCCTGCTTTCGTCGCCCTCCTCGCGGAGGGCGGGGATAGAAATCTTTTTGAGGATTGCTTGTTCTCCGAGGTTTGCGAGTCGCCCTCCTCGCGGAGGGCGTGGATAGAAATCGCAATGAAAAACGGTGGGACTGCCAACGAACACGGTCGCCCTCCTCGCGGAGGGCGTGGATAGAAATCATTTTACGTCGACGAAGTATTACCGGGTGATACCGTCGCCCTCCTCGCGGAGGGCGTGGATAGAAATGTCTTTTTGCAGTAACGGCGAATCGGAGGGAGACGTCGCCCTCCTCGCGGAGGGCGTGGATAGAAATATCATCTTCGCCAGTAAGCGGAGTAATCGGCTTAAGTCGCCCTCCTCGCGGAGGGCGTGGATAGAAATAGAGCTTACGCAATGATATGGCAAGAGTGGTTCGTCGCCCTCCTCGCGGAGGGCGTGGATAGAAATAGAGCTTACGCAATGATATGGCAAGAGTGGTTCCGAGTCGCCCTCCTCGCGGAGGGCGTGGATAGAAATAGAAAAAAAGCAAAAGCAACAGAAATCGAGGTAGGTCGCCCTCCTCGCGGAGGGCGTGGATAGAAATTTCCTACTGCTAGCCCTTTGTTTGCAACTGGCCCGGTCGCCCTCCTCGCGGAGGGCGTGGATAGAAATGCTTCCGAATTGGTCGCTAAACAAATAGTTATCGTCGCCCTCCTCGCGGAGGGCGTGGATAGAAATCGTTTTACGTCGATGAGGTGCTACCGGGCGACACGTCGCCCTCCTCGCGGAGGGCGTGGATAGAAATGTAATATCTTTGCACTTGGAACGCCTGTCTCAGGTCGCCCTCCTCGCGGAGGGCGTGGATAGAAATAAGCTGGTCACAAGGCTCAAGCGACAGCGCAAGGTCGCCCTCCTCGCGGAGGGCGTGGATAGAAATCGCAAAAAAGCAAAAGCAACCGAAATTGAGGTAGAGTCGCCCTCCTCGCGGAGGGCGTGGATAGAAATTTCGTAGATGCCCAGATTTTTAGCCCATTCGACGTCGCCCTCCTCGCGGAGGGCGTGGATAGAAATAAAAAACTATTGACAAATAGGCAAAGTTGTGGTAGTCGCCCTCCTCGCGGAGGGCGTGGATAGAAATAGTGCATGATGAACAACAGGGTTAGGGATTTGCGTCGCCCTCCTCGCGGAGGGCGTGGATAGAAATGCTCACAGGGGGTGATCTGATGACAAGGATTGACAGGTCGCCCTCCTCGCGGAGGGCGTGGATAGAAATCACGCGAAAGTACGCTTTTGCCGGAACACCGCCGGTCGCCCTCCTCGCGGAGGGCGTGGATAGAAATAAACTGATAATCGTCCTTGTAAAAATGCACGCCTGTCGCCCTCCTCGCGGAGGGCGTGGATAGAAATTCAAAGAACTTGGAGTGGACAACCCAAAGTGGGAAAGTCGCCCTCCTCGCGGAGGGCGTGGATAGAAATTGTTGGACACCGGCACCATGAAAAAAGGCGTCCGGTCGCCCTCCTCGCGGAGGGCGTGGATAGAAATCCGTCACGGCCCGGAGTACGTTGCTTGACCTGCTGGTCGCCCTCCTCGCGGAGGGCGTGGATAGAAATCATTCGCTGTCCTCGGAGAAAACATTGCCGTTTTGTCGCCCTCCTCGCGGAGGGCGTGGATAGAAATCCGTCACGGCCCGGAGTACGTTGCTTGACCTGCGTCGCCCTCCTCGCGGAGGGCGTGGATAGAAATAGCAGATTTGCAAGCTGGCTGGGTTGGGCGACGTGGTCGCCCTCCTCGCGGAGGGCGTGGATAGAAATTGTTCGCGCCCGCTGTAGTAATACTCGCGGGTCGGTCGCCCTCCTCGCGGAGGGCGTGGATAGAAATTGGACGGTGATGTTGGCCGCGCCCAGATACTCGTGTCGCCCTCCTCGCGGAGGGCGTGGATAGAAATACCTCATAAGCGGTGTAGGTAAAGCGCCCCTTTGTCGCCCTCCTCGCGGAGGGCGTGGATAGAAATTCTCGTAGCACGGGAGGTTAAGCGTGCAGCTTTGGTCGCCCTCCTCGCGGAGGGCGTGGATAGAAATAAGGTCATGGGTTACGAGATTCAGCGGCCCGGAGGTCGCCCTCCTCGCGGAGGGCGTGGATAGAAATCCGCTGCCACTACCTCACCGGTCTTGGCGCTGTAGTCGCCCTCCTCGCGGAGGGCGTGGATAGAAATACCCACGCCATAAAACCGGCGCGGGAGATGTCAGGTCGCCCTCCTCGCGGAGGGCGTGGATAGAAATAAAAACGGACTATAACGAAGCGAAAGGGGCTGGAGTCGCCCTCCTCGCGGAGGGCGTGGATAGAAATCCAGCAAGTTGGGAAAGACAGCTACATCCCCGAAGTCGCCCTCCTCGCGGAGGGCGTGGATAGAAATTGTTGGACACCGGCACCATGAAAAAAGGCGTCCGGTCGCCCTCCTCGCGGAGGGCGTGGATAGAAATATCCATTTTTCAGAACCTCCGTCCTCACCGGTTTGTCGCCCTCCTCGCGGAGGGCGTGGATAGAAATTGGCTTTGTGTCGTTTAACCATCGCTTGAGGTCTGGTCGCCCTCCTCGCGGAGGGCGTGGATAGAAATGCCAAAGCCGTCTCGCTGGAAGCCATCAAGAAGGTCGCCCTCCTCGCGGAGGGCGTGGATAGAAATTCGTCCAGCTCCAAAGCATCGATGTCCGCGCCGGGTCGCCCTCCTCGCGGAGGGCGTGGATAGAAATTCTGCGGCCTTTCCGCCGCAAAAGCTCGCCTGCGGTCGCCCTCCTCGCGGAGGGCGTGGATAGAAATGATAACGGGAGAGCCATCATCGGCCATTCGACGAGTCGCCCTCCTCGCGGAGGGCGTGGATAGAAATAGTAATAAAATGAGCCAGAACAGCGGAAACTGCTGTCGCCCTCCTCGCGGAGGGCGTGGATAGAAATTCTTGTGCATGTTGTACACTCTGCACGTCAGAAAGTCGCCCTCCTCGCGGAGGGCGTGGATAGAAATCGCCCTTGCTCGGGCTGCCATGCTTGGCAATAAGGGTCGCCCTCCTCGCGGAGGGCGTGGATAGAAATACCATGCTTGTGCGAGTAGGAGCCGGACGGGCACGTCGCCCTCCTCGCGGAGGGCGTGGATAGAAATGGAGTCCCGTTGACTCCAGCGCAATCAGCATAGCGGTCGCCCTCCTCGCGGAGGGCGTGGATAGAAATGCCTTTGCAGACAGCTCAGCATCCGTAGGAGATGGTCGCCCTCCTCGCGGAGGGCGTGGATAGAAATCCGCAACAGATAGTCCGGGTCATTGTGGGAGACGTAGTCGCCCTCCTCGCGGAGGGCGTGGATAGAAATCGGAATTGAACTGCATGGACTTGAACGCTTCCTGCGGTCGCCCTCCTCGCGGAGGGCGTGGATAGAAATCAGCTTTGAACGCCTGACAACCTACATGACGAAAGTCGCCCTCCTCGCGGAGGGCGTGGATAGAAATTTGATGGGCAGCGGGTCAACATGGACCAGCTCCGGTCGCCCTCCTCGCGGAGGGCGTGGATAGAAATCCGGTCATGGATAACTGTTACATGGACATCTATGTCGCCCTCCTCGCGGAGGGCGTGGATAGAAATTGTGTAGTTGTCACCGTAGTGCCAACTGTCCAGCGGTCGCCCTCCTCGCGGAGGGCGTGGATAGAAATACGAGGCGATGGACAAGTACATCGACGAGAACCCCGTCGCCCTCCTCGCGGAGGGCGTGGATAGAAATGTAGTATTTTTGGACTTGAAAAGCTTGTCTCAGCTGGTCGCCCTCCTCGCGGAGGGCGTGGATAGAAATATCAGAACGCCAGTCAGAGTCTTACTGAAGATATGTCGCCCTCCTCGCGGAGGGCGTGGATAGAAATACCAACGATAACAAAAAATCCAGCACGTCCTTGGTCGCCCTCCTCGCGGAGGGCGTGGATAGAAATGTCTTCGGTGCCGGAATTTGCCGCCACGCGGTAACGTCGCCCTCCTCGCGGAGGGCGTGGATAGAAATCTGTTGGAGAAGTACCCGCAGTACCCCGGCATGGGTCGCCCTCCTCGCGGAGGGCGTGGATAGAAATACCCGGCGTCGCAAACGTCCCCAGAACGTCTCGCGTCGCCCTCCTCGCGGAGGGCGTGGATAGAAATCCTTGTTGATACGGCGGGCCATCTCGACTTGGCTCGTCGCCCTCCTCGCGGAGGGCGTGGATAGAAATCCGCTTATCAGCTCCACCCAGACCGGCGGGTTAGGTCGCCCTCCTCGCGGAGGGCGTGGATAGAAATTTGCTCTCCAAGCTCTGTCGGTTTGTATTTCCCGGTCGCCCTCCTCGCGGAGGGCGTGGATAGAAATCTCGGCTTTTTTGTGAGCCTTGTATTCGTCAATCGTCGCCCTCCTCGCGGAGGGCGTGGATAGAAATATTCGTCCAATGTTGTGCTGCGACATTGATGGGGTCGCCCTCCTCGCGGAGGGCGTGGATAGAAATGCCCTGCCGGGCAAAGCTGCGGTCAACTGCGATGGTCGCCCTCCTCGCGGAGGGCGTGGATAGAAATCCAAAGACCAGAGACAAAAGCCCCATACCGCAACGTCGCCCTCCTCGCGGAGGGCGTGGATAGAAATCAGTACGGCTGGTTCGAGCAGCTATTCCAGTACGGGTCGCCCTCCTCGCGGAGGGCGTGGATAGAAATATTGGTGGCCTTGTCAACTGGCCGTCCGAAGAAACGTCGCCCTCCTCGCGGAGGGCGTGGATAGAAATCCGCATGAAGTCCCTCAAGGATGCCTGCACGTCGTCGCCCTCCTCGCGGAGGGCGTGGATAGAAATTTGATGGCGAAGGGCATCTTGTTGTTCTTGTAGGTCGCCCTCCTCGCGGAGGGCGTGGATAGAAATCTGATCCCGGAAGTCTATCTGGATGAGGTCATCGGTCGCCCTCCTCGCGGAGGGCGTGGATAGAAATGTTTTGCTGTAAGTATTGGGAATAAGGACGGTGATGTCGCCCTCCTCGCGGAGGGCGTGGATAGAAATAAAGTTTCAAACCTGATTTTGCAAGGTGCGCAGAGTCGCCCTCCTCGCGGAGGGCGTGGATAGAAATCTGCCAGGCTCTGTTTTTTGCGGCCTCTGCGCGTCGCCCTCCTCGCGGAGGGCGTGGATAGAAATTAAAAACCTTACCGGAATCAAACCGATAAGTTGAGGTCGCCCTCCTCGCGGAGGGCGTGGATAGAAATCTCTTAGCTACAAACCGGATGTACAGCCAGCATACGTCGCCCTCCTCGCGGAGGGCGTGGATAGAAATCAGTGCCTTGTTATAGGCAGTGGCCTTGACGTCGGTCGCCCTCCTCGCGGAGGGCGTGGATAGAAATTGGTTGCTGCCCTGCGGCTCACCGCAACCTCGCTGTCGCCCTCCTCGCGGAGGGCGTGGATAGAAATTCCTGCCGGGGGAACTCTCCGGCGACACGAACACGGTCGCCCTCCTCGCGGAGGGCGTGGATAGAAATCATATCGGGTAGGTGGAAGCAAGCCGCACCGCACCGTCTCCCTCCTCGCGGAGGGCGTGGATAGAAATTGCGCAGTGGGTGGTGATCTCCAGCCGATCCGCGTCGCCCTCCTCGCGGAGGGCGTGGATAGAAATATGAGTCCACGCAGCGAGTTGTCGGCAGGCAGCGGTCGCCCTCCTCGCGGAGGGCGCAGGTAGAAATCGACACAAAAATATGGTAAACTCTTATTAAGTTGTTGCCATGCGCTCTCTAAGGAACCGAGTATTTTGACCTATAATTCCGTCTCTTAAAGACGTTGGTTGAAATCAGTTTGTGTTCCCCAGTGCATTTTTCGACTTGAAGTCGCTCCTATTTGAGGGGTGTGGATAGAATAACATAATAATCATATCGCGGTTCTCAAAGACGTAACCAAGTCGTCCTCTTCACCGAGGGCGTAGATAGAAATTGTCACAACCACGCCGATCTTTTCAGCATCAAGGTTGCCCTCCCCGCAGAGGGTACGGATAGAAATCAGTTTCCACCTCGAATCGGGCATCGCCACAATTTTTCCAAAAAGGAGTTTTCCATGCATACCGTTCCCCTTACCCATCAGCTCGTCACCATCCAGGACGACTTTGACCTCGACAAGATCATCGAAAGCGGCCAGTGCTTCCGGCCGCAGAAACTGGCCGACGGGCGCTACCGTTTTCTTTCCGGCGGCGCACTCCTTTATCTGACTCCGCTGGGCGCTGGGCAATACGACGCTGCATGGTATGGCTCAGATTGGGAGTGCTGGGCCAACTACTTTGATTTGGGCCGGAACTATGCCGCGCTGCGGTGCAGCTTGGCGGGACAGAGCAACTATCTGGACAAATCGCTCGATTTCGGGCAGGGCATCCGAATCCTGCATCAGGATCCATGGGAAATGCTCATCACCTTTCTTATCTCCCAGCGCAAAAGCATTCCGGCCATCCGCACCGCCGTAGAACGCCTTGCCCGGTGCTGCGGCGAACCGCTCAGTGCCGAAGGCGATGAAGTCTTCCTCTTCCCCACCCCGCAGCAGCTCTGCGGCCTCTCTGGGGCGCAGCTGATGGGCTGTAGTCTGGGCTACCGCACCCGTTACATCCAGAACGCTGCCGCACAGGCTTCCAGCGGCACACTCGACCTCGGTGCTCTGGCGGCGCTGCCCGACGACGCGCTCTTTTCCCGCCTCCTCGAGCTGGACGGCGTCGGCAAAAAGGTAGCAAACTGCGTCTGCCTCTTTGGCTATGGCCGTACCGCGATGGCTCCCATTGATGTCTGGATACAGCGACTCATTGATGAGGATTTCGGCGGCCGCGACCCTTTTCCTTCCTATGGTCAGCAGGCTGGCATCGTACAGCAGTACCTGTTCTACTACAAGCGCAGCACCCGCCGCAGCGTCGCTCACAAAAAATAAAAAAGTTATTGACAACTCTCCTTTTGGCTGGTATAATAATATGCGTCGTCAGGAATGACACGTCAGCTATGGGGGATTAGCTCAGCTGGGAGCCCAAGCAGTGCGCTCACGCACCCCCACGACTGAACTTCATAAAACGTTTCTTGTTTGAGCATCTCTTTTCCAGAGGTTTCTACTTCTGGAAAATTATGGGGGATTAGCTCAGCTGGGAGAGCGCTTGCATGGCATGCAAGAGGTCACCGGTTCGATCCCGGTATTCTCCACCATTGGCTCAAATAAGAGTTACAAACACCGTTGATTTCAAATCGAAGTCAACGGTGTTTTTGTGTTTGTCAGCAAGCAAGTTCATCGCTATTCTCCAAATACTGTGCAAGATCAAAGTTGAAGTCCACATGGATTTGGTATCCGCGATAAACTTCTACCCTGCGGATAAGCTGGCTGACGATCATCTTTTTTGCTTCAAAGCTGGCACTATCGTACAGGTCTGCGTAAGAGATCAATTCTTCGTACAGCTGCGATACATTTGCCATCAATTCAGCGTTTCGCTCCAGTTCTGCACTGGCTTCTTCACACAGAGTTTCCAACTCCGTGTGCTTCTTTTCCTGTGCTGCGATCATCTCGGCAAGAGTGTCTTTCGGAAAAGCACTCTCCCCTTTGATTACAGCCAGAATCTCAGTTTTTAAGGCGAGCAAGTCTTTTTCGGCCTTGTCGCGTTCTGCTTGAAGGGCTTGCAGATGGTTCTTGCGCTCCGCAGTTTCCTTCGCATAGCGGCTGGTGATAAGCTGCTCTTTTGGGATACCTCTCAAGCGGGAGAAAATCTGGCGAACCATCTTGTCGATGATCTCATCCAGAATGTGCATAGTGTAGCCGGTCTGCCCGGTGCAATCCGTCTGCTTGCGGAGTTTTCCGTAGCAGGTGTAGCGAATGCGGAGCGTATCGTCCAGAGTACCATCGGAGAGCTTACGCCATTTCCGGCTGGTCGTCAGGGCGAGCCTTGCACCACAGTGGCCGCAGTAAACGTTATTGGAAAGCAATGCCTGTCCACGGGTACGAAGAGGAACATGGTGTTCGGCTTCTTCCGCTGCGTGGGCAGAGCGATCTTCCCGGATACGCTGTGCAGCTTCAAACTCCTCCTGCGGGATGATCTGGAGTTCGGGCATCAATTCGGAGCGGGCATCTCCGCAGCGGAGAACGCCCATGTAGGTCAGGTTGCCGACCATTCCTCGCAAGCTGCCCGGATGCCAGCACTTTCCAGAGCGGGCACGGTATCCAGCATTGTTCAGATAGGTGGCAATCCGCTGTGCGCCGTAACCCTCGTATACATATTTATCGAAGATCAGCCGAACGATTTCGGCTTCCTGCTCGTTGATATGCAGTTCGTAGAGTTCGTGCTTGCGCTTGTTGATGCGGCCACTTTTCACAAGGTCATAACCATACGGCGCACTGCCGCCCTTGAAGTGTCCTTCTTCCACAAGCTGCCGCAGGCTGGTACGGGTACGGACAGAAGTTTTTTCGCTTTCGCCGTCTGCCTGCCAGAAGCGGATATAGTTCAGCAATTTGTCAGTGTGGTTGTCGAATCGCTGCTCACCCTCTTGGGTACTCCATACCCGGATGCCGTTTCGTACAAACCATTCTACGACAAATGGCGTTTCATCTGCGATGCGTCCGATACGGTCGAACATGAACACCAGCAGAATATCAAATTTGCCCTTTCGGGCGTATTCCTTGATGATTTGCAGCTTGTCACGGGCTTCTGCGCGGACTTTGTGGCCAGACACGCCTTCTTCTTGTTCTTCATGGACGATGACCCAGCCCTTTGCTTCGGCAAATTTGTGACACGCCTTGCGCTGCATGGGAAGGTCTGCTTCATGGTTCGAGTTGAAATCCACCTGCTTATCGGTGGAAACACGGTACAGGCAGCAGACACGGTTTTTATTTTCAGTCATAGGGGGTTCCTCACTTTCGCTATAAAAGCGAGGATGAACGATATTCGGTTATCAAAGAACGGTTGGTCGTGGTTCATGGATTGCTCCGAATACCACTGCCATCCTCAGTATAGCGCGTTCTTTTGTCCTCGTCCACGATGTCAGCTGGTCTTTTTGGTATAGCTGGTGGCGAGCAGGATGTCACGGACACGCTCAAAGACACCCGGATTGGGTTCTTTTGCAAAATTGAGGACGACAGGATAGCCATTGATAACGGTATATCGGCGATTCGGGTCGTTATTGGTCACCGGAACGTTGCCAGCGACCTGCGAAAACTTATCGACCATTGTATCATCACTCCTATATATTGTAATTTTCAATATGTAACAAGGGACATCCGCAGCTTGCAGATGCCCCTTGGCAGAGAGAATATGTTTTAGAACTTCATCGACAGAGCGTCCTTGCGACCTTTGCCGTTGTAGGCCATGTAGATGGGGAAAACGTATTTCTTCCATCCGGGCAGCTTGGCGGGATTATCCCTGCCGACACGGTAGATCTCCATAGGATGGACGTTGCCCAGCGCACGGATGAGCCGTTCCTCGCTGAACTCACCGTGATACAGTTCTACGAAGTGCATCACGCCCCGCAGGACAGATGCCCGGAATGAATCAGGCTTACCCTCCCATGCGGCGACGATCAGCCGCAGGGATTCGCAGTAGATTTTTTCGCCCATCTGGTTGTACAGCTTGAGAGCGGTGCCCACACAGCTGATGCGGTAGTCGCTCAGCTGCAGGCTGTCATAGTTGAACGCCAGACCAACCCGGTTGGTGGCTGCGAGAAATGCTTTGGAAGGTGCATCGCCGCCCACGACCTTGGCGCGCAGCTTGATGCCAGCAGTAAGCGGTGCGGAGTGACCGTTCTGTTCAGCAAAGAACAGGGCTTCCTGCTCCATCGTCAGGCCGGTGTAGACCTTACAGAGAATCGGCAGGTCTTTGCCGCCGTTACGGAGGATGCGCCCCTCGATAGTGTGCTGACCGTCCACCACATAATACTTACCGTTGCGGAAACTGACCTTCGGTTCGTTCGCAACATATTCGTTGAAGTCCGCAGCAATCATTTCCACCCGTTTGCGCTGTACGCCCCGCTGATAAAGTTCACGGGGATAAATCAGCATCTTGCTGTGAAGCACCAGCATCTGGTAAGGTGGGGTGATATTGAAAGAAGCGGCAAAATTGTTCGTGTCGTTTTTCAGGCGCATCGCATTTCCTCCTTGATTCGCCAAATGTATTTTTCGGCTTCAGTCAGAATCTCAGCCACCTGCTTCTTACGCTTCGGGCTGGTGAGCAGGCTGGGATTAAAGGTGAAGCTGTATTCGAGCCGCTGGATCATGGCATGAACAGCGGATTGCAGTTCGGTGTATAACATCATTTCTTCGACCGTCTCTGCGTCCTCAAAATCGGATTTGATGGGCGTATAGGGATAAACGGGCGGCTTACCGTCAACCACTTCAGGCGGCGCGTAAGCCGCTGCAGAGCGGATGATAGGTTTGAGCTTCTGGATACTCCCCATCGGGTTCAGGGCAAGGCTGATCTTTACGGCATCATCGACCCGGCTCATTTCTTCCGGGGTGAGGTGCCCAACAAAATTCTGGACACGGCTCTTGTCGATGGTGAAGATCTGTTCGGCCTGAACAATGGATGGCTCCAGCTTTTCCGGTTCCACCAGACAATGAGTCGGCTGTGCAGCTTTCTTTTCTGTCTTACTTGTCAAAGTCGCAACGATCAAAGTCGGTGAATGGGTGTTTCCTACATCGTTTTGCAGGATGACCGCAGGGCGGGTTCCGTTTTGTTCGGAACCTGTGCTGCTGTCAATTCGGACGAAGTAGATGTCTCCGCGTTGGAATTTCAGAGTGGATTCCAATTGCGAAACCTCCATCTGGATATGTAAGAAGCCCGCTGTACCTCCTAGGCAGCAGACTTCTGTTAAAATATGAAAGCTGTTTTATTTATACGGTACGAGCATCACCTCCCATGATTGGAATGAAGCACCGGCATCAGCGGTGCATGACAACATAATCGTGACCGCGCCGGGTCTGGCAGACGGTGCAGGTGTCCATACTCCTGTCTGCGCTCGGCACGAGAGCGATTTTGAAAGCCTTGGCTTCTACGAAATGCCGCAGACAGGTCGCACAGAGGGTTCGGATGGACTTAATCATTTCCGGGGTCAGTTCCATCTCCTCGTAGATCTCCTGTTCGCGCACCGTAGGATTCAACTCGTCCATTTGAGCAGTCCTCCGTGTTAGAAAAGTGAATGGCGGATAAATATGTAAAAGAACAGGAGTGACCGGAGACCGAAAACAGCATCCGGTCACTCCTGATAAAATATGTTCAGGTCTCGCATATTCGCCCTCGGCTCCCTGCGAGTGGGGAATCATTCGGCAGCGGATTTGTACCGCTTCATTGGCATCTCAGCCACCCCGCCTACATTCTGACCGGGCCGCGAATTACGGAAGTATCATTATCTGAGTACCGAACAACTGAACTCTTCAATTTTCAAGGTTCGTGAGTGCGGACGTTTTGCCAGCGGTAAGAGCCGCTTTTTGAAATTGTCCCCTCACTTGGTAGCCGACGAAAATGCCGTTTAGACAACCCTGATTTGAAAGTTCTTGATAAAATTAGTAATTCTACGGATTTTCTTACTTATATTTTGCTTTGTTGTGCCAAACAGTTTAGAAATTTCAACAGTGTCATACTCTTCATAGGCGTACAAAGTTATAAGTTCTAAGTCAGAATCCGAGAGTTGCTCAAGTGCAGCAAGTAGATTCTCATCCTCGATTTCACCAATCCATGCAAAGCTGTGCTTGGTTTCGTGGTATGTATCTGTTGTGGTAATGGCTTCCTGATAGCGCAGCATTAGAGGTGAGGCTTCTTCCTCGGTGCTTTCATACGCAGGTGCAGTGAACTCCTGCGTTCGCTCAATGCGGGTGCGTTCGGAATTGAACTGCTGACGGTCATAGTCGTACATCTTCTGAATGGCATCCTCAGCCATTCCTGCCGCTGCGTACTCGATTCGCAACTTTTCCCAGTGCGCTTCAAACTTTTTTAACTCATAGCCCTTATTAAAAGCCATCGCAAACCTCCAAATTTTCGATAAATCGTAAAAAATCGAAAACTTGGAGTTGCTAGGGATACCGTGCGGCCAGTTCCAGCCACGAAAAATGGGCAAAAAGAAACATGAAGTGTCCTTTCCGCCGGATGCGGAGATTGAGGACACTTCACTGTGTGACAGCTTGCGGGCTTTTCTTGGCAACAAAAAAGAGATGCACTAAAGAAAAGGGTACCGACACTGTTTTCCATCCGAGAATGGAAAGCGGTATAAGTATCCTCGGCCTTTAATGCATCTCAGGCTTCGATATGTTTTTGTTCCGACGCATCGAAGCCTATAAAAAAGAAAACCGCCGTGCGATCAGCTTACAGGGCATCGATTCGTGCCCTGTAAGCATATCACACGACGGTGTTATGAAAGTCATCTGGCGGTGTTATGAAAGTGTTATGGAGCCATTTTTGCCCCTTTCTGAAAAATTTTAGGTGTTATGAAAGTCACATGAAGGTGTTGCGAAAGTGTTATAGGAATCATTCTTACCAATTGGCTCCAAATGCAAGGATTTCCTCGTATTCTTCCGTAGTCAGATGTTCCTTTGCTGCGGCCAGCTCGTTGGTTGCAAGTTCATTCATTCCCTGTGCTTTCAGGGAGCGGATCAGCCAGCAGTATGCTTTCGGATTATCCGGAGCGATGGTCAGAGACTTCATGGCGTACTGATTGAGCAAGTCATAAGAATGCAGCGAATCCAGCTGCTTCAGCAGTTCACTGACAGCACCCATATAGGAAAGATGGTATTTTGTGGAAAACTGAATGAGCCAATGCTCCCCATCTGCGGAGGACAAGACCTTCCCATGATAGAGGTCAAGAGCATTTTTGAGAATGTCCACTTTGTTGATTACGGAGGACGCTCTGACAGCGGAAGATACAAGTTCATCAAAACGCTGATAATCTGTCATAATGTGAAGCTCCGGGTTGAGCTGATATCCGGATGCGGAGGATAAAACCAATGGTTCATCCGAAATAATACTGAACTTCTGGCGTAAACGGTAAACCAGCCCTTTGACGTTCTTGGCTGGATTGTCTGAATCATCCGACCAGAGCGTTTGGGTGATTTCCTGCGGAGAAATGGCATTTTTACGGGAAATCAGCAGGTAAGAAATCAGTCGGTTGATGCTTGGAGAGCTAAAGTCAGCTTCTTTCAGAACGCCTTTGGACGTACTGATGCTCAGTTCGCCAAACAGACTGACATAGATGTCCTTGCTGCTTTGAATCGAAGTGGGAATATACGCCATCTGGAGCCGGTTCAGCATCTTCTGTTCGTTGTACGACGCAAGCAGCACATAGGCCAGAATCCGCAGCATACTGGTCTGCTGAATATACCGCTTAGGATTCCGGACGGCAAGCAGAGCGACTGGGCGCGGCTCCAAGGAAACGGCAATAACAGACCGGATGCCAAGCCGCTGGTACAGGTTATACTCCGCAGGATAGGCTTCTTTTGTTGCTTCGGCGTCCGGGACGACCATTGGAATTCCCTTGCGGACAGTTTGTACCCACCGATCCAGAAATTCAGCGGATTCATATTCTTCGGTTAAAAGCATCGTCTTGTCTGTTGCGCCAGCGTTGAACCACCAGAATGGTGTCCACAAATTCAAATCAAGATCGACCTGAATTAAACCGCACCAGTCAGCATCGTAAAATTGGCAAGTGGCTTTCAGCACCTGCTGGGCAACTTCTTTCGGGGAAAGATGCTGGTAATACAATTGCGATTCAAGGTCATTCATACTGTTCTCAAAATCAATTGCACGTTGAATATCTCCAAAGCTCCGTTCTTCGTACTCATGATCAGGCTGACGCATAAAATTTCACCTCGTGTCAAATAAAAAAGCACAGCATCAGGGATTCACTCGCTCTGTACGGTGAATCCCGATGCTGTGCTGGTATCAATCATGCAACCGCAAGAGCTGAACAAAGCTACATCATAGGGTGGATGGGTGACTCCAGAAGAAGAAAAAAAATCTCATTTCGTCAAAAAATCAACAATCAAATCATTAAAGGAGCCATTCAAATGAAACGAAATCAGAATTTTGACTATAATCGCTCTCAAAAAGTGCTTTCCTGCCGCTACAACATGGACATCAACCGAGTGGAAGCCCGATTCGAGGATGGAACCATTCTTTCCATCGACTGCATCGTCATTGAGGACGAATATGGCAACACCCCGGCACAGCGAGCAGAACTGGACTGGCTACTTATATAACAAGCCCTTGGAATATACCCAGCTTGTGCTGAGTGGAGAAATCGAACATTATCTTTCACTTGGTTGCGATCACGGTAGACTAGAAGATTGACCTTTTTTCATAGAAATGTGATTGGCTGTTACAGAATGGCTCTTCA
>ENA-OROP01001482-OROP01001482.1-human-gut-metagenome-genome-assembly--contig:-NODE-1482-length-21135-cov-9.542125_pt1 | contig 21135 bp, 15 predicted proteins | sample MGYA00242132_ERZ509056 | MGnify/ENA primary metagenome ERZ509056 (study PRJEB26280, sample SAMEA2338768) | human gut metagenome | biome: human gut; feature: human-associated habitat; material: faeces...
TGGGCGGCAGCGGCGGCTTCCTCACGGGTGCCAAAGGCGAATACCACCGCGGGCGCCGCGGCGCAGACATCCGCCAGCTCCGGCAGTTCTTCCACCGTGTGGTAGACAGCGCACTGGCCGCCCAAACGCCGTGCAGCCAGTGGAGCAAAGCTTTCGGTAATGCGATCGCCCTCCGTCACGCCAGTACCGGTACCGGACGCCCGCGCAATAAATAACGTCCCTGCGGGAAGCGGCAGCAGGCCGTGGGGGTCTTGTACCGTCACGCCGGTTTCGGCCAACGCATCCGCAAGGGCAGCATGATTGCTCCAATCCTGGCTGGCGGCATCGCGGGCGGGCATAGTCCAGCCCAGCGCCAGCTTGCATGCCAAGATCCGCCGCACCGATTCATCCACCCGCGCCATCGGCAGGGTTCCATCGGCCACAGCATCGCACAGGGTACGGATGCAGGGGGTCTGCACATCTTTACCGGTGGGGTCGGCGTTATCGCCGCCGTTGCCAATAATCAGCAGGTCGCATCCGGCCAGTGCCGCCTGCACACAGCCCTGTGGTGCGCCGTACTGGTCCAGAATGGCGTGCATCTGCAAGCCGTCACTGATGACAAGCCCCTGGTATCCCAGTTGCCCACGCAGCACGCCCTGGATGACGGGCGCGGACATGGAGCAGGGCGTATCGGTGTCATCCAGCGCGGGGAAGCAGACATGCGATACCATCACGCTGGCAAGGTCCTCTGACATCGCGCGGCAGAATGGCGTTAAGCAGCTATTCATCAATGTGTCACGCAGGGTATTGTCCACCACAAAGCCGAAGTGTGTATCGGCACCGGTCTGCTCATGGCCGGGGAAATGTTTGCCGCAGGCCAACACCCCGGCATCCCGCAGGCCGCGGGCCATGGCGCAGCCATAATCCGCGATGGATTGCACAGTTTGACCATAATAACGGCGTTCCGCAGGGCCGGAAAGAGTATCCAGCACCGGCGCACAGTCCAGGTTAATACCCAGTGCCCGCAGCTCACCGCCCATCATACGCCCAACTTTGTAGGCGTTGGCGGGATCGCCCGTGCGGGCAATGACCATGGCGCTGGGAAAAACCGTGGCTTCGCTGCGCAGGCGGGTAACACAGCCGCCCTCCTGGTCGATGGCGATAAGAGCAGGCAGACCGTTTTCCGCCATGACGGTGTGCTGGATCTCAGCGTTCAACTGCGCCAGCGCGGCCCGCCCGGCACAGTTTTTGCCAAACAAAATAACGTTGCCGATATGATTTTTGCGTAAAAATTCCCGCGTGCCCGCATCCATGCGGGATACCTCGATACTGGCCAGGATCATCTGGCCGATCTTTTCTTCCAATGTCATGCGGGAAAGGAGATTATCAATCGTGGTAGGCATAGAGCACCTCGAAAACAGGTAGGAGTTAGGAGGGAGGAGTTCGGAGTTGATGTGAATTAAAAATTAGCAATGAGAGATTAGGAATTGGCGGTAGGAAAAAGTCTAAATCTGAAAAGAATAGAGAATAATGAATAATTGTGGTGGACCGCGGCGCAAAGCGCCGCTCAGGAGATATTAGGTTTGCCGGTTGTTAAAAAGTACGATTGGCTATTAAATGTTTTGTAGGGCGCGATGACTTCATCGCGCCGGGGCTTGCCACGAGGTAATCAAGAAATATGTACTTACCTTGCCACACCTCAAATTACTAATTTCTCATTCCTAATTATTTTGTATCAGGCCTTAATGCATCGTAACTCCTAACTTCAAACTTGCAATCGCCCCGCCAATGATTCCTGCGGTGTTGCGGTGGGCGGCAAGGCGGAGGGTGGGCTGGGGGTTGGCGTGCAGGCGGGCCAAAGTGGTGTGGCAGGCATCCAGCAGAAAATCGCCTGCCTCGCTGATACCGCCGCCCAGGGCTACGACCTCCGGCGCAAAAATGGAGTTGAGGGAAACAATGCCGGTGCAAAGCTCGTGCACATACTGGGCAAACACGGCCTGCGCCGCAGCATTGCCGCTGCGGGCGCGGGCAATCAGGTCGGCGGGGGACTCGCCGCCGGCCATGCGGATCAACGCGGTGGCCGAAGCGTACTGTTCAAAGCAGCCGCACTGGCCGCAGGGGCAGGGCAGACCGTCGCTGTGGGTGATGATATGCCCCAGTTCCGGGGCCAGCCCGGTGGGGCTGCGCCAGCACTGCCCATTGATGACAATGCCCCCGCCAATGCCGGTACCCAGGGTGAGCAGAATACCTGTCTGTACATTTTGCAGTGCACCGGAACGCATTTCGGCCAACATTGCCGCGTGGCCATCGTTAATGACCACCGCGGGTAGACCGGACGCCCGGCGCAGCAACGCAGCAAGGGGCACATCTACCCATGCCAGATTATCCGCCGTAATGGTTTCGCGCGCAGCGTTCAGCGTGCCGGGCGCACCGGCCCCAATAGCCGCAACGTGATACGGTTCCAACTGCGCCGCAATCAGCGCGGCGGCTTCGGCAGGTTCTTTGGGTGTGGGGCGGCTCCACTGCTGCAAAAGGTTCAGCTGTTCATCAAAAATGCCGAACTTAATGCTTGTACCGCCAATATCAATACCGGAAAGAAACATGGTTGAACCTCGATGGAGCGTTGTGGAGAATTAGAAATTAGTAATGAGAAATTTGAGGGTGAGCGGAGCGAAGAGAAAAAAGAATAATGAATAAATAATAAAGAATAATGTTGGTAGACCGCGGCGCGCTGCGCCGCTCAGGAGATATCAGGTTCGTTGTTTATTAAAACGCACCTTGGCCCACAAAACGTTCTGAATTCGCGGGATAGATGTCACAACATCGTTATAACGTGGAATAGGGCACTGTCTCGGTGGGGTCGGGTACCCCCGCCCTACCGTAAGACAAAGCCTTGCACCATTCTGCAAATTGCGGTATAGCGTCCCCGTTAGCCGATGACGAATCTCATCCTCACAAGCAATTCCTAACTCCTAACTATCTCGCCATACCCTCTCCACCTGCCATCCTTCGCTCCATCCCACCAGCACGGCGGGGTGGCCGGGGTGGATGGTGCGGGGCAGGCCGAGCAGGGCGGCGGGGGTGGTAGATGCCATCAGGCAGGCGTCCTGTGCGGGGATCCCAATGCTCTGCAAATTGCGCACTGCACCGTCCAGATAAACACCGCCACCGTCCAGGGTGCCGTTTGCGCAGCGGCTCACACCGTTTTGCACAATATAATCTTGCCCGGCCACGGTGTAGCGTCCATCGGGCAGACCATGGGTAGCCACACTGTCGGATACGGCAATCATCGCTTCAGGGCCTTTCATATGGTAGACAAGCTGCAAAGCGGCGGGGTGCAGGTGAACCAGATCGCAGATGCACTCGGTGGTCACGTTAGGATCCAGCAGAGCGGCGGCCACCACACCGGGGTCGCGGTGGCGCAGGGGGCGGCAGGCGTTGAAGGTATGGCACAGACCTGTAAATCCAGCAGAAAAAGCACGCTGGGCGGTCTCGTAATCAGCATCGGTGTGCCCGGCCTGCACCCGGATACCTCGCGCCGCCAGAGCTGCGCCAAGTTCCAGCGCACCGGGAAGCTCCGGGGCAAGGGTCACCTGCCGGATGACGGATTCATACCCCTGTACCAGCGTCTGGTACGCGGCGAGGGTTGGCGGCAGCAGCGCGGCGGGTGGCATGGCACCGGGACGTTCGGGACTCAAAAAGGGTCCTTCCAGATGAACACCCAAAATATGCGCGCCGGGCAGTTTGCCTGCGGCCTGCTGCTGCATGGCGGTTTGTACCACCGCCAGCGCCCGGCGCATGGTGGGCAGCGGCTCCGCCCCAAGGGTGAGCAGCACATCCGTTACGCCGTGGCACAGCAGGATGGACAGGAACTCGGGCAGGGGGCGTTCATTCAGCTCCGGGTCAAAGCCCTGGCCGCCGTGGCAGTGCAGGTCAACCAGTCCGGGTGTTAAGGCCCAGACAGAAAAATCGGCCGGACCCCCGCCACCAATGGCAGTGATCTGGCCGTCTTCGACCGTCACGGTCTGATTGGCTAGGAATGTACGGCCCACCAGAAGTTTTTGAGCAAAAATTTTCATGGTAAGCACCAGTGTTAGTTAGGAGTTAGAAATTAGGAGGTAGGAGTTCATATGAATTAGAAATGAGCAATGAGAAATTCGGAATTTGTGGCGGAGTATAGGCGTATTACAATTTTTGATTGTCGTACCGTGAACGCCGGCGCGATGAGGGCATCGCGCCCTACAGGATGTTATATAGTTCATCACTCAGCTTCAAATAGCAGCAAACCTAATATTTCCTGAGCGGCGCAAGTGCGCCGCGGTCCACCAACATTATTCTTTATTCTTTTTTAATTATTCATTATTGTTAATTCTGAATTATAGGTTGTTCAGCGCTTCCGCAATTCTCCCGTGTGTTTTTTCCAGTCTTGCTTCCGCGGTGGGGGCGTCAATTTTACAAAGAATCATCAGGATAGCGGTTTTGGCGCTGTAACCGCACTGCTCCAGGGCGTTGCGGGCTGCAACACTGTCGGCACCGGTGGCGGTGCGCACAATGCGTACACAGCGCTCCACCAGCTTTTCGTTGCTGGCGCGCACATCAACCATCAGGTTGCCATACACTTTGCCCAGCTTGATCATGGTGGCGGTGGAAAGCATGTTCAGCACCATTTTTTGGGCAGTGCCGCTTTTCAGGCGGGTGGAACCGGTAATAACTTCCGGCCCCGGCATGGGGGAAATGCCAATGTCAGCCCGGGTGTCTACCTCACTGCCGGGGCAGCAGGTTACACTGATGACCGCTGCACCAAGGCTGTGGGCATACTCCATCGCACCCAGCACATAGGGGGTGCGGCCGCTGGCGGCAATACCGCACAGAACATCCTTCTGGCTGAAATTCAGCTTTTCCAAGTCCTCTTTGCCAAGGTCGCGGTTGTCCTCGGCGCCCTCCACCGGGATCAGCATGGCGCGCTGGCCGCCCGCAATAACGGCATCCACCATATCGCGCCCGGCGCTGAATGTAGGCAGGCATTCGGCTGCATCCAGCACGCCAAGACGGCCGGAAGTACCACATCCGCAATAAATCAGCCGTCCGCCTTTTTGCAGCGCGGCGTAAATCACATCCACAGCTGCAGCGATCTGCGGCAGAACCACTTCCACCGCTTCGGCTACTTTTTTGTCCTCCTGGTTCATCAGGCGGACGATCTCAAGCGTTGAAACCTCATCAATATGGCTGGTTGCCGGGTTCCGCTGCTCGGTTGAAATATGATCCAGTTTTACCATAAACAATTCCTCGCATTTGGCAGGTGTAGAGCCCTGCCTGCTGTGCGGCGGGCATTAACCCTTGACGCCGCCGACAGTAAGGCCCTTGACGAAGTATTTTTGCAGGAAGGGATACAGGATGATGATGGGCAGGGTGGAAACAATGATAACGGCAGACTTGATGGCAATACCCAGGGAGGATTTATCCGCAGAGCCTGCACCATCGCCAACCATGGCAGTGCCGTTGACAATGTTGCGCAGGAACAGCATAACGGGGTACTGCTCCTTATTGAGGTAGATCAAAGAATTGAACCAGTCGTTCCAGAAGAACACCGCATAATACAGGCCGACCGTTGCAATGGCAGCGGTGGAAAGCGGCACAATGATGCGGCGCAGAATGCCCCAATAGCCCAGGCCGTCAATAAGAGCAGCTTCCTCCAGCTCGTGCGGGAGAGATTTGAAAGAGTTGATCATGATGATCAGGTTGAACTGGCTGATGCAGAAGGGCAGCAGCATAGCCCAGCGGGTGCCGGTCAGGTGCAAAGAGGATACCAGCAGGTAGTTGGGGATCATGCCGCCGGCAAAAAACATCGAGATAACAACGATCTTCATGAAAACCTTGTGGCCCATCAGGTTGTCTTTGGACAGGGGATAGGCGAACATGATCGTCATCAACATAGCGATGGTAGTACCGCCGATGGTATAAATAAAGGTATTGCCATATGCCTGGAAAAAGTTGGGGTAGGTGAAGATCTGCTTGTAAGCATCCAGGTTAAAGCCGACTGGCCAGAACAGGACCTGGTTGTTGATGATGGCCTTGGAACTGGAGAAGGACAGCGCTGCCATATACACAAACGGCAAAAAGCAGACAAGCAGGGTAAAGATCATGACCAGGTTGACAATGGTGTCAAAAACGACGTTTTCTTTTGTTTTATAATACTTGCTCATCTTTTTGCCTCACTTAATACAGGCTTTCGTCCGTCAGCTTTTTGCTGATTGCGTTGGAGCCTGAAACCAGAATCAGACCAATGATGCCGCCAAACAGGCCAATGGCCGTTGCGTAAGAGTAGTTCTGGTTCTGCAGACCGGTGCGGTAAACCAGCGTATCAATGATATCGCTGACGCCGGAGTTAGACGGAGTGTACATCAACAGGACCTTTTCATAGCCAATGCTCAGCATACGGCCAACGTTCATGATCAGCATGACCATGATGGTAGGCATGATGGAGGGGATGGTCACGTGGAAGATCTGCTGCAGGCGGGTAGCGCCATCCATCTCAGCGGCTTCATACAGATCGCTGCTGATGCCGGTGATAGCGGCCAGATAGATGATGGCGGTCCAGCCGGTGTACTGCCAGGATTCCGACAGGATGTACAGCGGGCGGAACCAGCCTGGCTCGTTCATGAAGTAGACGGGGGTCATGCCGAAGACGTTGTGCAGAAGGTTGTTCAGCAGGCCGGTGCTGGGAGAAAGAATCTCGTTCATGATGGCGATAACGACCACCGTGGAGATAAAGCGCGGCATGTAGGAGATAGTCTGCACAACTTTTTTCAGGTGCTTATTGCGCACTTCGTTCAGCAGGATTGCGAAGATAATGGGCAGCGGGAAGTTGATAACCAGGTTTTCCAGCGAAACCACTAACGTGTTGCGGAATGCGCGCCAGAAAGCGGGGTCTTTCAGGAACCGCTCAAAGTAGCGCAGGGTCCATTCGGTGCCAAACATACCCTGGCCGGGGCGGTAGCGCCGGAATGCCAGAATGTTGCCGAACATGGGAACGTATTTGAAGATGATGAAATACAGCAGTGGCAGAATCATCATGGCATATAATGCGCTGTACTGCTTCAGGTGCTTGATGGTATGCAAACGCCGCTGGGCCTTTTCGGCCGGCGTAAGCTTTGCTTTTGCCTTACCCATGGATTGCGCTCCTTTGGTTGGGGGCGGCGCGAACCGTGCCTGCCCTTAAAAATAAAAGCAGGGGGTATATCCTCCACGGATATGCCCCCTGCTGAGGATCAACTGGTCAATATTTTACTTATTGTTGTCGTTGTACATCTGCAGGTACTGGTCAATGCTCAGGTTCTTCATTTCAGCAACGTAAGCATCCCAATCGGTGTCGGTGCTCTTCTTGCCGGTGATGAAAGCATCTGCCCAAACTTCAAAGGTATCGCCCAGCGGGGTGCGCAGGCTGGCGGCATCCTCAGCGGTCAGGTCGTCAAACTGCGGAGTGGGAGGTACGGGCTGGATAGCATCATCCATTGCAGCAACTTCGGTGTTGATTTCGGCATAGTTCTCGTCGTATTTGGACATTTCACGCTCGTTGATCCAGACCATCTGGGTAACGTCGGAACCGCAGCCGTACTTGAGCTGCATGCTCTTATAAATGCCGTCAGCACTGTTCACAATGTCGTCAGAGTAAACGATCTTGTCGCCGTCCATGGTGTAGGTCTCGCCTTCAACACCCAGGCACCACAGTTTTGCATTCTCCTCAGAGTAGAACATTTCATCGATGGTGCGGACAATGCGCTCGAAATCATCGCGTTCAGCAGTCTTTTTGGGGAACATGATGCCGGAACCGGTGCGGGACTTGGGCTGATGGTGGGCACCTGCGGGGCCTTCCAGCGGTGCATACATCTGCAGTTTAAAGCCGTCGATCTCGCTGGCAGCTTCCACGCCGCCGATCTGGTCATAGTAAGCGTAGGTGGCCATGGAAGAACCGGTAGCCAACTTCTGGCTCCACTTATCACCATCAATGGGGTCAGCCATTTCGGGGTCAAGCAGGCCTTCGGAGTAGAGCTTGTTCAGGAATGCGAAGTATTCTTTGCACTTATCATCAATTGCGCCAGCAAAGAAATCCTTGTTGTCGTAATCATAGCTCAGAACGTAAGAGCCATCGGCGCTGTTTTTGCCCACGCTGATGCCGAAGGAAGGCATCGTCATACGGAACAGAACGCGGGGACCAGCCAGAATGGTGAGCGGGTAAGAATCGGGATAATCAGCTTTGTAAGCCTTCAGGATCTCGTACAGGTCATCAAAGGTCTTGGGGGCTTCCAGACCCTTGGATTCCAGATAATCCTCACGCAGGATCAGGCCGCCGTCGTAGAACGGCTTATCGGTCAAAGACGGCATATAGTAGCGCTTGCCGTCCTGCAGGTTCAGCATATCCACATCGTCCTGCAGGTCCATTTCCTCAACGCGGGCGTTGAAGTTGGGGGTCCAGTCGCTGTAGTCGCTGATGGGAACCAGAGCGCCGTTCAGAGCCAAAGAAGCATTCTCACCGGTGGTGGACTGGTACAGGATGACATCGGGAACGTTCTCGCCGGTATTCAGTGCCAGAGAAACCTTGGTAGAGTAGTCCGCAATAGGAATGGCCTCAACGTCCAGGTTGACGTTGCAGCGCTTCTGCACTTCGGTAAAGGTGAGCCAGTCTTCTTTATAAGGAAGGGTAGCATTATCCGACAGATAAATTCGGATGTTGATGGGGTCCTCATTGGAGTAATCCGGGGTGCCGGATTCGGTGGAAGCGGCAGTGGAATCTGCGGTAGACTCAGCTGCGCTGGAAGCGACCGCGGAAGAACCGCTGCTTCCACAGGCGGCCAAAGTGCCTGCTGCCATGCAGGCGGCCAAAGCCATGGCCAAGGTACGGCTGACTGACTTTTTCATGGGGTATCCTCCTTAATATGGTTTTCCTTTTTATAATGCCGCTATCAGGATTGCAAGCGAAAGCGGCGTGTTCCACAAAAATGGGTAAACCAAGGCCAATACTGCCTTGCGCCCCGGTTACCCGGCAACAAATACCCCGCGGCTGGCTGCCACACGAAGACGGTTTCGAACTATTGTTTCTCAAATTTCATGTTTACCGGAATATTTGTTTCAATATCTGTATCATACGCCAAACCTGCCCCATCGTCAATACATTTGTGATAAATTCATGATTATTTACAAACAAGTGTGTGAAAGTTTGGAGAAAACGGAAAATAGCAAGTTTGACGAAAGAAAATTAGGCAGAGAGATCGTTAGGAGTTGGGCGCGAAAAAAAGAATAAGTAATAAAGAATAATGAATCATTATGGTGGCCTGCGGCGCAGGAGCGCCGCTCAGGAAATATTGGGTTTGATGTTATTTGAAAAGCAGCTGCAAAGTATATCGATCGTGTGGCACGATGCGGGCATCGTCATGGGCGGGCTTTGCTGAATTGTTAGCTGTAAAATGGAGAGGGTAGAAATGTGCTCCATTACTAATTTCGCTAAAGGCAGGTTTAGCGAAATATAGAGTAGGGTAAGTAACAGCCTATTAGAACTCATTCAAACACTGTATTTTGTTCAGCAATGCGAGTCACGCCAGCCACTTACCGAATGGCTTCCTTAAATAAAATAGATTTGTCCTTCACATTAAGTAGATTATACTGTATCTATTAAGCACTATATTCCTGTGTTCATGCGTTTTCTCGCGCATTCTTGTTTGCAAGACGAAACACCATGCCACAGTCAGACAGACCACCGATGCCCAAGATCTCCTGGTTGTGCAGCTCCAAATCGAAGCAGAGCAGACTTTCTATGGTGGTGATGCAGTCGGCTTTCAGCACAACTTCATCACTGTAGCCATCATTGTCCACGCGGTAGTAGTGGCCTTTGATTTCACGGCCGACCATATATAATATATAAAATAGGTAGGCACTGGGGTTTAGCTCTTGTTATAAGTGGGCACCGTTTTCCCTTTCTACTACCCGTGTATTGAATCGTAACAAACCTAATATCCCCGGGCGGCGCTCCGCGCCGCTATCCACCGCTTAATTGCTCATTGCTAATTCCTAATTCGTCCAGCACCAACCTTGTGGTGCCGCAAAACTCCTAACTCCTCCCTCCTAACTCCTAACTAAACTTCCCTCTTCCCTTTCTGCCCGCAATTTGCTATAGTTAAATCAGCCCCAAAGCAAATTTATTCGGGAGGAAACTGCCTTGATTTACAAAAAGCAATACGGCCACCCATTTGATACCGAAAGCGTGGTGGGTTCTTTTGTACCCGCGATGGAAACGATTCCATATCTCACCAGGGAACCGGACAGCTTCTCTTATGCCATGGACCCGCAGGATATCCTGTATGGCCTGGGTGAAAACATCCGCGGCATCAACAAGCGCGGCTGGGTGTACGAGAGCAAATGCAGCGATGACCCCAACCATACCGAAAACAAATCCTCACTGTACGGCGCTTACAACTTCATGATCGTGTCCGGCAAAGCCACTTTTGGCTTTTTTATCGACTATCCCGGCAAGGTCACCTTTGACTGCGGCTACACCGATCTGGACACCCTGCGGGTGACAGTGGCCGAAGAAAATTACGACCTTTACATCATTGAGGGGGAAAGCCCGACCGATATTGTGCACCAGTTCCGCCAGCTGGTAGGGCGCAGCTACATCCCGCCCAAATGGGCCTTTGGTGCCACCCAGAGCCGCTGGAGCTACATGAACGAGGACGAGGTGCGCGAGGTTGTGGCCAACTACCGCACCAACAACATGCCGCTGGACGCCGTGGTGCTGGATATTGACTACATGGAGCGCTACAAGGACTTTACGGTGGATGAGCAGCGCTTCCCCCATTTTGCAGATTTTGCCGCCGAGATGAAAGCCCAGGGCATCCGCCTTGTGCCCATCATTGATGCGGGTGTTAAAATTGAGGACGGGTACGATGTATACGAAGAGGGTGTGAAGAACGGTTACTTCTGCACCAATCAGGATGGCACCCCCTTTGTGGCCGGTGTGTGGCCGGGCCGGGTGCATTTCCCTGATATGCTCAACCCCGAAGCCCGCGCCTGGTTTGGCAGCAAGTACAAGATCCTGCTGAACCAGGGCATTGAGGGGTTCTGGAACGATATGAACGAGCCTGCCATTTTCTACTCCGAAGAAACGCTGAAAAAGACCTTTGCCAAAATTGACGAGTACCGCACCCAGAACCTGGATATTTCCAGCTTTTTTGCGTTCAAGAATCTTGTGGCCGGGCTTTCCAACAACGAAAATGACTACAAGCTGTTCTATCACAACACCAAACAGGGCCGCATGCGGCACGATAAAGTGCATAATATCTTCGGCTACAACATGACCCGTGCTGCGGGTGAAGCCTTTGAGCAGCTGGAGCCGGATAAGCGCATTTTAATGTACTCCCGCTCGGCCTGCATCGGTATGCACCGGTATGGCGGTATCTGGACCGGCGATAACCAGTCCTGGTGGAGCCACATTCTGCTCAGCCTGCACATGATGCCCTCCCTGAACATGTGCGGTTTCCTGTACGAAGGCCCCGACATTGGCGGCTTTGGCAGCAACACCACCGAGGACCTTGTGCTGCGCTGGTACGGCGTGGGCATCTTCTCTCCCCTGCTGCGCAACCACTCCGCCGCCGGTACCCGCAAACAGGAGCCCTACCGCTTTAAGAACAAGGCTGCCTTTGCCGGTATTCTGCAGCTGCGCTACCTGCTGCTGCCCTATATTTACAGCGAGTACATGAAAGCTGCCCTGCGCGACGGTATGTACTGTATGCCGCTGGCCTTTGCTTTCCCGGACGATGACTTCGCCCGCCAGGTGGAGGATGAAGTGATGATCGGTGAAAGCCTGCTGATTGCCCCCGTTTACGAGCAGAACGCCCGCGGCCGGTATGTCTACCTGCCGGAAGAGATGCTGCAGGTGCGGGTAAAGTGCAGTGAGAACGACCGCATGGAAACCACCGTTCTGCCCGCTGGTCATCATTACATCCCGGTGGAGCTGGACGAAGTGGTGTTCTTTGTGCGCAAGGGGCATATCCTGCCCATCGCCAAGGGCGGCGATAGTATTCAAAATGTGGCAAGCGTGAATTTTGCGGATCTTCGCCTGTTCGCCCATGCCCCCGATGGTGCCGCCTATGAGTATTACACTGATGACGGCGAAACGAAAGATTACGATAAGCCGGAGCATTTTGTACATATCACGCTGGACGCGGATGGAAACGCGGAGAGCGATTGCGCTGATGTCAAGGTTGAAAAAGCGTGAATTCAATTAGTAATTAGGAATGAGCAATTAGAAATTTAATACAGGGCAGAGTCCGGTGCGTGATACACCGGACCCTGCCTTTTTTGAAATAGGAATTGTGGTGGACTGCGGCGCGATCCATCACTTTCATTTAATTTCTAATTTCTCACTGCGAATTCCTAATCACCCCACGCTCCAACCTTTTGCCCATTTTTCTTCAATTTTTTTCACTTTTTTCGTGACATTTTCCTTTATTTGGTGTATACTGATAGCAAAAATACGGCAAAAAAAGCAAATTTTGCGGTTTTGCACGCATCAATGTTACGGACCAAAACAAACGGAGGTTTCAATCCATGTATTATGAAGACAACCGCGTAAAAGACTTGAAAGTTGCCTACATCGGCGGTGGTTCCCGTGGGTGGGCGTGGGGGTTCATGATGGACCTTGCCGCGGATGCCCAGATGGAAGGCACCGTGGCGCTGTATGATATCGACCACGAAGCAGCCGAGCACAACGAGATCATCGGCAACAAGATCTCTGCCCACCCGGATGCGGTTTCACACTGGAAGTATACTGTGGCGGATACGCTGCAGCAGGCCCTGACCGGCGCGGATTTTGTCGTCATCTCCATCCTGCCCGGCACCTTTGACGAGATGGAAAGCGACGTCCACGCGCCGGAAGCTTACGGCATTTATCAGTCGGTGGGCGATACCGTAGGTGCAGGCGGTTTCATGCGCGCCATGCGCACCCTCCCCATGTATGTCACCATCGCTGAAGCGATCCGCGATTACAGTCCCAATGCCTGGGTCATCAACTACACCAACCCGATGACCCTCTGCGTGCGTACCCTGTACCATGTGTTCCCCAAGATCAAGGCGTTCGGCTGCTGCCACGAGGTGTTCGGCACCCAGACGCTGCTGACCCACATTCTGGATGAGGAACTGGGCCTGAAAGATGTTGCCCGCCAGGATATCAAGGTCAACGTCAAGGGCATCAACCACTTTACTTGGTTCGATAAGGCTACTTACAAAGGCATGGACCTCTTCCCCATTTACCGCAAATTTGCCGAAGAGCACTATGAATCCGGTTATGAGTACGGCGACACGAATTGGATGAACAGTTCCTTTGCCTGCGCCAACCGCGTTAAATTTGATTTGTTCCTGCGCTATGGCTGCATTGCCGCCGCGGGCGACCGCCATCTGGCAGAGTTTATGCCGGGCAAGACTTATCTGGAAAGCCCCGAAGCCGTGCGCGAATGGAAGTTTGGCCTGACCACCGTTGCGTGGCGCAAAAATGAGCTGCAGGAGCGCCTGGCCCGCAGCCGCCGCCTGCGCACCGGTGAAGAGCCGATCGAGATCAAGCCCGATGGCGAGGAAGGCCACCTGCTGATGAAAGCCCTGCTCGGCCTGGGCGACCTGGTCAGCAACGTGAACATTCCCAACCACGGCGCCATTGCCAACCTGCCGTGGGATGCCGTGGTGGAAGTGAACGCGCTGTTCAGCCGCCAGGGCGTGCAGTCCGTGAACGCCGGCCCGCTGCCCGCCAATATTCTGCCGCTGGTAGCCCGCCACGTTTACAATCAGGAGAACACCCTGACCACCGCCCTGACCTGCGACCGCACCCTTGGCCTGACCACCTTTATGAACGACCCGCAGGTGACCCTGAACTGGAACCAGGGCAAAGAACTGTTTGACACCATGCTGCACAATACCCGCGCATACCTGCCGAAAGAATGGAACGCGTGATGTAGTTAGGAGTTTTGCGGCGGGGCGAAAGCACGGCAACCTAGGGTGTATCTGAAAAGTCAAAAATTTAGTCTATTTCTACAAACACGGCCGGATTTTGCGTTAAAAAGCCTTAAATTCTGCTTGTGTTTGCGAAATATCCGTCATTTTCTTTGTTTTCTGATACACCTTAAGGAGGAAAACGCATGGAACTTAAAAAGGCAGCCACTGTCGGCACGCTGGAATACGGACCCGCTGCGTTTGAAAAAGCTGACCGCTGAACGGGAAGACGCTGTCCCGATGGCCCACCTGTTTGATATGGATTATTGATTTTGGCGAGATTGTTCTTTTGTAATGTCCTGTACGGCTGGCATCAATCTGTTCAAAAGGTCCAAGAGTTACCAACAGAATAATCATATAAACACAAAATGCGAACCACGTTGTACGAAGTGGTTCGCATTTTGTTATCGTAATGTATATTTTATTTCGGCAGCTGAATTTCCGGCATCAGTTCATCGGATACGATCTGCAGCATTTCTTCCAGCTTGGCCAGGTCATCGGGGCTGAACCGCTGTTTGGCACGCTCCATGACCAGATGCAGGTAAGAATAGCTGATGTTATAGTAATCAATGTACTTTTGGGTCGGCCGCAGGCGGTATTCCCGCTTATCAGTGGTGGATTGGATGCGCTCCACATAGCCTTTTTTGACCAGGGAGTTGATCTTATAAGCTGCGTTGGGGGTGGAAAGATTCATCATGTGGCTGAACTGCGCAATCGTGGGTTCCCCCAGTGCCATGATGACTTCCATGCAGAAAGATTCTACCGTCGTCAGCGTGGCTTCACGGTCTTCAAAACGGCTGAAGATCTGTTTATAAAAATGCAGCTTGAATTTTGTGTATACCTGCCCAAATGTCTGATCCAGCATGGCGAGAATCCCCCTGTAGGTTAATGAACTTATTATAGCACAATCCACCATGCAAAACCAGCCCTCAGGCATCCGTGATAACAAATGTCAGCTCGGCGTTGGCCGCGCGCACACCATCTACCCAGGCGGTGGCTTTGCCGATGCCCACCGGGCCATGCTGCTCTACCAGCTCACATTCCAAAGTCAGCACATCGCCGGGCACAACCTGGCGGCGGAAACGGGCATTTTTTACCCCGCCAAACAGGGCAATCTTTCCACGGTTTTCCGGCAGGCTCAACGCGGCCACCGCGCCGGTTTGGGCAAGTGCTTCCAGAATCAATACCCCCGGCATAACCGGATGGCCGGGGAAATGTCCCTGGAAAAACGACTCTGTGCGGGTCACGCACTTGATTCCGCGCGCCCACTGGCCGGGGGTATAGTCAAGAATCTTATCCACCAGAGCAAACGGGTAACGGTGCGGCAGAATCTTTTCGATCTCAGCCGCCGTCAGGGTCCGGGGCGGTTCATTGGGTGTATAGTTCATCCTCATCCCTCCCAACGCTTGAACACCACACAGGCGTTGTGGCCGCCGAAGCCCAGGCTGTCGCTCATGGCATAATCCACCTGTAACGCGCGGCCCTGGTTGGGAATATAGTCGAGATCCAGTTCCGGGTCCGGCTCCTGCAGGTTGACGGTAGCGGGCAAAAAGGCATCGTGCAAGGCCAGCACGGTAAACACGCCCTCTACCCCGCCGGCGCCGCCTAGCAGGTGGCCGGTCATCGACTTGGTCGAGGATACGGCCAGCTCATACGCGTGGCTGCCAAAAACCGACTTGATGGCCGCGGTCTCACAGCTGTCATTCAGATGCGTGGAAGTTCCATGGGCATTGATGTAGCCAATCTGTTCCGGCTCCACTCCGCCATCAGCCAATGCCAGCCGCATACAGGACGCGCCGCCTGCACCGCCCGGTGCCGGGGCGGTAAAATGGTAAGCATCGCAGTTAGCGCCATAGCCCACAACCTCGGCGTAAATCTTAGCGCCACGCTCTTTAGCGGTCTCCAGTTCTTCCAACAGCAGCACACCGCTGCCCTCGCCCATCACAAAACCGCTGCGCCGGGCATCAAAGGGGATCGAGGCCCGGGCCGGGTCGTCTGCGGTGCAGAGGGCTTTCATGCTGGCGAAGCCGCCCACCCCCAACGGGCTGATGCAGCTTTCGCTGCCGCCGCAGAGCATACGGTCCTCGTATCCATCGCGGATACGGTGGAACGCGTCCCCAATCGCATTGGTACCGCCTGCGCAGGCAGTGGTGGGGCAGCTGCACATACCCTGCAGGCCAAAGCGGATGGCCACCTGCCCCGCCGCCATATTGCCGATGGACATGGGGACAAAGTAGGGGCTGACCTTTTCAAAGCCCCGCTGCTGGCCGCGGGTGTGTTCTTCCTCGATCGTGGGCAGACCACCGATCCCGCTGGACAGGATCACGCCGAACCGTGTGTGGTCGATATTTTCCAGTGCAATGCCGCTGTCATGGATGGCTTCGTCAGCGGCGGCCACGGCAAACTGGGTAAACCGCGCCATTTTGCGGGCTTCGCGCCGGTCAATACGTTCGGCAGGGTCAAAATCTTTGACTTCTGCGGCCAGTTTCACCTTAAAATCCGTTGTATCAAAAGCCGTGATCGGCCCAACGGCGCAGCGGCCAGCTTTCACGGCGGCCCAGCTTTCCGCCACGGTATTGCCGGTTGGGTTTACCGTGCCAAGGCCGGTGATAACGACCCGGCGTTTCTTTTCTATCTTCATAGCTGCACCTCACATTCCCATTCCGCCGTCAACACAAAGAACCTGCCCGGTGATGTAACCGGCCTGTTCCCCGGCCAGGAAAGCCACCGCCGCGGCAACATCTTCAGCACGGCCGATTCTGCCTGCCGGGATGGCCGCTGCGGCTGCGGCGCGGGCAGATTCCGGCATAGCGGCGGTCATATCGGTTTCAATAAATCCAGGTGCCACCGCATTGGCGGTAATATTGCGTGCGGCGTACTCTTTGGCAACGCTTTTCGTTAGGCCGATCAGCCCCGCCTTGCTGGCGGCATAGTTGGCCTGGCCCGCGTTCCCGTGCAGGCCGACCACACTGCTGATATTGATGATTTGCAAAAGCAGCAGGCAGGAACTGCAGCAATATGTACTTAAACACCGTAATGAGGTTGCATACAATTACGAACAACCCTCCCTCACGGATCCACTGCATTATATCCTGATTGGCTGTTTTTGCTGTATTCCTTTTATCTTTCATAAGACATCTTATTGCTCAGTATCCTCGTCCTCTTTTTTTGCCTTGCGGTATTTGCGGATCGCGCAGATTTCCCAAGCGACAAGGATGATTGCAACAACTGCATCCACTGCGTAGGTCGTCTTTACCCACTTCGGCACAGCTACCGCACGCGTCACAGCGAAGGAGTTTGCCAATGCATACAGCGTGCCGTGCGCCGCATTGCGCATAGCCGTTACCGTACCGACAGAGTTCAAATCACGGTAGAACTCATTCGTAATGTTAAACGCCAGCATCTTCGTGCCGCCGGTACGAATTGCCAGATTACCGTCCATATACCATGCGCTGACGACTGCGTCTGTAATGACAGCGCCATGGAAGCCCCATTCATCACGCAGAATGTTCGTCAAAAGAGCCTTGCAGCCACCGGCCCAGACAGGACCGACCGCATTCATAGAGGTCATAACGCCCATGCCGCCTGCCTTGATCGGCTGTTCAAACGCCTTGAGGTAAATTTCGCGGGCAGACTGTTCATTCAGCCATGTGCAGATGTTATTCTGACGATAGTTGTCCTGATCGTTGAAGGCAAAATGCTTCACATAGCAAATCAGACCATTTTCGGTTGCGCCGGACACCTCTGCAGCTGCGGTCAGCCCGGAGAGAACGCCGCACTCGGAATAGTATTCAAAGTTACGCCCGCCGAATGCGCTGCGGTGGATATTCATTGCAGGTGCATACCAGCCTGTACAGTTGATTTCAGCACATTCCTTTGCAATCTGTTCACCACGCGCCTTGGCCAGCGGCTGGTTCCAGGTGCATGCCAGCATCACAGTACCAGGATAGCTCGGACCTGCGGCAGGATTGTAGTTGCTGTGCACACCTGTCGGGCCGTCACAGTCCTCCGTTGCGGACAGGCCGATGGATTCAACACCAACGGTATGGTAACCACCGTCTGCCGTAAGGCTGAACAAGTCATTGACCGTGAGTTCATCGAGAAGCTGCTCCCACTTGGGGTCATCGTAAGCAACGCCGGTCAGATCAGCAAGTTTCAACCCGTTATTCGCCCCGGTGGTCGGCATCACAGCATTGGGGTCATCGTATTTTGCCGCATCAAAGGTTGCTGCACTTGCATAGTCTGCCAGTGCCTGTGCACTCAGGCTATGGTTTGCAGGCGCAGCGGTAGCCTCTGCATAGTTGGCAAAGCCATCGGCACGGCTGAGATAGGTCACATCTCCCTGCGCAAAGGTGAGCTGGTTTGTAGCAGCCACCTGATCTGTGGAGCGAGCGCCATCATGTGCATCGTCATAGATGACGTCCTTGTCCACCTTGGCAACATAGGTATCCAGGATCGTATGAGAATCCGAGCAGAGATTGATCTTATAGTTGCCTGCCTCGAGTACATACGCACCATTCGCACTCTTGATGCCGTTCGAATCATAGGAGGCCATATCCTCATAACGGAAGGTGATCTTCAGGGTCTGTGCTTCGCCGGGCTGCAGGATTTCCGTCTTGGCATACTGCACAAGATTTGCTGCTGCCTTTTCGATGCCACCGTTATAATACGGCGGCTCATAGAAAATTTCTGCAACATATTTTCCTGCTGTATCGCCGGTATTTTTAACTGCTACATCCAGCGTGATTTTCTCGCCATCATCCTCGACAGCTGCAATTGACGAATCAAAGGTAGTGTAGCTCAAGCCATAGCCGAACGGATACTGAACCACCTTATCATAATCAATAAGGCCCTCTGCAGCAGCCGTTTCATAGAATTTGTAGCCAACATAGATGCCCTCGCAGTAGTTGACAAACATGGCACGGTTGTCCTGGCTCCCCGTAACCTCTGCATAGTTATCATACGCAAAGCCGCCGAAGTTGTTGACCGTGGGGGTTGCGAGCAGATCGTAGACATAGGTATCCGCCAAATGTCCGGACGGATTCACTTCACCGCTCAGGATCTTTCCGAGGGAATCAAAGCCAAGCTCGCCGGGCGCACCGCACAGAACGGCCGCCTTAATGCTGTCATACTGATCCAGCCAGCCAAGCTCCATAGCATTGGAGGAGTTGACCACAACGATAACATTCTTGAACTCTTTACAAACGCGATCTACCATTGCAATCTCGCGGTTACTTAATAGACAGCCACCCGGATAAGGCGCTGCTGCGGGTCAGCCAGCTTTTCCACACCCTCTATTGCATTGTCAAGCGCATTGCCGAATATGCTGCAGATGTCCATCGTTTCAATAAAATCCAACCTTGCACCGTCCGCAACGATCGTCAGCGTGATCTGATGCTGACTGCAATACAGCTGCTTATCTGACAGGATCGTATCCAGCACATCATTTCCGGTATGCTGATTTACACCCAGGCTCTGCATTCCTTTTTCCAGTTGCGAAAGGTATTCCTCTCTTCTGGCCGCATCTGACTCCATCCGAATGACCTGTATCTGATGCTTTAAGTCGTGGTATTTGCGGTTGATTGCTTCACTGTTATCACGACTGATGCGGTATTGCTCATACTGCCGCTTTAAAAGTGTCTGGATTGCCGTTAATTCGTGTTGGGTCTGCATATCCTGCCACCTATCCTGCATGGAAAGCAGCACAGCCACGCCCGCGAAATCCACCAGCGTTCGTATCCAGAATATTTCCGTGGTCATACGCCCGCTGAACGGCGTATTGGTCGTCACATAGCTGATATTGCTGATTAAAAATGTGCAGATCGCTATAACGGCCGCCGATATGCTTTCACGCCTTGTCATATGCAGTGGCGCTTTATCTCTCAGCCTTTTCTGCTCAAGTCGCAGAAAAACGCCAAAGCCGCCGCCATAAAAAGCCAGCAAGAACAATCCCTGTATCCACCAACTGCCCGGCATCTTTGATGCTCCGAATGAATAGAGCTGCCACTCCAGCGACGCAACAAACTCTGCCAGCGTGAACGCCAGCGCCCACCAAAAACCCGTATCACAAAAGTTCAAGCGGCAGCACAACCAGATTGTAGCGTACATCAAAACCAAAGCCACGATCATGCCGGGAATCCAAAGGCTTAGCGGAACAATGCCGATCAACCACTGCACCAAGCCGAATAAGGGCAGCGCTGCTGCCAGGATCCCGGCCGTTTTTGCTGCATTATAACGCTGGGGCAGCAGCCTTACAAACAGCACACATGCCAACCACTCCGCCAGCGCAGTATACAATTTCGGAATATCCTGTATCACGCCTGTTATTCGCCTCCCATATATGCAGCAAGGGCTTCCATAAAGCTTTTCTTCCGTGCACGGCTAATTTGCAGAGCCTGCCCTTTTACGGTTACGACCAGCTGATTCACACGCTCCACATGCGCCAGATTTACCAAATAGCAGTTGTTACACTTATAGTAATGCCTCTGCGCGAGCTTTTCCTCGGCGCTTTTCAGTGATCCTCTCTCTGCATACTCACCGATCTCGGTATGGTAGATAATTGTATGCCCGCGGCTTTCAATATACAGTATCTGGTCTGCATCCAGCCGGATCATCTTGCTCTCCTGTATCAGATGTATATAGAACTTGGATTTTCCATATACTTTTTTAACCGCATTATGCAGCACCTGGGAGAAGGCAAAGTATTGAATGGGCTTCAATACATAGTCTAATGCCTCGACCTTATATCCCTGCACAGCAAATTGCGCAGAATTTGTAATAAATATAATGATGACATTTTTATCCATATCCCGTATGCGCATGGCCGCCTGCATACCGTCCATATGCTTCATTTGGATATCCATCAGGATTATGTCATACTCGGATTTATATTTTTCGACAATTTCCAATCCGTCTGAAAATTCAGATACACTGACCGTTTCCGAAAAATCGCTTTGATACTGATCAATAAACGCCACGCGGCGGGTATCATCGGCGGTGGCAATGCCGTTTTCGGTCACGATCAGATCACCGTGGAAATCCTGCGCCACCTTGCGGATTACATTTTCCAGTGCCTGCGGATAAAACTCGTAGTCCATCTGGGTCAGCTCGGCCCCCTGCGGTGCG
>ENA-OROP01001491-OROP01001491.1-human-gut-metagenome-genome-assembly--contig:-NODE-1491-length-20972-cov-4.033466_pt1 | contig 20972 bp, 18 predicted proteins | sample MGYA00242132_ERZ509056 | MGnify/ENA primary metagenome ERZ509056 (study PRJEB26280, sample SAMEA2338768) | human gut metagenome | biome: human gut; feature: human-associated habitat; material: faeces...
CGATACTGGTCTTGCCCTCACCACCACCATGCGGATGGTCATTCGGGTTCATAACGGAACCACGGACTGTCGGGCGGATACCCATGTGACGTTTTCTACCTGCTTTACCAATCTTAACAAGGTTGTGGTCGCCGTTGCCTACAACACCGATTGTTGCGCGGCACTCGATCGGAACCATTCTCATCTCGCCGGACGGTAAACGAAGTGTAGCGTACTTTCCTTCTTTAGCCATTAACTGTGCAGCGTTTCCTGCGGAACGAACCATCTGGCCGCCCTTACCCGGGAAAAGCTCGATATTGTGAACCTGTGCACCAACCGGGATTAAGGATAACGGTAAGCAGTTGCCGACCTTAGCCTCTGCGTGCTCGCCGCTCATAACCTTCATGCCGTTTGTAAGGCCCTGCGGTGCAAGGATGTAAGACTTCTCACCATCTGCATAGCAGATTAATGCGATGTTAGCACTTCTGTTCGGATCGTACTCGATACCGATTACAGTTGCCTGAATTCCGTCTTTGGAATTTCTCTTGAAGTCAACGATTCTGTATTTCTGTCTATTTCCACCGCCCTGATGTCTAACGGTGATCTTACCCTGGTTGTTACGACCAGCGTTCTTCTTTAAAGAAACTACTAAGGACTTCTCCGGAGTTGTCTTTGTGATCTCGGAGAAATCAGAACCTGTCATATTTCTTCTGGAAGGTGTATATGGGTTATAGGTTTTGATTCCCATTTCTGACTCCTTTCAACGCCTTCTGGCGTTTCTATTTTTCGTATCGCGGCTTTGGTTGCCGCATAGTTTCAAAAATTACAGACCCTGGAAGATCTCGATGTCTTTGCTGTCTGCTGTGAGCTTAACGATTGCTTTCTTGGTCTTAGCAGTCTTACCAACTACCATACCACGTCTGCGGTTCTTACCGTCAGCGTTCATTGTGTTTACGCTCTCGACCTTTGTGCCCGGGAACATCTTCTCAACAGCTTCTTTGATCATGGTCTTGTTTGCTTCCGGATGTACGAGGAATGTATATTTCTTCTCGCTCATAGCGTTCATGCTCTTCTCAGTTACAACCGGTTTGAGGATTACGTCGTAGTACTGTACGTTTGCCATTATGCGTATACCTCCTCGATAGATGCTACAGCAGCCTTAGTAGCTACTACAGTGTTGTATTTCAGAATGTCGAATACATTGATTGTGTTAACAAGGGAAGTTTTTACTTCCGGAATGTTTCTTGCGGAAAGAACTGTGTTCTGATCGTTGTCAGCAAGAACTACGAGAGCCTTGGAAACTTTGAGGTTGTTCATAACAGCCTTGAAGTTCTTTGTCTTAACTTCGTCGAACTTTAACTCATCAACAACTACGAACTTGTTCTCGTTTACTCTGCTTGTAAGAGCGGACTTGAGAGCAGCTCTCTTCTCTTTCTTGTTAAGAGTGATTGTGTAATCTCTCGGAGTCGGAGCGAATACCATTCCGCCGCCTGTCCACTGCGGAGATCTTGTGGAACCCTGTCTAGCGTGACCTGTTCCTTTCTGTCTCCACGGCTTTCTGCCGCCACCGGAAACCTCAGAACGTGTTTTTGCTTTCTGTGTTCCCTGACGTTTATTTGCAAGCTGTGCAACAACAGCCATGTGTACGAGATGCTCGTTCACTTCAACGCCGAATACAGCGTCATTCAGCTCGATTGTGCCAACTTCTTTACCTTCCATATTGTATACGGATACGTTTGCCATTTCTGTTTCCTCCTTTCCTGTAAAAGCTTATTTGCAAGCCTTTACTGTTTCCTTTAATGTTACTAAGGACTTCTTCGGTCCCGGTACAGCACCCTTAACAAGGATCAGGTTGTTTTCAACATCAACCTTGACAATCTCGAGGTTCTGAGTGGTAATCTTCTTGTTACCCATCTGACCCGGCATGCCTTTACCCTTGAATACGCGGCCCGGAGTTGTTGCGGAACCATTGGAACCCTGATGACGGTGGAATTTAGAACCATGAGCCATCGGTCCTCTGCTCTGTCCAAGTCTCTTAATAGCGCCCTGGAAACCTTTACCTTTGGAGATAGCAGTTGCATCTACCTTATCGCCAGCAGCGAAGATATCAGCTTTGATTTCGTCTTTTACGTTGTACTCTTCGGAATTCTCAAAACGGAACTCTCTAACGAATCTCTTGTAAGATACGCCAGCCTTGTCGAAGTGACCCTTTACCGGCTTGTTTACAAGTTTCTCTCTCTTATCAACAAAGCCAACCTGTACAGCTTTGTATCCATCGTTCTCCTCTGTCTTAACCTGTGTCACTACGCACGGACCAGCCTGAAGAACTGTTACCGGAACAAGAACGCCTTCATCGTTGAAGATCTGAGTCATTCCGACTTTTGTAGCTAAAATCGCTTTCTTCATTTTTTTACCTCCTGTTACTAATCTACAGCGGAACGCAAAACAGAATTTTCTGTGCGTTCATCCTAGAGCAGCCCAACATAGGTGGAACACTATGACATTACATTTTGTAATGATGTTGATTCCCTTTCAGGATGAGTAGTGTTGCTTTTATATCAGAACCATTCAGGATTTCTAATTTTAATGTTTGCTGCATGTTTCGCAGCGTGAAAAATAAATATCTTTAATTATTTATTTTTCATTTTGATGTCGATATAAACACCAGCCGGCATTTCCAGTCTGGACAGTGCATCTACTGTCTTCTGGCTCGGGCTTGCGATATCGATGAGTCTCTTATGAGTTCTCTGCTCGAACTGCTCTCTGGAATCTTTGTACTTGTGAACAGCTCTTAAGATTGTTACAACCTCTTTCTTTGTCGGCAGCGGAACCGGACCACTCACCTGTGCTCCTGTTTTCTTTACTGTCTCGATGATCTTTCCAGCGGACTGGTCGATCAGCTGATGGTCGTAAGCCTTTAATGTGATTCTCATAACCTGACTTGCCATAAAAAAAGTCGCCTCCTTTTCGCACTTTTAATCGAAGTACGACAAGCGGTGACTGTACACGGTCTCGTGTGTATCATGCCGATTCACACGTTGTTACTGCCCCTTACCCTGAGCAGCTGTTAATTTGGTACAGTGACTTGTCGCCAGTTTCCTAACTTGACATTCGCTCCACGGAACACCTGCCATTCTCAGGCAGCAACCTCTCGCTTCAACGCTATCATGTCACAGCCAGATAAGAATAACACATCGAAATCGAAAAATCAAGCTTTTTTTGCTTATTTTTCAAGGGTTTTTTCAATTTGTGGATAACCGGCAGGAGCATGTTCAAATCATGGTTTTCCATGCACAGATTGAAACGAAAAAGAGGAAAAAGTACACTTCATATTAATTTTCAAGTGTCTTTTTCCTCTTTGATGAGCTGTATAATGCACTGTTTCTTCTATATATAATATAGTAGAAACGCAAATTTATCTGCCGGGCAGATTCTACTGCGCAGCCCCTGCTTCGTTCTCGATCTCCAGATTCTCCTTCACCTTCGCCTCAAAATCATCGTCCGCGGCCGCTGTCTCCCCGTTCTCTGCGGAGATCTTTTCATTTACGGCATCCACGCCTTCATCGAAGACCTCCAGAGCTGTCTGAAGCTGGTTGTCCTCATCCTTCGGGATCTCAATCTTTGACTTTAAGTCTTCATCGAGAGCTACGGTCACATCCGGCTCGATGCCAAGTTTGTGGATGCACTCGCCTGACGGGGTATAGTAGTATGCCGTCGTGAGCTTCAGACCGCTGCCGTCCGGCAGGTTGAAGATGCCCTGAGCGATTCCTTTTCCGAAGGTCTTCTCGCCTACAATCGTTGCCCAGTCATTGTCCTTTAAGGCACCTGTCAGAACCTCGGACGCACTGGCACTTTCACCGTTTACAAGAAGAATGATCGGGACATCTACCTCATGTCCGTCATCGGAAGTATAGACGCTGTCATCGATTCCTTTTCCCTTGAAGCTTACAATGGTCTTTCCATCCGGAAGCAGGTAGTCCGCAATATCCTTCGCCGCCTGAACAACGCCGCCGCCATTGTTTCGAAGATCGATGATCAGCTTTTCCATTCCCTTTGATGCCAGATCATCCACAGCACTCTTAAACTGTTCGGAGCTTACCTCCTCAAAGGAAGAAAGTGACATGTAGCCAGCATGATTATCCAGCAGTTCATACTCTACTGTTGGGTTCTCCACCATACGGCGCTCCACGTCCATCTCTACATACTCATCCGTGGACTGGCGGTACACAGTCAGATGAACCTTCGTTCCCTCCTCACCTCGGATGTGGTCACTGACAAGAAGAGACAGATCCTCTCCGGTAGCCTCGATATCTTCTACTTTATAGAGGATATCTCCCGGCAGCATTCCGGCTTCCTGGGCCGGGGAGTTCTTGAACACCTTGACCGCTGTGATGATTCCTGTGTATACATTCTGGCTCACTTGAACACCAATTCCGCAGTAAGTTCCGGAAGTCTCCTCATTCAGGCTTGTGTACTCGTCCTTATCGTAATATACGGAATACGGATCGTTCAACGAGGACATGTAACCGCGGTAGATCCAGTCTTCCGCCGTTCCGTTCTTTGCCTGTTCTTCCTCCGTCATGTTCTCATCGAACAGGAAGTACTTATCGATCAGTGCCTCCATATACTGAAGCTTCGGCGTGATCTTGTTCATATCCAGCTGAGTGCCGGATGTCTCCGCGGTCTGTGTGCTCTGGCTCTCAGATGCACGCCTTCCTACGGTCCAGATCCCCGTTGCAACGCCTACGACTGCAAGTCCGGAGAATGCTGTCACAAGGACTCCGACAAGGACGCCTTTCCAAAATTTATTTTTTGTCTCTTTCTCTTCCAATGTCTTTTCTCCTTCATCCCAGGGCAGCCAGATCTCATCCGATAAAAACTGTGCCAGGATCTTTATGTAAAAAGTCTACAGGTCATACTTCCCTGCGTTCAGCACCGCAGGCTCACTTTTCTGCCTGTCAGTCCCTACGGGCTCACATATTTCGTCGGATTCACATAGGACCCGTTCACCCGGACTCCGAAGTGGAGATGGGACCCTGTGGAGTATCCCGTCGAACCGACCTTCGCGATGGTCTGTCCCTTTTTCACACTCTGCCCCTGTGATACAAGCAGGCTCGATGCATGCATATAAACTGTATACACGCCGCCGCCATGGCTTATCATCACATAATTTCCTGCAGAAGAGCTGTAAGTCGCGATCACGACCTCACCCGCAGCAGCAGCCACGATCGATGTTCCCGTCGGCGCGCTGATATCGATTCCCTGATGGTTCGAGGACGCGCCCTTCGTCGGGGATTTTCGCCCTCCAAAGCCGGAAGTAATCCGCCCGCTGGCAGGACACGGCCATGTAAAGCTAATGTCCCCAAGACTCACGGTTTTATACGTCTGTGCCGCCTTGTTTGCCGCTGCGGCCTCTTTCTTTTCTTCCTCGGCTTTCTTTCTCGCTTCCTCTTCCTTCCGCTTGATCTCTGCCTCGATGGACTTGATCTGGTTCTCCTGGGCCTCGATGGACTTCGCGTACTCGGAGATCTGTCCCTCCGCGGAGGCGATCTTCGTCTCGTAGTTCTGAAGCTCCGTCTGTTTTGCAGCCAGAAGCTTCTCCACGGACGCCTGTTTTGCCTCCGTCTCGTCCTGAAGCATCAGGAGCTCGGCATGTTCACTCTCTAAGCTCTTTTCCTTCTCCGCGATTTTCTCCTTCGTAGCGGCATATTCATCGAGCTTCTGCCGGTCGTAGGACGAGATCTTTGTGATGTACTCCGCCTTGCTCAAGAGCTCCGAGAGGGAGCCGGACTCCATGAGTAGGTCCACATAGGTGCTGTCGCCCTTCTCATACATATATTTTATCCGCAGCTTCATGGATTCATACTGGCTTTTCTCTGTCTCCTTCGCCTCGGATAATTCCTGTTTCGTCGTATCGATCTGTTTTTCCTTCGCGTCTATGTCATCGCCAAGCTTTGAAAGCTCATTTCCGATGGACTCCAGGCTGGAATCCAGCTTTTTGACATAGGCCGTCGTATCGCTTTTAAGGCCTTCCAGGTTCTTTAGCTCCTGTTCCGTCTTCTTTTTTTCCGCCTCCAGCGCCGTCTTTTTGCTCTTCGCGTCACTCAATCCGCTCTTTGTCGCCTGGGCAGAAAGCGGTGTCGCAAGAACCAGGGCAAAGGACAGGGCCGCAGCCAGAAATCTTCCTGATTTTCTCATATGCTGTCCCCTCCTACACACGCAGCTCTTTGCGAATCGTAAAGAAGCTTACAAAAAATCCAAGTCCGCCGCCCAGCGCCAGGGCGATCGCCGCCATCATCGGATAGAAGGTTCCAAGCGGCAGGAACTGGATGATTCCGGAGAGAAGTTCAAACCGGTTCATCACATACTCCACCGTCTGTCGGTAGACGAAAAGCATAACCCCCAACGGGATCGCCGCTCCGACAAGCCCCAGGATCGTTCCTTCTACCACAAACGGGGCCCGGATCATAAAGTTCGTCGCTCCGATAAGACGCATGATCCTGTTCTCGTTCTTCCGGAATTCAGCCGCAACGGAGATCGTATTGCTGATCAGGAATACCGCAACAGCCAACAGCATGGCGATCAGGACGCCGAACAGCAGGCCCAGGATCTTATTGAAGCTTGCAAGTCCCGTAGCCGCACTGTTGGAATAGTTTACTTTCCGCACACCATCAATACTTTCCAGGTATGCCACCATTCCATCCTGATCCGTAATATTGTTCAGGCGGATCTCGTAGGAAGAGGAGCCTGCAAGCGGGTTGTCATCCGCAAAACCTTCCGCTAAGGCTTCATCCTCACCGAAATACTCTGTCTTAAAGCCGTCCCACGCCTCCTCAGCGGAGACGAATTTTATCTCTTTTATCATTCCCGACTTGTCCGACTCGATCTTCGCGCCGATGTCTTTGATCTCGTCCTCCGTCAGGTTCTCATCAAAAAATACCGTGATTCCCATTGTTGTCTCCGCTGTGCGGACCATATATTCGATGTTGGTGATCACGGAGAAAAATACGCAGAACAAAAAAATACATGCAGAAATGATCGCGGTCGACGCAAGGGAAAACCAGATATTTCTGCATATATTTACCAGTCCCTGCTTCATGCAGAACCAGAATGTACTAATCCTCATAATGGTACCCACTTTCCTCCTCATCACAGACCACCATTCCGCGGTCGATCGTGATGACGCGTTTCTTCATCAGGTCCACGATCTCATGGCTGTGTGTGACAACGATCACCGTTGTTCCACGCCGGTTGATCTTCTCCAGGAGTCCCATGATCTCCATCGCATTGTGGGGATCCAGGTTTCCCGTGGGCTCATCGGCAAGCAGGATCTCCGGGCGATTGATCAGTGCCCGGGCAATCGCCACGCGCTGCTGTTCTCCACCGGAGAGCTGATGCGGGAAAAACTTATACTTGGAAGAAAGGCCTACCATCTTTAACATCTGCGGAACCGATTCCCGGATCGTCCGGCTGGACTCCCCGATCACCCGCTGGGCAAATGCCACATTCTCATAGACTGTCTTGTCCTTTAAAAGACGGAAATCCTGGAATACGACACCGAGACGCCGGCGATACTTCGGAACATATCTTCGCGGCATCTTTCTGAGATCCATGTCATTAACGACAACACGACCGGAGGTCGGCTCCACTTCCTTCAAGAGGATCTTGATCAGTGTAGATTTTCCGGAACCGCTCCGGCCGGTTATGAAGACAAATTCCCCGTCATCGATGGTGATGTTCACGTCCTTCAGGGCTTTCGTACCCCTGTCATAGGTCTTTGTCAGTTTTGAAATTTCTATCATAATTTAGTAGTCCAGATTCTCCATGTACTTCATGTACTTTACAACCATCAGGGCAATTTTGAAGGTGATCGCATCCTCAAATACACGCAGATCCAGTCCGGTGCTCTTCTGCAGCTTATCCAGACGGTAAACAAGCGTATTTCTATGGATGTAGAGCTGTCTTGATGTCTCGGAGACATTCAGGCTGTTCTCAAAGAATTTGTTGATCGTTGTGAGTGTTTCCTCGTCAAACTCATCCGGGTTCTTTCCATCAAAAATTTCTTTGATAAACATCCGGCAGAGCGGAAGCGGAAGCTGATAGATCAGACGGCCAATACCGAGGTTGGAGTACGCTACAACGTTCTTGCTGCTGTAGAAGATCTTTCCGACATCGAGAGCCATCTTTGCTTCCTTGTAGGAACGGGAAACATCCTTGATCTCGCCAACGATGGTACCGAACGCGATGCGCACTTTGGACATCGCCTCTGTGTTCAGCATATCTAAAATCGTATTTGCTGTCTTCTCGAGATCCTCATAGGTCTCACCCGGTTTCACCTCACGGACAAGAATGATATTCTTCTCGTCGACTGCGGTGATAAAGTCTTTTGTCTTTGTGGAGAACAGGCTGCGCATGGTCTCCAGGGCATTCGTATCTTTCTCATTCTTTGTCTCGATCAGGAATACGACACGCTTTACATTTGTCTCGATATGAAGTTTCTTCGCCCGGTTGTAGATATCAACGAGCAGAAGATTATCAAGAAGCAGGTTCTTGATGAAATTATCTTTATCGAATCTTTCTTTGTAGGCCACCAGAAGATTCTGGATCTGGAATGCTGCCAGTTTGCCTACCATATACACGTCATCGCTGCCGCCTTTTGCAAGCAGGATGTACTCAAGCTGATGTTCATCAAATACTTTAAAGAACTGATAACCGGAAATCACCTGGCTGTCCGCCGGAGAATCCACAAACGCAAGTATGGAACTTTCATACTCTTCCGCATGCTCGAATGTGGAAGCCAGGACCTTTCCCTCCACATCACAGACGCACAGGTCAATTCTTGTAATCTCTTTCAGTCCTTCGATATTCGACTGTAAAATCTGATTTGAAATCATAGCGCCCTCTCCTTTTCGCAGTATGGACATATCCACATTTATTCTAATGCAAAATCACAAAAAAGAAAAGATTTTTTTGTATTTTTTACTAAAAAACATGGAAAAAGGCAGACCGGATTTCCCATCTGGAACCGGTCTGCCTGATATTTTGGTTATTCGTAACGATTCAGTACCTTCATATGTTTCCTTACGGTCAGCGCAGCAAGTGTGCAGACCTACTGAACAGTTATGGTTATTCTTTAATAATTTTTTCTGTTTCTTTGTCGAAAAGGTACACATCATCTCCGGAGACCGCAAAGGACATTTTCTTTCCGGACGGCTTTTCACCGTCGGATGCTTTTGCAAGAAATTCATTTTCTCCAACACAGAAACGGATGTATGTGGCATCCTCAATCTCCTCGCTGCCAAGAATGTCTCCGGTGATCTCACCCTTTCCATCTTCCGCCGGAACGATCTTTTCCGGTCGTACGCCTGTGAAGACTTCTTTTCCGACATAGCCGAGTTTCTTTAAAAGTTCAGCCTTTTCTCCGGAAAGCCGGATCTTTCCTGACGCAAACTTCAGAATAATATTTCCGTTCTCCTCCAACACCTTGGCAATGGAAAGATCCATTCTCGGTGTTCCGAAGAATCCCGCCACAAACAGACTCTCCGGATGGTCATAGATATTCTGCGCGGAGTCTTCCTGGCAGATCTCGCCCTCGTTCATGACGATCGTTCTCGTTCCTAATGCCATAGCGGTCTTCTGGTTGTCCGTCGCGTAGATCACGGTAATTCCAAGCTCACGGTTGATATTTGCGAACTCTTTTCTCATCAGTTCCTGGACATCTGGGTCTGCCTCCGCGATGGTGCGGTCCAAGAGCAGGATCCCCGGGCGGCGCATCAGGGCGCGTCCGAGAAGAACGCGGTATGTATCAGCTGCCGAAAGTTCCTCCGGCATTTTTTCAAGGATTCCATCGATTTTCAGGATCCCCACAGTCTCATCCACTCTTTTCGCGATCTCTGCAGCCGGCATCTTTGCCATTCTGAGGGAGAATGTAAGGTTGTCCTCCACACTCATTCCAGGATAGAGCACGCTGTTCTTGAAAAGCATTGCGACGTTTCTCTCTTTCGGGTCCGCATCCGTCATATCCATTCCATCGATCATCAGACTGCCTGAGGTAATCTCCTCCAGGCCGCCGATCATCCGAAGCAGTGTCGATTTTCCGCATGCCGTCGGTCCCACCAGGATCAAAAATTCCCTGTCCTTCACTTCCAGATTGAAATCCCGGATTGCCTGCTGGTCACCCGGGAATGTCTTGTTGATATTCTTTAACGTTAAACCGGACATTGACTTCCTCCTGATCTGTATTCTTCATGGTTAACTGGAAAATTGCAGACTTAACCTATTTTTATATCGGTTGTATTCATCATACACAAATAACACTTGTTTTTCCATATGGTTATTCCACAAAAAAATTCCGTTTTTTCCATGCATATTCCATATAGTGAATTTAAGTTTTTGACAAATATACTCTTTTTTCATAAAAACAGACAGGAAGATAGTTAAATCATTATCAAAATTGCCAAAAAGCAGCGGCTGTCTTTTTCTGACAGCCGCCGCTTAGGTTCCAAAAATTTTATAACTGCTAATTCCATTCACAGTCACGCACAAATCCATTCCAGCCCCGCTTATTTTACAGCAATTGCCTCCATCTCAAGCAGAACATCCTTCGGAAGTCTTGCAATCTCCACGCAGGAACGTGCCGGGCAGTCTTTTTCGAAATATTTCGCGTAGATGCCGTTGATAGTTGCGAAATCATCCATATTTTTGATAAATACACTTGTCTTTACGACCTGGTCGATGGATGTTCCTGCTGCCTCAAGAAGATTCTTCATGTTCTTCATAACCTGCTCCGCCTGTGCTTCGATTCCCTCCGGGATCACACCTGTCTCCGGATCTACCGGGATCTGTCCTGACGCGAATACGAAGCCGTTTGCCTCAATTGCCTGAGAATACGGTCCGATTGCTGCCGGTGCTTTTGTTGTGCTGATTACTTTCTTCATGTGATTGTCCTCCATATTTTCCTTATTTATCGATTTTTCGGATGCTCTTCTCCGTGATCTCGATCTTTCCTTCTTTTAATAAGTGACCTACCGCGCGCTTGAACGCATTCTTACTGAGTTTAAATTCTCTCGCGATAACTTCCGGTGATGCCTTATCGTTGAACGGTAAAACTCCGTCAAACTCTTCGATGACCTTCATGACAAGATCGGAGTCAGAAAAGATCTGGCTGCCTGCCTTGTCGCGTGTTGTGAGGTCAAGCTTTCCATCCCCACGGACTCTCGTCACACGGACGCGGACCTCATCGCCCACCCGGTATCCGGAAAAGAGTTCCTTTTTCGGAATCAGGCCGTGATAGATGCCATCGACTGCAACAAAGGCACCGATATCCGGATTGATCTCAAATACGAAGCCGTCCGCCTCGTCACCGGTGTGATACGGGGAGTCGCTTCTCAAATACTGGTATGCCTTCATAGTTGCGGCAAGGCGCTTGCTCTTATCGACGTAAAGAGCCACAAGGCACTTCTCACCTTTACGCACCTGATGGGTCTGCTCCTTAAACGGGAGAAGAAGGTCCTTTTCCAGTCCCATATCGAGAAACGCACCGATCTTGGAAGCTTCCTTGACCTCAAGGACAGCCGTCTCACCGAGAGTCACCTTCGGTTTTGATGTGGTGGCGATCAGGCGGTCCTCAGAGTCCTTGTAGAGGAATACCTCCAGCTCATCACCGATCTTTGTTCCTTCCGGCACCTGTTTTTTGGGGAGAAGAACACCCTGGGCGTCCGCCTTGTCCCCGTCAGAAAGGTAAATTCCGAAGTCTTTCTCCTTGATCACCTTTAGTTTCTGAATTTTTCCAATTTCCATCATGTCTTTCGTCCTCCCGCAGCCGGATACTTTTGCGGCTGCGTCCTCTCTTTTAACTCAACATTCGCGAACACATCACCATTTGCATTGCAAAGAGATACGAGATGCGACATCCCCTCTCTTGCGCGCTTGACAACGATCTCGTCCCCGAGCACCGCCGCCTTCCGGTACTCTGCCCTGATCTCGCCGATCTCGGTTCCCGAAGGGACAAGCTCTCTCGCGATATCCACATACTGGGCGTTATTTACATGGAGATTTGTATCCAGAAGATGTTTCATGACCACCAGACGTCCAGTCTCTTCCATCTCCTTCGGCACGGCGATCTTTCGTCCCGCGTCCTCCATCTCGATCTTCGGATTAAATTCGCCGTACGGATCAGTATCCGCATCCGTAATCCTCATAGGCCGGCCAGTCTCCGTATTCATCAGGAACCAGTAGGAATTGGCTTTTACCAGATATTCTCCTTTTTCATCGAGGATCGCGAAATTTCTCAGTGCATAAAGCCCCTTCACTGCATAGGGCCATGTCAGAACCTTGATCCGTTCCCCGAGGACCGGACGGCGTCCGATCACGATCTGCCAGGAGGATAAAAGCCACGCCTTCTTTTCCCGTCCAAGATATCCGATCCCAACCCCCGCATCCTCCGACTGCATCGTCGAACAATCCTGCATATAATTCATAATTCCGGTCAGGGACAGCTTCGCGTCAATATCCGTCTCGCTGTACCGGACCCGGCTGTTTAATTCGTACATAGTCTAACCTCATGTTGTTGTCTCAATCTGTCTCGAACTTCCCGCTCATAAACACGGGCCTTCAATGCTCAGATGTCTGTCAATGCAAACCGTCCTTTCGCACCACTACCTTAACACAAATGCCTGCCAAGCGCAAGAAAAAAGACCATTAAGCCTTGCATTCACAAAGATTAACAGCCTTTCGTTAGCTGGGCTACAAGGATTCGAACCTTGAAAATGACGGAGTCAGAGTCCGTTGCCTTACCATTTGGCGATAGCCCAATAATATGTATCTGAAACACTTGGACAATATTTAGTTTTTAAACTGGGCTACAAGGATTCGAACCTTGAAAATGACGGAGTCAGAGTCCGTTGCCTTACCATTTGGCGATAGCCCAATGCATCAACAGGTTGTATTATAACGCAACGACTCTGATCCGTCAACTGTTTTTTTCAATTTTTTTACTTTTTTAATTCTGATTTTTCGGATTATCCGGATCTTCAAATCCCGGTCCCCTTAAGTACGCCGGTGTTTTCGTCTCCGGCGTCAGCATTCCGGACGCGGCGGTAGTCTCTGTAACCGCTGCTGTTGTCTCCGGGGCTGTCGGCGGTGCAGTTTCCGGCGGCACAGTTTCCGATGCTGTAGTTCCCGGTTCCGCAGTTTTCGGCTCCGCAGTTCCCGGTTCCGCAGTTTTCGGCTCCGTAGTTTTCTGCGGCGCAGTCTCTGTCGGAGAGGTCCGGGAATTCGATGAATGCCGGTCTTTCTCATCCGGATCGCTCAACTCCCTGTTCGTCTCCTGATCCACCCAGTCCACGCTCTCCCCGGCCTCCAGAGCTTTTCTCCGTCTCTGCATCTCGGAAAGTCCGTCATTTTTCGTGGATTCTCTCTCGTCACCCGTATCCAAAGCCGCAGATTTCTGTTCTGACACAGCTTCTGTTGTCTCTAAAGCTGCTGTCTCCTCCGTGGTCTCTTCGCTTGCTTTTTCGAAAGTTGTCTTTACGACCACCGGTTTTAAGGATATCTGATATTCCTGCTCATTGATCTCCCGGATCAGGCGTTTTGAGGAATACCCGGCAAGTTCTTCCTGCTTTCCTATCGTGATCCCCGGATTTTCCGAAAAAAGATGCTTTAAAAATTCTGCCTTCGTCACCGTGATCCCATATTTTTCTGCAATCTCCCGGGTTTTTGTGTCCTCTTCTGACTCAAACACATAGACCGTCGCCCTGGACTCCTTTTTCTGAAGCTCGGATTCCGTCTGCTTTTGCAGCTCTTTTACGATCTTTTCCGGTGACGCCTTTACTTCCGCGCCGGACTTCCGGACGGAGATCAGGATTCCCCCATCCTCTCCGAGACTGTTGTTATCCGCAAGCCTGTCAAAGATCTTCCCCACTGCGATTCCAAGGCTTTTCCCCTCAAACACGGTCATGGAGACTGCCTCATTTGATCTGGCCATCATTCCCTTTGCAGATAACACGGATCCCCGCCGGTTCATGGTAAATTCCATCATAATATCAGAATTTACTTCCATGATCAGTGACTCCTTCCGGTTCTTCCCCATCATCAGCACCGCCATCAGGCATACTGCTGCCGCGCAGATTGACAGAGCTCCTCCGGCCCGTCTGAACCACTTTTTCAGGGAGTCCATAGAGAATTCACCGTTTACGTCCATCCCGGCTTCCCGTAACTCCTGCTTCTTTTTCTTTTCCTTAACTGGCATGTCCTCATATTCTTTGTTCTGATTCATCATACCGTTTCCCTTTCGCCCTCATAGCCCACGTGGAGAAGGAATAATCCCTCGGGCGGAGCTGTTCTTCCCGCCATATCACGGTTTTTCGCTGCAATGATCTCTTTCATTTTCTCCGGTCTCCGCGTTCCACTGCCGACCTCCAAAAGCGTTCCCGTTAAGATCCGCACCATGTTATAGAGAAAGCCGTTTCCTGTATACAGGAATTCGAGCTTCGTTCCATGTTCCACGATCCGGATCTCATCGATCCGGCGCACCGTGCTTTTTTTCATTCTGCGGTTCGCGCAGAAGCTTTTGAAGTCATGTTCGCCGATAAGAAATTCCGCCGCCTGTCTCATCGCTTTCACATCCAGCTTCTTCCCGCAGCCATAGACATATTTTCGTTCGAATACGTTTTTCTTATCCCCGGTCTCCACATAATATCCATATGTCTTTGATGTGGCAGACAGGCGGCTGTGAAACCGTTCCGGCACGATCTTCGCAGAGAGGACCCTGATATCATCCGGAAGATACCGGTTCAGATATTCCCGTGCTGCCTCTCCGTCCGGACAGATTTCCGCATTAATATGGAAATTAGCTACCTGACCTCTCGCATGGACCCCGGCATCCGTTCTTCCGGAGCCATGGACCTCTATCTCTTCTCCAGACATTCTGAAAAGCACGTTTTCCAGTTTTCCCTGAATCGTATTGTCGGTATTTCCCTGTTTCTGCCACCCATCATACCGGCTTCCGTCGTATTCCAGAGTAATGCGGATATTATTCTTCATAATTGTTCCTTCCTGATCTCCAACTGAATGCGGCCCGTCACATTCAGATGTCCCCGCGGCCGCTTATTTTCTTTTAAACAAAAATTCCCGGCAGAAATTTCTCCTTATCCGCCGGGAATGTCTGGCTCATCTGCCTGTTACCGTTTGAAAAAGACTACTGATCTTCCAGAACCGATGTACAATGCGGACAGCGTGTCGCATGAATATTGATTTTCGTTTTGCAGTACGGGCATTCTTTTTCCGTAGCTGCTGCCGGAGCCGCCGGTTTATCGAATATTTTTTTAGCCCGGTTCAGTTGTTTTACCACCATAAAGATCACAAACGCCATAATAACAAAGTTGATGATCTCTGTGATAAACAGACCGTAGTTTACGGTCGGAGCTGCCGCTGCCTGTGCCTCAGCTAAAGTCGCGTAATGTTCTCCGTTCAGCGAAATAAACATATTGCTGAAATCCAACTTGCCCGTGAAAAGTCCGATCACAGGCATCACCATATCACTGACTAAGGAGTTTACAAGATCCTTAAATGCAGCACCGATGATCATGCCGACTGCCATGTCGATCATGTTGCCCTGAACGGCAAATTCACGGAATTCTTTCAGTATCTTTTTCATTGAAAGACCTCCTGATATTCGTTTTCCGCAGATCTCACCATTATTTTACCAATTTTTTTCTCTGTTGGGAATACCCGGAGACCGTTTTTTTATCTCTGTGCCTGTTTTTTTATCATTCCGCCGTTTTAGACGGGTTGAATATATGTGTCAGGAAAATAAACATCTCATGGGCGAACAGCGGCATGGCCGCAAGCACGAGCAAAGTTTTCCATTCCCCGGCATTCAAACGCACCGTCTGAAATGCCGCAACCAGAGCCGGCTGTTCCGTCACCATAAGCTGCAGAACAAATCCAATGAGTACTGCAGCGATCATCAGAAGGTTTCCTCCATGATCCATCCGAAATACAGACTTTTCCACATCACGCATCCCGACCGCATGAAAAAGCTGCGATAATCCAAGAACCGTAAATGCGTATGTCTGGCAGCGTGTAAGAAGCTCCGGGGTCTGTAGAACGGCTGCCACAGCTGCCGGGGTCAACTGCCGTCCGCTGCTTGCAAGAAGCTTTGCCGGAACGATCAGAAACGCGGTCAGACTGATCAATGCGATCAGAAAACCGTAAAACAATGTACAGGCTCCGCCGCCATGCGCAAACAGGCTCTCTCCCTGCTTTCTCGGCTTTTCCTTCATCAGTTCTCTCCCGTCACATACATCTGTCCCCAGGGCCAGAGCCGGCAACGAATCCGTGATCAAATTGATCCACAGGATATGACTTGCCTTAAGAGGTGCCGGAAAGGAAAAAAGGATCGCAAAAAACATGGTCATGATCTCACCAAAATTCGATGATAAAAGAAAAATGACTGTCTTTTTAATATTGGCATAGATCTCTCTTCCTTCCCGGACAGCTTCCCGGATCGTTGCAAAATTGTCGTCTGTCAATACTATATCTGCTGCCTGCTTTGCCACATCCGTTCCGCTCATTCCCATCGCGATCCCGACATCCGCCGCTTTTAAAGATGGGGCATCATTAACTCCATCCCCGGTCATCGCCACGATTCCGCCGTTTTTTTTCAATGCCCGGACGATCCGTACCTTATGATCCGGAGAAACTCGTGCAAATACCCGGATCTCCAAAATCTTATCAGCAAGCTCCCCATCGCCCAGGCAATCCAACTCTGACCCTGTCATGCACTGAGAGGGAGAATCCGCGATCTTAAGCGTTCTTGCGGTCGCAAGTGCCGTATCCTTATGATCCCCTGTAATCATGACGGTCGTAACACCTGCATGGCGGAATTCTTCCACTGTTCCGGAAACCTCCGGACGGACCGGGTCCTCAAGCACTGCCATTCCCAGAAAGGTCATTCCCTTCTCGGAAAGATCCTTTCCCTCCTTTACCGCCGCCCCAAGAACACGCCCACCGGACGCAGACATTTTTTCTGCCCGCCTCATGTACCATGTTCGTTTCGATGCTCCCATCGGATGAACTCCCATTTCGTCTCGGTAGGAGGTGCAATTTTCAAGGATTATGTCCGGTGCACCTTTCGTGAACGAAACTGTCCGCATTCCGTTTTGATGCACCGTCGTCATACACTTTCTCTCCGAGTCAAACGGACGCTCCGCAATTCTTTTCCACGCATCCCGGATCTGTTCGGACTGTTTTTCCCCATTCCTTGCATTTTTATCCGCATATAAAAGAAAAGCTGCTTCTGTAGGATCTCCGATGATTCCGTGCTTTCCCCATCTTGCATCATTGCAGAGTAAAAATGTTCGTAAAAGCCACTCTCTGTCCCCATCCAGATTCCGCACCGTCATCTGATTTTTTGTCAATGTCCCCGTTTTGTCCGAGCAAACCACATTAACCGCTCCAAGAGTTTCCACAGAAGGAAGACGTCTCACGATCGTATGTACCTTCGCCATCCTCGAAACAGAAAGCGCAAGGACGATCGTCACCACAGCCGGAAGTCCTTCCGGAACTGCTGCCACAGCCAACGAGATCGCTGTCAGAAACATCTCCCCAACATCCCGCTTCTGCCAGACTGCCGCCAGAAAAAGGATCGTACAGAGACCCACAGCCAGAATACTAAGAAATGTTCCCAACTCTCCCAACCGTTTCTGAAGCGGTGTAATCTCTTCCGGTGTTTCATGGATCATTTTCGCGATTCGTCCGATCTCAGTTTGCATCCCGGTATCTGTAACAATCCCTTCACCGCGTCCGGCAGTCACAAAGGTTGACATATATGCCATATTTTTTCGATCACCGAGAGGTGTTCCGGTCGAAGCCACATACTGCGCATCCTTTTCCACCGGTACAGACTCTCCGGTAAGTGATGCCTCCTGTACCTTCATATTTTCCGAACGGATCAGTCGGAGATCCGCCGGTACCTGCTGCCCGGCATTTAAAAGCACCCTGTCGCCCGGCACCAGCTCCGCCGCGTCCATCTCCAAAAGCTTTCCGTCCCGCCGGACAAGCGCCTTCCTTGTTGTCAGCTTTTTTAATGACTCCAGCGCTTTCTGGGCCTTTCCCTCCTGAATCACACCAACCGTTGCATTGAGCAGCACAACTGCTGCAATGATCACCGCATCTCCTCGTTCTCCAAGAAATACAGAAATTCCTCCTGCCGCCAAAAGTACATAGATCAGCGGATCCATCAATTGCGAAAGCATCCGTTCTGCCACAGACGGAGGCCTTTTCTCCTCCAGCTCGTTCCGCCCATACTCCCGAAGCCGCTTTGTCGCTTCCTTCCCACTCAATCCCCCGTCATCCGACGATCCCAGCAGCATTTTTGTCTCAAAAACAGAGCACCGTTCAAAATCCCCCGGCTTTTCCATAAAAAAAATTCTCTCCATCCTCTTTTGCTCAAAGCAAGTTTATGAGGATGGAGAGGAAATCATGCCTGCATTCCCATTCTCCGACTGACCGATCAACGAAATTTATAATTTTTTATGATCGCCTGCAAGGTACGTGTCCCATTATATTCATTTACATCCGGATAATAGATCATGTCGATCGTATTCTGCCCTGTCTGCTCTTCCAAAAAACGATCTCCATCTGCAAACAGCAGACCATCGAACGGATGTCCAGTGTTCGTCACCAGATTCATTTTCACGACATTTCGATTTTTTCCAAGAACACGTACATTTCGAATCGTCAGGCTTTTCTGGGCAAACAACGGTTTTTCATTTCCCTGCCCGAATGGTTCCAGACCTTTGAGCTCATCCACGATTTTTTCATTCACATACTCAAACGGCATCGGAACATCGATCCAGATCTGCGGAACGAAATCATCTTCCGTAAGCTTTGCATTTTCATTCAGTCTTCTCCTGAACTCATCAATATCACTTTCCTCAATGGAAAGTCCCGCTGCCATTGGATGCCCGCCAAATTTCACCAGCAGATCCGACACCTCGCAAAGCCCCTGGTACATATGGTATGCCTCTATGGAACGTCCGGATCCCTTCGCACTCTGCTCGCCTCTCGTCAGCACAAAGGATGGCTTATGGAAATGCTCCCGGAGTCTTCCGGCTATGATCCCGGCAAGTGATTCATGGCACTCCGGCAAGAACACCACCAGCACCTTATCCGACATATAAAAACGTTCTACCTGTTCGATAGCCTCTGTTTCTCCCTTTGCCGTCATATCCTTTCTCACATCATTGAGTTCCTTTAATTCATCCGCCAGCCCACTGACCCGGTCCGGATCCTGTTCTAACAACATCCGGAGCGCAACCTTCGCACTTTTCAACCGTCCACCTGCATTTAAGCACGGTCCGATCACAAAACCAATGTGATATGCGCTCAGATTGTTCATATCCAGATTGTTTTTCTCTACAAGCATTCTGAGACCGGTGTTCTTCGTCGAACCGATCTTTTTCAGTCCATATTTGACGATCAGACGGTTTTCATCCTGCAGCTTCATGACATCTCCCACAGTCGCAATGGCCGCAAACTCCAGAAGCTCCATCCACTCATGCTCCGGAATTCCAAGATCCTCATAGATCACGTTTATAAGCTTCCATGCTACGACCGCACCGCAAATTTCATGGTACGGATACGTCTCCCCGTCCTGCTTCGGATCAACCACTGCATCTGCCGGCGGCAGAATCTGTCCATAAGCATCTACCGGTACTTCATGATGATCGGTCACCACAACCGTCATGCCAAGCTGCTTTGCGATGCTGATCTCCTTTAATGCCGCGATTCCATTATCACAGGTCACAAGTGTATCGATCCCGTCCTCTGCTGCCTGACGGATGATGGATTCATTGATCCCGTAGCCATCCCGGATCCGGTCCGGTATCTCATAATCAATCTGCCCATTTCCGGCAGCACGGTGAAAGCCCTTGAGAAGAATATATGTTGAACAAACACCATCAATATCGTAGTCGCCGATGATCCGGATTTTTTTCCCTTCTATCAACTTCTTTTCAATGATCCCCGCAGCGGTCTCCATTCCCTTCATCTGTCGCGGATCATAAAGATCATCCAGTGTCCCGTAAAGATACTTTCTCATCTCACGTTCATCCAAAAGACCTCGGTTTCGCATGATCCGAACAGCCACCGGACTCACCCCCAGACGCATCGCAAGCCCGTTAAAATCTGCCCGTTTTGTCTGAAGCATCCAGATTTCTTTCTTTTTCTGCATCGTTTCTCTCCCTCTTTGCGCTTCCTCATTCCGGCACGTTCAATACTTCTGGCCATTTTCCTTCAGCCATTGCCGCCGTTTTCGATAATCCGGCAGAATCTTCTCCACTTCATCCCAGAATTCCGTGCTATGGTTCATCTGGAGCCGATGGGCAAGCTCATGGACCACAACATAGTCCAGAATCTCCTCCGGCATCAGAACCAGCTTCCAATTAAAATTCAGGTTTCCCTTTGCACTGCAGCTCCCCCAGCGCGTCTTTTGCTCCCGGACCGTGATCGATCCATAGGAAACGCCCATGAGTCCTGCGTAATAACAGCATCGTTCTTTTAACACGTTTTCCGCTCGTTTTTTTCCTTCAAGACGTTCCGTTTCTGTGTAGGACGGACGCACTGCAAGGATCTGTTCTCCGGCACGGAGCCTCACCTCGATCCAATCCCGATGACTCTCCACAAACCAATCTGCAGTCTCCGGCGGTGTCCGGAAAGGAGCACGCACCGTAATCGTTCCGTCAAGCTCCACCTTCAAAGACATGGAACGGCGCCTGGACCGGAGCAGCTCATATGTAAAATGTTCCGTTCTTCTTTTCATGATTTCCTCCAGAAGCTTCTTCCTTTTTCACTGCACAAGTTTCACAGAAAGTTCCATCAAAAGTTCCCATGAAATCAAAAAAAAGCATCTGCAATTGCAGATGCCTTAATCAGCGCGCCAGAGAAGATTCGAACTCCCGACACTACGGTCCGTAGCCGTATGCTCTATC
>ENA-OROP01001498-OROP01001498.1-human-gut-metagenome-genome-assembly--contig:-NODE-1498-length-20922-cov-2.913787_pt1 | contig 20922 bp, 15 predicted proteins | sample MGYA00242132_ERZ509056 | MGnify/ENA primary metagenome ERZ509056 (study PRJEB26280, sample SAMEA2338768) | human gut metagenome | biome: human gut; feature: human-associated habitat; material: faeces...
CAGTCAGGCCACCAAGGCCCAGCTGATGAACGAGCGCCGCTGCGAGCTGGCCTTCGAGTTCCAGCCCAGCCGCCACATCGACGTAGTCCGCTGGGGCATCGCCACGACGACCTACGCCAAGCCGCTGTACAGCGTCATTTCGAAGAAGGTCAACGGCCAGATCGTTGCCGAAGAGGTGGAAGTTTATCCGGGCCGCACCTTCAATCCGACTTACAACAAGGTGTTCCCCATTCCGCAGCGGGCATTCACCGGCACGGTCTACCTGAAGCAGAACAAGGGTTATTAAACCATATTTAAGAACAGAAACGATTATGAAAATCAACAAATATATCCTCGGAGCAGGCGCACTGCTCTGCATGATGCTCCCGGCCGCGTCGGCACAGGCACAGGACGTCAAGCTGAAGTGCATGGAGTGGAACATCAAGTCGTTCGAATACGACGACAACTCCAATGCAGTCTATTTCGAAATCGCCGAGGCCATGGAAAAGATCAAGGCTGAAAACCCCGACATCGTCTGCTTCAACGAGTTCGAAACCGCGACCGGACGCATGAGTTCGGTCGAGAAGCTGACCGAATGCGCACAGTCGCTCGGCATGTTCCCGTTCTTCGTCTTCTCTTACGACAAGGACAACGGCGCCTACGGCAACGGCATTCTGTCGAAATACCCGATCGTCAATTCGGCTTCGGTACTGCTGGGCATGTACACCGGCGCCGACCAGCGTTCGGCGGGCTGGGCCGACATTCTGGTTCCGACCGACTCCAAACCCGAAGGGGTGAAGGTGCGCATCGTCTGCACCCACCTCGACGCTTTCGGCGGCGACGAGACCTGCTTGGGTCAGGCCAAAGAGGTCATCGAACACGCGATCGCCCCGGCCGTTGCCGAAAACATCCCCGTGCTGATCATGGGCGATATGAACTGCGGCCCCAGCTCCAGCGCAATCCGCGAGTATGAGAAGACGGGCACCCGGCTCTGCAACAACGACGGCACGTTCGGCGGTTACAGCAAGTTGGACTACTTCATCAGCTTCCCGCAGGGCAAATGGAGCTGCAGCGACTACAAAGTCGTCAAGGGCGACCGGCTCAATGTCATTTCGGACCACTACCCCATCGCAGGCACGGCCGTACTGAAGAATTAAGCGCGTATCAAACAGCTAAAAAAGTACAGAGATGAAAAACACGAAGAGATATTTATCCATTTTTCTGGCGCTCGCCCTTGCCGCCCCGGTTTTCACGGGCTGCGACAACGGTCTGGACGAGTACAAGTCGGGAGAGACGATCGCTCCCCCTTCGGACAAGTTCAATGCCGAGATTCAGTTCGTAACCCGCCTGACCGACGGAGCGCTGGCCGGCAGCGATGCGGATTACGCCGCCATCGACAACTACATGGTCAATACGCTCGAAGGCCGCGGCAAGTCGTGGCTGACGGTGCTGGACCGCGCCGACGGCGCCAACCTGCCCAAAACGATGCAGACGGCCCTCAACACCAAGCGCTGGACGGCGTTTGCATTCAACCGTATCGCCAACAAAAGCTCCTATCAGGGCAGCATGCTCTATTTCAACGGTCCCACGACCGAGGTCAAGGGCACTCCCTCCGGTTCGGGATGCTACGTCACCGGTTTCGCACCGACGCTCAACGGCACCCGCACCGACAAGGACGAGGACGGCAAGTGGTATTCTGTGAAAGAGCTTGCAGGCGCAGGCACGGACATAGATCAGGTCATTATCTCGCCTATGGGAAGCAATAACCAGACGGACGTTTTTGTGGGATATCAAAATCTTACTAATGATGAAAAGACTATGGAGATATACAGCTATACCGACGGAGATTTCAAGCGTGTGGCGCTTGATACCTATTCGGTGCTGGAGCCTTTGGATATAAACAATGATGGTTATATAGAGCTTATCACCATTCAGAGAAGCACCAATAATGATACAGGTGCGGTGACGGCAAAGGCTTCTATGCTCAACATGAAAAACAATGAGATAACCCGCGGCGAGAACGTTGATATGTGCGATAATGTGACTTCTTATGTGTCATCAAAGACGGGAATGCTTGACAGCGGCAGGCGTGCTATTTTTATTGACGGACTGACTGCTGACGGAAAATTGCAGACGGAGATAATATACTACAGATATTCGGGACTTCAAAATCCTATGCAGCTTAGAAGCGAAAAGCTGCTGCCTTTATGCACAAGACCTGCGGGTTACTACAGTGAGGACATGGACGGCGACGGAGATGTGGAGATACCGTCAACTTCGCCTATGGTGGGTTATGAAAACGCTGTGGCAGACGAAATGCTCTATATGACTACATGGAGCGTTTATGAGGATTTTTATGATCTGAAAACAAAATACACAGGCTATTATGCCATATCTGACGGATATTTTGTAACGTTCCCAAAACGCTGGAACAGTTCTGTTACGGTGAAAAAGGACAGCGACACAAACGAGCTTGTTTTCTATAAATACACGGGAGATATAAACGAGAGCAACGAGGAGATAATGCGTATCGCTGTGTCTTCAAAGAATGATTCGGAGGATTATATCTCTGACGGATATGAGCTTATCGACAGCAAGGGTCAGCTTGATTATTTTGTGAAGCTTCCTCTTGACAGGCGTGAAAAGCTCATACCGACTATTGACGAAATTCAGAATAATTTTTACATAATAAACTGATCTTGGAGAGGAGTAAATGTAATGAAAAGAGTTTTGGTTTGCGAGGACGAAGATTCAATTAGAGAATTTGTGGTCATAAACCTTGTAAGAAGCGGTTACGAGGTAGTTGACGTAAACTGCGGTGAGGACGCTCTCAAAGCCTATGATGAAAAGGACGGCGGTTTTGACGTTGCTCTGCTTGATATTATGATGCCCGGCATCGACGGAATGCAGGTGTGCAAGAAGATAAGAGAGAAAAGCAACACTATCGGCATTATCATGCTTTCGGCAAAATCACAGGAAATGGATAAGATATCATGCCTTATGAGCGGTGCTGACGATTATATCACAAAGCCGTTCTCTATTTCTGAGCTTATTGCAAGAGTTGACGCTGTTTGCAGGCGTGTAAATCGTTCAGGCTCTAAGCCTGAGGAGGCTTCACAGATAGTTTCAGGTCCATTTACGCTTAATCTTAAGAGCAGAACTGTTTTCAAGAACGGTGAGCAGATAGACCTTACACAGGTGGAGTATCAGATAATGGAGTATTTCTTCAAAAATCAGAATACTGCACTTGACCGTTCAAGTATACTCAATCACATATGGGGCGAGAGCTATTACGGCGACGATAAGATAGTGGACGTGAATATCAGAAGAATAAGAATGAAGATAGAGGACGAGCCTTCTAATCCTAAGTATATCCTTACTATATGGGGCTTTGGCTACAAGTGGGCAGGCGGCTCTAACTGAGCTGTGAAAACATGATGAACGGAGTTTTTATCAGTTGAGCGGAAAAAAAAGAAAAAGCGGCAGACTCAGTATCACACAGCACTGGCTGAGAAATAATCTCGGGGTGGTCGTGGGAATACTTGTGGTGCTTGAAATACTGCTTATCGTGGTGGTGAGGAATTATTACTACAGCTCCACAAGGCAGTATCTTACATCTAAAATGAAGATAGTCACCACGGCGGTAGTGAACGCTTCAGGTGACGAGCAGACTAACTATAATTCTCAGATACGCTCCCTTGTGGAAAGCTATGACGAGAAAGACAAGATAGAGCTTATGGCTATCAAGACCGACGGTGAGGTCGATGTTACATCATCAGGCTTCTCACCCTCGGAGAATGACAACATGACCGATTATGAGGACGCAAAGAAGTCCGACACGGGAATAGGCACACAGATATATGAGCTGTCAACAGGGGAAAAGGTCATGGCGATAACGTCGGTCATATCTCCGAAGGGAAGCGAATATGAGGCACTGAGAATGTTGTCTTCCATGAAAAATATCGACCATCAGATCTTTATTATGTCTATGATAATCACGGCTATCGTTGTGGCTGTCATAATGCTCATGTTTTTCTCGGGAATGTTTTTTATCAAATCTATTGTTTTGCCTATAAGAAGCATAAACAGCATAACAAGGCGGTATGCTACGGGAGATTTCAGCGAACGTCTTGAAAAGAAACGAAATGACGAGCTTGGCGAGCTTTGCGACTCTATCAACTACATGGCGCAGGAGCTTTCTAATACAGAACAGATGAAGAACGAGTTTATATCCTCTGTATCTCATGAGCTTAGAACTCCGCTTACCGCTATAAGGGGCTGGACGGAAACTGTTACCAGTATGTATGAGGACAAGGAAACCTTCAAGAAGGGTATGAGGGTCATCACAAGTGAGACGGAGAGGCTTTCGCAAATGGTTGAGGAGCTTCTTGACTTTTCGAGGATACAGGACAACAGACTCACGCTTATTATGGATACTATAGATATTCTTGCGGAGCTTGGGGAAACTGTGCTTATCTATCAGGAGAGGGCCAAGGCGCTTGGTATAACACTCAATTACTACGAGCCGAAAATGCTGCCGTTTGTTTACGGCGACAAGAACAGGCTTCGTCAGGTGTTCATAAATATTGTGGACAATGCTATCAAATACTCCAACAAGGGCGACACTGTATCGGTGGAGGCTTATGAGGAGGACAATGAGGTATGTATTTCCATTTCCGACACGGGTATGGGAATATCAAAGGATGACCTGCCAAAGGTCAAGACGAAATTCTTTAAGGCAAACCACACAAGACGTGGTTCGGGAATAGGTCTTGCGGTGGCAGACGAGATCATTCAGCGGCATGGCGGTACGCTGGAGATAAACAGTGAGCAGGGAGTAGGTACAACAGTGATGATAACGCTCCCTTGTATCGAGCAGAAGAAAAAGCCTGACAATCAGGCAACTGTAGACGTGGAGCTTATTTCTTCTGAGCCTATCGAAAACAACGACAACGTGCAGTAGACGCACACACCGCCTTGAAAGGAAAGAAAATGAGCAGTAAAGCACAAAGCAAGGAAAAATTCAAGTCAAAGATCGGCGGACAGGCTGTTATCGAGGGCGTTATGATGCGTGGCATTGACAAGGCGGCTATGGCTTGCCGCCTGCCTGACGGCACCATAGACCTGGAGGAGTGGGCGATAAAAGGCGGAAAAGATACGCCTTGGTACAGGAAAACGCCTTTTGTGAGGGGCATTTTCAGCTTCCTTACTTCTCTTATAGACGGCTACAAGTGCCTTACAAGGTCGGCTGAGAAGCAGATGACGGAGGACGATGAGGAGGAGCAGACCAAGTTTGAACAGTGGCTGGACGATAAGCTTGGGGACAAGCTCGGCCCTATCATCACGGCGATATCTATGGTGCTGGGTGTGGGTCTGGCGATATTGCTGTTTATGTATCTGCCGTCGGTTGTGTCTAAATTCATAAGCAAGTTCGTTCATCTGTCGGCTTTTGGAAAGAATATTATCGAGGGAATACTGAAGATAGCTATTTTCATAGGCTATACGGCTTTGACTGCTCTTACTAAGGATATAAGGCGGACGTATGAATATCACGGTGCTGAGCACAAGACTATCGCTTGCTATGAGCATGAAGAAGAGCTGACGGTTGAGAATGTGAAGAAATACACACGTTTTCACCCACGCTGCGGAACGAGCTTTATTTTCCTTGTGCTGTTCATAAGCATTTTTGTAAACACAATATTCAGAGTATCATGGGCAAGCATTTTGCTGAGAGTTGTTATAAAGATAGCGCTTCTGCCTATCGTTACGGGTATTGCTTACGAGCTTATAAGGCTTGCGGGAAAATATGACAATATTTTCACTAAGATAATCTCAGCACCGGGTCTGTGGATACAGAGGATAACTACAAGCGAGCCTGATGAAAGTCAGATAGAATGTGCTATAGCGGCACTGAAAGCTTGCATACCTGAAAATAAGGAAGATGACAAATGGTAAGGAAAGAACTGTTCGATAAATGTGTGGGACTGCTTGAAGAAAGCGGTCTTGGTGAGAACGCTGCCTGCGAGGTCACATGGGTGTTTGAAGATGTGGCTGAGGGGGAGGATATCACTCCTGAGCAGGAAAAGCGGATAAGCGACATTATCGCACGCCGCTGTGAGGGTTATCCTTTGCAGTATCTGCTTGGCGAGTGGGAGTTTTACGGACTGTCTTTTAAGGTAGGCGAAGGCGTGCTCATACCACGTCAGGACACGGAAACTATTGTTGACACGGCTTTGAAGATGTTTGCAGGCAAGAAGGATATCACTGTTATAGACCTTTGTTCAGGCTCGGGGTGCATTGGTATCACCCTCGAAAGGAAGCTTGACTGCGGTCGGGCAGTGTGTGTGGAGAAGTCTGAAAAGGCGGCAGAGTATCTCCGTGAAAATATAAGTCTGAACGGCTCGGGGGCTGAGATAGTCATGGGCGACGTTACAGATGAAAAGCTTGTGGAGGATATGCCTGAGGCTGACCTTATAGTGTGCAATCCCCCTTATCTCACAACAGAGGACATGGACGCTTTACAGCGTGAGGTCACTTTTGAGCCTGCGGAAGCTCTTTTCGGCGGTGAGGACGGCTTGGACTTCTATCGTGAGATAGTTCGCAAGTGGAAGAAAAAGCTTAAAAGCGGCGGCGTTATGCTCTTTGAGATCGGTATCGGTCAGGAGGACGAGGTAATGCGGCTCATGATACAGCACGGCTTTAAGAACGTGAGATGCAGGAAAGACTTGTGCGGTGTTTACCGCTGTGTTTCGGGCATTTATGAGAAATAGTACGAAAATTTGTACAGATAGATAAATTACGGTTACTGTACAGACAAACGGACAGTTAGTGTGATATGATATAGATACGGATAAAACACCGATAAGATAGGGAGGTCATATAAAATGGCGATAGACAAGAAGAAAAAAGAAGCCGTTAAGACGGTAGTAAAAATAACAGACGCAGAGGAAAAGAAAAAGGCTCTTGACACAGCGATAGCATATATTGAAAAGCAGTTCGGCAAGGGTGCGATCATGAAGCTTGGCGAGGCTAAGGCTATGGATATCGAGGCTATACCGACAGGCTCAATGACCCTTGATATGGCGCTTGGTATTGGAGGAGTGCCGAGAGGAAGAATTATTGAGATATACGGACCTGAGTCATCAGGTAAGACAACGGTCGCACTTCATGTTATCGCAGAAACGCAGAAAATGGGCGGTGAGGTAGCTTTTATCGACGTTGAGCATGCTCTTGACCCTGTTTATGCAGGTCAGCTTGGCGTTGATATAGACAATATGCTGGTATCACAGCCTGACAGTGGTGAGCAGGCTTTGGAGATAGCCGAGGCTCTGGCTCGTTCCGGTGCTATCGACTGTATCGTTATCGATTCGGTTGCGGCTATGGTAACAAAATCTGAGATAGACGGCGAAATGGGCGACACTCACGTTGGTCAGCTTGCAAGACTTATGTCTCAGGCTATGAGAAAGCTCACATCTGTTATCGCAAAGTCCAATACAACGGCTATATTTATCAATCAGGTCCGTGAGAAGATAGGTGTTATGTACGGAAACCCTGAAACTACTCCAGGCGGACGTGCTTTGAAGTTCTACGCTTCTGTAAGAATAGAGGTCAGACGTGGAGAGCAGATAAAGAACGGCTCTGAGGTCATTGGTAACAGAACAAAATGCAAGGTGGTAAAGAATAAGGTAGCACCGCCGTTCAAGGAGTGCGAGTTCGATATCATGTACGGCAAGGGTATCTCCCGTGTGGGCGAGGTGCTTGACATGGCGGTCGATCTTGATATCGTTAAGAAGGGCGGAGCTTGGTTCAGCTACAACGATATGAAGCTTGGTCAGGGACGTGACAACGCTAAGGAGTTCCTGCTGAACAATCCTGATATCATGGACGAGATAGAAGCCAAGATAAAGGAACATCAGGCGGAGCTTGTGCTTGCGGCGCAGAAAGATAAAAAGGCCAAGAAGCTTGAAGAAAAGGCTAACGCAGGTGCGGCGGCTCAGAGTGCAAATGAGGATATGGCTGCTGACAAGCCTGAGAAGAAGATACGCAAGGCGGCAAGCGACAAGTCTGTTGTGGCAAAGCCTGAGGAGGACTTCGAGGAGTTCGCTCCTGTTGACATAAGCGAGCTTGGTGACTGATAAATGCTTAAAATAACGGGCGTTTCAAAATACAAGGGCAGTACATACATGATAGAGTTCGAGGAGGGCGAAACGGCTTTTCTCAACTACGAGATAGTGTCTGCCTATGGTCTGAGAGCAGGGCTTGATATGCCTGAGTCTGCTTGGGAGAAGATAGTTTTTGACAACGAGTTCAGAAAGGCTAAGGAAAGGGCTTTGTATCTCCTTGATTACAGGGACTATTCCTATGTGGAGCTTTATAAAAAGCTTGAAAAGAATTACAGTGAGGAGATATGCGACGCTGTAATGGATAAGATGCTGGAGCTTGGGACGGTCAACGACAGGCGGTATGCTCAGGGGCTTGCGAGGACTTATGTGGAAGTGCGTAAATACGGATATTACCGTGCTTATCAGCAGATGAGACAGAAAGGGCTTACGAAGCCTATAATAGAGGAAGCTCTGGAGGAATACAGCGAGGGTACATACGAACGGCTGTATGAACTTGTGGAGCGAAAGTATCTCAGATATCTTGACGGAGAAAAGGGTGACATAAAGGTAAAAAACGCCCTTGTGCGTTTGGGGTATTCATACGACATAATAAAAGAGGTGCTTGCTGACATAAAACAGGAGTACGGCGACGAATAAAGGAGCAAAGAATGAAAAAGATCATTTTTGCGGTGGCTATACTGAGTGCGGCGGTCATGACAGGCTGTTCGCTGAGCTTTGACGGCACAGACAGCTCTCAGCCTGCGGAAAATGTTCAGGGCAGTGAGAACGCTGTGACAACGCAGGGAACTGATACGGAAAGCGAAGAAGCCGCTGACCCGCTTGAAGAGGCAAAGGACGTTGCGGCAATGTATCTTAAAGCCGCAAACGCTGAGTTTGACCAATCAATGGTTAAGCTTATGACAGACGATTATGCCGCTGACTATGAATATATGAAAAAGAACATGGGCGGCGACAATGAATACGGTGAGGACGAGCAGATAAGCGGAGTAAGATATAGCTTTGACAAGGATAAGTGCGGCTTTATCGACAAGGTGAACATCTCGGAGGAGTATTCAAAGGCGGCTGAGCTTTATGTGACCATAGCTTATGACAGCTCTGAGGGAGAGGTCACGTCATCGCAGTATATTCTTATGGTGCTTGATAAGGACAATGATTGGAAAGTTTGCTTTGCAGGCTCTAAGGCACAGGCTTACGCAGACGGCATAATCACTGACGAAAACTCGGAAAAGGCTGAGGCTAACGCTCAGGCGGTATATGAGGCGGCAGAAAAGGCGGTCACGGAGCTTTCAAAAGACAAGAGCTACAAGTTTGAGTACATGAACTACATTTCCACAGAGACGGATAAGTTCATAGAAAAGATAAAGGAACAGCTTCCTGAGGAGCTTAAGGATACATATTTCACTGTTTTTATTGATGAAGGAAAGCTTGATTATGTTGTTTGGTCGCAGGAAGCAGGGTCAGAGATAACTGTTACTTACCCTGAGAAGAAAAACTGACGGTGCAAAAGTGCTTGACAAAATAAATGGCGTGGTGTATAATATAGGTAACCACGAGATTGATCGTGTTCACAGTGACACACAAATGAAACCCCCGAAAGTTGCAGCTTTCGGGGATTTCTTTTGGGATCATGCCGGACTTACTTTCTGTATGCTTTTGGCTTTGTGGAAATTTCATAAATATTTTGATTTTTGTCATACAATAGTGACTAAAAGGGCTTGACAAAACTGTGTAAAAGTGAGATAATAAGATAGATTATTGTGATACTTTATGCCGTCCATTGGCGGTGTAGGATTGGAGATTTTTTCATGGCAACTAGAGTGGGAATGGTTTCTCTCGGATGTCCTAAAAATCAGGTGGACGCTGAGCATATGCTCTATGATCTGCGCAAAGAGGGTTTTCAGATAGTTTCTGACGCAGCCCTTTCTGATGTGGTCATTATCAATACCTGTGGATTTATCGAGTCGGCTAAACAGGAGGCTATAGACACTATACTTGAGTTCTGTACTCTCAAGCAGGAGGGCAGGATAAAGGCGGTAATAGCTACGGGCTGTCTTGCTGAAAGATACCGTGACGAAATGAAAAAGGAGATCCCTGAGCTTGACGCTGTTGTGGGAATAGGCTCTAACGGAAAAATTTGCGATATCATAAGAGAGATACTGCTGGATAAGCAGGCAGTCTGTTCTTATGGCGCAAAAACTGAGCTTTCCATGGAGGGCGGAAGAATTATTTCTACTGAGCCTTTCTATGCATATATAAAGATAGCCGAGGGTTGCAGCAACAACTGCACTTACTGCGCTATCCCGTCTATAAGAGGAAAATACAGAAGCAGACGCATGGAGGATATCGTCAAGGAAGCCAGATGGCTGGCTGAGAACGGCGTGACGGAGCTTGTAGTTGTGGCCCAGGATACAACACGCTATGGTGAGGATATCTACGGCAAGTCTATGCTCCCTGAATTGCTCACGGCACTTTGTGAGATAGACGGCTTCAAGTGGATAAGAACGCTTTACTGCTATCCTGAGAGGATAACGGACGAATTGCTGGACGTTATCGCTAAAGAGGACAAGCTTGTAAAGTATCTTGATATGCCTATACAGCACTGCAACAAGACCATACTTAAAAGAATGAACCGCCATGGGGACAGAGAGACCCTTACGGCGCTTATAAAGAAGATAAGAGAAAAGATACCGAACGTTACGCTGAGGACAACTCTTATCACAGGCTTCCCAGGGGAAACTAAGGAACAGTTTGAAGAGCTTTGCGAGTTTGTAAAGGAAATTCGCTTTGAAAGGCTCGGCTGTTTTGCTTACTCGCCTGAGGAGGGTACGCCTGCGGAGAAGTTTGAAGATCAGGTGCCTTTAAAGGACAGAGAGCGCAGGGCGGAGATAATAATGGAAGAACAGATGATTATTTCCGACAGCCTTAATGAGGCTGCTCTCGACAGCGAAGTCGAGGTGGTTTGCGAGGGCTTTGACAGATATGCCGAGTGCTACTACGGCAGAAGTCAGGCGGACGCACCTGAGATAGACGGAAAGATATTCTTCCTGAGCGAGGATAAAGTTAGGGTCGGCGAGTATGTCAAGGTAAAAATTGACGATACTATGGATTATGACCTTATCGGCTCAAAAATGTAGATGAAAGGAACTTGATATGAACCTGCCAAATAAACTTACAGTGCTTAGAGTAATATTGATACCATTTTTTCTGCTGTTCGTGCTGCTTTTCAAGATACCGCACCATATGGTGTTTGCGCTTATCGTGTTCGCAGCTGCGTCTATCACAGACTGGTTTGACGGTAAGATAGCAAGAAAGCACAATCTTGTTACAACATTCGGAAAGTTTCTTGACCCGCTTGCAGACAAGCTTCTTGTCATGACGGCGCTTATCTGCTTCACATTTGAACGTTGGATAGACCCTGTTGCGGTGGTACTGATACTTGCGAGAGAGTTTATGGTAACGGGTCTTAGACTTGTTGTGGCAAGCGAGGGTGTTGTGGTCGCTGCAGGAATATGGGGTAAGCTGAAAACTGCTTTCACCATGGTTGCTCTTATTGCTATAATGGTGCTTCAGATAATTAATGATACGCCAAAGGGTAGTCCTAATTACACATGGGGAACACCTGTGTTTATCGTAAACGAGATACTCATTTGGATAGCTGTTGTGCTGACAGTCATTTCTGGTGCAGTTTATCTCAAGGGATACTGGAAGTATATAGATTCGGGCAAATAATGTGGCCTGCCGACGTGTTGCGGCATATGATAACTTAATATGTAAATGCGTATCAGCAAGAGTAGCTGTAAGGTAATTTTCAGAGAGGAGCCGTTTGGTGCAAGGCTTCAAGGACTTTCAGTGAAGTGCGGCTGACAGCAGGGAGCGAACAACGGCGAAAGCTTAGTATTCCTCTCCGTAGGGTCTGCGTTAAAGATATTGAGCTGTACAAAATTTTGTACAGGAAATCGGAGTGGGACCGTAGATCATAATCTGCCTCCGGAGTGGTGAAACGCCATTCCGGAGGTTTTTTCTTAGAAAGGGAGAGATAGATATGACGATTTTGGAAAATATAAAGCATGATATTCAAACTATAAAGGACAGAGATCCTGCGGCAACTAGTACGCTGGAGATCCTCACATATTCGGGACTTCACGCTGTGGCTTTTTACAGGGTGTCGCACTGGTTCTATGTTCACAAGCACAAGGTCATCGCAAGATGTATTTCGCAGTTTGCAAGAATGTTGACAGGTATCGAGATACACCCAGGTGCTAAGATAGGCAAGGGTCTGCTTATCGACCACGGCTCGGGTGTTGTTATAGGTGAGACCGCTGAGATTGGCGATTACTGCCTGCTGTATCAGGGCTGTACCCTTGGCGGAACAGGTAAAGACCACGGTAAAAGACACCCGACCCTTGGAAACAATGTTATGGTAGGGTGCGGTGCAAAGGTGCTTGGACCATTCACTGTGGGGGACAATGCAAAGATAGCCGCAAATGCGGTAGTTCTTGAGCCTGTGCCTGCAAACTCAACGGCTGTGGGCGTGCCTGCAAGGATAGTTAAGCAGAACGGCAAGCGCACCTGCGACCTCGATCAGGTGCATATCCCTGATCCTGTGGCTCAGGAGCTTTGCCAGACAAGAATACAGATAGCTAAGCTGGAAAAGAGAGTGGCTGAGCTTGAAAAGATCGGAAAGAAAGAGCAGTAAAATATAAGGAAAGAGGTAAATATAAATGAACATTTATAACACGCTTACTCACAAGATCGAAAAATTTGTACCAAACGAGCCGGGCAAGGTGTCAATGTATACCTGCGGTCCTACAGTTTATCACTATGCCCATATCGGCAATCTGAGAAGCTATATAATGGAGGACGTTTTGGAAAAGTATCTCCGCTATGACGGTTATGACGTAAAGAGAGTAATGAACATCACTGACGTTGGTCATCTTACTTCTGACGGCGATACAGGCGATGATAAAATGCTCAAGGGCGCAAAGCGTGAGCATAAGACTGTTATGGAGATCGCAAAATTCTACACTGACGCTTTCTTTGAGGACTGCAAGAAGCTAAATATCAAAAGACCTGACGTTGTTGAGCCTGCAACGGGCTGTATTGGTGATTTTATCAAGGTGATATCTGCTCTTATAGACAAGGGCTATGCTTATGAGGCAGGTGGAAACATCTATTTTGATACTTCAAAGCTGAAAGAATATTATGTTTTCCACAACTTTAATGAGGAAGATCTTGAGGTCGGCGTTCGTGAGGGCGTTGAGGAGGACACAAACAAGCGCAACAAGGCTGACTTTGTACTGTGGTTCACAAAGTCTAAGTTCGACGATCAGGAGCTTAAGTGGGATTCCCCTTGGGGTGTGGGCTACCCTGGCTGGCATATCGAGTGTTCATGTATCTCAATGAAACATCTTGGCGAAAGACTTGACATTCACTGCGGCGGTATCGACAACGCTTTCCCACACCACACAAACGAGATAGCACAGTCTGAGGCTTATCTTGGTCACAAGTGGTGCAACTACTGGTTCCATATCCTGCACCTTAACACAAACAGCGGAAAGATGTCAAAGTCTAAGGGCGAGTTCCTTACTGTTTCACTGCTGGAGTCAAAGGGCTATGACCCACTGGTATACAGATTTTTCTGCTTGCAGTCACACTACAGAAAGTCACTTGTTTTCACATACGAAAACCTTGACAACGCAAAGACTGCATACAACAAGCTCACTGCAAGGATAGCACAGCTTATGGCTGACAAGAAGCCTGACGAGGTGGTGGAGCTTGAGGATTTTGAGAAGTTCAAGGGTAGCTTCAAGGCGGCACTTGATGACGATATAAACACTTCAAATGCTATCACTGTTCTGTATGACGTTCTTAAAGCTGACACTAACAATGAAACAAAGCTTGCCCTTATTGAGGATTTTGACAAGGTGCTTTCACTTGGTCTGATAGAAGCTGCAAAGAAGCTCAGTGCTGACGGTGAAGAGGATATCCCTGAGGAGGTCAAGGTGCTTGTTGAGGAGCGTAAAGCTGCAAGAAAGGCTAAGGACTTTGCAAAGGCCGACGAGCTGAGAGATAAGATAGGCGAGCTTGGCTATATCGTTGAGGAAACAAGACAGGGCACAAAGATAAAGAAAAAGTAAAGGAGCTTTAAATGAGCAAAAATAAACAGGATCTGGGTCCATACCGCAGAAAACAGTTTCAGACGTATTTTCAGTTTTCACTTATAGCAATTTGCTTTGTTATAATCTTTGTTCTCTTTTACGCCTGCACTGGCAGCAGCAAGAACGATATAGACTATACTGATGCAAAGGTGATACAGATGGACGAACCTGCCGATGACAGCCCTGTGGTGGTTTTTGAAACAAATAAGGGAACTTTCAAGGCTGTGCTTTTCCCTGATGAAGCACCGAACTATTGCAAGTTTTTCACTGGACTTGTGGAAAAGGGCTATTATGACGGCACTTATGTGAGCATGGTGCAGGACGGTGTGTATTTTATAGGCGGAACAAAGCAGGCTGACGGTCAGACAACTTCTGACACTGACACTACTACTATCGAGGCGGAGTATTCAAAAAACCTGTGGCCTTTAAAAGGTGCGCTTTGTGCATACACGCAGGAGCAAGGTCACTTGTTCAGCAAGAAGAAGGTTTCAAACAGCTATCTTCTTTTTGTGGATAACTATGACCTTACCGAGGAGGAGCAGGCGGAGCTTGACAGCAAGCTTGCAGACAGCAACAATATCCCTGAGGATATCACCGATGCTTTTGAGAAATATGGCGGTGTGCTGAATTTCTCTCAGCAGTATACTGTTTTCGGTCAGGTATATGATGGCTTGGATATTTATGACGAGATATGCGGTACTGATGTGGCTGACTCTGAGACGCTGAAGCCTAGGGAGGACATACAATTCACAAAGGTGTATATGTCTACCTACGGAGAGAATAAAAACAGCAATGCTTTTGCAGGCAGTGCGGATAGTTCTGAGGTTTCTGAGAGTGCGGTCGACAGTGCAGACACAAGCTCGGAGATGTAAATTAATCATATCAATTAAAGCGAACGGGTGGATGCCTGTTCGCTTTTTATATTCACTGAAAATTCATTATTTATTTGTTTATTTCACTATAAATTTGTATTAAGCTCTGCTATACTACTCTTTAGAACGTGAAGATATTAACATTGCTTTCGTATGAACCAAGGCTTAAAATCAGAAGATTTTATACTTAATATAAGAATATGAAACACAAATGCTATTAAATTAGACATGACGGCTTATATTGTAAATTACATTAATAACGTTGGCCGAGCCACAGTTCTTGACTTTATGAGCTTATTGTGGTAAACTTAAAACCAAGTCCATGAGTGAAAAAAATTCCGGCAGTACCTGAATTTTATGTGCTTTGAGCCGAGGGTTGAGCTTTCAAGGGTGTTGGACGATATTAACGAATTTTTTTTAGTAACAGAATAGGCAGGAAAGTCCTGCCTTTAAAATAGGAGGAAATTTTATGAGCGAATACAAGATCTACTCATTGCATATGGGTAAGGCAAAATGTGCTGTTGATTTGGGCGATGGCTCTGAGCGTGGAGAGTATGTAAATCAGGATTACATTCTCAACAAAATGGGCAGACCACACAGAAGCATAAGCCTTATGTACTGCTACTATCCGCTGGATAAGGAGTTCCCTGGAAGAATTTCTGAGGTAATGAAAGACGAAGATGTTTCTTTTGCATGGGATTATCCATATGATGATTATTTCACATACAAGGGCGGTCTTGAGGGCAACACAGAGGGCGAGCCTTTTACCTTCATGAGAGATGTAAGACGTCATGGACAGGACGTTACACTGACACTCACAGTTGACCCACACGTTTCAGACGAACAGCTTATCGCTATCGCAAATGACCTTAGACCTTTCGGCAGACTTCTTCTTAGAATAAACCATGAAGCTACAGGCAACTGGTTCTCATTCAACAAGAGATGTACTTATCAGGAAGTTGCTGATTTCTACTGCCGTTTCAATAAGATACTTAAGGAATATGCACCAAACGTTTCTACTATTCTTTGTATCGGTGGCATTGAAGATCTTAACAAGAACGAGATCGAAAAGGAAGCAGAGTTTTCACAGGCTGTCAAGGAGACAGACATCTGGTCTGTTGACAAGTACATGGCTCTTCACTGGGGTTGGCCTTATGACGTTGCTGAAAGAGGCGGCACAAGCCACAGCAGAAGCAAGGTCAAGGACATATACAATATGACAAAGCGTTCTTTTGAGAGATTCAAGGAGATAAACGGAGGCGTTACAAAGCCAATGGTAATGAGCGAGTTCAACGCTGACGGTGATGTTACAGGTCCATACGATCAGGCAGCAATGGTAAAGGAATTCTGCGATATGCTCAAAGCTGACGGCGAGAGCTGGTTCTCAGGATTTACTTTCTATCAGTTCAGAGACAGAGGACGTCTTGGTCTTGAGATTCAGGACCCTAACTATGCTGACTGCGGTATCGAGCAGCCTGTTATGAAAACATACAAGGAAATAATCCACGATGATTTCTTCAAGCCTGCAATGACAAGAGGCGACGAGGTGACACTGCCATGCACGCTTCGTTGGGGCGGTTCTGAGGACGCAGAGGGTCTTGAGATCCCTCTCCACTTTGAAAAGAATCCACACTTCTGCGAGGTTACATTTGATGATGATTCAAACATCATGATGGAGATAAACGGCAAGTGGTTCTATAAGTCACCTGAGGCAAAGACGATCGACCTTATGGCAGCTTTCTTTGAGAAGCCGCTGGAGGGTGAGGCTGATCTGACTCTCAGACTTTTTGCTCCTCCTGCAAGCGGTGAGAATGATCTGTCTATTGAGGACGGACTTATGAACAGCTACACAGAGATCAAGAAGCTTCCTAATATCCGTATCAGATTTGAGCCAGTTGAGCTTTAATTTCAGACATAATTTAAGGGACGGTTTTGCCGTCCCTTTTTGTGTGATATTTCGGCTTATATAAACGAGTGTAGATAAACGGGCGAACAGTGTTCGCCCCTACAATAAAAAGCCATTTACTGTACGAGTTTTTGTACAGCAAACGGCTTTTTTTGTTATTTATCACATGGTGCTTGTCTTGACATTATCTGCATTGCGGCTTTTAGACCGTCAACGGCGGCGGACATTATGCCTCCTGCATAGCCTGCACCCTCGCCGCAGGGATAGAGATTTTCCACTGAGAGAGATACCATATCTGCGTTTCGTGTTATGCGAACAGGGGAGCTTGTACGGGTTTCAGGTGCGGTGAGCATTGCACCTTTATCGCCGAAGCATTTCATTTTTCGTGAGAAATTCTGCAAGCCGCCCTCCAGCATATCAGTCACGAATTTAGGGAATACATCACGAAGCTCTGTCGCCTTACAGCCAAGTGCATAAGTGGGTGAAACTGTGCCTGCTATTTCAGGCTTGCCATCAAGAAATCCGCCAACTGTCGTGCCTGCGCCTTTATATGAGCCTGTGAGAGTATAAGCTTTTTGCTCTATAGACCGTGCGAAAGCCACTCCGTCAAGCGGGCAGTGGCCAAAGTCGTCAGGGGTAACGGCCACGACAACTGCGGCGTTTGCGTTTTCACCGTCACGGGCAAACTCGCTCATGCCATTTGTGACAGTGCCTCCGCTTTCGGAAGCTGACGGCACAACTGTACCGCCTGGACACATACAAAAAGTGTAAACACCTCTGCCGTTTTTATCACGCCATGAAAGCTGATATTCACCCTTTGGAAGCAGTGGATTGCCTGCATGGTCACCGTATAAGCTTTCATCAACAGCCGCCTGCTTATGTTCTATTCTTGCGCCAACAGAGAACGGCTTAGGCTCTATAAAGATGTTTTTGCACTGCAAAAGCTCAAAAGTATCCCTTGCGGAATGACCAATAGCAAGTATAAGGGCAGACACTTTTTCGTCCTTGTCACCTGCTGATATAGTCTGCACTTTGCCGTTGGCGATAGCCAGATCAGTGAGGGCAGTGTCAAATCTTACCTCGCCCCCAAGCTCTATTATCCTTTTTCGGATAGCCGTGACGATATTTCGCAGATTGTCAGTGCCGATATGCGGCTTAGCTTTTGTGAGGATCTCTTTCGGCGCACCGAAATCCACGAAGCGTTCAAGAACATATCTGCAAAGAGGGTCTTTTATTCGTGTGGTGAGCTTGCCGTCAGAAAATGTGCCTGCACCACCTTCACCGAATTGCACATTGCAATTGGTGTCAAGCTCGCCTGTGAGCCAGAATTTCTGTACCGATGCAGTACGTTTTTCCATTGAGCTGCCACGCTCTAAAATAATCGGTCTATATCCCTGCTCGGCAAGGGCAAGCCCTGCGAACATTCCTGCTGGTCCAAAACCTGCAATGACAACTTTGCCCTCTGCTTTTTCTGTGGATATGACAGGCTTGTAAACACTGCGCTCAACATAGGTCAGGGAAGTGTTCTTCTCACAAAGCTTCTTTTCAAGGTCGGCACTATCAAGTGTCACGAAAACTGAGTGGACAAAGTGAATGTCGTTGCGCTTTCGTGCATCAAGAGAGCTTTTGTGTATCTCGCAGTCTATGGCGTGCTTTGAGGCACTGCCTAGCTTTTTCAGAGCGGTGGAGATAACTTCCTGCTCTGTTGCGTTAAGGGGGGAACTTATTTGATTTACTATTATTGGCATATATCCTCCTGCGTTTTTACCGAAAAATCGGGACGAATAGATCGTCCCGATAAAATTCTATTAGTCTGAAACAACTATCTGTATCTCGTTTTTGCCGAAACCCCAAACGTTGTTATAGGTCGGTGAATAGATTATAGCCTCTCGAGCATAAGAACCAGAGTCAATTATGTCACTGAGATTGACCTCAGCGTATAAGTCGCTGTCTTTAAGATTGTTTATCACATCTTCAGGACCGTAGACCTTGACGTTTGTGAGCTTTTTTGTTTCTATCTCAGTGGACTTGCCTGACGGCTTGCCCGTTGCGATGATATGGTCTGATGTTATGGTGAACTCCTTCGAGGTGTATCCCTCTGAGTCAAAGGATACACGAACGTTTTCATCGCCATTCATATTGATCTCACCTGAGTTGAGAGGGATCTTGAAGCTGAACACCTTTGCAAGGTTTATCTCTGAAAGTTTTATGGAGCCGATAGTGAGCGTTTCTGTATCTGAGTCGTCAAGATTTGGCGATACCACAGATATTTCTTCCTCGGAAAGCTTCAGTGGCAGTGAGTTGACATCAAAATTATCCGTACAATTAGAGATATCTACCTTTAGCTTTGCTGTCTTTTTCTTGTAGATAACAAAATTCACATCGACAGACTTTGTATCCTTGACGTCTATTTTAGATGAATCAACAACGTTGTCGTCATCGTCATAGAATACGATATCCTGTGTGTTGATAGTCGTGTCCTCGGATATTTTCTTTGATTTTGAGATCTGTGCCACTGCTTTGCTTATGTTGTCAAGGTCATTTTTCGGACCTTCAACTGTTATCTCACTTGGCGATGTGGTAGTTTCTTTAAGGATATAGCCCTCCTCAGCGCTTATGAGCGGGGCTTCTGCGGTGAGTGGGATAGTCTTTGTGGTAAGTCTGTCAAACTCCACAGAAACAGTGTCAGGGTTGACAGAAACTACAGTTACCTTGTCGGTGGAATGTGATGACTTGACATCGATGTCAAGGTCGTAGGTACCCTCTTTTGTTACGTCATCAAGATTGACAGTTGCCACAAGATCTGCGGCAGTATAGCTGCCTATTTCATAGTTCATGCCCTTTATCTCAACGTCTACGGAGATATCCTTATAGTTGAGTGCGGAAAGTCCTTTTTCTTTTGCCTGCGTTCCGTCAAGTGAGAACACAACAGGAACGTTTGTTATAGTCTTGTTTATTGTAGGATACTGAGTGATAGAAAGGGCGAACCATATTATTACAGCAATAATTATGGAAAGTATTCTCAGACCAAAGTCTGCACCATGGCGATTTTCTTTTTTAGCCTTTTTTACTTTTTCCATTTTGAAATCACCCTTCCTGCAAAAGAATTTTCTCTAATGGAATTAGCGTCCTTTTCAGGCAAAAGACGATTGTCCAGAAGTCTTTTCAGAGAGTCCTTTGAATATCCTCTGGTAAGCTCTCCGTTTTCGGCAACTGAGATGTTGCCTGTTTCCTCAGATACCACGACGACTATTGCGTCAGAGTTTTCGCTCATTCCGATAGCTGCACGGTGTCTTGAACCGAGTTGTTTGTTTATAAGTTCGTCTTTCTGCGGTCTTGGCAAGAAACAGCCTGCCGCAAGTATTATTCCGTCTCTGATTATTACAGCACCATCATGGAGCGGTGTATTTGGGAAGAATATGTTTCCGAATATCGCTGTTGACGGTATGCAGTTGAGTATCGTTCCTGTAGCTATCTGTTCCCCAAGTTTTGTCTTTCTCTCACAGATTATAAGCGCACCTGTTTTGGTGGAAGAAAGACTTGCGGCAGAATCACATATAGCGTCAATAGCTTTTTTCCAATGTTCGGTGTTGTCGTCAGAGTCACTTGAGCTAAAGAAATTAAAGCCACCCAGACTTGTTCGTCCAACCTTTTCAAGAACACGTCTGAGTTCAGGCTGAAACATTATGATAAGAGCAAGGAAGCCCCACTGGAAGCAGATCCTCAGCAAAAATCGGATAGTTTGCAAATTAAAGAATACTGCAAGCAGATAGCAACCTATAAGTATAAGGATACCTTTTGTGAGCTGCTGCGCCCTTGTTTCGCGAATAAGCTTTATGCCGTGGAATATCAGAAAGGAGAGGATAGCAATATCGACAATGTCA
>ENA-OROP01001504-OROP01001504.1-human-gut-metagenome-genome-assembly--contig:-NODE-1504-length-20861-cov-10.427905_pt1 | contig 20861 bp, 20 predicted proteins | sample MGYA00242132_ERZ509056 | MGnify/ENA primary metagenome ERZ509056 (study PRJEB26280, sample SAMEA2338768) | human gut metagenome | biome: human gut; feature: human-associated habitat; material: faeces...
GCCATGGCCGCCGCGAGGGTGGCGTAGGTCATGGGCAGGGTGTGCTTCACCCGGCGGTAGAGCCAGCCGGACACGGCGCCGTAAGCTGCCAGCTCAAAAGCCATCGAAATGGCGATGGGGAACATCGGGGGCATCCCGAAGAGCACCGAGCGGAGCAGCGGGGCCGCAAAGCCCACAGCCAGACCCCACGGCCCGCCCAGCACGAAGCCGCAGAGCAGGATGGGGAAATGCATCGGGCAGAGCATATTGCCTACCTGCGGCAGATGGCCCGTCACCATGGGCAGCACGAAGGCCAGCGCCAGAAAAAGTGCGGCCAGCACGACATTGCGGGCCGGAGAAGAGTTTTTGGTTTTCATCTGTTTCCTCCTGTGACTGCGCCGCAGAAAAACAAAAAAAGGGGCCTGCCAGTCGGCTTGCAAGCCAACGGCAGACCCCTTCATGGCGTCTGTTTCAAAAATGCGGCGGCTGAAAATAGTGCAAGGCGGGCTTCGGCCCGCAGGCCCGGCTTCCTGCCGGAAATCGTGAAAATTATAGCAGAGTGCCGCAGGATTTGTCAAGACAGCCCCCGGACAGGCTGCAAATTGACCAAAAAAGAAAGCGTTTGGAGCAGTTTTTGACCGCCTGTGTACATTTTGCTGAAAGAAGCTTGACCTTTTTGCACAGAATAGATAATATAAACTTGAATTATAGCGCAATGGGGCGGCGGGAGCTGTGCCTTGCGCGGCTGTATACTTGCAACTTCTGAGGTTCATACGGGAGGACCATCATGACAAATGCAGAAAAGATTACCCTTGCCAAGCACGCCTGTCACATCCGCATGGGCGTGATCGAGGGAACTCACAGCGCCAAGTGCGGCCATCCGGGCGGCAGTCTGGACATCGCCGAGGTGCTGTCTTACCTCTACTTCGTGGATATGAACATCGACCCCAAGGAGCCGAAAAAACCGGACCGCGACCGCTTCGTGCTGTCCAAGGGCCATGCGGCTCCGGCACTTTACGCCACGCTGGCCGAGCGCGGGTTCTTCCCGGTGGAAGACCTCAAGACCCTGCGCAAGATCGGCAGCTACCTGCAGGGCCACCCCAACATGAATGAGACTCCGGGCGTGGATATGTCCACCGGCAGTCTGGGTCAGGGCGTGTCTGCCGCCTGCGGCATGGCTCTGGGTGCAAAGCACAGCGGCAAGCCCATCAATGTCTACACCATCCTCGGTGACGGTGAGGTGGAAGAGGGCGAGTGCTGGGAGGCTTTCATGTTTGCCGCCCACTATAAGCTCTCCAACCTCTGCGTCATGCTGGACCGCAACCACCTCCAGATCGACGGCACCACCGAGACGGTCATGAACAGCGCCCCGCTGGAAGAAAAGCTCAAGGCGTTCAACTTCAACGTCCTGACCATCAACGGCCACGACTACGACCAGATCGAGTCTGCTATCAAGGCATTCCACGCCGAGAACGACAAGCCCACCTGCATCATTCTGGACACCGTCAAGGGTACTGGCGTCTCCTTTATGACCAACTCTGTGGATTGGCACGGCAAAGGCCCCAACGACGAGGAGTACGCTGTGGCCATGCAGGAGCTGAACGCAGCCTACGCCGCGCTGGAACAGGAGGACAAGTAAGATGGCAGATGTAAAAATGATCGCTACCCGCGAGAGCTACGGCAATACTCTGAAAGCACTGGCCGCTGAGGGCCACGACGACCTGGTGGTCCTGGACGCCGACCTTGCTGCCGCTACCAAGACCGGTATGTTCCGCAAGGCTCACCCGGACCGCCACTTCGACTGCGGCATCGCCGAGGCCAACATGATGGGCGTCGCCGCCGGCCTGTCCACCATGGGCTATGTTCCTTTTGTGTCCAGCTTTGCAATGTTCGCTGCGGGCCGTGCCTTTGAGCAGATCCGGAACTCCGTGGCCTACCCTCACCTGAACGTGAAGATCGGCGCTACCCACGGCGGTATCTCCGTCGGTGAGGACGGCGCTTCTCACCAGTGCTGCGAGGACTTCGCCCTCATGCGCAGCCTGCCCGGCATGACCATCATCTGCCCCGCCGACGACGTGGAAGCACGCGCTGCTGTCCGCGCCGCCTACGAGATGCAGGGTCCTGTCTACCTCCGCTTTGGCCGTCTGGCGGTTCCCGTGTTCCACGACGAGGCCAACTATCACTTCGAGATCGGCAAGGGCGAGCAGCTCACAGAGGGCAATGATATTGCCATCGTGGCCACCGGCCTGATGGTCAACGAGGCCCGCAAGGCCGCCGAGACCCTGGCCGCCGAGGGCATCCACGCCCGCGTCATCAACATCCACACCATCAAGCCTCTGGATGAGGACATCATCCTCAAGGCTGCCAGGGAGTGCGGCAAGATCGTCACCGCCGAGGAGCACAATGTCATCGGCGGTCTGGGCGAGGCTGTCTGCTCCCTGCTCAGCGAGAAGCTGCCCACCCCTGTCCGCCGCGTCGGCGTGCAGGACAAGTTCGGCTGCTCCGGCCCCGCATGGGACCTGCTGAAGGAGTATGGTCTGGACGCTGCCACCATCTGCAAGACCGCAAAGGAAATGCTGGGCAAGTAAGCTCTTTCTCTGAAATAACGAACGCCGCTGTGCATTGCACGGCGGCGTTTTTGCATCTCACAGAGCTTTTATCAGCTTTTCTCTCTCGGCGTACACCTCGGCGAAGACTTTGCGCAGGGTGCATATCTCGGGGCGGGGGTCATCCCGCAGGGTCAGCAGGCGGGTGTCCGGGATGGACAGATGCAGCGGGATGTGCCACCCGGCAGGGAAAGCCGGGTATATCATCGGGCAGAGGAACATCCCCCGCCCGGCCAGAAGCTCGGCGTAGACCGACTCGTAGTTTTCCACCATCCGCCAGACCGGTGTGGAATAGGGCATCCCCGGCTGCTTCCGGGCGAAATCCACCATATCCTGATAGAGGGGCTCGTAAAATATCTGCTGCCCGGCGAGGGCAGAAAGCTCGACGCTTTTCTGACCGGAGAGCGGGTGCTCCGGCGCGGTGATGAGGTAAAACCGGTTGTCGATGATGGTCTCACAGCGTATCTCTGGCGGCAGCGGGCCGAAGGGCAGGTAGAGCGCCGCGTCTGCCTCGGTGCAGAGCATGTGGTGGTAGCTGGAGGGGACAGGCGTGGTGTCCACTTTGAACTCATAGCCCGGCAGCGCGGCGTGGAGCCTTGCCATCAGGATGGGGTAGATGGGGTCCCGCTGCAAAAGCACCGGCGGCAGGCGGAGAGTCAGGGTGTGGTGGGTGCCGAAGCCTTTCAGCGCCGTACGGGCGTTGAGGATGCCGCGGTAGATGTCTTCCGCATGGGGCAGCAGGGCGCGGCCTGCCTCGGTGAGGGCCACCTGCGTCGTCGTGCGGCGGAACAGCGCGGCGTCCAGCTCTTTTTCGAGGCTGCGTATCTGGTAGCTCAGGGCGGGCTGGGTGCAGTAGAGTTCCCGCGCGGCGGCGGAGAAATTCAGCGTCCGGCTCACGGTGAGAAAGCAGAGAAGCTGGTGCTCGTTCATGACAAAAAACTCCTTTCCGGCGGCGGGACATCCGTACAGCCTCAGTATAGCAGGAAATAGGGCACTTATAAAGCTTTTTTATCAGGATGCTTAAGATTTTTTAATTCCCTTTTACTTCGTTATATTTTATACTATCTCTCGGAAGAACGATTTTCTACCTGAAAACGTCGAAAGAAGAAAGAGTAAGGAGCATCCCAGATGAAAAAGATCTCTCGTAAAGGCTTCCTGAAGGTTGCCGCCGCTGCCGCCATGAGCGGCGTCACCGCCAGCGCACTGGCCGCCTGCAACGCAGGCTCTTCCAGCAGCACCGCCGCCTCCACCGGTGAGGCTATCTACACCCCCGGCACTTACACCGGCACCGCCACCGGCATCGGCGAGGTGAAGGTCACCATGACCTTCAGCGAGACCGCCATCACCGACGTGGTCATTGACGCCTCCAACGAGACCGAGAGCATCGGCGGCGTGGCAGCCCCCACCCTGAAGGACGCCCTGATGGCTGCTCAGAGCACTGAGATCGACAACATCTCCGGCGCTACCATCACCACCAACGCCGTCAAGAAGGCCGCCGCAAGCTGCATCGAGCAGGCAATGGGCGTCCACACCGCAGGCGGCGACACCGCTGCATCTTCCTCCGATGAGGACTGGCTGGGTACCGAGCCGGAGATCGACGAGAGCAAGGTCGCCAAGACCGTTGACGTGGATGTAGCAGTCGTGGGCTGCGGCATCGCAGGCGTTGCCGCTTGCCGCAGCGTCGCTGAGGACGGCGGTCTGGTGGCTGCTTTCGAGAAGGCCGACGGCCCCCAGTGCCGCAGCGGCGAGTACGCCGTCATCAACGGCAAGGTGCAGGCCAAGTGGGGCCGCAACACCTGGACCCGTGAGCAGATCGACGACATCATCGACTCCCACATGGTGGAGAGCACCTACCGCTGCAAGCGCAGCATCATGAGCAAGTGGGCCCACAACATCGGCGAGACCTTCGACTGGTGGGTGGAGGCAAACCCCGACCTGTACTACGCCGAGACCACCCGCAGCGCTATTCCCGACGAGAGCGCGGACAATTTCATTATCCCCATCTTCTACCCGCTGCCCGAGCACTACGACTGGAAGCAGGAGCGCTTCCCCTGCTACCCCACTTCCGTTGAGTTCAAGCCCGACCAGCACGTCACCGTCGAGGCCAATATGCAGAAAGCCATCGACACCGGCAATGTCCAGACCTTCTACGGCTGCTTCGTTGAAAAGCTCATCATGGAGAATGGCCGCTGCGTGGGCCTCTATGCCCGCGATGCCGCTACCGGCGAGTACATCAAGTGCAACGCCTCCAAGGGCGTCATCCTCTCCACTGGCGACTACTCCCAGAACACCAAGATGCTCAAGCACTTCTGCCCCGAGGTCATTGAGAACAACATCCAGTGCCTGTTCACCAATGTGGATGTGGAGGGCAACTTCACCAACCAGGGCGACGGCATCCAGCTGGGTATGTGGGCCGGCGCTCAGGTGCAGCAGAGCCACGCCCCGATGATCCACCACATGGGCGGCGGCGCCGACCTCGCCGGCGTAGGCGTCATGGGCAATGCAGGCTTCCTGAACCTCGACCTCAACGGCAAGCGCTTCATGAACGAGGACCTGCCCGGCCAGCAGCTGGAAAACCAGATCGAGCTGCAGAAGAACCGCGAGAGCTGGCAGATCTTCGACTCCAACTGGCCTGAGCAGCTGCCCTATATGCCCGCAGCCCACGGCGGTGCCTGCTACTATGAGGACTACGCCAGCGAGGACGAAGGCCCCAAGAACAACACCACCTACCGCAACTACAAGAGCCCCTATCAGCTAGAAGCTGCTGTGGCCGATGGCCGCGCTGTGAAGGCCGACACGCTGGAAGAGCTGGTGGCAAAGATCTACCCGGACGATACTGCCGCCCAGCAGACCGCTCTGGACTCCATCCAGCGCTACAACGAGCTGGCCAAGGCCGGTTACGATGAGGACTTCCACAAGCCCGCTTCCCGTATGTGGGCAGTCGAGAACGGCCCCTTCTACGCCGACAAGTTCACCACTGCTCTGCTGCTGGTCTGCATCGGAGGCCTCGAGAGCGACGAGGACTGCCACACCTTCGACGCCGACCGCAATGTCATCCCCGGCCTGTACGTCGCCGGCAACATCCAGGGCAACCGCTTTGCCACCGAGTACCCCATCGGCCTGAAGGGCGTCAGCCACTCCATGGCTATGTACTACGGCTACGTCGCCGGCAAGAACGCCCTGAAGGACATCTGAGCCTGAAATCGCAAAATAATTTCCAGAGCCCGGAGCAGAAAGTGTCTGCCCCGGGCTTTTTATGTGACTTGCTCACGGAAAAACGCCGGAGTTTGGGGTATACTGTCCCTGTCAGATGAAAAAACACTCTTTATGGAGGGAAACGATATGGCAGTCATCACCATCACGAAAGAAAACTTTGAGGCCGAGGTGCTGAAGAGCGCTCAGCCCGTCCTGCTCGATTTCTGGGCCGCCTGGTGCGGCCCCTGCCGGATGCTGAGCCCCATCGTGGACGAGGTGGCCGAGGAGCGCACTGACGTCAAGGTGGGCAAGGTCAATGTGGACGAGCAGCCCGATCTGGCCGCCGAGTTCGGCGTCATGAGCATCCCCACCCTGCTGCTGTTCGAGAACGGTAAGCTGGTTCGTCAGGCCGTCGGCGCACGTCCTAAGAGCGGCGTGCTGGAACTGCTGGGCTGAGAATAGAACGGCGAGGAGCCGCTGCACGGAAAACGCTGTGCGGCGGCTCCTTTTTTGCGCCTGCATCATCTCAAAGCGGGCTTTCGTGAAATCATTTCGCCTTTCTGTACAAACGCACAGAAAAATCGTATCATAAAAATGAAAACACGGTCACTTTCACACTTTACAACTTTATCTGGATAAAGTAAAATAACCTTATCATAAGACAAAAGCGCCCGGGAAAAGGCGGGGCGCAGGGGCCGGGGCGGGCAAGCGCCCGGTGAAAAGAGAGGGAAAAGGTATGAAATTTGACATCTCCTGCTTACAGCCGAAGGAACAGGCCTCTTTCGCGCTGCGGGCGCTGTATGAGGCGGCGGGCTGCCGCAAATATCACATGGGCCGGTTCGAAGAGTACGGGCTGTATCAGGAGAACCGCAGCTTCCTCTCGTCGGAGCAGGTCATCACCTTCACCGATCTGGACGGGCGGCTGCTGGCACTGAAACCTGACGTGACCCTCTCCATTGCCAAGACGGCGCAGCCCGCGTCGGGCGAGACACTGCGCTACTACTATCACGAAAACGTCTACCGCCCCTCGGCGGAGAGCCACACCTTCAAGGAGATCGGCCAGATGGGCCTTGAGATGCTGGGCGATGTGGGCGAAGGACTGGTGCGGCAGGCGGTGTCGCTGGCAGCACAGTCCCTCGAGCAGCTGGGCCAGCCGTGGGTGCTGGAAGTGAGCCACATGGGCTACCTGTTCGGTCTGCTGGATGCGCTGGACGTGCCGGAAGCTTCCCGCGCCGCCCTGCTGGCAAAGCTGAAAGCGAAAAACTTCCACGAGCTGAAAGCGGCGGCATCCGCCGCCGGGCTGGATGAGGCCGGCGCCGACGCGCTGGCGGGGCTGATGAGCCTCTGCGGCAGCTGTGAGGATGTTGTGGAAGCCGCCTGCCGGAACGAGCGGATGGAAGCCGCCGCTGCCGAGCTGAAAGCCATCACCGAAGAGCTGGCTGGTGCAGGCGGCAGCATCCGTCTGGACATGACGCTGGCCGGTGAGATGGAATATTACAACGGCCTTGTATTTCAGGGCTATCTGGAGTCGCTTCCCCGTCCGGTGCTCAAGGGCGGGCGGTATGACCTGCTGATGCAGAAGTTCACCCCGGGCGCGGGGGCTATCGGCTTTGCGGTCTATCTCGACGAGCTGGACCGCCTGAGCGCCCCGCTCCCGCCGGTACAGCAGCAGAAAACCGAAAAGACCATGCTGAACGTAGCTCTGCCGAAGGGCCGTCTCGGCGACAAGGTCTATAATCTGCTGGCTGGTATCGGCTACGGCTGCCCCGAAGACTACAACGCCACCCGCAAACTGGTGGTGGAGAACCCCGCCGCCGGCATCCGGTACTTCCTCGTCAAGCCCAGCGACGTTGCGATCTACGTCGAGCACGGCGCGGCAGACGTGGGCATCGTGGGCAAGGACATCCTGACGGAAGCGTCTGCCGATGTCTACGAGCTGCTGGACACCGGCCTCGGAAAGTGCCGGATGTGCGTCGCCGCCCCGGCAGATTACAAAGACGACCCCAGCCGCCCGGTGCGGGTGGCAACCAAGTTCGTCAACATCGCCAAGAGCTATTATGCATCCATCGGGCGGGACATCGACATCATCAAGCTGAACGGCTCCATTGAGCTGGCCCCCATCCTGGGCCTGTCCGACGTCATCGTGGATATTGTGGAGACGGGTACGACCCTGCGGGAAAACGGTTTGCGGGTGGTGACGGAGTTCATGCCCATCTCGGCCCGCTTCATCGCCAATAAGGCCAGCTACCAGTTCAAGCACCGCGAAATGGACGAGATGCTCGAAAAGCTGCGTGCCGCCCTTGCCGCAAAGGAGGAGAAAAAATGATAAAGCTGTATCACTTCGATGAACTGAAGCCCGAAGAGATATTGAACCGTGACATCCGCGCGGAGAAGAATGTGGAAGACGTGGTGGACGGCATCATTGCCGATGTCCGCGCCCGGGGCGACGAGGCCCTGAAAGAATACGCCCTCAAGTTCGACGGTGCCAAGCTGGATAGCATCCAGGTGACGCAGGAGGAAATTGAAGAAGCCTTTGCGAATATGGACGGCTATTTCCTCGAAACGCTGCGGGAGGCCGCCGCCAACATCGAGGCCTTCCACCGCCAGCAGGTGCATAAAAATTTTGTGATGAACGACAAGCCCGGCATCGTGCTGGGCCAGAAATACACCCCCATCGAGAAGGCGGGCGTCTACGTTCCGGGCGGCACGGCGGCGTATCCTTCCACCGTCCTGATGGACGTCATCCCGGCCAAGGTGGCGGGCGTTTCGGAGATCGTCATGACGACTCCCGCCGGTAAGGACGGTAAAATCGATCCGGTCATCCTCGCCGCTGCGGCCACCGCAGGCGTGACCAGGATCTTCAAGACCGGCGGCGCACAGGCCGTGGCCGCGCTGGCCTACGGCACCCAGAGCATCCCGGCGGTGGATAAGATCGTCGGCCCGGGCAATATCTATGTCGCCACTGCCAAGAGGAAGGTCTTTGGCAAGGTGGGCATCGACATGATAGCAGGCCCCAGTGAGATCCTGGTTCTGGCCGACGGCGGCTGTGACCCCGCCTGGGTGGCCGCCGACCTGCTGAGTCAGGCCGAGCACGACAGGCTGGCAAGCCCCGTCCTCGTCACTGACAGCGCTGAGCTGGCCAAGGCCGTGCAGGCAGAGCTGGAAGTGCAGATCCCCCAGCTGCCCCGCGCCGCCATCGCCCGCGCCAGCGTGGACGACAACGGCAAGATCATCGTCTGTTCTGATTTACGCAAGGCCATCGAAGCCTGCAACATCATCGCACCCGAACATCTGGAAGTCTGTGTGGACGACCCCTTCAGCGTGCTGAATGAAATCAAAAATGCAGGCAGCATCTTCCTCGGCCGGAACGTCCCCGAGGCACTGGGCGACTACTTCGCCGGCCCGAACCACACCCTGCCCACCAGCGGCACGGCACGCTTTTCGAGCCCCTTGGGCGTGGACGACTTCGTCAAGAAGTCCAGCTTCATCTACTACACCCGGGAGGCGCTGGAAAAGGCTGCGCCCCGCATCGCCGACTTTGCCGAGCGGGAGGGCCTGCACGCCCACGCCCGCAGTGTGACCATAAGATATGAATAAACCTCTCAGGCGCTTCGCGCCAGCTCCCCTAATAGGGGAGCCTTTGGCAGAGAGGTCAAGTTGCAATAAAAACGGAGGCTGGCAAACATGAGCCGTTTTCTTTCTCCCACGCTGGAAGCTGTCACTCCCTACACCCCGGGCGAACAGCCGCAGGACCAGCAGTACATTAAGCTGAACACCAACGAAAGCCCTTATCTCCCCTCTCCGGCTGTGGTGGGGGCGGTGAGCGAGGCTGAGGTGGAAAAGCTCCGCCTCTACTCCGACCCTGCGTGTGCCGAGCTGCTGCGGGCAGCGGCGGCACACTTTGAGCTGCAGCCCGAGCAGATCATGCCCGGCAACGGCAGCGACGAGAACCTGTTCTTTGCCCTGCGGGCTTTCTGCGACGAGAACCACCCGCTGGCCTATGCAGACATCACCTATGGCTGCTACGGCGTCTGGTGCGGGCTGATGCACATCCCCAGCCACATCATCCCGCTGAAAGAAGATTTCACCCTCGACCCGGCAGACTATTATGGCCTGAACGAGACCATCGTCATCGCCAACCCCAATGCGCCCACCGGTCTGGCCCTGCCCCGCAGCGCCATCGAGGAAATCCTGAAGAGCAACCCCAACCATGTGGTCATCGTGGACGAGGCCTATGTGGACTTCGGCGGCGAGAGCTGTGTGCCGCTCATCGACAACTACGAAAATCTGCTGGTGGTCCAGACCTTCTCGAAGTCCCGTCAGCTGGCCGGTGCGCGGCTGGGCCTCGCTATGGGCAATGCGAAGCTCATCGCTGACCTCAACCGGGTCAAGTTCAGCCTCAACCCCTACAACATCAACCGGCTGACCCTGAAGGCGGGAAAGGCCGCGCTGGAAGATACGGACTACTTCGACAAGACCCGCGCCGCTATCGTGGAGACGCGGGGCTGGACAAAGCAGCAGCTGGAAGCGCGGGGCTTTGCCGTGCTGGACAGCCGCTCCAATTTCCTGTTTGCTTCCACCGACAAAAAGAGCGGCGGCGAACTTTACCTGAAGCTGAAAGAAAAAGGCGTGCTGGTGCGCCACTTCGACGCACCCCGTATTTCGAACTGGCTGCGCATCACCATCGGCACGCCGGACGACATGACCGCCCTTCTGCGGGCGCTGGATGAAATTTTGGAGGGCTGAGCCATGCGGGAAGTGACCATCGAGCGGAACACCAACGAGACCCAGATCGAGCTGACCCTGAACCTCGACGGCGCAGGCCGGTATCAGGTGGACACCGGCTGCGGCTTTCTGAACCATATGCTGGAGCTGTTTGCGCGGCACGGGCGCTTTGATCTGGTGCTTACCTGCCACGGCGACGTGGAGGTGGATTATCACCACACCACCGAGGATGTGGGCATCGCGCTGGGGCAGGCGTTCGCCCAGGCGCTGGGCGATATGCGGGGCATCCACCGGTACGGCAGCTTCTATCTGCCCATGGACGAAGCCCTCATCCTCTGCGCCGTGGACATCTCGGGCCGCTGCACCCTGAACTGGGACATCCATTGCAACACCGAAAAAGTCGGCGACTTCGACGTGGAGTGCGCCAAGGAATTCTGGCTGGGCTTTGCCCGCAGCGTGCCGGCCACCGTCCACTTCGTTCAGTTCGCGGGCGAGAACAGCCACCACATCCTTGAGGCCGCGTTCAAGGGCGCTGGCCGTGCGCTGGCCGATGCTGTCCGCATCGATGCGGCCCATCGGGACGAAATTCCTTCCACGAAAGGACTGCTGGTATGATATGCATCATCGACTACGGCGTGGGCAACCTGTTCAGCCTGAAATCGAGTCTGGCCCATCTGGGGCTGGAAGCGAAGGTCAGCGCGGATGCCGCCGACATCCGCGCCGCTGACCGGCTCATCCTGCCGGGCGTGGGCGCTTTCGGGGACGCGATGGCAAAACTTGAGGCCACCGGCCTTGTACCGGTCATCAGGGAAGAAGCGGCGAAGAAGCCCCTCCTCGGCATCTGCCTCGGGATGCAGCTGCTGTTTGAAAAGAGCTACGAGTACGGCGAGCACGACGGCCTTGGCTTCGTGCCGGGGCAGGTATGCCCGCTGGCTCCCGACCTCGGCGACAAGAGCCTGAAAGTGCTGCAGATCGGCTGGAACGCCGTCCACATCCTGCGGGACGACCCGCTGTTCAAGTACGTCAGGGACGGCGAGTATTTCTACTACGTCCATAGCTATTACGGCAAAAACTGCGCCGCCAACACACTGGCCGTCAGCGACTATTCCCTGCCCGTCACCGGCGTGGTGAAGGCGGGCAAGGTGTACGGAACGCAGTTCCACCCGGAGAAAAGCGGTGACGCAGGGCTGCGGCTGCTGAAAGCATTCAGTGAGCTGTAAATAACCTCTCAGTCTCGCATACGCTCGACAGCTCCCCTACCGAGGGGAGCCTCTGGCGAAGAGGCGAAGCTTCACGAAATGCCAAAGCCTCTCCTACTAGGAGAGGTGGCTGCACCGAAGGTGCAGACGGAGAGGTTGTATGAAGGAAAGCCTTAGATTAGGAGTAATAATATGCAGCTATTCCCAGCCATTGACCTGCGGGGCGGCAAAGTCGTGCGCCTGACGCAGGGCGATTACGACCGGATGACCGTCTACGGCGAAGACCCCTGCGCCCAGGCGCGGGCTTTTCTCGAAGCCGGGGCAAAAAACCTCCACGTCGTCGATCTGGACGGCGCAAAGGACGGAACCCTTTCCAATTACGACACCATCGCCGCGCTGGCAAAGCAGGGTGGCCTGTATATCGAAGTAGGCGGCGGTATCCGCACCGAAGAGCGCATTGAAAAATATCTCTCTTTGGGCGTGGGCCGGTGCATCCTCGGCAGTGTGGCCGTGACGAAATTTGACTTTACGGCCCGGATGCTGAAAAAGTACGGCGAAAAAATTGCCGTGGGCGTGGACGCCAGGGACGGCTATGTGGCGATCCACGGCTGGAAGGACGTCAGCGCTGAGCCGGGCGTGGCCTTCTGTCAGCGTCTGGCTGAGGCTGGATGCAAGGCCATCATCTACACCGACATTGCCTGCGACGGCGCGATGAAAGGCACCAACCTCGCCCTCTACCGCCAGCTTGCAAAAGAAGTGCCGGGCGTGGCCATCACGGCCAGCGGCGGTATTTCCTCGGAAAAGGAGCTGCTGGAACTGGAAGAGATGGGGACTGCCGCCGCCATCCTCGGCAAGAGCCTGTACACCGGTGCGCTGGACCTTGGGCGCTGCGTCGCGCTGGTGCAGAAGTAAGGAGCAAGACCATGATAACAAAACGCATCATCCCCTGTCTGGACGTCCGGAACGGACGGGTCGTCAAGGGAACGAACTTCGAGGGCATCAAGGATGTGGCCGACCCGGTGGAGATGGCCCGGATGTACAACGCGGCGGGTGCCGACGAGCTGGTGTTCTACGACATCACGGCCAGCGCCGAGGGCCGCGCCCTCTTCACCGACATCCTCACCCGGGTGGCCAGCGAGATCTTTATCCCCCTCACGGTGGGCGGCGGCGTCAACACGCTGGACGATTTCGACCGGGTGCTCAAGTGCGGTGCCGATAAAGTCAGTGTCAACTCGGGCGCACTGAGAGACCCCAGCCTCATCCCGGCGGCGGCCAAGCGGTACGGCGACCAGTGCGTGGTCCTCTCCGCCGACGTCAAGCGGGTGGACGGCCAGTTCCGCGTCTTTGCCAAGGGCGGGCGCGAAGACACTGGCCGGGACGCGCTGGAATGGATCAAATGGTGCGTGGACAACGGTGCAGGCGAAGTGTGCCTCAACAGCATCGACACTGACGGTGTCCGGAACGGCTTCGACCTCGAGATGCTGGACGCCGTGGCGGCCCGGGTGAACGTCCCCATCATCGCCAGCGGCGGTGCGGGCAAAAAGGAAGACTTCCTCGAGCTGTTCCATCATAAAGGCATCGACGCCGGCCTTGCGGCGGGCATCTTCCACCAGAAGCTGCTCACCATCCGGGAGCTAAAGGAATACTTAAACGAAAATGGCGTGGAAATGCGGCTCTGAGCCCTTGCGTTTGCTCGCCGAATACGCTAAACTATAGCTGTCCCCCTGCGGGGAAGGAGAAACATTATGGATCTGAAATTTGACGAAAAGGGCCTCATCCCTGCCATCGTGCAGGACCACTACACCAAAGAGGTGCTGACCCTCGCCTACATGAACGCCGAGACGCTGGCGCTGACCATCGCGGAGGGCCGGACGGTGTTCTGGAGCCGCAGCCGTCAGGAGATCTGGCGCAAGGGCGAGACCAGCGGCAACGTCCAGCGTGTGGTGTCCATCACCGCCGACTGCGACGCCGACGCGCTGGTGGTTGAGGTCGTCAAGAGCGGCCCCGCCTGCCACACCGGTGCCGAGAGCTGCTTTTTCAACGAAGTGTATGTTTCCCCGGAGCTGAAGCAGTTCAGCTGGCAGGGGCTGTATGACCTCATCAAGGGCCGCAAGACCAGCCCCAAAGAGGGCAGCTACACCACCTATCTCTTCGAGAAGGGCAAAGAAAAGATCCTCAAGAAGGTGGGCGAAGAGTGTACTGAGGTCATCATCGCGGGCGAAAAGGAAGACAAGGCCGAGACGGTCTACGAGATCAGCGATTTGGCATACCATGTGCTGGTGCTGATGGTGCAGGCCGGCATCACGGTGGAGGACATCACCCGCGAGCTGGAAAAACGACACGTTATCGACCACAAGGTCAAACAGGAAAGGATGCAGTGATTCACTATGGCAGATTATAAGAAGTCCAGTGTCCATTGTCACTCGACGATGTGCGACGGCAAAAACACCCTACAGGAGATGGCCTCCGCTGCGTGTGCGCAGGGGCTGACCACACTGGGCTTCACGGGCCATAGCTATACCCAGCGCGACCGTGAATACTGCATGAGCCCCAGCCGCACGGCCCAGTACAAGGCCACCATTGCCAAGCTCAAGACCGAGTACAAGGGCAAGGTGGACATCCTCTGCGGCATCGAGTGGGACCTGCTGAGCGAGGACAAGCGCACCGGCTACGACTACTGGATCGGTTCTGCGCACCACCTCTACGGCAAGAACACCGGCAAATACTACGAGATCGACTTCCGTCCCCAGGACCTCCACGACTGCATCTACGACGACTTCGACGGCGACCCTCTGGCCGCTGTGGAGGCATACTTCGCCGAGGTGGAGAAGGTGGCGGCCATGGGCCCCGACATCCTCGCCCACATCGACCTCATCAAGAAGCTGAACGCTGCCGGTGAGTTCTTCGACGAGGAGTCGCCCCGCTATAAGGCCGCAGCCCTCAAGGCGCTGAATGCTGCCAAAGAGCACGGCTGCCTGCTGGAAGTGAACACCGGCGGCGTCTACCGCGGCTACCGCAAGGACTTCTACCCCGGCGCATGGCTGCTGGGTGAGTGGCAGAAGATGGGCGGCAAGGTCATCATCACCTCCGACGCCCACGATGTGGACAGCCTGACCTTCGGCTTCGACGAGGCTGCTGCCGCCGTCAAGGCCGCAGGCTTCAAGAGTGTGGAAGTGCTGACCATCAACGGCTTCGAGACGCAGGAGCTGTAACGATCTGAAAATATTGAAAAGGGCTGTTGTACAGCGGAATCAACCTCTCCGTCAGCGCTGACGGAGAGGTTGTACCTGTACAGCAGCTCCTTTTTGTGACTATGGAGGAACGCTTATGACCCAGTCCCCCGCGAAAAAATCATTCTTCAACCGGAACGTCGATTTGATGAACGGCCCCATCTTCAAGAGCCTGCTCATCTTTATGCTGCCCATTCTGGTGTCGTGCCTCTTCCAGCAGCTCTATAATACCGTGGACACCATGATCGTCGGCAATGTGCTGGGCGATACCGCCCTTGCCGCCATTGGCGCCTGCGGGGCCATCTACGAGCTTCTGGTCGGATTCGGCATCGGTATCGGCAACGGCCTCGCCATCGTCGCAGCGCGCGCCTACGGGGCCGGAGACGATGACCAGCTCAAACAGACCGTGGCGGGTTCCATCGTCATCGGCATCATCGCGTCGGCGGTCATCACGCTGGCGGGTGCGGTGGGCCTGCATCCGCTGCTGGAACTGCTGGACACCCCGGCGGAAATTTTAGAGGACGCCTACGGCTATATCATCATCATCGACCTCGGCGTCATCGTCATGTTTGCCTATAACCTCTGCGCCGGCCTGCTGCGGGCCATCGGCAACAGCTTCATGCCGCTGGTCTTCCTCATCCTCTCGTCGGTGCTCAACGTCATTCTCGACCTCTGGTTCATCGCTGCGCTGGGCATGGGCGTGGCCGGTGCCGGTGTGGCGACGGTCATCTCTCAGGGCGTGTCGGTGGCGCTCTGCATCCTGTATGTCTTCCGCAGCGCCCGGCTGCTCCTGCCTGAGAAAAAGCACTTCCATGTGGAGAGCCGCCTCTATTGGGAGCTGTTCAGCCAGAGCATCTCCATGGGCCTCATGAGCAGCATCGTCTCGGCGGGTTCTGTCGTTTTGCAGTACGGCATCAACGGCCTCGGTACGCTGGTCATCGCGGGCCACACCGCGGCCCGAAAGCTCTTCGCTTTTACGGATATGCCCCTGACGGCGATGGCCTCTGCCTGCTCGACCTACGTCTCCCAGAACTACGGCGCGAACCATCCCGACCGCGTCCGCCGCGGAATGCGGGACATCTATTTCTACGGTGTCGTGGTGGCTGTGACGGCTATCCTGCTTATGAGTGTGGGTGCGGAGTGGATGGTGAAACTGGTGTCCGGCTCTTCGGAACCGGTGGTGCTGGAAAACGGCGTGCGGTATCTGGTCTGGAACGCACCCTTCTACGCCGTGCTGGGAATGCTGCTCTCCACCCGCTACGCTCTGCAGAGCATGGGCGAGAAGGTGCTGCCCCTGCTGTCCAGCGTCATCGAGTTTCTGGGCAAGATCGTCTTTGTTCTGCTCTTCATCCCCCGCTTTGAATATAACGCGGTCATCCTCTGCGAGCCGGTCATCTGGTGCTTCATGACCATAGAGCTGCTTATAGCATACCGGCATAATTCCTTCGTGTTTCCGAAGATGAAAAAATAAAAGAACTCCCCGCCATGCAGCTGCACAGCGGGGAGAAAGAGGGAGGAAAATTTCAGATTCAGAGGGCCGAATAGCCGAAGCTGTTCACCAGCGCGTCGATGTGCTGGCCGGCCTTGCACATGGGGCAGTCGCGGCTGTCGAAGCTGGCGTAGTCGGGCAGGCTGGAGGGGTCGAAGATGGAGGTGACCGGGATGCCCAGACACTCGTGGGTGGTGGCGAAGATGGCCGACAGGCCCGCCACGGTGCCGCCGTAGTAGTTGACCGCCTCGATGGCCGCCTGCACGGTGTAGCCGGTGGTGATGGAGGCCGACAGGATGAGGACGTGCTTGCCCCTGACCATCGGGGCGAGATTGTCGCGAAGGATGATCTGGCTGCCGCTGGTGTACTCGGGGGTGATGACGTAAATCGTCTGGTGGGCATTCATGTTGGCAAAGCCGTCTTTGGTCAGCTCGTTGGCCAGACAGGTGCCGATGACCTGTGTACCGTCCAGACAGAGCACGGTGTCCACGATGGTGCTGTGCTGATAGGCAGCCACCAGCTCCTTGGCGACAGCCTTTGCCTCCGAGAGGCGGGCTTTCTGGGTGGTGACGTCGATGTAGTAGTTGATGTGGCTGTGGCTGGTGGCAAAGTGGCCCTTTGCCACGCGCAGGAACAGACTGCTTTTGTTGGTGGGAAGCTTTACCATATTGATCATAACTGCACACTCCTGTTCTTGTGAAATCAGGCAGGACGCCCATCCCGAAAAACAAAACCGCGCGGCGGCACATCTGTCCGGCCGCTGCGCTCCCTGGTTGGTATGCTCTTATTGTAGCAGGAAAAGCACCTTATGCACAAGACACAAAACTACTAAAAATCCTTGCTTGCGTTTTGGCAGAATGACGGAGAGGGGCAAACAAAAACGCCCAAGGCGTGAGCCTTGGGCGCAGAGTGCAGAAAATAGATTATTCAAGGGTGATTTTACCAGTGACGCTATCCTTCTTGGCAGTCATCTTCCAAGTGCAGAAAGCACGGGTGTAGCCGCTGTTGCCGCTGCTGGCCTGAATGCGGGGCCAGTACTTCAGCTCGACCTTGTCGCCATCCTGAATATCGACAGGGGTGATGGTGAGCTTGAAGTCCTTTGCACCCTCACTCTCTTTCAGATCAAATTCAGGGTCGGTAATCGTGATATACTGCTTGGCGTAGTTCTTCTCATTCTTACCGCGGGTCACAGTAAGCTCAAAGCACTCATTGGTCACATACAGAGGAACCTTTTTGGTGGTACACTTGATGTTGACGGTGCAGGTGAACGTAGTGCCAGTATAAGCAGGTGCCTTGGTGGGAGCGTCCGTGCTCTTATAGGTCTTGAAGGTACCCATCAGCTTCAGGGTGCTGCCGATTTTACCGGTCTTCTGATACTCATCCTCACCACAGCCAACGAGCAGGCTGGAACCAGCCACAGCCACGGCAGCGGCGGCGCTGTACTTCAGGAAAGAGCGGCGGTTGAATTCTAAGGACATGATCGTTCCTCCTTTATGTAGAAACACAGAAATCATTGTACTGCCCCGAAGGGCGTCTTGCCTATACAATAGGCGAAAAATGAGCAGATGTCAATGCTTTTCACAAAAATTTTGTGGGGAAGCTCTGCCCTTTATGACGGAATTTCGTCTCAGAAAAATGCCTTAGACCTGCGTCAGGTCAGAAGAGTTCAGAGAGAAGGTGAGGCTCTTGTTTGCCACGAAGGTCGGGGTGAAGGTGACGCTCAGCTTCTGCCAGCCGGTGGGGACACAGCAGATCAGCTGGATGTAGCCTGCGCCCTGCGGGGGCAGATTGGTGGACTCAGAGAAGCTCTGAGCGGCGGCATCATAGAGCTGGATGTAAGCGCCGACCTCGGCCTCAGCGCCGTCGCAGACAGCGGTGAAATCGGTGGTGGAGGCGGCCAGAGCGTGGAAGTACTGACGGGCGACATCAAGCTTGGTAGCCTCATCGTCCAGCGGATAGGCGGCATCCAGTTCGGCGAGGTTCTGTGCGCCGATCTCAAACGTGGTAGCGCCGGAGCGGTTCACAGCGGTGACGAGCACAGCGACATACTCGTGGTCGGGCAGGTCGGGAGTGTTGGTCATGGTAAAGACACTGGTGAGCTGGACACCCAGATTGTTCCAGTTGCTGACCTTGTCGCCGACCTTGACTTCGATGGCGTTGCTGGTGCTGGAACCGCAGCCGCCCAACATGGCAGCAGCGCCCAGAGCTGCTGCGGAGGCACCGGTACACTTGAGGAAGGTGCGGCGGGAAATTTTATTGGACATGGATGTGTCCCTCCTTGAATTCGCTTTATTATGAAGTACGATGAAAATGTTCTGTCTTGTTTATAACATCTTTTGCACGCAGATGCAAGCAAAAAACGGCATAATTTACACTAGTTTCACAGAGACTTAAGTGCGGTCCTCTCCGGTCAGCTCCCGGGCGCGGGTCTCGCTGGTCTTGACCAGATTGAGCAGGCTGGGAGTATACAGCGGGTATTCCCGGGTCAGACTCTCGGTGGTCATGGCGAGGCAGGACGGGTCGGCCACGCCCTCGCCGCCGGGCAGCGCTTCGCCGGCCAGCAGGGCCTCCACATTGGCCTGAGCCGAGTGCATCACAGCGTCGGAGTAGCCGGGCCAGCGCCGGGCGTCCACGCTGAACATGCTGGGGGCATTGTGGGACTCGGCGGAGTAGAGCAGACGGAACATCTTGGCCACGGCGGTCATCAGGTAGGCGCTCACCTCGGTGGTCAGGGCCTTGCTGTGGCACTCGCCTATCTTGGCGTAGAGCACGTTCAGGCTGTTGGAGATGAGCTTTTTGTTCATCGTGGGCAGGACGCTGCCGTGGTAGATGTTGTCCTTCATCTTGTCGGGGTTGGGGATGTCCTCTGCCGAGAGCATCATGCCATTGCGCTCTGCCGAGCGGCCCAGCAGATAGTCGCAGGAAACATTATAATAGTCTGCCACCCGTACCACAAAATCCAGGCCGCACTCCCGGATGCCTTTTTCGTAGTGGGAAAGCAGGGCCTGCGAAACGCCCAGATCCTCTGCCGCCTGTTTCTGGGTGATGCCGCGCTCCTTGCGCAGCAGTTTGATGATACGATTGAACTCCATGATGTTTGGCTCCTCAGATAAAAATAGGACTTCCTTGATTTTTGGTTTACAGCACGTTGATTATACACAATGGAAAACGACTTGTAAAGCGAAAAAGTGACGGTTTTTCCGCCGGAAATTCGGCGTTTTTGTCAAAGGGGTTGCTCTTTCTACCATATCTATGTTAAAATAAACCTTGCCGGCATATATTTAGTGTCTGATGGTGCCGGAAAAATCAGCAGAAAAGCAAGATTTGTGCGAATCAGCACAGGAATAGATAGCTCATAAGAGGTGTTTTTACATGAAAACCTTTAAGCTCCATCTCATCCGCCACGGCCTGACTTCCGGCAACTTACAGGGCCTTTACATCGGCAGCGGCACGGACATCCCCCTGTGTGACGAGGGCCGCGCCCAGCTGGCCGAGCTGAAAGAGCGGTTCGAGTATCCGCAGGTGGATACCGTCTTCTCTTCCCCGCTCATGCGCGCCGTGGAGACGGCCAACATCCTGTTCCCGAATGCGACCCACCAGTTCTCGGTGCATGACCTGCGGGAGGCCGGTTTCGGCGTCTTTGAGAACCATCCCGTCAAGGAGCTGGTGAAGAACGAGGACTTCAAGAAGTGGATCACCCCGGGCTCCGGCTTTGTGCCGGAGGGCGCAGAGCCCACGGAGCAGTTCCACGCCCGCTGCTCGGAGACGCTGCTCAAGCTGTTCGAGTATATGATCCGGATGGACGTCACCGAGGCCGCCTGCGTGACCCACGGCGGCGTCATCATGAGTATGCTGAGCCAGCGCGCCCTCCCCTCCCGCCATCCCGAGCAGTGGATGGCAGACCCCGGCTGCGGCTACACCGTCCAGACCGACGTTCAGCTCTGGATGCGCGACCGTCTGGTGGAGGCCATCGACATCGTCCCCTTCGGCTATGCCGACACCCTGCGGGGTCAGGCGGAAGCTGAGGAGAATGAAGCATTCGAATAAGAAAGAACGCTCTGCCGCCCTGCGATTTTGCCGCCGGGCGGCATTTTTGTACTCTTTTGGTACAAAATCAGCAAAGAAAACGCAAAACCTGCGGCAGAACGCTTTCAAACCCTTGACAGGGGGCAAAGAAACCGATACTCTATAAAGTGAATGATTTTTCTCGCTGCAAGGAGGAGTCCCCGATGTCTCAGTCTCTTTCCCGCCGGTCGTTCCTGAAATGCGCCGGTTCGGGCGCGGTCAGTCTGGCCGCTGCCCTGCTCACAGGCGTTTCGGCGGCTGCGGCACAGCCCCGCGTGATGGGCCAGCCTGCCCTGCTGGACGGCAAGGCGGCGGTGGAGCTGCTGGGCTATGCGCCTGCACCCGGGCTGGGTGGTGTGTTGGTCTACCTCTC
>ENA-OROP01001548-OROP01001548.1-human-gut-metagenome-genome-assembly--contig:-NODE-1548-length-20364-cov-5.374366_pt1 | contig 20364 bp, 18 predicted proteins | sample MGYA00242132_ERZ509056 | MGnify/ENA primary metagenome ERZ509056 (study PRJEB26280, sample SAMEA2338768) | human gut metagenome | biome: human gut; feature: human-associated habitat; material: faeces...
CGACTCATAAATCTACCCTTAATCGTGTATTGGATGATAGTTGCGGATTTTAGGTAAATAACGAACATTCTTGTTATGTCTTATAGGCAATAAGAAATCTAAAAAAGTATTGGTTCGATCCAAACTATCAATTGCGTTTTTGATTTTAGACACTATATCATCTTCTTGAAATATGAACACATTGCAAATCTCTCGTATATTATTTGAATCGATATTATTTACACAAGCGGATCTTACCTTGCAACCACTGTCTCTCCTGTTCGTAGTTCAATATTTTGAATCGGAGCTGTCATTTTTTCATTAACGGCTTGATTATCGCGACGAGTTTTTTCGTTATCTTCGTGATTGTGTTGCAGTTGCTTGTATAGTACATACAATGTTATTAAACTGACGATTACTAAACCAATATAACTTCCATAAAACGACAGCCAATCTGGACTGCCTCCGACAATCGGCGAGAAGGCGGGTATAAAGATAATAAAACTCAGCAAAACGGGAGCACCCAATCTGATTAAGATTGCCCACCAATATTCTTTGAGGAACGCCTTGAACAAGGCCCACTTTTTTTGAGGTTCGCTCTCATATGATTCTCCATTTAATGGTAAACAGTTCAGTTTGCTGGACCTTCTGTTGCAGCATCTTTTCAATACGGCTTAAAAGTAGCTCTTTTTTTTCATCGATTTCATCTTGAGCATTAAAAAGATTCTGTCGCTTCTCGATACGCTTACGTTCCATCTCCTTGATGGCTCTTTGAGCTTTTACCTTCTCTTCCAGTCGGCCGATCTTTTTGGCTTCCGATTTCCGAAGGCGTATCTCCTGATCCAAATCCGAGATTTCGCGCTCCAAAGCGAGCTTCATATCGCCGGCCCAGTTATCCAGTTTCTCCATCTCTTCATCGAAAAAGCGGTTGTTTCTGTCTGAGGAAGAAGAAAGAATATCATGGTTCAGCTCTTCAACCTTATCGCACAAACAATCGGCAGTTGTAATGTCTACTCCGATTTGTGACAGCAGACGTGCCGGAAGCAGGAGCATCCGTTCGGCAATTTCGGGATAGACCCAATCGCCGCTATCGGTAAGGCAGGCAATAATCAGATGGTCCTCCGGCTCAAAAGAATCGATGGATATCTTCTCTACCCGCATGGTACCGCTTTGGCCTACGAGGTCGTCAAGCAGCTTGGTTCGCCCTGCCGTGTGCGTATAATCAAACTCGATATATGCCGGCGTGTGAAGTGGCTCCCGATACTTGGCCAAAATGTCCTTGGCCAAAGGACTGCTTATACGATAAGGTCGCACTTGCTCGTCTTCACACTCTTTCGACAAAGTATAGATCGACCCGTCGATATGAAGCGTGAAGGCATAGCGATCTTCATCGAATGTGGCCTCTCCCTCCAACGCATGCCGCGTTAGAAGCCAAAGACGTTTTTCAAACTGGTCGAGATTTTTCCGACTTTGAGCCAGATTGTCTCTCAACTTCTCCTTGACCGATTCATCGAAATTTTCCAATAAAGCCGAGCGGGCTTTTATCATCTTCTCGGATATTTGCTCCTGCAATTCTGACTGCAACCTGTCAAATGCAGCCTCTATCTCATCAGTCGTTCGACATTCGTCGTATATTTGTGCTATGCGTTTTTCAAAATCGACACCATTGCCTATGCTGCCCAAAATCTCATCACTGGCACCAAACACACCATTGAAGAGCTGGAACTTCTGATCCAACAGTTCATACACACGTATATCGGCCGCATTACTTTTATTGAGGAAGTTCACAACTACGACATCGAATTTCTGTCCATATCGGTGGCATCGACCTATTCGCTGTTCGATCCGCTGTGGATTCCATGGCATATCATAGTTCACTATCAAAGAGCAGAATTGCAAATTGATACCCTCGGCGGCAGCTTCGGTAGCAATCATGATAGTGGCTTCATCCTTAAAATAATCAACGATAGCCGCCCGCCTGTCGGCCGTAAGGGATCCCGTAACCTTGGGCGTGCCTTTATGCTTCTTCAGCCATGCCTGATAGATAGCCGTCGATTCTTTATCGGTATTAGTCCCGTTAAATCGAACAACCTTACCCTTATATCCCCTCTTTTCGAGATGTCCATAAAGAAACTCTTGCGTACGTTTTGACTCCGTAAAAATAAGTGCCTTGGAGGCAGCACCTAAATGCTTTAACTGCTCAAAACCTTTATCCAACGCGACAAACAGATGTTCAGCCTTACTATTCTTTTTAATTTTCTCGGCCAGATCTCTAAATTGCTCCAGCTCGGATATTTCTTTCTTTATGCCTTCAATATCGGCCGGAGGCAACTCCTCGATATCTTCTTCAATCTCTTCATTATCCACCCACTCATCGTTGTCTTCTTCGTATTCTTCAATGACGAGATTCTTGAGTAACACATTATCGTTTTTTGCGATAATATCCTGCAACCGATTGATAAGAGAGCAGAATGTTCCATATATGGCATATGTTGAAGATGCAAGCAGTTTCCTTAATATCAAAGTCATAAGTTGACGCTGACTATTAGGTAAAGCATACAGTTTCGGTTTATTCAAATAATCAGTCACCATATCGTAGAGACGTTGTTCGTTCTCTGTCGGGAAGAATTCCTCTACTATGGCAATCCGTTTGGTATACTTGATATATTCCAAAACCTGTCGTCTGAGGGTGCGCTTGCAAACGGGTTGTAGTCGACGTCTCAATTCCATGAACTCTTCATCGGTCAAACTATGACCAAATTGGCTCTTGAAACTTTTTATATCCCCAAACACATAATCGTCGATAATAGAAACCAAACCATATAATTCCAGAATAGAGTTTTGCAATGGAGTTGCCGTCATCAATATCTTCTTTCTGGATTCTATAGCCTCTTTAATGGTATTGGCAATCCGGTTTTGCGGTTTATATACATTACGCAGCCTGTGCGCCTCGTCTATAATTACCAGATCCCAGTTCGTACTCTTTATATAAGCGGCTTTGGACTTTGCAAATTGCAAGGAAGAAATAACTATATTCTCCGTATCAAACGGATTAAAAGCGCCATTTTCTATGGAGGCATTAAAGGACTTTGTCTCCATAATCACAGATGGCAGGTAGAATTTCTCCAACAGCTCACTCGACCATTGTTTTCGCAAGTTAGCCGGACATATAACCAGCAATCGCCTTTTATGCTCGGACCAATGTTGTGATAAGATAATACCGGCCTCAATAGTCTTTCCCAAACCAACCTCGTCGGCAAGTATAGCCCCTTTGGATAAAGGCGACTTAAATGCAAACAAAGCCGCCTCAACCTGATGCGGAGTGAGATCCACCTGCGCATCTTGCAAAGAGGCAGTAAGCTTGTTTATATCGTTTGCCGGCAATCTTCGGGTCAAGAAACCTGCTATATATACGGCCTGATAATCTGTTATATTACTGCACATTCCGACTTACTGAAAGCTATATTGCCCAGCTTCTTAGACCTAACATCTACCGGTCTGGAACTTTTCCCAATTTTTATCCAGTCCTCCTTAAAGTTAGGATTGGTCAATATATAAACATAACCATCACTCGTTCCCATAATTATTCAGTCCTTAATAAATCATCTACTTTTACCTCAAGACATTTAGCTATCTGAATAAGCATTTCCACATTAGATTGTGTAGTATTGCCCCCCTTAGACACAATAGCAGAATCTTTTCCTAATTGCTCAGAAAGCCATTTGTTGGTTCTACTTTTTTCGGCAAGAATAACTTTGATTCGATTTAAAAACTATACACTCCATAAGATCAATTATTCTCATCTACAAATATAGCAAAAGCTCTTGAATGAAAAAAACTTATATCTCTATCAGTCAAAATATTGAAAATACAAACATTTTCCCCAATTATATACTTTAATGTACCAAACTTAATTTTAACGAAATTGGATTCTACCTTTTGTACATAATTTAGGGTGATACTCTATTTTTTAATTCTTTGATACTTAGCATCAAATATCGTAGCGGGAAATAGTTTGGATAATATATCTTATTACCCTGCTAATTTCCGCCACGAGGGGTAACAAAAAGAAACCACCTCGCAAAAAATGCGAGGTGGTTTCTTCTGAAATAGCAATAAAATTCTATGGTATAGCTACAATGGCATTGATAACTTGCGTTATTGGATCTCCGTACTCGAAATCAGCAAACAAAAGTCCGACACATTCATAAATGCTTTAATTGTTTTTATTGATCAGGTTCACCACAACCTTCGTCATCACATCCTTTTCTTCTGTACGGCTTTCGGCAATCATCAGCGTCAGGGCGACCAGCGTGTTGTTATCCAAGAGGCGTGAACCGTCAGCACGGTAAAGAATCCGATTGTTTTCCAAAAACCAAAGGAATAGGAAAGCCGCGATGCGTTTATTGCCATCACTGAACGAATGGTTCTTAACTGTCAGATAGAGTAGGTTTGCCGCCTTTTCCTCGACACTCGGATAGAGATCCCGCCCGCCGAAAGTCTGGTAAATCGCACCCATCGTGCTTTTGAACGACTCGTCCTTCTCGCGGGCGAACAGTGCGCTGCCGCCAAACTTGTCGCGCAACACCTGCAACGCCTCCATCGCATTCTCATAGGTCGCGCGGAACGGCTCCTCAGATGTAGTGGCCGATACCTCCAATTGCTGATAATCGTAGCGGTCGAGCGTATCGAGGCCGTAGGTGTAATCCGTAATCACGCGCAGCAGCCCGACCGCCTCGGATTTCGTAACATCCTTTGCAGCCAAAACATTGGAGAGCAGGCGGACGGTCTTTTTCAGTTCCTCCAACTGTTCGATCTTCGCTTGGCTATTGATAGCATAACCTTTTATAAGGTACTCCTTCAGCACCTTGTTCGCCCAGATACGGAACTGCGTACCGCGTTGCGATTTGACACGGTAGCCGACAGAGATAATCACGTCGAGATTATAAGCCGCAATTTTACGCTTCACGGAGCGATGTCCCTCCTGTTGAACTATCAAGTATTCCTTGACAGTTGCCCCTCGTTCAAGTTCGCCTTCTTTGAACAAGTTGTTTATATGAAGACTCACATTCTGTTTGGTCGAATTGAACAACTCTACCATCTGCGCCTGCGTCAGCCACACGCTGTCGTTCTCCATGCGGACGTCCAGACGGGTCTCGCCGTCGGCTGTCTGATAAATGATAATCTCGCCCCTGTCCATGAAAGCAAAGATACGAATAAACCCGAAAAGTCGGTAACCTTTCGCTCTCAACCGATTCGCCCGTCCTTATCAAATAAAAACATCAGCGGCCGTGATATCCCTTATCCGGCTCTCCGGAGTACCACCATCCCTTACCCCGATCCGTATAAACGATTTTTTCTTGCCCCGTGACAGCATCTTTTTCCACACTGTATTCGTATCGAATATCATGTTCGAAAAGCGTCAGTCGATCGAACGACTCCGGTATCTCCGATAAAATCAGGTTATCGGTACAGATCAATTCGGTCAGATACGGGCAAGCTGAAATATCGATATTTTCCAGCAAGTTGCCCGAACAATCCAATTGTCCGAGCATTTCACAACCGAAAAGGCTTATCGTGCGCAATGCGTTTCGCGCACATCCCGCGATACGCAACGATTTACAGCCTGTCAAGTCGAGGCGTTGCAGATTGTTGTAAGAGCATTCGAGTTGCGAAAGCCGATCGGTTCCGGACAGATCCAATTCGGTCAGCCGATTTCCATAACAATATAACTCACTGAGTAGCGGCGCAAAATCAGACAGGTCCAAAGTTTCGAGCCGATTGTCGTAACAATAGAGTCGGCCGAGTTTTTCGCAGCCGGAGAGATCGAGCCGGGTCAGTTCATTCGCCCCGCAGTTCACAAGCGTCAGCGAGGAGCATTTTGACAAATCCAGTACGGACAGTCGGTTGCCATAACAGAAAAGCATCCGAAGGCCTTCCCGTCCTGCCATGTCCAACTTTTCCAACCGGTTTTCGGCGCAGTTCAAGTCCGTCAAGGCCATACATGACGAAATGTCCAATGTTCCCAACCCGTTATAAGGAACATTCAGTTCCGTCAGGTAAGGACAGGACGACAGACCGAGTTCCGTAAGACCATTGTAACCGCAGAGCAGCCGCCGGAGAGAATAACAGCCGGAAACGTCCAGACCGGAAATTCCGCAGTTCGTACAGTCCAGTTCCTCCAACAGCGGACAACCGGAAACATCAATCTCCGTCAGCGAATTTTTCGCGCAACGAAGCGACACCAAAGCCGCACACCCCGACAAGTCGATTTTTCCGTGCAGGTTGTTTTCGCCGAGAATCAGCGAGAGTTTCCCGTCTTCGTATTTGACAGAAGATCCCCATTCGGACAAAGGTTTGTCCGTGCACCAGTTTTCCTGGAAGCGCCAATTGTCACCGCCGGTATCCTGATAAAGTTTTTCGAGGAAACGGCGCACCTCTTCTTCACCGCACGGCTCCATATCCGAAGCATGCTGCACAAAAGACAATCTCTGCTCCGCCCGCCCCGAGCGGATGATTATTTCAGCGCTTCGTTTTTCCGTGGTGATATTCGGCAATACGGTTACCTTTACCGTTCCATTACCGTCGTCTCCCTCCGCCGGTTCGATCCGGTACCATTCCGCATGGACCGGATCGGCCGGCACAGCACTCCATGCTTTTGTCGCGGAGAATCGCAGCTCCCACAAACCGCCCATTGCCGGAAATTCCTTAACGGACGGCGTACCGGGCGCAAGGGTTATGGCATCCAGTTCCGATGGCGACGGAGCATGTTCTCCTTCCGGACTGCATGCCGTCACCATGAAGACGAAAAGGAGGAGTATCGGGCACTTATTCATGGCAATTCAATGCTATTCGACCGCTATTCCTGCTCCTGTTGCGGGACGTAATGCTCCGCAACGAAAGCAAACAGCGCCGCAACCCCGCCTCCTTTACCGAGCCAACGTCGCTGACGAATTTGCTCCAACATGGCAGGATCATCCTCAAAATAGCGTTCTACCAGCGCAATCATTTTCTTGTTCGAATTCTGAAAGAAAAGATACTGGCCTAAAAATACGGGACTCTTTTCGTCCGATTTCCAAAAATAGGCACTCGGTTCGGTTACATTCAATTTGGGGTTTACAATCCCGACCAGCCCTTTATTAGACATTTTGTAAGTCTGATAACGGGTAAAGAAGGCGACATGCCTGCCCGAAGATTCCGGTACCAGCCATCGGGCTGCCGGGATCTTCTTTTTCCCTTTTTCCTTGATGAACGGGACGCAATAAAGTTCGTTTTTGGCTTCGGGATTCTTTTCCGGCCAAAGTTCAAGATAAGCGATTTCCACGGCCGCCAACGTCCTGGCTTGATTCTTCCCGTCGGAAAGCACCCGGACAGACACTTCGGCATCGATCCATCCGGGAATCGTAATGCTGGTACATTCCAGCGTACGGCCGTCCAGAAAATGAACGGTTCCGGGACATTTCTTATCTGCGGCATTCGCGGAAACGGCTGCCAATAAAAGCACCCAAACCGCCAGTAGTTTTTTCATGTTTTCAGCATATTTGAATATCGATCATCATTCATTGGGCCGGCTTGCCAGATACGCATCGTACATATCGAGTATCCATGCGTCGTTCTCTTCGGCCTCTTTTTTACGTATTTTGCCTTCGGCTCCTTTAAACCATTTCTTATAAAATGCCTTCAGCCCGGGATGCAGTTTGTCCATCAACATCGTACCGACATACATATACGGATAGACGATTCGGCCGGGATCATTGTGGAAACGTATGCCGTATATGGTTGTCAGCACCCTACGGTCTCTATTACCTACTCGTTCCGTCGTCCACGTCTTCCACCAATAGGTCGTTGCATTCGCTCCGGCTTTGTTCATACAAACCAGTCTGTGATAAGTACGGTAACGATTCGTAAGTCCGGGAGACGCGATGTCGAGGGCCTCCCAGCGAATGCCGTCCGGATTTTCCTCCGTCGTCTCTGTATATTCGACACTCTCTACGTCATCGGCCGTATATTTGACGGGGTCTTTATCATCGGGCGTCTTGGTGATTTTGAACGAATAGTTCTCCTGTTTCAGCAGGGCACCCTCCGCATGCCATCCCCGATGGAGATAGCCTTCTACTTTTTCCCCGGACTTGAGGGTTACGACTACGTGCCGGAATTCCTGATCTTCCGGATCTTTGGCATCCGCATGGGAAATGCTGCCGAACACAGCCAACACAATTGCTGCATAAAGTAAAAACCGCTTCATAATGTTGAAATTTATAGGTTGGATCAATATTTCGTCGGATCGTAATCGCGCAGCAACTGTATGGTTTTGCTGCGAATGGCGCTCGACAATCGGATACGTTCGGCAAGTTCGGGATCATCGCCGACATAACGGGCGATGCGTTCCCGGAAGACGTCTTTTGCATTCCGATTCGCGGCACCAACGGTCAGGAACTCCTTTTCGCCTGTTTTTTTCAGGTAGTAGGCCGTGCGCGACTGGCTGAAAGTTCCCTGCCTCTGCCAGACCTGAATACCTCCGTTCGAATCGATGCCATACCCTTTTTCCGAATAGATGCATACGCAAATGTGCGGTGTTTCGAGATAGACCCACATCCACCCCGGATTCTCCGCCGGAATGAACTTGCGGATATGTTCCGGAGACTGTGCATGCCAGCAGACTACGGAGTCGATTTCTTCGGATTGGAAAACTTCTTTGGCTTTCGTCTTCCGGAAAGCATCGCGGAGGACGGTCAATTTCCCGAATCTTTTCGGTAATTGCAGCCGGTCGTCCCCGACACATTCGATGACGGAGCCGTTTTTCAGATAAATGCGGCCCTCGACAAGCGATGCTCCCCGTACGGATGCTACTACAGCGAGCAGGATCGGCAACAGCAGAAACTGTTTCATGACAATCGAATTACCGTTTTTCTTCCTTTTGCTCTTCTTCGACAATAATGTCCAGCGTACGCCGCACTATGGCCGCAGCCATCGGTTCCGAATCTCTGTCGATGTAAATCGTGCGCTCAAAAAAAAGATGCAGGGGCCAACCTGTATCCAAATGGATCTCTTCCGAAGAAAACTGCTCCATCCGTGAACGGATGCCGCTCATTCCCGAGGCGATGGAATCTCTCATAGCCTGCGTCATCGCCTTTTCTCCGTCTAACGCCGTCACGAACTGTCCGAGTGTCGCGGACAACATTTTGCTGCCGTCCGCTTCCGTATAAGTATTGCATACGGCACTGTATGAATCTGTCAGTCTACCGTCGATCCAGAACGAAGTCTTTCCCCGCACAGAATCCCGGCCCCCCAACAGCGGAGCGAACGTCTCGTCGAATTCGTATACCTGCGTCGAATCGAGCCGTGCCCCATGGAAAAAGAACATGCGCCCCAAATCGTCGTTCACGGCATTGATCACGACCGATGGATCGGAAAGGGTACGGGCCATATATTTGCGGAAATTCTTTTTCGGAAAATTCTTCCGTTCCGCCGAAGGTATCGTCTTCCACATAACCCTCACGGCGGGTTCGACAGATGCTTCGGCCTGTGCGACCAGCGTTTCGAGGTTCGCGATACCAAGCAACGAACCGGTTTCATCCGTCTCGAACTCAACGACACAAGGCCCCGTGGCCGACGCGATCGCATCGTGCACCAGCAGGTCCTCCTTGTCGGTGGTCATGTAATCGCCGTATGTCAGACGGATCTTGTAACGGTCCTTGGTCTGAGAAAGGATTTCGAATACACGCCGTTCGCTTTGTCGGCATACGAGCGTCGTATCGCCTCGATCATCTATCTTGAACTTCTCCTCCCGAGCCTCATAGGCATACTTGTCTCCCGGAGTCCAATAGGCGCAGATCTGCACCGAGGAATCCGGCATGATCTGGGCTTGCAAAACCGGCAACCCCTCTGTCAAACAGCAGAGTGCACATAAAAACCATTTCATCGTACAGAATAGTTAAAGATCTTTCAGACATTCACGAATCACCTGCTCGTCCACGCCCCGCTCCTTGAGTCTGCGAATCGCCTCGCTTACCCTTTGCGGCCGTTCCAACCGTTCGTAAAGCATATCCAGAATTTCATGCAATACTTTTTTCAGTCGGACCGGACCGTCCGGCGTATCGTAATCCATATCTCCGAATGTCGAAGTATGCCGATGGAGAACGAGGTAATAAGTACCGGCGATCAGCAACGATGCGATTTGCCGGAACGGCGCTTCCCCCCCCCTCGCGAATTGCCGCTCATAGGCTTCGTAAGCTTCCCGATAGTACGTTTCCCGATTTGCGGCGGCACGGCGTGTCGTATCGTTCACGTCGGTAATCTCCCAGACCAGCAATCTCTGCATCTCCGGACTGTTGTAAAGAAAATCGGTCATTCGTGCGAACATCCGTTCCAAAGCGGAACGCTCTCCGCGTTTCAAGGCTTCGTTGCCGAACAAATCGTGCATCCAATAATCAATCGTGCGAATGTAACAGTCGAAAACCTGTTCCAAAGATCCGAACTGCCGCAGCACGACATTGGGATCCGTTTTGGCTTCGCGGGCTATATCCATCAATGTGATATGGGTAAAATCCTTTTCTTGGAGAATCCGGCCGACAGCCGACAGAATATCGGCCTGCACCTGTTTATTGGTTCGACGGCGGCGGAGCGTCCCCTTCGTTGACTGGTTTTCCTTCATTCCGGTCATATTTCTCTGTTCCGACTTTACAAAAATAAACTTTTGCCTTTATTTTAACAAATTTAATTTGATAAAACCAAGAGAGCGTCTTTTTTATTTCAGAAATTCTTTCTTCCCGTCGATTGCAAAACGAACAGCTCCGAATAAATCGACCTCAACAGGACAAATTATTTTCCAATGGAAATTTGTTTTATCGGAAAATAAATATACCTTTGTTGCGGTCGGAATCATACAGATCCGATTTTTAACGGAATTCGATGAATTAAAAAATAAGACCACATGAAACACATCATTATCGGAGGAGTCGCCGGAGGCGCGACAGCGGCGGCAAGAATTCGCCGGACAGACGAGAAAGCCGAAATCGTCCTGCTCGAAAAGGGTAAATACATTTCGTACGCCAACTGCGGGCTGCCATATTACATCGGCGGAACGATCGCCGAACGGGAGAAACTGTTCATGCAGACACCGGCTTCGTTTGCCAAACGTTTCAATATCGACGTGCGGGTCGAGAACGAAGTAATCGGGATCGACACGACGAAAAAGCGAGTCGAAGTACGCCGTGCAGACGGATCCACCTATACGGAAAACTACGACAAAATGCTGCTTTCACCCGGCGCTTCCCCCGTGCGTCCGCCTTTGAAAGGCATAGAAATCGAAGGCATATTCACGCTCCGCAACATCGAAGATACCGATCGGATCAAAGAGCATATATCTTCGCACCGAATCGAGAGTACAGTCATCGTCGGAGCCGGATTCATCGGATTGGAGATGGCCGAGAACCTGCACCGCACGGGAGCCGAAGTATCTGTCGTGGAAATGGGCAATCAGGTGATGGCTCCAGTCGATTTTTCAATCGCGGCCCATGTACACCAGCACCTGTCGCAAAAAGGTATAAAACTCTATCTCGAACGCAGCGTCGAACGATTCGAGCGCCAAGGCGACAAGATCGGGGTTTTCTTCTCTACCGGAGAAAGCATTGCCACCGACATGGTTCTTCTGTCTATCGGGGTTCGTCCGGAAACGACATTGGCCAAGGCCGCCGGACTGAAGATCGGCGAAACGGGCGGCATCTGGGTAGACGATTACCTGCAAACTTCGGCAACGGATGTTTACGCAGCGGGCGATGCCATCGAATTTCCGCATCCGCTGACAGGCAAACCGTGGCTGAACTATTTGGCCAACCCTGCCAACCGCCAGGGACGCATCGCCGCCGACAATATGGTCTTCGGCAATACGACAAAATACGAAGGAGCCATAGGCACTTCCATTGCCAAGGTATTCGACATGACAGTAGCTTCGACAGGTCTCGCAGCGAAACGGCTCAAACAGTCCGGTATTCCGTATGCCAGTTCGACGACACATTCGGCATCGCACGCCGGATATTATCCCGATGCACTTCCGCTGACCATCAAGCTCACGTTCGACCCGGCAAGCGGCAAACTCTACGGAGGTCAATGCGTTGGCTACGAAGGAGTGGACAAGCGCATCGACCAGATTGCACTAATCATCAAAAACGGCGGCACGGTATATGACCTGATGAAAGTCGAACACACTTACGCACCACCTTTCTCCTCGGCCAAGGACCCGATCGCCATCGCGGGCTATACGGCGAACAATATTATCAGCGGAGCAATGCCCATAGTGACATGGCGGCAGATTGCAGGAGCCGATCTCAGCGACATCCTGCTGCTCGACGTGCGCATCCGCGAGGAGCATGCCTTCGGGGCCATTCCCGGGTCGGTCAACATTCCGCTCGAAGAACTCCGCAGCCGGCTCGGCGAATTACCACACAATAAAGCCATCTATGTCTATTGTGCCGTCGGCCTGCGCGGATACCTGGCGGTAAAAATTCTGTCAGGACACGGATTCCGCAACGTGAAGAACCTGTCGGGTGGTTACAAAACCTATTCGACGGCGATCGAGCCGATCGTAACCCGGACTGCCGCAACCGCTATGGACAGACGAATGGATACGGATACCCGACTCGGCAGCAAACGCATGAAGGCCTTAAGAATAGACGCATGCGGATTGCAATGCCCCGGTCCGGTTATGAAAATCAAGCAAGCGATCGACTCAATCACCGAAGGCGAAAGGATCGAAATGATCGCTACCGATGCCGGATTCTCGCGAGATGCGCAAGCATGGTGCGACACCACAGGCAATCGGCTCATCAGCAACTCGGAAGAGAAGGGGAAATATACGGTCATCATCGAAAAAGGTTCATCCGGAGCATCCACGATGCCACTCGAGCACGACGGTAAGGGCAAGACGCTGATTATGTTCAGCGATGATTTGGACAAAGCGCTGGCGACCTTCGTACTGGCCAACGGCGCGGCAGCCACCGGACAGCCGGTAACGATATTCTTCACCTTCTGGGGATTGAACGTCATCAAGAAAATCGCCAAACCGAAGACGAAAAAGGACATCTTCGGACGCATGTTCGACATGATGCTGCCGTCGTCATCGCTCAAATTACACCTTTCGAAAATGAATATGTTCGGGATCGGCAACCGGATGATGCGCCGCATCATGAAGCGGAAAGGAATCGACTCGCTCGAAACGCTGCGCCGGCAGGCTATCGACAACGGCGTGGAATTCATCGCCTGCCAGATGTCGATGGACGTGATGGGCGTCCGGCGCGAAGAATTGCTGGACAACGTGACCGTAGGCGGTGTCGCCACCTACATGGAGCGTGCCGGGAAAGCGAACGTGAACCTATTCATTTGAATCCATTATGACAATGCAGTTATCGAAAGGATACCGGCCGATGCTGTCGGGAACAGAAACCGAAGCCTCAGGCAGCTACCGGACGCCTGTTATAAAATTCCATGTATGACCAGACAAAAGTCGCATTCAACAAATTCATTTTCACGAATTCGCCACTGCCGGAACAATCTGGCGGTGGCGAATTCGTTTTCAGAGATTTATCGAATAGCCGTTCCTGCTTAAACGGCTATTAAAAATATATAACGATCATTCATAGTTTCAAAAATGGAATTTGACGGACAATCCGAAATTCCAGAATCCGGGATCAAAGAAGCCGTCATGTCCACCGCCGATCACGGCTCCGATCACAGGACGGTAATCCACCTCCAAAGAGATCGGGGCATTTTTGAAATGACAGCCGAAAGCGCAGGAGCCGGCCAGACCGAGTAAAAAACCCGAATCGTCAAAGTCATAGAGCCCCAAGGCACCACCCACACCGGCATTCAGATACCAATCGCAAGTTCGGGGTGTCCAATTCCACTGGCAGCAGCGCCAATTATAGATTCCCGTAACGGACAGTCCTTCAAAATGAGGAGTCGCCAACGTGAATTGCATAAAATTCCGAGACGAAAGATCGCGTTGATAAAGAAATTCCACGCCATCTCCCAACCGTAATCCCACGGCGTTTTTCTCTTGAGCCGAAACCGTCTCGAAAGCGAACAAACTGCAAACAAGAACCAATAAAATCTTTTTCATAAAACAATTATACGTATAATGATTTATATGGAATTATCACCGGCCACTCAATCGTCATCATCCTCGTCATCGTCGTCATCGTCGTAATCATCGTCATGATATCTCCCGTATTTCCGCTTCCCGTATTTCGGGTGTTTCTTATACCCGTGCTTGTGCGGATGATACTTCCCATGCCGTTTGCAATAGGAGTCGTAATGCTCATGCCAGTAATCGCTATGACAATGCACCCGATCATAGAACGGAGCACGATACGACGACTCGGGACCGATTCCCAGTTCGATCAGAATCCGCCCCCAGCCCTCACTCTTATAACGTCTGTAATAATCACAGACATCACGCATGCTTCGTCCCGAGGTTCGGGCGATCTCCAGCGCAAGGCCCACATGCCCCCAATCTCTGCCGCAACGCCGGTAATAATTATTGAGCGATTCTGCCGAAATATCGTATTCCACGCAGAGGCGCCGGCAGAAATCCGACAAATCGACCGAAGCATACCGATTGGCATTTCCGATAAAGACGGAAAGCCTGTTTTGTGCGGACAAAGAGCAAGCGAATACCGCAAAAAATAGCAGCAAACCGATTTTTTTCATAGGTAAATCGTTCTATTAAAACAGATGATATAATACGAACATGCCACCAAGCGAATTTTTCATTTGCCTGTCGGCATGCCTATGCAAACGAATCTATTTCAGCAAAGTGCCGTCTTCCCGGATTTTGAGAATCACCTCCCTGCCATCTTCCGCTTCCAGCTCGATTCGATAATAATTCCCGTCCGGCGTTTCTACCAGTTCCGGCTCATCGTCGGTTTCATAACCGACATAATTATCGTTGATTTCCTGCCGGATCGCAGTTTTAACGGCTTCCGGAAGAGTATCCGGACCGATCTCCCAGGATGTGGAAAGCCAATTTCCGTTGTTGTCAAAAAGCACCTCCTTGGCAACTCCGTCGTGGATGATATCCACCTCAAACTGTCCGTGTTCCCGGTCCGTTTCTACGATTTCGGATGCCGCATATTTCTCCTGCAGAAAATTTTTCACCCCTTCGGGAAGTTCAACCGGCAGGTAATCCTCGGAATCATCCTCCGAATCTTCCACCGCTTTGATCAGAATTCCCTCCGCGTTGTAATAAAGATCCATTTCCCGCGAGCCCTGCTCCACCTCCAGAATATAGACCGGCTCCATGCCTTCGCGTTCTACCATATCCACATCGTCCAACCTCCACTGTCCGTATTCGCTGTTCTGAAAAGCGTTTTTGACGGCTTCGGGCAAAGCCGCATAAGGCAGGTCCGTTTCGGTCATCAGCCAAACGGCACCGGAAGTAAACCATGCCTCGGAATCATAATTCCGATCCCGGAAATCCGCAATGTAATAATTACTCCGGGTTTTCCATTTCGGACTGGCTTCAGGATATTTTTGAGAAAACGCAGACTGCAATTTTTCGGGAACTTTCAAGTTGTCATCATCGTCATCACAACTTTGCATAACCACTCCGCATACTCCTAAAGCGAGCATCAGAAAAAACATTCTCAGTTTCATAACAAAAACAATTTGAAGTTAGGTAAAACAAAGATACGCCACCCGAATCATATAAACAAATATCAAATTCTACATTCACATCGCCGGCAATCGGGCTTCGACCGGAAAACATTATCCGGATCGCATCATCCGATTCGAATCATACGACTTACAATTATTCCCATCCTCGAATTTTTCCCGCATTTGGATTTCTCGCCGAAAATCGCTATATTTATACTGTCATGCAAGGAGATACGGTGACGGCGCAGGCGAAACGGGCAGGCGGGCGCAAGGCCGTGCAAAATGACGGTAGGCGATGCGGGGACAGAAGCCAAAAAACCGTCGCAATTCGTTGATATACATCGGGCTTACATTCGTGCGGAAGCACCTTTATCCGCACTTTAGGAGTCTTTGCAATCAAGTGAGTAATTTACGACCTGTTCGGTGGATCGTTTTAACCTTCCCGAACGCGAAGGACACTGCGCCTACGGCAAATTCTTCGCACGCAAGGCGGGGTTCGTCAGCCGCGAGTGGCTGCCCGATCTTGCGAACTGCCGCCGTTCCCGGCCGCTGGCTCCGAACGAGGATGCGGCAGCCCTCGACGACGTGGTGTTGCAGACCATCCTGGCAGAAGGAACGGCCACCGTCAGAGAGCTGCGCCGGATGCTGGGATTCGCCCGAGGACGCGGAAAACGCGCGGCGGCCGACCCGGCGTCGGAAGTCGCGGAAGAGGGGAAAATCCCGCTCGACCCGATTATGACGCGGCTGCAAATGGAAATGCGGCTGTCATCGCCGATTTCGAGCACAGCATCGACCGGCACGGCAACCGCTACGGCTGGGGCATCGCACGATACACGACACCCGAAACGCTGTACGGTCCGCTCCGCACAGAGCGCACGCCCGCCGAATCGTTCGAGCGCATCTGCGAACACCTCCGCCGTCTTTTTCCCGACGCTGCGGAAGACAGCCTGCTGAAAACCATCGTCGATTTCCGGGCGGTGTAACTCCGCAGCCATATCACGGAGCCCCCGTCCCGTGAGGGGCTCCGCCGCACCGCGTCTTCGGGCATACGTATTTCCCGCAGGGCGGACGCGCACGGGTGCGCAGCGCCTCATTCCGGCCGCATCCTGCATCCTCCCCGCCACGTGGAGCCACCGGACAGAAGGCGGACCCGGAACCCGCGCAGGAAACGGGATACGGTCCGGGAAAGAACGAAGGGCAGGATGCGACCCTACCCGAGAGGCTGCCGCTTCATCCTGAGCAGGCGGCGATAGACGAAGGCGAACGCCGGGATGAGAAACAGATCGGCAAAGACCCAGGCCGTCGAGTCGCCGAAGCAGACGGCGATATACCCGAAGGCCGGCACGGCGAAGAGGCTGACGAGAATCCGCGCGATCATCTCCGACACGCCCGAAAGCATCGCCAGATTCGTGAAGCCGACGCCCTGAATGGTGTAACGCAGGATGCAGAGCAGTCCCAGCACAGGGAAAAACGAAACGGAAACGTGCAGAAACAGCGCCGTATCCTCCAGAATCTCGGTCTCGGAGCCATCGACGAACAGCCGGGCCAGCGGCTGCGCGCACGTCATCAGCACGCAGAAGGTGAACACCCAGTAAATCGTCATCATCAGCGAGCTGGCCTTCACGCCCTGCCAGACCCGCTCGGGTTTCCCTGCGCCGTAATTCTGTCCGCCGTAGGTCGCCATGGCGATCCCGAGGCTTTCGAACGGACACATGAAGAACATCTTGATCCGCACGGCCGCCGTGAACGCCGCCACGCAGGCCGTGCCCAGCGCATTGTTGGCGCTCTGGAGCATGATGCTTCCGACGGCCGTGATCGAGAACTGCAACCCCATCGGCACGCCGATCGAAAGCAACCTGCGGGCCAGCTTGCCGCTGAACCTCCGTTCCGAAGCATCGCCCCGGAGCACCTCGAAACGCCGCATCATATAACGGTAGCAGAGAGCGGCCGACACCCCCTGCGAGAAGACCGTCGCTATGGCGGCTCCCGCGACGCCCCACCCGAGCACCAGAATGCAGAAGAGGTCGAGCACGATATTGAGCACGGTCGAAAAGAGCAGGAACCAGAACGGCGTCCGGCTGTCGCCCAGCGCACGGATCACGCAGGCCAGCAGGTTGTAGTAGAACGTGCAGGGAATGCCGAGGAAGGTGACGAGCAGATAGGCATAGGCCCCCGGAAAGATATTCCCGGGCGTCTGCATGATCCGCAGAATATCCCCGCACCAGAAGCTCGTCACCGCTGCGACAGCCACCGACATGACGGCCGCCAGGCGCAGGCTGACGAAGACGTAGCGGCGCATCTCGCCGTAGTCCCGTGCCCCGAACTTCTGAGCCACGGGGATTCCGAATCCGCCGCAACAGCCGTTGCAGAACCCGAGGATGAGAAACACGACCGAGGTGCTGGCTCCGACCGACGCCAGGGCGTCGATCCCCAGAAACCGCCCCACGATCACGGCATCGACCAGCGAATAGGTCTGCTGCAGGAGGTTGCCCATAAGCAGGGGCAGCGTAAAGTTGAGAATCAGCGGCAGCGGCCGTCCCGACGTCAGTTCCTTTGTCAATGTCGCCATAAGTCCATGCACACGATAACGCGGCAAAGATAACGCAATTCGCGGTTCCCGGTGCACGCGGCATGCAAATTTCAGGCGGACGCCCGCTTTCCGGCCGCGCTCCCGTGCCGCACACGCGACGCCGGCAGCGGATCGTCCGGACCGCTGGCACGCAAATTGTCCGGTAACGGGAAAATACTTATTTCATTATGGACAGACTATCTTTACTGCTCGAAAATTCGAAACGCGCCATCCGCTACTGGTGGCTGCTGCTGCTCGTCGGCGTCATTCTGATCGTCGCCGGCATATCCGTCTTCCTCTATCCCGTGCAGAGCTACCTGGGACTGTCGGTGCTCTTCGGCTGGCTGATGCTCGTCTCCGGCGTACTCGAAGCCGTGCTGGCCTCCTCCAACCGGCATTTCGTCACGGGCCGCGGGTGGATGCTCGTCGGCGGAATCATCGAGATCATCCTGGGTATCATACTGATATTCAATGTTTCCCTATCGGCCGTCGCCCTGCCGATCATTCTCGGATTCTGGCTGCTGCTGCGCGGTTTCGGGACGATCGGACTCGGCGGCGACATGACCGCCGTAGGTGTTCCGGGCGCGGGCTGGACCGTCTTCACGGGCATTCTGCTCCTGCTGTGTTCGTTGTGGATCCTGCTGCAACCGCTCGTCTTCGGCACGACCGCCGTGCTGGTCTGGGTCAGCATCTCGCTGCTCTTCGCCGGGGCCGCCGCCTGCTCCATGGCGCTCCAGTTGCGCACCGCGCACCGGTGCATGGAGGGAAAGTGCTGAAACGGCCCCTTTGCGGGACGAGTCCGCAGTCACGGAAGGATTCTCCGGATCCGCCCGCAACGCCGCCCGTCCCCCGGGAATCCGCAGACGCCGCCCGGCGGAGCGAACGGTCCGAAGATAAAAAAACAGAGGGAGCCTCCCGGCTCCCTCCCCCATCAAAAATTAACCCTTAAAAATTATCCCCTTTTCGGAAGACCTCCGAGAGGTAATGATGCAGGTAAAACAGATCCGCATCACCCTGTATCACCTCCCGCTTGATCAGATCCTCGTCCTCGGAGATGCCGTTGTCAGAGACTTCGTTCTTGTCAATATCCTCCATAGGCCAGTCGTTTTACGTTTTTTACGCATATATAACGCCCCCCGCGAAGGAATATTGTGCCTGCGTCAGCTCAAAACCAGATTTTTTTCCTTTATCATCCGCCGCAGGTTGATGAGCGCATAGCGCATCCGGCCCAGCGCCGTATTGATGCTCACCTCGGTCTGCTCGGCGATATCCTTGAAGCTCAGCCCCGAGAAGTAGCGCAGCATCACCACCTCGCGCTGTTCGGCGGGCAGCAGCTCGACCAGCGCGCGCACGTCGCGCTCGATCTGGTCGCTGACCATCGAGTCCTCGACCGTGCGCTCGGCGAACCGCAGCGTCCCGAGCACATCGTAGCCGGCCTCCGATTCGGTGACCGCCTTGCTCTGCCGCTGTGCCCGGAAGTGGTCGATCACCTGGTTGTGCGCGATGCGCAGAATCCACGAGAGGAACTTGCCGTTATCGGTATAACGGCCCTCGTCGATCACGCGGACGGCTTTGATGAAAGTTTCCTGAAAAATATCCTCGGCGACATCGCGGTCCTTGACCATCATGTTGATATAGTCGCGCACACGGCGGCTGTGTCGCTCGATAAGCCTCGATATGGCGTTCCGGTCACCCGAAAGGTAGTTATTAAGCAATACCTGGTCACTTAATACTTGCACGTTCATACTCTTTTCTCCCAATAATAGTTACAAAGAGTAGAATTCTTTTCCGATAGGCAATCCTTTTTAATTCAACGTCCCGGGCGTCCCGGCTCTCCGGACGAAGCGTTTCCCGGGGATTTTACGATCGCAAGGTAAACACTTTTCTCCGAAATTCCAAATTTTTCTACTCTGCCGGAACCTTTCCGGACATTCGTCGTACTTTCCTTTGCAAATACCATGCCGGATCGGATCGTTTCACCCTCCTATCCGACCGGTTCGACGTGCACGGCGATCATCGTCCCTTCGCCGAACCGCTCGCGCAGGCGGCGTTCGATCTCGCCGCGCCGCAGCGAATCCACCCCGTCCGCCAGTTCGACGGTCACCGTCACGCTCTCTTGAAGCGTCCGCGCCACACGCAGCGCGGCCGGCATCAGATACCCCACC
>ENA-OROP01001554-OROP01001554.1-human-gut-metagenome-genome-assembly--contig:-NODE-1554-length-20293-cov-2.532315_pt1 | contig 20293 bp, 21 predicted proteins | sample MGYA00242132_ERZ509056 | MGnify/ENA primary metagenome ERZ509056 (study PRJEB26280, sample SAMEA2338768) | human gut metagenome | biome: human gut; feature: human-associated habitat; material: faeces...
TTTTTAGGTTTCATGAGACCTTACAGGAAAATTGTTACTTGGAAAATAAAAAATCCGCTCGATATTTTGGATCGAGCGGATTTTCGTTAAAAGGATTGGGAGCTATTCAATAGCAGCCTGCGCCGCAGCTACGCGGGCGATAGGTACACGGTAAGGACTGCAACTAACGTAATTCATACCGAGTGAGGCGCAGAATTTTACTGATGACGGTTCACCGCCGTGTTCACCGCAGATACCGATTTTCAATCCCGGTTTGGTGGAACGGCCTTTTTCTACACCCATACGTACGAGCTGGCCCACGCCTTTTTGGTCGAGTACTTCGAACGGGTCGGTTTTGAGAATGCCTTTTTCTTTATATATTTTGAGGAATTTCCCGGCATCGTCGCGCGAATAACCGAATGTCATTTGTGTAAGGTCGTTTGTTCCGAAAGAGAAGAAGTCGGCCACTTCGGCGATTTGGTCGGCCGTTACGGCAGCACGAGGAACCTCTATCATGGTACCTACCTTGTAAGCGATACTGTCTCCCCGTTCGGCAAATACTTGGGCAGCTGTACGATGGATTACTTCGGCTTGCAATTTCAGTTCTTCAACTACTCCAACGAGAGGAACCATGATTTCGGGGAATACTTTTATACCATGCGATTTTACGTTGAGGGCGGCCTCGATGATAGCCCGCGTCTGCATCTCGGTAATCTCGGGGTAGGTACAGCCCAGACGGCAACCCCGGTGTCCCAGCATGGGATTGAATTCGGCCAGCGAGTCGCAAGCGAGTTTTACCTCTTCTATGGTGAGTCCCATCTCTTCGGCCAGTTCTTTCTGAGTGGCTAATTGGTGGGGTACGAATTCGTGCAAGGGGGGATCGAGCAGACGTATCGTTACGCCAAATCCGTCCATCGCTTCGAAGATACCCTCGAAGTCGCTGCGTTGCATCGGCAGGAGTTTGTCAAGAGCATGACGGCGACCGTCTTCGTCTTTGGCAAGAATCATTTCTCGCATGGCTTTGATGCGTGTGCCTTCGAAGAACATATGTTCGGTACGGCATAAGCCGATACCTTTGGCCCCGAATTTACGGGCTACCGAGGCGTCTTTGGGTGTATCGGCATTGGTACGGACATCGACTTTGGTATATTTTTCTGCCAAATTCATGATAGCGGCGAAGTCTCCGCTCATGTCTGCTTCTACGGTCGGGACTTGTCCGTCATATACTTCACCGGTCGAACCGTTCAATGAAATCCAATCACCTTCTTTATAGGTTTTACCCGACATTTCGAGAGTGCGGGCTTTGTAATCGATTTTTATTTCACCGGCACCCGATACGCAACATTTACCCATTCCGCGTGCTACGACGGCAGCGTGCGAAGTCATACCGCCGCGTGCGGTGAGAATACCTTGTGCCACGCTCATTCCTCGTAAGTCTTCGGGCGAAGTTTCGATACGCACCATAACTACTTTTTTGCGTTTTTCGGCCCAAGCCTCAGCGTCATCGGCAAAAAATACGATTTGTCCGGCTGCCGCTCCCGGTGAGGCTGGGAGACCTTTGGCCATGACTTGGGCGCGTTTTACGGCATCTTTATCGAAAACGGGGTGTAACAGTTCATCGAGTTTTTGCGGCTCCATACGTTTGAGAGCTGTTTTTTCGTCGATGATTCCGGCACGTAACATATCCATCGCTATTTTTACCATAGCGGCGCCGGTGCGTTTTCCGTTACGTGTTTGCAAAAGCCATAATTTACCGTCTTGTATCGTAAATTCGAGGTCTTGCATATCCTTGAAATAATCTTCGAGCTTTTGTTGGGTGGCGATGAGATCTTTGGCACACTCGGGCATGGCCTCTTCGAGCGAGGGGTATTGCGAGGCGCGTACATCTTCGCCGATGCCTTGCAATTTAGCCCAGCGGCGTGAACCTTCGAGTGTTATCTGTTGGGGAGTACGCACTCCGGCCACCACGTCTTCACCTTGCGCGTTGATGAGGTATTCACCATTGAAAATATCTTCTCCCGTTGCGGCATCACGGGTAAATGCTACGCCGGTTGCCGAGGTGTTACCCATATTGCCGAATACCATAGCTTGCACGTTTACCGCCGTACCCCATTCTTCGGGAATCTGGTTCATGCGGCGGTATAGTATGGCGCGTTCGTTCATCCAGCTGTCGAACACGGCGCAAATCGCACCCCATAGTTGTTCCCAGGGAGAAGAGGGAAAGTCTTTTCCCGTGCGGGCTTTTACGGCAGCTTTGAATCGTACAACCAATTCTTTCAGGTCATCGACAGAGAGTTCGGTATCGTTTTTGATATTCTTGGCGCTTTTCACCTCTTCCATGACTTCTTCGAAGGGGTCGATATCGTCTTTATTTTGAGGTTTCATGCCTAAAACGACGTCTCCGTACATCTGCACGAAACGCCGGTAGGAATCCCATGCAAAACGGGGATTGCCCGATTTCCGGGCGATTCCTTCTACGGCATCATCGTTCATACCCAAATTGAGAACGGTGTCCATCATACCCGGCATTGAGACACGTGCTCCCGAACGAACAGAGACTAACAGCGGATTTTCGGCGTCGCCAAATTTTGTGCCCATTAGTTTTTCTACGTGTGCGATTGCTTTTTCCACATCGTCTTTCAGCATTTTTACGACGGCTTCTTTACCGTTTTTATTATATGCAGTACAAATTTCGGTAGTGATGGTAAATCCGGGGGGAACGGGAACACCGATAAGGTTCATTTCTGCGAGGTTGGCACCTTTCCCGCCCAATAGGTTTTTCATGTCGGCACGACCTTCTGCTTGGCCGTTACCGAAAGTATAGACTTGTTTCATATAAAAATAAGGTTAGTATAAAAATGTCTTTCAGTATAAAATACAAAATGACTGATAAAAATGTTTTTCATTTGGCGTGGACAAAAATATAAGGAATATCGATATATGCAAAAGATTGTATACCATATTTAATACCCGTGTCATTTTTTTTCGATAGAATAGGGGAATTAAAAGAATTATCGTTACCTTTGAACGAATTTGTTTTTATTCAAAATCTGTTTGTTTTGGCTCGAAAAAAGAAAGAACTTCCTGTTTTCGAACAGGTCGAGATAACCGATATTGCAGCCGAAGGGAAAGCTGTGGCCCGGGTAAATGATTTGGTGGTTTTTATACCTTACGGTGCGCCGGGTGATATTGTCGATTTGCAAATATACCGCAAGAAACATAAGTATGCCGAGGGGCGGGTGATAAAGACTCATGTCAGCTCGCCGATTCGGGTTGCTCCGTTTTGCGAACACTTCGGCGTGTGCGGGGGCTGTAAATGGCAACATATTCCTTATGAATACCAACTCAAATATAAACAGAAACAGGTATTCGATAATCTGACCCGTATCGGAAAAATTCCTTTGCCCGAATTCGATCCGATCAAAGGGTCGGCACATACCGAGTTTTACCGGAACAAGTTAGAGTTTACTTTTTCGAATAAATCATGGCTTACTGCCGAGCAACTGGCGTCGGCCGATGAATATACCGATAGAAATGCATTGGGATTTCATATTCCCGGTATGTTCGATAAAGTTCTCGATATAAAAAAATGTTGGCTACAAGACGATATATCCAATCGTATACGATTGGCCGTCAAGAAATTTGCTATCGATAACAACTATCTGTTCTTTGACTTGCGCGAACAAACAGGACTTATGCGTAATATCATCGTTCGCACGGCGTCGACAGGAGAAATTATGCTTATCGTTGTTTTTTTCGAAGACGATACCGAACGGATACAGGCCATGATGAATTTTATTGCCCGAGAATTTCCGCAGATCACTTCGCTGCTGTATATTGTCAATACCAAAGCCAACGATACGATTACCGATCAAGAGGTACATGTATTCCGGGGACGGGATTATATTTTTGAAGAGATGGACGGGTTGCGTTTCAAGATAGGGCCGAAATCGTTCTATCAGACCAATTCGGCTCAAGCTTATGAGTTATATAAAGTGGCTGCCGACTTTGCCGCTCTTACCGGCGACGAGTTGGTTTATGACCTTTATACGGGAACGGGAACGATTGCCAATTTCGTAGCCCGTCGTGTACGTAAAGTTATCGGTATCGAGTATGTGCCCGAGGCGATAGAAGATGCGAAAGCCAATGCCGCATTCAACGGGTTGGACAATACTCTTTTTTATGCCGGCGACATGAAAGATTTGCTGACTCCCGCTTTCATCGAAGAGCACGGTCGCTCCGATGTAATTATTACCGATCCTCCTCGTGCCGGCATGCACGACGATGTCATCAAGACATTGCTTTTTGCTGCTCCCCGACGTATCGTGTATGTGAGTTGCAATCCGGCTACCCAAGCGCGGGATTTGTCTCTGCTCGATGTCGATTATCGGGTGGCTCGCGTGCAGCCGGTAGATATGTTCCCGCATACGCATCATGTCGAGAATGTCGTGTTGTTGGAGAAGAAATGAAAGTAAAAAAGAGAGGTTTCGGAAGGCCTCTCTTTTTCTGTGTTTGAAAATCAAAAAACAATATAGAAATGACCGAATTAATCAGAAAAAAACTCAATGACAGTCCCATAGCCCGTTGGACGGCTATGTTTATCGTATCATTTACCATGATGTGCGGCTATTTTATCACCGATGTGATGGCGTCGCTCGAAGTTATGTGTACAACGCCCGTTGCCGACGGCGGTTTGGGTTGGAGCAGCTCGGAGTACGGCTTCTTCTCGGGCGCATACGGTTATATCAATGTTTTCTTGCTGATGCTTTTCTTCGGCGGTATTATTCTCGATAAGTGCGGAATTCGTTTTACGGGAGTCATGAGTTCATCTCTTATGTTGGGTGGAGCTTTGCTCAAATGGTATGCTTTGGCAACCGATTTCGGCGATGCTACATTTATGGGCTATCACCTTCAAGTCGTTTTGGCCAGTTTGGGGTTTGCCGTTTTCGGTATGGGCGCCGAAATTACGGGAATTACAGTATCAAAGGTCATCATCAAGTGGTTTACCGGCCATGAAGTTGCGTTGGCTATGGGGTTGCAGGTAGCGATGGCCCGTATCGGTACGGCTGTGGCGTTGGCGTGTAGCTTGCCTATGGCGAGAGCAATGCATAGTGTTTCTTATCCGGTACTATTCGGTGCGCTTTGCCTGTGTGTAGGTTTGGTGGCATACTTGGTATATTGTGTCATGGATAAGAAACTCGACCAGTCTGTCGAAGCGGTCAGCGAGGAAAAGGAAGAAGGTTTCCAGCTGAAAGATCTGAAACTGATTTTTACCAACAAAGGCTTTTGGCTGATTACCTTGTTGTGCCTGATGTTCTATGCCGGGGTGTTCCCGTTCTTGAAATTCGCCACGAAGCTGATGATTGCCAAATATCATGTAGAACCCGAAATGGCAGGACTTATTCCTGCCATGTTGCCGTTCGGTACGATTTTGTTGACTCCGGTTTTCGGAACTCTTTATGACCGCATTGGTAAAGGAGCTACGCTTATGCTTATTGGATCGGTCATGTTGACGATCGTTCATCTTTTATTTGCATTGCCTATTTTGCCTACGTGGTGGTTTGCTATCGTAATAATGGTTGTTTTAGGTATTGCCTTTTCTTTGGTGCCTTCGGCTTTGTGGCCCAGTGTACCTAAGATTATTCCTATGAAACAGCTCGGATCGGCTTATGCGACGATATTCTATATTCAGAATATAGGCCTCTCTATGGTACCGGTACTTATCGGCTGGGTCATTGAGACCTATTCGACACATGTCGATGGAGCAGGTGTTGTAACGTATGATTATACGATACCTATGCTTATTTTCGCCACCTTTGGGATTGTGGCTATATTTATTTCTCTCTGGCTGAAAAGAGAAGATGCCCGTTCGCATTATGGTCTTGAAGACCCGAATATGAAAAAGTAAATGTTTTTCATATTCAACAAAATCGTTTGAGAGTGGAAATGTAATGTAGAGACAAGATAATTTGTTTAATCATTGTTAGACTGTAATAGGATATGAAGTTTTATTTTCTGCCCATGCTTGTCGGATTGCTTTTTATCATCGGTCCCGATATTTGGATTTATTTGAAAATTCGTAACCGACTTGTTAATAGGTATTTGCGATTGATCTATTGGCTGCCGGCAGTTTTCTTTGTTTTGTTTTTTGTCGGTATGCGGTTTTTCTCGAACGATCTTCCTGATTATAAGTTCATGGCTCGCATTACGTGGATATTATGGCTTTTCGCCCTTATATATATCCCTAAGGTCATATATACGATTTTCGATGTGGTCGGTCGTGCGATGATCGGGTTCTGTAAAACGTTCGGTTTATGGCTTTCTCGTATCGGTGCGGGTATTGCTGTTATGCTGGTTGTTTTGTTTGTGTATGCAGCCTTTATCGGTCGCACTCGGGTACATGTAAAAGAGGTGGATTTGGCGTATCGGGATCTGCCCGAGCAACTCGACGGTTTTAAGATCGTACAATTTTCCGATTTGCATATCGGGAATTGGGGCGATTATACCCGGGTTATGCGCAAAGCTGTGGAGTTGATCGATGATTGTCGGGCTGATATGGTGGTTTTTACCGGAGACTTTGTCAATAATTTCTCGTCGGAGATTACACCAGAGATTGTAGATATATTTGCCTCTATGGATATGCCCCGTTATGGGAAATATGCTGTTTTAGGGAATCATGATTATGGCGATTATTCTCGATGGAGAACACCCGAAGAAAAAAATATAAATCTGAATCGAACGAAAAGCGGCATCGAAGAATGTGGATTTGATTTATTGTTGAACAATTCGCGCACGATTGCGGTCGGAGACACTTCTTTCTTGTTGGTGGGAGTAGAGAACACCGGCAAACCGCCTTTCCGGCAGTACGGAAATCTGCCGTTGGCTATATCTGGAGTTGATTCGACATTGTTTACCGTACTGCTTTCTCACGATGCTTCACATTGGAGACAGGAAGTGTTGGGGCATCGGTTTATCGACTTGACGCTTTCGGGGCATACTCATGCGGCACAATGCGGTATTTCTTGGGGAAAATTGCATTGGTCGCCTTCGTCATGGATATATGAGGAGTGGGAAGGTCTTTATCGAGAAAATGAACAATTACTTTATGTCAATCGCGGATTGGGTTATGTCGGGATTCCCATGCGCATAGGTATGGAACCCGAAATTACCTGCTTTACCTTGAAGCGTTCCCGATAAATAAATCGTTTTTGAATCAAACAACTACGGCCAAATCTATTTTTAAGATTTGGCCGTAGTTGTTTGATTTTGGGAGAAGATTATTCCTGATCTTTCGGCGTGTTTTCTTGCTGGGAAAGGATTTTATTATTCCTCTCTTTCATTTCTTTGCGGTATTTTTCCCTACGTTTCAGTACAAATCGCAGCAGTACGATGACAAGAATGTTGGCTGCTAACATGCCGATAAATTCCCAACGATTTCCGTCGAACTGATTCCAGCCCCATACGGCCATGACAATGGTGTATATAAATAATAATAGTGGGATAAGATCGTATTTCTTTATTTTCATGGTGATGACGTTATTTCTGGATAAAACGTTTTTCGATTCCTTTCAGTTGGGGAGTTTGGAATATTTTCCGATATTCAGTGGGAAGAGGTTCTCCTTTGAGGGCTTTGTAGATATGGAGGCAGGCCCACGCATCGGTTGCTGCGTAGAGTTGTTGGGCGTTTGTCAATTCCGGAGCTTCCCAGTTGGATAGTTGTTGTGTTTTTGAAATTTTTCTCCCGAAAAGAAGTGCATAAATTTTTTGTAAGCTCATTTCTTCGATGCCGAATGCTGTCGCATATTGTTGCAACTCGATGTAGTGGTGCGGGATTATCGGCAACAGGCGACGCAATCCCGCGAAATCGTCTTTCAATGACAATCCGATTTTCAGAGTGCCGGTCGACTCGAGAATCTGTTTTATGGCGTGGATATTGTTTATTCGGCATATTCTGAACAAGTAGCATGTATCCCATGTCGATATTTGCACGAGGGCAACGTTGTGCATGATACCTTTTCTGAAAGAGGGTCGGGTCTCGGTATCGATACCGACCACAGTCTCGTTCATGAGGCTTTCTGCTGCCGTGTATGCTTCGTTTTCGGTATTGACGGTTACTATTTTCCCGGGAAATTTGATAACTTCCAATGCAGCCAGATTTTCAGCGTTGATTTGAGATGTCATATCGGGAAAGGTGGTTATAACCAACGATCGGCATCTTCTTCATCGTCGAGCCATGCCGATTGTCTTTTTTGATAGAAATTATCTTCTTCGTCATCGCGATGGTGGGAATGACGATGTCCGCATTCGCAATCATAGTCATTGTCCAAGTCGTCCAGAGAATAGTAGATGCGGTGCAGTGCGGCAAGAGCATTCAGCAGTTTGGAGCCCCAGTAACTCGAAAATTCCTCTCTGCATTCGGTAAGGGCTACCCGCATGGTATCTTCATTTTCGGTACGATAAGCTGCGATGCAATCTTTTACGGCCTGATATATATCGGCCATATCCTCGGCGATGCTGGCACCCAATGGTAAGTCGCTGTATTTCATTTCATCGCTTTGTACGACAAGATAAGCATCGTTTTCACCCATCAGACGGCCTATATTTTCACGTAAAAATTCGTAATCGTCTTCGGTTACGAAATGTTCCGGAGTGTCGAGATAATCTTCATTTTCATCGTCGATGGGAAGGAGTGTCGCTTTGAGATAAAGCAACGGCAGTAATTTGATGGAGGTAGAAGCGAACTCCTCTTGGGTGAGTTCTTGTACCCGTTCGAGGAACGCACAGAATTCGACACCTACGGTAACGAATTCGACGCTGTTTTTTGCGTATATATATTTGTCCATATTTACTTGGGATTTTGATATAGATTGTGTTTTACGATGTAATCGTGTACCGGAAGGGGAAGATATTTTTCTGTTGATTGACCGGTTGCGATAAGGTCCCGTATTTCCGTAGAAGAAATTTCCATCATGGGTGCATGTGTAAGGTGTACGGTAGGAGGGAGTATCGTTGTTTCGACCGGAAATCCCGGGCGCGGGTATATATATATCGGATAATTTTCAATGATCTCATCATGAGATTTCCAACGGTCGAAAATTTTCCAATTATCCGATCCGATGAGCAGGCATAATTCTGTATGTGTATATTGCTTTTTGAGAGTTAGCAAGGTTGTGATGGTATATGACGGACGGGGTAAATGCATCTCTATATCGCAATAGCGGAACGTCGGTTCGTTCTCGATGGCAAGTTTTGTCATGTCGGCTCTTATCTCGTCATCGAGCAATCCGATTTGTGGTTTCAGCGGATTTTGGGGAGATACGATGAACCATATTTCATCGAACTTCTCTTTTTCGACCATATAGCGGGCAATGGCGATATGCCCGTTATGTATGGGATTGAAAGACCCTGAGAATATACCCACCTTCTTGCTCATGGCGTTGCAACCTTACTTGTCCAAAAATTTCTTTATGATTTGCAAGACTTCCTGTTCGGCTGTGGATAGATCGTCATTGACGACAATCCGGTCGAACTTCGGTGCGAAGCCCATTTCATATTCGGCTTTGGCAAGGCGACTTTCGATTACTTCGGGTGCATCAGTGGCGCGACTTGTCAGCCGTCGGCGAAGTTCTTCGATTCCAGGCGGTTGGATAAATATTGACAATGCCCGTTCCCCATAAAACCGTTTGATATTGACACCGCCTACGACATCGACGTCGAAAATAACATTTTTCCCGGCAGAGGTCAGCCGTTCGACCTCACTTTTCAATGTCCCGTAAAATTTGTCTGTGTACACCTCTTCGTATTCCAGAAAGTCGCCGGCGGAGATACGGCGGCGAAATTCGTCGGGGGTGAGAAAGTAATATTCGACTCCGTTTTTTTCTTCTCCTCGCGGGGCTCTCGATGTTGCCGAGATAGAGAATGCCAAATTCAGATTCTGGGTGAGCAGGTAATTGATGATGGTCGATTTTCCCGAACCCGATGGGGCAGAAAAGATAATGAGTTTTCCCGGTTGCATGGTATCACATTACGTTGAGGATTTGTTCTTTGATTTGTTCGAGTTCGTCTTTCATGCGGACGACGATTTTTTGAAGTTCGGCATGATTGGCCTTTGATCCCATCGTGTTTACTTCCCGGCCGATTTCCTGACTGATGAAACCCAGCTTTTTCCCTTGTCCGTAATGACCATCCATCGTTTCCATAAAATATTTCAGATGATTGTCGAGGCGGTTTTTTTCTTCATTTATATCAAGTTTTTCGATATAAAAAATCATCTCTTGCTCCATGCGGTTTTTATCGTAATCGAAGTTATCGATTTTTTCAAGAGCATCGATGATGCGGGACTTTATTTTCTCGGTTCGCTCTTTTTCGAAGGGGGCGACTTCGGTCAGCAGATGTGCGATATTCCCGATTTTTTGAGTAAACAATTTTTGCAGCATGAGGCCTTCTTGGGCACGGAATTCTATAAGATGGCCGATGGCGTCTTCTATTGCTTTTTTTACGGCGAGACTTTCATCTTCCGATGCTTCTATCGTTTCGTTTTTCAATGCGTCGGGTAGGCGCAACAACGTTTGCAACCAGTCTGCCGGTTCGGGAATTTGCAGCGATACCGTCATGGCTTTCAGCCGTTCATAATAATTCTTGATGATATCGGTATTGAATTCGGCATTGCAATCTGCCGAAACTTTGTTTTCTACTTGTATCGAAAAATCGACTTTGCCTCGTTCGAGCCGGCGAGCTATTTCGCTGCGTATATCCATTTCCAACTCTTTATATATTTGAGGTATGCGCATGGATAGGTCGAGCTGCTTACTGTTCAGCGACTTGATTTCGACTGTGATTTTTCGGTGTGGAAGTTCGACAATGGATTTGCCGAAACCTGTCATGGAATATATCATATCAGTGGGTTTATTTTTGCAAAATTAATTTTTATTCTGCGGATATACAAGTGTGTATAAGAAAACTCGAATGGCTCTTTGTGAAAAAGCCGGAGAGCAAAAAAGGACATCGGCCGGAATTCCGGCCGATGTCTATAAAGTTTTTTTATCATTTAGACAATGACGTGGTAGCCCGATCGGACGAGTTCTTGCCGTATTTTGTCGATGTGTTCTTGGTTGCGGGTTTCGAGTACGACTTGTAAGTAGCAGGCATTGATGTCGGTGGTTTTGCCGGCTCGTTCATGGTGTACCGAAATCACATTGGCTCCCATGCGGGCGATGATGCTGGTAACGCCTACGAGTTGGCCGGGGCGGTCCATTAGTTCGACGGTAAGTACGTAGGAACGTCCCGATTTTTGCAATCCCCGGTTGATGACCCTGGAAAGAATCGTTACATCGATATTGCCACCCGATACGAGGCATATCGTTTTTTTACCTTCGATGGGGAATTTCCCGAACATGGCGGCTGCTACCGATACGGCTCCTGCACCTTCGGCGACGAGCTTTTGCTGTTCGATGAGCGATAGTATAGCCGTGGATATTTCGTCGTCGGTAACGGTTACGACATCATCGACATATTTGCTGCAAATATCGAATGTGTGCGTACCGGGCTCTTTTACAGCGATGCCGTCGGCGATAGTCTTGACCGAAGGCAGCCGTTCGATACGTTTATGACTTAATGATTGTACCATACTTGGGGCTCCGCTGGCTTGGACGCCATAGACTTTGATGTTCGGACGCAAACTTTTGATGGCGAATGCGACTCCTGATATAAGTCCGCCACCGCCTACCGGTACGATGACCGCATCGACATCGGGGAGCTGGTCGAGTAGTTCTATACCTATCGTTCCTTGTCCGGCAATGACATTTTCGTCATCGAACGGGTGAACGAACGTGTACCCTTTTTCTTCTTTTAATTGCAAGGCTTTTTGATATGCGTCGTCGTAAACACCGTCGACGAGACAGACTTCCGCCCCATATTTCTTTGTTGCTTCGACCTTGGATATGGGTGCACCCGAAGGTAAGCATATCAATGATTTGATACCGTTTTTTGTCGCACCCAAAGCGACGCCTTGTGCATGGTTGCCGGCCGAGCAGGCAATCACGCCCTTTGCTTTTTCTTCGTCCGATAACTGTGAAATCTTGTAATAAGCGCCTCTTACTTTAAAAGAACCTGTAAGTTGCAGATTTTCAGGTTTCAGAAAGATCGATGAGTCGGGAGCGATTTGAGATGCAGCGATCAGGTCGGTGCGTCGCAATACCTCTTTCAGAACGAAAGATGCGTGGTAAATTTTGTCGAGCGTAAGCATAGGTTCAGGTAAATTTTACGAGTGCAATATTACAAAAAAGAATCAGAAATTATACGCAAAAATATATCTTAATTACAAATATTCTTTGCGGGTCTTTTTTAGCGAAGAAGTATTATTGGAAAAATGATGAGTGGTTTATTTGAGGGTATTAAGGGCGTGGAGATTGTTCTATGATTTAATGGGTGTTTTGAAAAATAGAATAAGAACGTCGGGGTGTGAAAGTAGGAATGAATATCCGTATTGACGATTTGATGCGTCGACTTGTGGAGAAGCTTTATGCAGTGTACACGAGACATTGTATTGAAAATATTGTTAAATAGTATTTCCTGTTTTCTTATGTTTATTAGAGTGCATATATTTGCCGCAGTAATTCATCAGATGATATTATCATAAGATTAATATAAATGGATATAAAAACCTCTATTCGGAGAAAATCACTTGCGGAAGAAGTCGCAGAGTTGATAAAAAAACAAATAAGTGAAGGGAAATTGGCTAAGGGGGATAAATTGCCTGCCGAACCTGAGTTGATGAGGCTTTTCGGGGTAGGACGATCTACGGTGCGTGAGGCCATAAAAATGCTTGTAAATATGGGGTATTTGAGTGTACAGCAAGGCAGGGGTACTTTTGTGGAAAATGTTACGGAAACCAATGAGCTGTTCCATCAACGATTGAAACGAGCTGATATACAAGAGTTGCGGGAAGTACGAGATATTATGGAGGCGCCTATCGCCCGTCTGGCGACACAAAGGCGGACAAAAGCCGATTTAGAAAGCATGAAACGTTATGTATATGAGAGAGGAGAGTCTGCAAAATGTGGGGACATCGAGAAGTGTATTGCCGCCGATATATGCTTTCACAAAGCTGTTGCACGGGCTACGCACAATGAAATACTGTCCGAACTTTACGATGGTATGACGATACATCTCGCTTCGGGGTATGAATATATTTACGAAGATACATTACATCTTATGGCTTCTCAATCCTTGCATGAAAGATTGGTGCAATATATAGAAGACGGTAATATAGAAGAGGCTGTACGATCTGCTAAATTACTGTGGAATAATGTCATGGAAAAGGATACAGATGAATAATCGCATTTTAAGTAAGTTCAAAGGAAATCCTCAAATCGATGATGGTACGGCCTATACCGTATTGTTTGCAATGGGGTTTTGTCATTTGTTGAACGATATGATTCAGTCGGTTATACCGGCTATGTACCCTTTGTTGAAAGATAATTTTGGTTTTACATTCGCCCAAATAGGCATCATTACATTGGTGTTCCAACTGACCTCATCTGTCTTACAACCTTTTGTGGGACGATATGCCGACCGGCACCCGCAACCTTACTCATTATCGATGGGAATGTGTTTTACGTTAGTCGGATTATTGGTCCTTGCATTGGCTTCCGATTTTGGGGTAATACTTTTGGCCGTGGCACTTATTGGTTGCGGTTCTTCGGTGTTTCACCCCGAGGCTTCGCGAGTGGCGCAAATGGCGTCAGGTGGAAAAAAAAGCTTGGCACAATCTATTTTTCAAGTAGGGGGGAACGGCGGCAGTTCCATTGGACCGTTGCTTGCTGCGTTGATTATTATTCCTTACGGGCAGTCTGCTGTGGCTTGGTTTGCCGTTGCCGCCCTGTTGGCTTCAACAATATTGGTACGGATAGGGTATTGGTATAGCTTGATGCTTGTCCATGTGGAGACGTCTCGTCGTATCGATTCTGTGTCGGTTTGCGGATTATCACAAGGAACGATTCGCAAAGCTTTGGCTATTTTGGTGATTATGATATTTTCGAAGTACTTTTTTATCTCATGTATGACGAGTTATTTTACATTTTTCTTGATAGAGAAGTTTGGGGTTACGGTTCAGCAATCCCAAATTTGTCTGTTCGCATTTCTTGCGGCATTGGCTGTCGGTACTTTGCTCGGAGGATTTCTCGGAGATAAGTATGGGAGAAAATATGTTATACTTTTCTCTATTCTTGGTGCCGCGCCATTCACGCTTGTATTGCCCTACCTCGATCTGTTCGGAACAATAGCTATGGCTGTTGTCATTGGACTTGTCATTGCATCGGCTTTTTCGGCTATATTGGTCTATGCCACCGACTTGAAACCGGATAAGATCGGTATGATTTCGGGGATATTTTTCGGATTGATGTTCGGGCTTGGAGGAATCGGGTCTGCTTTTTTCGGCTGGTTGGCCGATGAGACGAGTATAGAATTTGTTTTCAAAATCAGTACATTATTGCCGTTGTTGGGTATAATAGCTTGTTTTTTACCGAATATAAAACCATCAAATAAAAAGTGAAATGAGAACAAAAAAATCTGCGCATCCAAGAGTTGCCGTATTATTTGAAGTAATTCCCAAAAAAGAAAGTAAAGAAGAATATTTACGACTTGGTGCGGAGCTAAAAGCCGAGTTGGTGAAAATACCCGGATTTATCAGTGTAGAGCGGTTTGCCAGTTTGAACGAAGAAGGAAAGCTTCTCAGCCTTTCTTTTTGGGAAAACGAAAAAGCTGCGGCGGAGTGGCGTAATCAGATACATCATCGTTCCTGTCAGAAAAAAGGATACGATTTTTTGTTTGAGGAATATAAAATTTCCGTGACCGAAATTATCCGTGAATACACTCGGGAGGATAGAGAAAGAGCTCCCGAAGATTCTCATATCATTATTTGATAGTAAAGTTAATGTCGTTATGGTGGATTATTTTCGGTATGGCGAGGAAGAACTTGTCTATTTGAAGCGAAGAGATAAACGTTTGGCAGAAGTTATAGACAAGGTGGGTTTGGTGAAACGACGTGTTATTCCCGATCTTTTCGCTGCACTGGTGCATTCGATTGTCGGGCAGCAAATATCGACAAAAGCCGATGAAACCATTTGGGCGAGAATCCAGTCGGGATTAGGTACGATTACACCCGAAAGGGTCATCGGGCTGTCCGATGAAGAGTTGCAGCGTTTTGGCATATCGTTCCGAAAGGTTGCTTATATCAAGAGTGCCGCTTTGAAAATAGTAAAAGGCGAATTGGATATTCAGTCTCTTTATGGTAAGACAGATGTAGAAGTTACCGAACGGTTGTCCGAATTGGCTGGAATCGGGATATGGAGTGCTGAAATGCTGATGCTGTTCTCTATGCAGCGTCGGGATATTTTTAGTTATGGCGATCTTGCCATTCAAAGAGGTCTGCGTATGGTATATCATCATCGTCAGGTAAGTCGGGAACTGTTTGAGAAATATCGTCGTAGGTATTCTCCTTATGGAAGCGTGGCTAGTTTGTATCTATGGGCAGTTGCTGGCGGGGCGATTGATGGAATGAAAGATTATGCAGTAAGTAAAAGAAAATAGAATTCAGGTTATGAATAAGACGATTCAAATACAGCACTATCATTCTCCCTGTGGGGATTTGATACTCGGATCATACGGGAATGAACTTTGTTTGTGTAATTGGGTGATCGAGAAACATCAAGGCAGAGTGGATAAAAGATTGCAAAGCCTGTTGAATGCCGATTACGCAACACATGCCTCAGATATTACACAAGAAGCCGCCCGACAACTGGACGAATATTTTGGACGGAAACGGACGGTGTTCGATATACCGTTATTGTTTGCAGGTACCGATTTTCAAAAAAAAGTATGGCGTGCGTTGTTGGAAATACCCTATGGACAGACGCTTTCTTACGGAGAGATGGCTCGACGGCTCGGATTGCCGAATGCTGTCCGTGCGGTGGCGAATGCGAATGGGGCAAATGCAATATCTATCTTTGCTCCTTGTCATCGGGTTATCGGGAGTAATCGATCGCTTACGGGATATGGCGGCGGGATCGAAGCAAAAAAATTTTTGTTGGAATTGGAACAGGAAAGAACGCTTGGCGTATTTCCCTGTTTTTTATAAAAGTCAATATTTCGGATATCGGAAAATTTGGCTACTTTTGTGGAGTAAAGATGTGAATTATGCCGGTAATACTCAATATAGAAACATCGACCGATGTCTGTTCGGTTGCTTTGACTTGCGATGGTCAGGTCGTTTTCAATAAAGAAAACCACGAAAGTATGTCGCATGCGTCGTCTTTGGGCGGATATGTTCAGGGCGCCTTGTCGGTAGCAAAGAGTCATCATTTCGCAATCGATGCGGTTGCCGTGAGTCGGGGGCCCGGTTCTTATACCGGTTTGCGTATTGGTGTTTCCGAGGCGAAGGGGCTTTGTTTCGGTCTCGATGTCCCTCTCATTGCCGTTGATACGCTGGCAGTGATGACTTGTGCGGTCATGTTTAAGAAAGATATCGATGAGGACGCATTGCTGTGTCCTATGATCGATGCCCGCCGTATGGAAGTGTATTCGGCGGGGTTTGATCGGGCATTGAATCAGGTCAAACCTGTTTCTGCTGAAATTATCGATGAAAATTCTTATGCAGATATTTTGACCCGGAAACCTGTCGTCTTTTTTGGTAACGGTGCAGGGAAATGTCGTGATGTAATAACCGGGGACAATGTCCATTACATCGACGGTATATGCCCGTTGGCCGCTGATATGCTGGCTCTCTCTGAGATGGCTTTTCGTAATTCCCGTTTTGAAAATGTTGCTTATTTCGAGCCTTTCTATCTCAAAGAGTTCGTTGCCACGAAACCTAAAAATAAAGTCCTTTCTAACGAATAATCGATTACATGGAACAAGAAGATTTACTCGCTTATAATACCCAGAAGAAAAAACTTATCCTTCCCGAATACGGCCGCAATGTGCATCGTATGATCGAATATTGCATGAGCCTTGAAGATAGGGACGAACGCACCCGGTGTGCCAATGCAATTGTGAATATTATGGGAAATCTGTTCCCTCACTTGCGCGATGTCGATGATTTCAAGCATAAATTGTGGGATCATTTGGCGATCATGTCCGATTTCAAACTGGATATAGATTATCCTTATGAGGTCATCAAAAAAGAAAATCTCAACGATAAGCCCGACTGTGTGCCGTATACCAACTCTTCTATGCATTATCGCCATTACGGAAAGTTGCTCGAAAAGATGTTGCAGAAGTGGCAGGAGATGCCCGAAGGGGAGGAGAAGGATCGTCTGATCGTGTACTTGGCCAACCATATGAAAAAAGCACTTACGGCATGGAACAAAGAAGCTGTCGACGATGAGAAAATTCTCAAAGATATAATGGAATACACACATCATGAAGTGCCACTTACGCTCGATCAACTTCATCTGAAAGATGTGCCGAGAGAAAATGTGCAGCGAAAAAATAAAAATAACGGAAGAAAAGCGGGAAGATAACCGCTTTTTTTGTATCTTAACCGAAAATTCACTCACATGGCATCATTCGTTATAGAAGGTGGCCGCCGCATGCACGGCGAGCTTATACCGCAAGGTGCTAAAAATGAAGCCTTGCAGATATTGTGCGCTACGTTACTTACCCCAGAGACGGTAGAAGTTTATAATTTGCCCGACATTCTCGATGTCAACAATCTTATAAAACTGTTGCGGGATTTGGGCGTGGAAACGACAAAAATCGGTGAAGGATCTTATCGTTTTAAGGCCGAGAACATCGATTTGGACTATCTTCATACCCCGCAGTTCCTCAAACAGAGTGCGGCGTTGCGCGGGTCGGTGATGATTGTCGGTCCGTTGGTGGCCCGTTTCGGGAAGGCGGTGATTGCAAAACCTGGAGGAGATAAAATAGGACGTCGTCGTCTCGATACGCACTTTTTGGGAATTCAAAAACTCGGAGCCGAATTTTCTTATATTCCCCAAAAACAAATCTATGAAATCTCGGCAAAGGAGCTGACTGGAACATATATGTTGCTCGATGAAGCTTCGGTAACCGGTACGGCCAATATTCTTATGGCGGCGGTTTTGGCAAAAGGAAAAACAACGATTTACAATGCCGCGTGCGAACCGTATTTGCAACAGTTGTCGAAAATGCTCAATGCAATGGGAGCCCGTATTTCGGGTATTGGCTCTAATCTGCTCGAGATAGAAGGCGTCGATTGTTTGGGTGGTTGTAAACATACTATCTTGCCCGATATGATCGAGATTGGCTCTTTTATAGGTATGGCAGCCATGACGGGGTCGGATATACGCCTCAAAAATGTATCGTCGAAAGACTTGGGTATCATACCCGACAGTTTCCGCCGACTCGGGATTCATATCGAGCAAGAAGGAGATGACTTGTATATTCCTCAGCAAGACAGCTACGAGATAGAAACATTTATAGATGGTTCTATCATGACTTTTGCCGATGCACCCTGGCCGGGACTTACGCCCGACTTGCTCAGTGTATTTCTGGTCGTTGCCACACAAGCGAAAGGTAGTGTGCTGATACATCAGAAAATGTTCGAGAGCCGTCTTTTCTTCGTCGACAAGCTTATCGATATGGGGGCTCAGATCATATTGTGCGACCCGCACCGTGCAGCGGTTATAGGGCAGGCTAAGGCTTATCCTTTACGTGCCGCTTCTATGGTATCGCCCGATATTCGGGCGGGGATTGCCTTGCTTATAGCCGCAATGTCGGCCGAAGGAATCAGCACGATTCATAATATCGACCAGATAGACCGGGGATACCAACGCATCGACCAGCGGTTGAATGCCATAGGTGCTTCTATAACTCGCCAATCGTGAGAGGGTATGATAAAACGCGATGAACTGATAAAAATAGGGGTGTTCAATAAACCTCATGGCATACAGGGAGAATTGGCATTTACTTTTACCGATGACATATTCGACCGCAGCGAGTGTCCGTATATCGTGTGTGAAATCGATGGTATATTCGTCCCCTTTTTTATCGAGGAATATCGTTTTCGTGGTGAGACGACAGCTTTGATGAAACTCGAAGACATTGATACGGAAAACGACGCCCGGGCATTTGTCAATCTTGAAGTCTATTTTCCGAAGTCTTATATCGGAAACGACGGAGATGGAGAATTGTCTGCTCCCGGAGACTTTTTCTTGCATTATTCGGTTTATGACACAGATAAAGGATATCTGGGGCATATTGTCGATGTGGATATGTCTACGACTAACGTTCTGTTTGTTGTGGAGCGGGAAAACGGGGAGGAGTTGTTGATACCGGCCACCGATGATTTGGTTGTTTCTGTCGATGAGAAAGCAAAGAAAATCGAGATGAATATTCCCGAAGGATTGCTCGATCTTTGAATTCCGGCTAAGACAAAGAGCAGAAAAAGTTTGAACGAAAATGGCGTGAAATCTGTATAGAAAAGAATTCTTGTAAAAAACGGAGAAAGAAAGGTGTAGATAAAAAGAAAATGATTATATTTGCACTCGTTTTTGAAAAACCTCTTTGGAGTGATGCTCGAGTGGTTGAAGAGGCACGCCTGGAAAGCGTGTAATCGGCAAAACCGGTTCGGGGGTTCGAATCCCCCTCACTCCGCCAGTAAAAAGAGCAGGCAATCAATTTTTACTTGATTGCCTGCTCTTTTTTATGTAGTTTACTTTGTGTAAAATTTCCCGGATATTTCTTCTATACTCTAAAATATATTCCCATCTCTGAATGATTCATCCCCCCGATGAGATCAGCGATTCTTCCTCCCCGTCGTAGTATTTGGAATCTTTATACTATTTGGGAGGATTAATCATCTAATCCCAGTTTTTTCCTGTGTTCTGCCCGGCCTTTTTCTCTTTTCTATCTCTTTACATAATCATCGATACACCGAAAATCACGGTCAACACCACCGCGCCGGCAAGCCCTATACCCATAATTTTAAACCCATCATCTGATATTTTAAATATTCGACAAATCAATCTTTTAAAAAGGTTTTCCAATTTCTCCTTTTGTAAGCGCCGACGAGTAATCCCGCAATATTATAGCTAATAATAACGATTTCCACCATTTTATTTAATTTTTTTTACACGGGTTTTGCCTTTTAATTGTTCGAGTCGTTTATATGATTATGGAGATACATTACTTCTTTAATATTTTTCCGTTCTAAAAAACTATTGTTTCAATCAATGGAGTTATTCAGATCATTAATTATTCGGTTCTCGATTTTTGTATGGCTTGTAACTTGCGTTATCTTTGTAAGAAATTCTGTAAACGGTTTATCATGTCAAAA
>ENA-OROP01001561-OROP01001561.1-human-gut-metagenome-genome-assembly--contig:-NODE-1561-length-20211-cov-4.494394_pt1 | contig 20211 bp, 20 predicted proteins | sample MGYA00242132_ERZ509056 | MGnify/ENA primary metagenome ERZ509056 (study PRJEB26280, sample SAMEA2338768) | human gut metagenome | biome: human gut; feature: human-associated habitat; material: faeces...
CGTCTTTGATCCTGGGATCCAGGGGATTTAATCCTGTCATGAGGTACCTGTACTGGTCCTCTGTAAGCTCTGCCGCTTCCTGGATATTTCTTGGCCAGGATAATCTTCCGTCCTCAAATCTTTTGTACAAAAGCAGAAACCCCGTTCCCATCCATAAAAGCCCCTTGCACCGGTCAGAACGTTTCCCGCAAAACAGGAACAGGGTTCCTTTCTCGAAAGGATTCTGCCCATACCGATCACCGATGATCGTTGCTAGACCATCGATCCCTTTTCTCAGATCAACAGTGCCGCACGCAAGGACTACACGACGGATCCCGGCTGCGTCTTCAAGCATGGGACACCTCCCGTAAAATATGGCTGAGAAGAGTGTCTGAAATATCATTGGAGATCTCAATCTGAAATGATGCGGTCCGGATAACAGCAGCCGGTTCATTGGAGAGCGGACGAATATTTGTTTCCGAAACAGCAGTACACGGAATTTCAACAAAATCCAGCTCCGATTTTTCCGTTGTGGCAGGGACAGAAACGTTCTCCTTCATTTCCGCATAAGCCTGTTGCCGAAAGCGCCTCTGCCAGTGGTAGTAGCTTTGCTCTCGGATGCCGTTTTCGTCCATCCATCGTTTCGCTGATTGTCCGGCAGGTCTCTGTCCACAAGCCTGGATGATCTTTCGCCAGTACTCTGCACGGACTTCGTGGGTACACTGATCCATAGTCTTTAGTCCTCCTTGAAAAATCTATTGGTTTTCTCAAGTATGCACTAAAAATGGTTTTAGTGAAAGGCGAGTGGTTTGACCTTTACCTTTCTCGAAAGGATTCTGCCCATACCGATCACCGATGATCGTTGCTAGACCATCGATCCCTTTTCTCAGATCAACAGTGCCGCACGCAAGGACTACACGACGGATCCCGGCTGCGTCTTCAAGCATGGGACACCTCCCGTAAAATATGGCTGAGAAGAGTGTCTGAAATATCATTGGAGATCTCAATCTGAAATGATGCGGTCCGGATAACAGCAGCCGGTTCATTGGAGAGCGGACGAATATTTGTTTCCGAAACAGCAGTACACGGAATTTCAACAAAATCCAGCTCCGATTTTTCCGTTGTGGCAGGGACAGAAACGTTCTCCTTCATTTCCGCATAAGCCTGTTGCCGAAAGCGCCTCTGCCAGTGGTAGTAGCTTTGCTCTCGGATGCCGTTTTCGTCCATCCATCGTTTCGCTGATTGTCCGGCAGGTCTCTGTCCACAAGCCTGGATGATCTTTCGCCAGTACTCTGCACGGACTTCGTGGGTACACTGATCCATAGTCTTTAGTCCTCCTTGAAAAATCTATTGGTTTTCTCAAGTATGCACTAAAAATGGTTTTAGTGAAAGGCGAGTGGTTTGACCTTTACGCTCAGGCAGGCATGAACATCCCTGCACTCGGCACAACTCATGCAGATTATTTCTATGGAGATATTCCATGCACGCGGGAACTGAGTAAAGAAGAGGTCATGGAAGCCTACGAACTGAATACGGGCAAAGTGATAATCGAAACGGTTGAGAAGCTTGGATATGATCCGATGGCAATTCCGGGTATTGTTGTTAAGAACCATGGACCGTTTGCATGGGGAACAAATCCTGCCAATGCTGTGTACAACGCTGTGGTCATGGAGAAGGTTGCGGAAATGGATATCAAGACATTAGCTTTGAATCCGCAGGCCGAGATGAAGCAGTATGTGCTTGATAAGCACTACATGAGGAAGCATGGACCGAATGCTTACTATGGGCAAAAATAATCTCACATCATAGAAAAGTGAGAACTGATTATTGAATGGAAGATTTAAACGAGATGACTGCTAAATTCGGTCGAGCTGACCGATCAGTTCGACCGAATTTAGCAGTTTATCCACTTATATTCTCTCACCGCAGGTTACTTCTGTCAATAGTCAGGTGGCAAGGCGGGGCGGAATACTGGTGGTTCAAATTTTGCAGATTTCCACAGGTATTGAACTTCCAACGATCATCAGCCCCTCTTCAATTTCTATCTTATACTGCCCCATCAGCTCATCACTTACGCCATTATATTCTGGCAGCATTATCTCATTCCCGCCATCAATCAACGACTGATACTTATTCGTTCCAAGATTATGTTCTTTGAGGATTTCAATCTTCAAAAGGTTCGAATAGCTTTTGGCTTTCGATTCTATCAGTTCAACCACAGCTTTCCTGTTTTCCTCACTATCCGTGTAACCGCCGATAACCGGCAAGCGAAAGACAACCGGCTTGCCGCTGTTCAGTAATGTCACAAGATTGTTTTTATATAGCTCAATCCTTCCACCAAGAGAAGATGAGCACAAATCATCATTCAGAACCTTAATATCAACGTAAAACAGGTCTATATGCTTGATTGCAATGGAAAGCTGTACTGATGAGCAGAAAAGGCTTGTCTCCACAATTGTGTGGATTTGCTCATCATTAAGCCGTTGAAGCATGGGATCAAGCTCTTTCATCTGGAGCATGCACTCGCCGCCGGAGAACGTCACGCCTCCAGGAAGAGAGTCCAGATAAGTAGCCGAATTAGCATTACAGTAGCCATAAAACGACTTATCTTTTATTACTTCAGAATATAGCTCATCTGGGCTATACCATTTCCCATAGGTTCCTTCTTCTTCAACTTTTCCGTTATGATCCATCTTTACATACCTTTGCTCCCTGTGCAGTAAATTTTCCGGATTGCTACACCAAGGGCAGTGTATTGAACAACCTTTGAGGAAAACAGTGGTACGTATGCCCGGGCCATCGTGCAGGGAGAAGCGTTGAATATTGGTGAGAAGGATATTCTTTTCAGGTATCATAGATTGACACCTTCTTTCGTGTTGGCTTCATATTCCCTAAAAATCTCCAAAAGCATTTCTATCACCTGTTCATTTGTAAAACTTTGATCCTGTTTGCACCATTCAAACCATTCAGGCTCTCTTGCTACTTGTCTAATTCTTAATGGGGCAGACTGTCTCGCATTTATAACACCGAATGCACAGACTTGCATCAACCACAGGATAAAGAAATCCTTCCTCGTCCTCTTCCATATAAATAGCACCATGAGAAAGAACATACTTTTCACCAAATTGGCCTATGCTCCCCTCACCGTTATTTTCAAGGAATTTCCTGGTCGGACATACGGCATAACAGGCTCCGCAACCACAACAGTTTTCTCGTTTATTATATAATTCTGGCAGTTCCTTATTCGTGTCCTTTAGTCCACCAGTCTTTACATCATAGGACTTTGCCTTACCGTTCTCCCCTATTACGATATTCTTATATCTGGTTGATTGGTGTGGCGTATACTTTCGCGGCTTTTTTGGCTTTGGCTGTTGATTCATATCTAGCCAATGTCCTTGCTTATCCTGATAAACCAATACCCCATCATCAAATTCGCAATAAGGACTATCTGGGTCTATATCAGAAGCATAAGGAGGTATCCCTTGATTCATCTTAGCCTCTCCTTTACTATTGAATGATAACGGCATATCTTAAACCTCCAAAATTCCATAGACTCACCTACTTGGAATCCATCTTCTTTGCTCTTTTGGCTCTCACCAGATAATTTGTAAGCGGGAACCTCATGATATGATAATAGAGTACATCCTTATTACGACGCACCGATGATTCCAATATGCAGCATTTCTGCTTTGAAATCTTAGCCGCTATGTAATCACACTCACCATCGAATTTATAATCAATCTTCTGCATATAAGAATGGTTCATGAAGAAGTCAACTGATTGTTTCAATCCATCCCTCAGAGATACAGTATTATAAACAGAGTGTCCGATTGCGTTGGAGACTTTGGTATTGTCAAAACGCATATTCGTTCCCTTGTCGCCAACCAGTATTTCATAAAATTCGGGCATATATTTCTCGGTATCAGCTCTATCGAGTGAACAGATATTCGGTTTCCTATTTAATAACTCACAAAGAATCGTATAAACCTCAAGCCATGTTTGTTCACTAGTGCTTGTGATATGAAATGCTTCTTTATAAGCCTTTTCATTCAGTAGCAATTCATAAAGCGTTTTAGCAAAATCCTCCGTGTGCGTTAGGGTGCAAATTGCATCACCATGCTCAAACATAATAACCGGCTTATTGGCCATAATGCGAGCCAACAGAGTATATTGGTCGCCCGGTATGATTGGAAATGGAATTCTGTTTTTACCGTAGGTTACATATGGCCGTATAATTGTATAATTGATGCTGCTTTTCCTCAAAAATTCCTCGCACAGATACTTGTTATATGCATAATCCCATTTTTCGTTTCCAATTTCACTCTGTTCCGTCAGAATCTCATCCTCACACTTCTTCTTATAAGCAGTTGATGAGGAAATAAATATAAATTGTATGAACTGCCCATTTAATATGGACAGTGTGCGTTTCAAATGATTCGGAATAAACGACAGAAAATCAACAATGACATCATATGATGGAATTTCCTTGAAAATCTTCTCTCGTAGTACATTTTCCGGCTCATTTCGAAGGTCAGCTTTAATAAGTTTGACCCTTGGATCTATAAAATGAGTTCTGTTCCCTCTATTAAGGGTATAAACCACATTGCCCTTATCCAAACACGTTTTGGTAAAATCAGTAGATAGTATGCCGCTTCCACCGAGAATCAATATATTCATTATGACCGTTATCTCCTTGCCTTTCAGCCGAATCAATATCAATAAGTATGCCGCTCATTCAACTATGCGCTATCATTGGTTATTTTTCTTTGCCCTTCAGTCGATTATAATAATATCTAATCCAGTTTTTGGCCGATGGCTTAAAATGCTTTTTCAGCGATTCTATCGTTCCGATTTCAAAAGCATCTGTGAAGAATCTTTCTCTAATCGGATTAGCCTTGACGCTCTTAACTGCTGTCCAGTTACCGGCCATCAGTTCTTCTGCATCATATCCCAGATATTCCAGATTATCTTTTATCACATCAAAAATCAGCAATGCACGGTCATTCTGCAAAAGCAAAGCTGATAAGCCTTTATTATCATTAATATTCTGGTTTGATTCGGCAACGCCCCAACAGTCAGAAATGGTGAAATCCGAAGTTCTTTGTAATCCTTTAAAATGACATTCAAAACAGGAGGGTCTTATATTCGCATAAGACAGGTAAGAACGCATAAACATTGTCATGCTGCCCCGCCGCTGCCACACATTCCCATTTTGGTAGTCAACCTTGAAATACCATTTCTTCCACCCGTGCGTTTTTGCCTTAAAGGTGATTTTCTTGATTTCTCCCTTATTTTTGAATTGTCCGTTATATCCTCGCCAAACCAAATCCGAACCTACACCATGGCAAACAAAATCCATTGTGAAAAGATTTTCGTACTTTCTTCCAAGGAAATTCTTAAGACCAGCTATCTCACATGGTGTCCCGGTATAAAAAACTGCCCTTCCACTATCCAACGCAGCTTTAGCTTCTAAGAAGCTGTTACACACATTGCTTTGAGGATATTTTGAACCGCGAAGTCTACCCAGATCGTCCAGAGTATCCACTCTAATATGCTTGACATTACAGTTCCGATCAAATGCGGCTCCAAAAATCACAGCATCCTTTTCTTTAAGAAAATACGTTGCCAGCGTTGTGAATGCACCACCGGACGTACTATCCAATCTCGTTTGCAGGTCTTTGTTGTAGCAAGCATATGCAACAGGAAAGGTAACATCCTGATTAACTAAATTCTCTTGTTCAATTATATTTTCCATCACAAATCCTCCCTCAGACCATTTCGACCCTCAGTGAAGGATCCATATTAATATCTGGAAGATGCCCTTCTGTAGCATTCTCCCTTGCAATAATCTTAGCAGGGTTGCCAATTACGATGGAATGCGGCGGAACATCAAAGTTCACGAAAGTGTTCGGTGCTATAAGCACATCATCACCTATGCTAATATTGCCAACTATTGTCGAATTTGTTCTAATGCAAACTCTGTTCCCAAAAGTAGGATATCCTTTGTGCTTTCCACGTATATCTCTTCCAATAGTCACTCCGTGAGTAATCATAGTCTCATTGCCAAATTTCGCATTCCCATTGATAACTATCTTTCCCCAATGTCCAATCAAAAGGCAGTCTCCAATATTACAGTTACCGAGGAAATCTATCCCGGTTTTCTCTGCCATACGGTTTAACTTTCTTTCGTAGATATAGCCCCACAGGTTGCCTTTATTAACCTGGTATTTACGATAGACAACCACAGTTCTCCATTCCGGAGACTTCTTTTCCTTTCTGGAAAGTGTAACGCCGCCGTTTCGGAATCTGGCATTAAACACCTCGTCCTTTGCTATTTTCCCTTCGTAATCTCTTTTGTTGAATTTAAAGAAGGAAGGGCTACCTATCTTATTTATAATTCTCTTAATATTCATGCAGCAACCTCCCCTAAATAGCCAAGCTGTGAGCTATCAGAATAGGCTGGAAAGACATAACTTGACAAGCCGTACCTGAGAAGAGAACTTCTATTCCCGCATCCAAATATTTTTTGCAGTCAGCATATGCTAAAAACGCCTGGCTTTGATAATACTTGCTACCGCGAATATCATTTAATTCTTCAATGCAGGTAACCGGCTTATGATAGACATCCCATGTCTTCTCGTCAAATGTCGCACCAAATACAACGCCATTATCTTGAAGAACGACTTCAGCAATTGCTGTAAACGCACCACCCGATGAACTATTCATAAGCACTTCATCATCTTGATACCAAGCCATGTACCAATCGCTTTTTCCAAGTTTATTTACCTGTTGCACCATATACATCATTTTCTCCTAGCTCATCGAATTCAACGACCCATTCGCTTTTCGTGGACGAGACAGCATTATTTTCTCTTCACAAGTCGCAGTAGCATATCTTTATTTATCGCAAGAGCAATACACCCCACAAGAGCCATTGCAGCTATCCCAAACCAACTATTCCAAAAATAAAGTGCAGTTTGAATAGCAGAAATTGACAGCATAATTAAGATTCTTTTTAATTCCAATTTTATCGTTATGAACTTTTTAATATCCCTCCACCGAAAAAAGAACATTACTATATAACCCGTAAGAGTGGTCAAAGCCGCTGCCATAAGTCCAAAATAGGGAATGAGCAAAAAATTTAAAACTATATTTGTCAATGCTCCCCAAACACTAGTCAGGAAAGCCCCTTTTGTTTGATAGAACAAAACATAGTATGAACCAAGGTTAGATGCAATAGCATGTGCAACAGCTCCAGCAAGCAGAGGAGGAATATATAGCCAAGAATCAGCATAACTCGAATCAAACAAATAAATGATCATTGGACGAGACACCACTAGAATACCGACATAGCCCAGCATCATAAACACAAAGTAGTTGTTGAATATTCTACTGTAAAAGTTATTACGCTCCTTATCATCGAGAGAGTTGATTGCTGTCGTTTGATAAGCCTGATAAAATATACTCTCAAATGCATTTAAAATCGAAGGGATTTTATTGGAAACAGCGTAGATACCGTTTGCTGCCATTCCCATAAAAATGCCAATAGCATACCGATCGGACACATTCAAGACCCACCACATAACCGTTGTAGGCATAAGTGGAATACAATGCTTTAGCAGTCTTTTTTGATAAGCCTTATCAAGATGCTGTCTTTTGATAACTTTAAAAGGCCTTACATTAATAAAAAGATAGACAAATGTTATAATTTTTGCAAAAAGGAATCCAATATACCAGCCATTCAGGCCATATCTAAGCAAAACAATAAAAAGAAAAGTAAATACCAGCTGGAAAGCCGAGTTCACAACCCCCGAAAAAGCAAATACCTTTATTTTGCCACTTCCACGCTCATACCAACTAAAAATCAAAGTAAAACCATCTATGACCACATAAAGATAAATAATCAATATTACGGGAAGATTCTGATATATCAGAGAAATTGGTATGATGAGCAATGCTCCTATAATTGTACCAATCAAGGCAATCAAAGAGCAATTAGTCAATACTTTATTATTGTCTTCATCCGGATCACTTGTAAAGCGAAAGACACTTTCATAGACATCCGCCATAAGGATTGGCAGCAACAACGAAGCCGTTGTTGTCACCAAGTCCATAGTACCATATTCCGCTGTTGTCAGGTAGTATGAATACAATGGAGCAAGGATAAAGGATATCGCTTTGCTTCCGAATGTTGCTATTCCAATGATCAGAGTGTTTTTCTTTAGCTCTGAAAGTTTACTGCTTTTATTCTGTTCAGTCATACGGCATATTCCTTATATGTTATTAATGGTATACTTAGGGCTACTCTTTAATCGAGTCCATAGATATTATTTTACTTTATCCAATTAACATTTTCATGTAATGCTCTTAAGTAACCCCAGTATCAATGGCAAAATATCACACTTCTTCATAGTCAATCCCTGTAATCAACAAAACAGCCTTTAATCTGAACTCAGTGCGTTTTTTAAATAATCATATCCAATCGTGCGCAGAGCCTCGACCTTTAACCTTACTTGTGTATAATCGATTGCAGAATCAAGCTTTGTAAAGGATTCTTCAATATCAGCGATTATGCGGTTTTCGAGTCCCAGTTGACACAGGATATCTGTCTTTCTGAACTCGCTTCCTGTATTTTCGCACATCGAGAAAAAATTCTTCTCGAAATTGACCGATAGTATAGTTCCATGGTAAGAATCTGTTATAATCATCTCAGCATTCATGATGTTACTTATAAACTCCAGCGGACCAAATTCCGGATGAATTTCAAAGCAATCATCTGGATAGTTTAAATAAACAAAAGGTGTAACCACTTTTACTTTATATCCAGTACGCTCCGAGATTTGTTTAAGCAATGCAATGCGCTCTCTTTGCGGTTTATAGCTACGTAACGAATAATACAAAATATACCTTTCATCTTTGCTCTGTTTTAGGTCCAACAAATCAATCCAATCTTTTCTGGATAGAAGAAACGTAGGATCCGGAACATTGATCGATCCCAATTTGTATTTTTCATTTATTCTTTTATTGCTACTTGCCTCTCTGAACGAAAGATGGTCAAACTGAGAAATGTAGCCGATAATTGAATCAAGCTCCACATCAGACATGTTACTTATCGAAGATGCATAAGAAACCTTCTTGCCGTTAAAGTCAGACAATAAATACGGCTTCATATAATCGATTGCTTGCCCTTCCAGTTCATTTGAATGAAAATTCCAAATCTGATCGCTTCCGCTAACAATACAGGGGTATTCAGCAAATACCTGCATCGCTGCTTCCGGAACTTCAAACTCCTTTGTAAGGCTCAATCTTGACTCGATAAATTGTTCATATGCCTTTGCTCTCTGAAGCCTTTTTCCCCTTACCGGCATCATAATGAGATCCTTAATAAATGTCTTGGAACCAAACGCCGTCCTGTAAAGTTTTTGGTAGTACTGCTTCTGCCTTTTCATTCTATAATTAATAATATCAGCTTCATACCCCAAACGCTTGATTGCTTCTTGCGTAGCTAAAGCCTGTAAAACAGAGCCAAAGTTATAGGCAGAATGATATGTTATAACTCCAACTTTAGTTCTATATCCATTTTCCATAATAGCCTCACATCATTTTAACTCTGATTTTCTTTCCCACAGCCTTACGTTCTTTAACTTCTACAAGCTGTTCCTTCGCAATACTCGAATCCATTGTAATTATCCACGACATCGTCATACATACAGTACATAATATTCTTGACTGAACTACTGTTACAACAAGAAGTGCCATGTAAAGAAATAGGAATCCCAAAACATTCCGATACTTAGGTTGTGAGATATATTTCTTAACTGCAATCACAACCGGGACGATATACCATAGCCCCCACAATAGTCCACCATATGCTAATATTCCACCAAGACCTGTACTCAATCCAGCATCAGTTCTCTTGTAAAGCCTAAAAGGATTAATGCCTTTTAAATTATTATAACCTATCCCGTTAATCGGATCGCTAGTAAAGCATTTTAATGATGCTAAAATATCATCTGTACGAACGGAAGCAGAGTAAACATTGCTAACAAATTTATCTTGGATCACATACGCCCCAAAATAAACTAAAACAGCAATAATCGCAGGTAGGCAAAAGAACTTCAAAAATTTGTTATTCTTTATTCTTTCGTAAAACCTCAAATACATCATTACTGCAATTAGCAAAAGACCAGTCGTTGAAAGAGATGAAGCAATCGAGATAATAATAGACGCAGCCACAATTTTCCGAATACCTTTGACTCTAAGAAATAGCTCATAGTAAAGAGCCAAACATCCAACAAATGTAAGCATTGGGCCTTCTACAAACAACGCTGTATTCCTTACACCGGAATAGCCAAGCGCATACACTTCCTGTCCTTCACAATACAAATGATAATAGTCTTTATACGTATTAGTTCCCCATCCTACCTCATCCGCAGAATAAATAGCCGTTGGACTAATTAGATGGAGATTAGATGCAAACACAAAAAACATCAAACTGAGTAGACATATGACTGCTATGATATTTGTATACTTCTCCCAAAAATCAAGTACAACATCTGTTTTGTCAAAATACACGACTGTGAACACAAAAGGAAGCACGCAAGAGAACATAAACTCATAGCTAAAAAAGCCTCGTACAATAAGCAGCAGCATGCATAATAAATATGCCGCACATAAAACAGAGGCATTTTTTTTGAGTTTTATTTTTCTACGCAACAAAAGCAACAGTACAAAATTTACATTCGTCAAAATATAAAAAATCCGGTTCGGATACACCATGCACATAAGGGAATAGCAATTAAAAATAATCAATAGCGCAAGTGTATATGTAAGCAAAGATATAAGAATCTTTTTCATCGCGTCTCATCCTAACTATGAAAAATATCTGTGTTTCATCCGACGAAGCAGTAACACAATTTTTTCCTTTGTCGGCATTTCAACATTAACGATAGCCACATGCCTTATTTTTTTGTTATTCTTTATCAACCAAACATTCAGAAGCCGTTCACTTAAAAAGCCGTATAGTCTCTTCTGATATGAGTTTAGCTTGCTTAAGTCCACTGTCTTCTCCAATTCAAATAAAACGGAAAAAAGCCACTCACAGTACGCATCAAAAATCTCCGCCCTGCAAAACATCATATTGAACAGTACCGATTTGTTCTGTGCAAAATACTGATCGAACGCCGTTATATATTCCGGATGCATATTTGCTACAATTCTTCTAAGCTCGTCAAAAATTTCCGGGGTACAGCACTCCACAAGAAGTTCTTCTTTTGCGTTTTGCTTAAAGTATTCGATATAAGGAAGAACTATATCAGCCCCCTTTAAGAAACCAAGCATTTCATCATATGTGTAAACATTCGTCATTTTGCTGCTCAGATTACTTTTTCCAAAATAACGTCTGTAATGAACAAGTCCCTTATACTCGTCAGTTGTATTCTTCCAAATCCAATATAAACCTGTAAGCTCACAGAAATTTTGGTTTTTTATTGATATATTATCTCCGGTATTATCTTGCAGATAACCAAGGCGTTCCTTCCCCTCTGCTCCTACTTGTAATGGCACATAGTTTTCCAGTCGAGGAACATCAAATTCTTTATGTGCTGCAATATAAATCATTTTTTCACTCCCAAATACAAACTCATGAAACTCTGCACAGTATCCTCAATAGAATATTTCTCTTCTCGAAGTCTTTTATACGCTTCTGTTCTGTCCCTACGCATACTTCCATAATGGTTTACGTCATCAACCCAACTACTAATATCGGCATCCTCGATTCCTAGGAAGGTTACATCATCTAGCAGCTTTGCCTGTGAGGTAATTTTATCAGAGAATATAACCGGAAGTCCTGATGCTTGCGCCTCTACACCTACGATTGGCAGCCCTTCAAAATGCGAGGGAAGAACAAATACATCCATCGCCATGAATAGCTTTTCAACTTCATTTGAAGTACCGTAGAAAACGAGAATATCATTCAAATTCATTTCTTCCGCTACGGCCTTAATTCTATCTTTCTCCGGTCCTTCTCCAACCAATAGAATCTTAGAATGCATTTGCTTTTCTTTTAGAGCCTTCGCTATCTTGAGAATGTACTCATGATTTTTTTGATAGGCAAATCTACCCACATGACCTATCAATACCTCATCTGTTATCCCCAGCTGTTCCCTGACGTTCTGACGGATATTATCCTTGAAACGGAATTTTTCTAGATCAATTCCGTTTTGGATAATCATAACTTTTTCTTTGGGAATTCCAGGATACATCCATACTGCTGCCACATCAGAACAGGCTACAAAGTCCGTAGCCACATTCTTTAAAAGCATTCTGCATAATCGATGTACCACTACCTTAAAAGTTCTGTGATTTCCATCAACCCCAGCTGCATGTGAGTGAACAACAACACGTTTCACGCCGACTCTTTTTGCAGCCAACGCAGAAACAAGCAATTTATTTGCCACATCAGCATGAATATGGACAAAATCATATTTATTTTCTTCCAGGAGCTTTTTTAGATTTTTATAACAGACAATCTGTTTTTTCCACTTGCTTCCCTCATAGCCTAAATAATAGATTTTACTTCCAAGTGCTTCAAAATGCTCCACATTCTTTTGATTTACGAATTTCTCAATTGCACCTATATCAATCTGTATTTCTTTGCTCGAATGTTCGATTACGTTCTTCACGAGCGAATAAACACCGCCTGTGTGAAGATCATCAACATTTACTTCTAATACTTTTATATGCTTTCCTACCACTTTTCCTACCCCCCCCTTACTCCTTATGTCTGTAAATCCAACAAAATATTTTATAATACGGTAGCTTTAGCTTTATCAGCCTCTTCAAAAACGCCACCTTCCATGTAGAGTTTGAAAAGTCATATAGAAAAAATTTAGGATTCATTATGTATTTCCACAATGGCTTAGGGTCAGCCGCATTTACTACACCAACGCCCAAATGAAACGGATAATTTCCTATTTTTTTGAGCTCGCGTCTATTGGCTTTTTCACAAAGCACCTCTACCCCAAGCAACATGTTTGAACATGTTGCATTCACAAACTCTGAAACGGCAGCTTTGCCAAAATCAGTAGTAAAACGCAACGCTCCGTTTTGAATATCATTAAAAAACTTTCTGTGTTCCTCATCATCCTGACATTCATATGGAGCGAACAAAACCTCGCCGTTGCCACTATAACCCGTAACAGACCCGTGTGGTGCAGAGAAAAAAATCTCAATCAATGCTGTCATTGATGCCAGAAAGCATCTTTTCTCGATATCGTTCTCGCCATTGAGATAAAAGCCCTCGGCCTGACTTCCCGCATCAACAACCGCATCCTCACGGACACCTAAGTAATATCCCTTCCAGTTATATTCCGGGAAGACTTCTTGTAAACAGAACTGCATGGTACAACGCCAGCCAATATCTACGACAACGACATCTTTAGTACAGTTCAATTCATTGATATAATTCTTAATGCCTTCGTAATTCTGATTCGCCTTGTCAATCACATCTGGAAGAATACGATTATAAAACTCTACAAAATATTGGTTTTCTGTCAGTCGATCTCTATAAATAACCGTACTAAGCTTTAAACCAGATGCCACTGCTTCGCTTTCATAGTCTTCAGGATTTAGGTTCAGTTTTGTCAGGAATCCATGCACAGTCATTTGAGCCTGCTCGGACTTTAACATTCTGGCTACTGTTTCTAGTGAGGCATCCTTATGCAATGCTGCTAAAATCAAACTTTTTCTTGATCCAAGAAAATATTTATATCTATCCTCTGCTCCATAAAGTGCTTCATACGCTTTCTTCACAACATAACAGTCCCTTGCAAAGAAAAGAACCGTTACGTTCTGTGGAATCCCGGCATGTAACCATTTCACGAAGAAATAAAGCAGCGGGCCATAAATCTCATAGCCCAGTTTTACATCGTTATATTCTACCTTTTCACCATTTCCAGTAACATCTATAACACTGATACGATTATTTATGAAAGAACTGATCACATTTTTGTCTAAATCGGTTCTTTCACTCTTATGGAGATACTCTGTATTTCTATAATGGGTTGCAATATTTACAGTCGCAATGCCAGCACTTTTTGCGGAAAGGTAATCACCTTTTTTATTGTCTCCTATATGCACCCATCTTTTTATGCCGATATTTTCTTTTTCAGCAACAACCTTAAATAATGCTCCCTTCTGTCTTTTCTGAACTCCATATTCAGCTGAAACGCAAATCGCATCATACCCGACTATTCCGTTATTTCTCAGCAGCTCTTCCACAAACGAAGCAGGCCAGTACATATCAGAGATTATCAATATTCTCTTCCCAGTTTCTTTGCAATAATCGAATACAGCCATCATCAGCTGATTAGCTGTGCATACTGCTGTTTCGACTTCTTTTTCTATTGAGCACAGGTCTGCTGCAATCAGTTCGTTTACTACAGCCTCGCCAACAGTTTTATTGTTTAAACACGCATATATATCGTCAATAGTGACTTCCTTTGAAACATTCTTCTCTCTGGCTTCAGATTCAGCTTTCTTGCGAAACTCTTTAAAACCATCTATCTTTTTGTCATGAGTCGAATTGTACTTTCTTTCCACAAGATCAAATACATCACTCTCTGATTCAACATCTCGTTTAAGCAAGGTGTCAAATACGTCAAATGATACCACATCGTATGGCTGAATCATTTTTATAATATTGTCAGCTGATCTCTGCGGATAGCCGTTCAAAATTTTCTTCAAATCCATCTAATGTGCTCCTATCGGTTCCTTTATATAATGGTTTCTGTTACGCCACTTTTTCCGCAGCTAAAGCTCTCTCAATCAACAAATCTTTATAGCTCTCTGGTAATTCGTTAAAGTACGCAGAAAATCCCCATACTCTAACAATTAGCCCTTTATACTTCTCCGGATGAGCCTTGGCATCAATAAGCGTTTTGCTGTCAATCAAGTTCATCTGCATCTGGAAGAAGCCGGATGCTATTGCTCCCTTCATGAACAGGACAAATTTACCAGTGTTTTCATCAATCAGCGATTCTGTCATAAAGAAGTCGATGACATTGCCGTTAAAACGCTGATCACCGTATTCAAGTTTCCCAGCAAATCCTACGATTTCCGTGTATCCAGCGTCAGTGCAGGAAATATGCGTATTGTATGGTTTCCCACTCTTTCTGCCTGAAAAGTCAGCCGACATCCTCTTGCTCAAGATGTTATAGCCAGGAGAACTCAACCCAAACTTCACTGTACCGCCCAGAGCGTTATGATAGCTCTTTGCTATAGAAGCAATAGAGGATGTGATACGGTTGACCAGCACTTCCACTTCAGCATTATCATGCCCGTAGGACTTTTTAAGAGATGTCACCTCTATAAACATTTCCGGGGCACTATCAAAATTCTCCACTCTCGCCTTATTCATCTCGGCAAGTGAGTATTTCTTATCCTTGAATACCAGTTTTTTGATATTGAACAGACTATCCACCACATTGGAAAGCGCAACTGTCGTAATGCCATAGTTGTTGTATTTGGCAGCGCCTTCGGATACATCTTTTCTCTTTTCAGCGCAGCCATCCATAAAAATGGAAACAAGCGGGTCTTTCGCCCACTTCATTTCATCTACGCTCTGTAGGAACTCTTTAAAACACTTCCCGTTTTCTTTGATATAAGATTCTACCAGCTCTTCAATACTTCTATACTCTACTCCATTGTTAAGAACTGCATCTAGCGCCTTAAAATAGTCGAATACCATAATGTTATTCTGGTCAAGCGACTTACCTACGATATATGGTTCCCAACAAGCTGAAACGCAATACGAGTAGGCGTCCTCATTCGGCATTCCAAATCCTTTAAGAGCAGGAATAACAACCTCATCATTTGAAAACAGTGGGCTTCCAGTCTTTGCTGTAAGACATGACACGGCGAGTTTCAGGAGGCTGTCCGGCATATTCTTTCCAACACGCAGGAATGTCTTCGGATCCGGCTTCTTTAGATTCGCCTGCTCTTTCAGGAATATCTCCGTAAGACCATTGCAAAAATATTTACCGTTGGGCTGATTGCCACCAAGAATAATAATCTGCCCAATATCCCCTTCAAGGGCATCGCTCTTATATTCAGGATACTTGCTCAGATTGCTAAGGAAGTCCGCAATATAAGCAGATGCAGATTCATATGTTAGCAAACCGTCTTTCACATCAGCATCGTATAAATCAGCGAGGATATAGTCCAAACGTCCAAGTCCATTCAAGCGATGCCTCGTCTGCCACATAATCTGATTAAAAAAGAGAATCCGCTGCAATGCCTCATCAAAATGCAGTGCTGGTCTTGAGAGCGTATTCTTAAAATACTCAATCTGTCTTTCCTTATATGTGTTGTCTGATGCCTTTAATGTAGTAAGGATACGAACACGAAGAGTCTCAATACCATCAGCTACAGCTTTCGCTTCCTGCCCATATTCATCTTTTCCAATGTTTCTACTTGCCAGATCATTAAAAGCTCCATGAACAACTTTGTCATAATCCAACGTGAAGTTGCTCAGGATGTTTCCCGGAACGGCGATGGTTTTGCTTTCATCAAGGAAATATACAAAATGGCTGTCTTTATCTAAAGTGACATTCGCATTCTCAAGTAATGCCCTTGTGTCATTCCCTACAGTTCGCTTACCACTCGCCTTGACAGCCTTAATGCTCGAATATGCCTTAGCCACATGCCGCAGCATATCAGCTTTGCCTTTTTCATCAAATTGATGCTTCTTTATGAAAGGAACTACATAGTTCACTTGCCACATATCATTTTTTATTTTAGTCTTTAAGCTCACTGTGTTTCGCCCCTCCATATAACTCTTTTACCGGCAATGGCTTTCCTTCTATCAAAACCCATGCTCATATCTTTTGCCCAAGAACTTAGCTTTCAGGAATGCAGTCCCTTTGTTCCACCAATTAATCGGCTCCATGTGTATATGCTGGATTTCCTTTATCTTCAGCCCTTGCTCTCCAACTTCTTTGTCAAGCCAGACATTAAGCAGGATTTCTCCAACTCTACCCGGATACCGAGCTTGGAATGCGGAGTAGTTGCTCGTATCTACTCTTTTATCCAGTTCAAACAGCACATCGAAAAGGAATGAGCAATACTTATCAACGAGATCCGCTCTCATCAGAAACATATTGAACATGTAACCGCTTTTCCTTTTAAGGATCTTGTCATAACTATCAAAATACTGCGGATATCGTTCGCCGATAATCTCCCGTGTCTTTTCCAAGTGTTCTATGTAATGAGTATGAGCATAATGCGATTCAAGTGTTTCAATCACATAATGGCGTTTCTCTGGCACGATAACATCGTACTGTTTGCACAGAATCTGTGCTTCTTTGCTGTTCAATACCGATTTCCACTTGCTCTCTTCGTCGTTTTCAGCTTTTTTCTTTCTGAAACAAAAATGCCGACGATAATGTGCCAAACCGAGATAATCAGCCTGCAGATTCTTCCACATCCAGTACATTCCGGTAAGCTCACAGAAGTATGGATTGAGATTAGAGATATTATCTCCTGTGCTATCCCCCTGATAGCCTATCGAATCCTTGCCCTCAGCTCCAACATGAAGCGGAACGTATATATCATCCTGTGGCATACGATATTTCTTGTGTGCAGCAATGATGATTTTGATGTCTAACGGTTTGCTTTGTTTATTTTGGCTCATATCGCCTACCCCTTTTAATCCGTATTAGGCTTTAAGCCAATTCCTTCTCACACATTGCCAGCGCCGATGCCACCACAGCATCCATGTCATAATATTTGTACTCGCCCAGTCGGCCACCGAAGATCACATCAGTCTCCTGGTCAGCCAGCTTCTTATACTGGGTATAGAGCGCCCCGTTCTTTGCATCATTGACCGGATAATACGGCTCGTCACCCGGCTTCCACTCGGAACTGTACTCACGAGATATGATAGTCTTCGGCAGGTCATTTCCATTCTCATCCTTGCCGAATTCAAACCACTTGTGCTCAATGATTCGTGTCCACGGCGTCTCACGATCTGTGTAGTTCACAGCTGCGTTACCCTGGAAGTTCGGCTTATCAAGGATTTCGTTTTCAAAACGAACGGAGCGATACTCCAGATAACCGAGAGAATAATTGAAATAAGCGTCAATCGGTCCGGTATAGATGACCTTCGCAGCCAGTGCGTCCAACTCATCTTTGTGTTCCAGATAGTCCACACCAAGCCGCACTTCGATACCGTCCAGCATGTGTTCTACCATCTTAGTGTAGCCACCAATCGGAATGCCCTGGTACAAAGCATTGAAGTAGTTGTTATCGAAGGTCAACCTTACCGGAAGTCTCTTAATGATAAAGGCAGGCAGATCCTTGCAGTCACGTCCCCACTGCTTTTCTGTGTAGCCCTTGACGAGCTTTTCATAGATGTCACGACCAACAAGACTGATAGCCTGTTCCTCAAGGTTCTGTGGCTCTCCCGTTATTTCTTTGCGCTGCTCGTCAATCTTGGCCTGAGCCTCTTCTGGTGTCACAACGCCCCACATTTTATTGAACGTATACATATTAAAAGGCATGGAGTATAGTTCGCCCTTATGGTTTGCTACTGGAGAGTTTGTGAAACGGTTGAAAACAGTGAACTGCTGCAGGTAATCCCAGACTTCCATATTATTGGTGTGAAAAATATGCGCGCCATACTTATGGAAATTGATGCCTTCAACCTTTTCTGTATAGATATTGCCAGCAATGTTCGGCCTCTTGTCGATAACAAGGACTGATTTACCGTGTGCTTTAGCCTGCTGCGCAAACGTGGCTCCGTATAATCCAGAACCAACCACCAAATAATCGTACATAATCTTTACACCTCAATATTTCTATTGTTTTTTACTGCCTCAGCGTTTATCGCTTTGTTCTTCTATAAATCCTCTCTGTGGATATCTTCCACAGCTTCTCTTTTCCAATTCATTGCCGATGACAGGTCTGTGCTAAACAATCCGTGCCTATTTCCAAACGGTTATGCAGCCGTTTCTCCAAAGCATCCACCGACCGGAAAACGTATAATTTCGCATAGACTTGTCTATCCGCTGCTATCATCAATGATGCTTCAATAACCATCGCGACAGTCACAACGGTGTACTACAACCATCCATAGTCTGTGTAAAACCGTTCAATAACCGTTCAGTGCCTCATTTTTATCATCGTGACAGCTTCATAGGTCTATGTGATATTATCAGTGCTTAAAATCAACAAAACTCCGTATTTAAGCCATTTTCTGATAGTATCATCTGCCCCGATATGATAACCATACTCGTCTGGCGTGCTCAGTATGATAAGAACAGCATAAAGGGTTTATGATAAACTTTCAGTGTCTAACGGTTTTCTGATAAGAACACAAAGACGGGTCTACGGGAAATTATACGTTCCAATAGCTCTGCATGATAGCAATACGACAAGGTGTCTATGCGAACTTTCACGTTAATGGACGAGTGTCTATTTTCCTATACCCCCTACGGGGTATGTCCTTTCGCCATGATAGAAACCGTAATCATGCCCTACGAATCAGGCACTGAAAATTTTGCGTAGACATTTGTAGGTGCAGCAATCACCACAAAATCCGCAGTTGAATATGCGGTCTTTGCGTCCAGCGTAGCGGTTAAATCCAGCTTGCGGATACCCGAAACATCATCAGCTAAATACTTCTCGATATATTCATCCTGAATAGGCGGCTTGTGGTTATTGAGCATCTCCACCTTGGATTCAATAATATCGACCGCGGTGACTTTATGATGCTGTGCGAGCAGAGTTGCAATCGACAAGCCCACATAGCCCGTTCCTGCAACAGCAATGTTGTACTTCTTTTCCATGCCATATCATCCGATACCTTTTATCAATTACTTTTATTTCACTGACTGTCTATTTCTCCTTTGTACCTCCTTATTCAATTTCTGCTCTACCAGCTTTCGCTGATTTGGGTTAAGTGTAGAGCGCAACCAGAAGCCATTTCCCACGCTTCATTGTCTTGTTACGCTCGCCTACCCTCACAGAACTGAAGTTGAGAGAAGAAGGTCAAGCCTCGCAAACCCGCATGAAATCAGGGGATTTTCTGGTTGACCATATTATTTCACAGTCCCCGCCATAGGCACCAAGACTTTTTGCACCTACCAGATAAACATGCTGTACGTTTTTCTTTGAATTCATTTTCTAGTTATCCTCGATAAATCCTAATAATAAAAAAACCCGCATTCAGAT
>ENA-OROP01001584-OROP01001584.1-human-gut-metagenome-genome-assembly--contig:-NODE-1584-length-20011-cov-3.053117_pt1 | contig 20011 bp, 19 predicted proteins | sample MGYA00242132_ERZ509056 | MGnify/ENA primary metagenome ERZ509056 (study PRJEB26280, sample SAMEA2338768) | human gut metagenome | biome: human gut; feature: human-associated habitat; material: faeces...
TTCTGGTTCAGACGGCTTATACGTCGAAAAACTTGTCGGACAACCATAAATTTTTGCCGGAAAAACAACGATGTGGCCTGCCGGGAAAATAGGGCATGTACGGCTTCTACGCAGGCGGAACCGGGAGTTGGCATACGGGGCGTGGTGCGGAGTAGCAGATGCCGAGAGTAATCCTCCGGTAATTTGGATAATGTCCGTATATTTGCAGCGTTTTTTTAATTCGTATTATGAATACTGTTTGGATTGTACTGCCCATACTCACCCTGTTGATGTTTGAATTGGGATTGACGATAAATCTCGATGATTTCAAGGCTTTCCGTACTCGACCGAAACCAGTCATAGCAGGTATCGTGGGACAAATATTGTTCCTGCCGCTCATTGCTTTTATCATCTGTTTGATATTTGAGGTTGAGCCTGTGTTTTTCATGGGTATAATGATTATAGCCTGCTCGCCGGGTGGCAGCTCTTCCAATGTCTTCTCGATGCTTGCCAAAGGCGATGTGGCACTTTCTGTATCCCTTACGGCGCTAAGCAGCATTATTACCTTGTTTACCATTCCGGTCATATTGGATTTTTCTGCTGTCTATATCGGTAATTTCCCCGGTCATGAAATAAAACTGCCCGTAGGTAATCTTGTCGTGCAAAACCTTTTGATGATGCTTGTGCCCATTGTCATAGGAATAACGATGAAACGATTCTTTCCTACGGTTGCCGGGAAAATTCATAAGATACTTTCGAAAATCGCATTTCCGGCCCTTATACTGCTTGCTGCCATATTTTTTGTACAGCACCGTGAAACGATTGTTGCAGAATTCGGGAAATTGGGATTCTGCATCACTGTGTTGATACTTTCTGCTATGGGTGGGGGCGTATTATTGTCCCGTGTCTTGCACCTGACCCCGAAAGAGCACCGCACGCTGGTTATCGAAATCGGCATGCAGAATGCCGCCCAAGCAATAGCTGTGGCCAGCAGTCCGTTTGTTTTCAACAACGGGACAATGGCTATCCCGGCCATCATTTATGCCTTGATGATGAATGTGATATTGCTCACTTATATTTCCCTGCCTGCCAGACAGTGTAGCGGTTGTTGATTAAAAAGTCGATAATCGAAGATCCTTAAATCGGAGCGATACGCTGCAAGATGACGACATCTTCATATCCCTTATCCCGGCAAATCCATTGAGACAAAAGCCCGCACCGCTCAAATCCGGAACTCTCGAAAAGTCGTAAACTGGCTGCGTTCCTTTCGGCGACATGGGCATAAAGTTGATGCAGATGAAGGAAATCGAATGCATACCGGCACAATAATTCCAATGCCTCGCTTGCCATACCCTGTTTCCTATACCGAGTATCGACGTAAATTCCTACCGCGGCCCGTCGATGGTAAGGGTCGAAATCGAAAAGGTCTACCATACCCGCTACCGATTTATCGTTCTGGCATACGATCATAAGCCGTAATTGCCGAGATTGAAAAATATCCTGCCTTTGGCTCTCTTCGATATAGGTACGTATCGCATAACGGGAATAAGGTGCCAAAGCACAGCCGTCGCCCCATGCAGAAGGGTCGTTTTCCCAGCAATAAACGAAGGAAACATCTTCGGGCTCGATGGCTCTCAACAGTAATCGGGTTCCGGATAAAAAGTCCATAATCGGATATCTCTAAGTCAATAACGAATGCGCCGAAACGATTTTTCCGCTATCGGGCGAATAGATGTAAAAGCATACTTTACCGGGAACGCTCCATCTTTCCATTTGTTCGATGATGCGTCCGTAAGAAAGTGTTTTTCGGTCGAACACGACATGGCGTATATTTTCTGAACGGAAAAGATGCGGAGCTATATCGCGACCGTCGGGAGTTACAAGGGTCGGGGTGATACCGTATTTGTCCAGTATGTTTTTTATCGGGTCAGCCTCACGGCTCCATATATACCATTTCCCGTTGACATCGCATCGTTTTTCTTTTTTGGGAAAAAGGAAACGCCTCACGGCAGCAGTCGTGGCTCTCATATAGATGGCTGTTTTGATAGACAACAGGGCAAACAGTTTATAGTGAGGATAGTGTTTGCGCAGGAAGATAAACATCGCTTGATAGAAGATACGCACATAACGCAATGACTCGGTTTTGGTGCTCTCTCCCTTGTAATGAAGAATACGCAGAGGCAGGTAGTAATTTTTTTCTCCGGTAAGCGTCATGCGGTACGAGAGGTCTATATCTTCCCCGTACATGAAAAAGTTTTCGTCGAGCAAACCGCACCGATCGAGTGTGGAACGCCTCAACAACATGAATGCCCCAGAGAGTACGTCGACTCGGTGTGTACTGTTCTCGTCGAGAAACCGCAAATGATAACGTCCGAAACGGCGACTGTATGGGAACAGTTTGGACAAGCCGAAAATTTTACAGAACGAGACCCACGGTGAAGGAAATCCGCGTTTCGACTCGGGCAGGAACTTTCCGTCTCCGTCGATCATTTTCACGCCCAGTGCTCCCGCATCATCGTGTTCGTCGAGAAAATGGCAGGCTTCGTCGAGTACCGATTCTCCCACAACCGTATCGGGATTGAGTAACAGTACGTAACGTCCCGACGACTGGGCGATAGCTTGATTATTGGCTTTGGAAAAACCTACATTTTCGGTGTTATAGATGTATTTTACTTGCGGAAAGCGGGTCGAAATGTAGGCTTCCGACCCGTCGGTCGAAGCATTGTCCACGACGAATATTTCATGAGAAATACCTTTTACGGCATCGCGTACCGACAACAGGCACTGTTCCAGAAACCCGCATACATTATAATTGACGATGACGATGCTCAGCGTAATCATGGTATTCTCTCTTTCAGCTATGGAATGTTTCGTCGAAAGGCAACCGGTTGATGATGGAACGTCCCAGTGTTACCTCATCGGTATATTCGAGTTCGTCTCCGATAGAGACTCCCCTCGCAAGAATCGAGACCTTGACGTGATAGGGTGCCAACTTGCGGAATATGTAAAAATTGGTCGTGTCGCCTTCCATCGTGGGGCTCAGGGCCAGAATCACCTCTTTTACGTTTCCGGCCGCGACACGTTCCACCAGACTTCCTATTTCGATGTCCGAAGGGCCTATCCCGTCCATAGGAGAGATAATTCCACCCAAGACATGATACAGCCCCCTGTATTGTCGTGTATTCTCGATAACCATCACTTCTTTGATGTTTTCGACTACGCAGATGGTTGTCCCGTCGCGTGAAGGATCGGAACAGAGTGCACACGTTTCGGTATCGGAAATATTATGGCATACATTGCAATAATGTACTTCCCGACGCAGCCGAATGACGGCATTGCCAAAACTCTCGGCTACCGATTCGTCTTGACGTAAAAGGTGTAAAACCAACCGCAAAGCGGTCTTGCGGCCTATGCCCGGCAACTTGGCGAATTCGTTGACTGCATTTTCGAGCAGAGGTGAAGCAAAAGGCTGAAAATCCATCTTTCTTTCCCGTTTTTACGATTTCTCTTTGATAAATCCGTTGCGATAGGCGACCAATAGTTTGTTCAGATTATAAATTTGCTCTTCGAGTTCTTTACCTATATCAGTATCGCGTACTCGCATGCGGCGCTGGTTCAATTCGAGAATGAAATTGGTAGAGATGATGTCGATTCCGTCTTCGATTGCTTTTTGTGTCGATTCGAAAGGTTCGTGCTGAACGAGTTGCAAACCTCGCGAATGAAAGATAAGCGTATAGCCTGCAATACCCGTTTCGGGTTGATAGGCTTTGGAAAAGCCGCCGTCGATCACCAGCAGTTTTCCTCCGGCTTTGACCGGATTTTCCCCTTTCAACGTCTTTACAGGAACGTGGCCGTTGATGATGTGTGCGTATTGATCGGTAAGACCGAACTCTCGTAAAATCATTTCGCACACCGATTTCTCGTTATAGAGCGTATAGTACGCGCTCTTTTTTTCTTTCCACAAATCCTTGTCTTCGACGAAATAACGTTCGAAGGTTGCCATCTTGTCTTTCCCGAACGATGGTGCGTCTTCTCCGCACCAAAGATACCAGATATAATCGAGAGCGTATTTTTTCCCTGTCCCGTCGACGGCGAAATAGGCGAGGCGTATCAACTGGTCGATTTTATCGAGCAACGCTTTTCCCTTATACGGTTTGCCGTCGATGTAAACTTCTTTAAGCGACCCGTCGTCGTTGAGCGGAATGGAAGCATGGTAAAGCAGGTTATTGTTACGCACCAGATACATGCTGCCGTTGGAAAAGAGGCAACGCATGTGTTTCCGCATTTTCTCGCTGTTCACGAATGAGTAATGCAGACGTTCTACCAGCTCTTCTTCATCGGGTGTGAGGGCAAACGGGTTGGCCGGGTCTATGGTCGGGAAATTTTTATCCCGCAAGGGATATTCTTTCCCGTCGAGTTTCAACACGCCCCGTTCATAATCGATTTTATCGAGCAACAGACGATCGTCCATTTTGAAGTCGGGATGTGCCAGAATCAGTTGCGATTCGAGTTTGAATTGTATAATCGAGATCGCCTTGTGCATTTGAGCCAGCAAACGGCGGGTTTTGGCCGTAAATTCCCCGTCGAGGCCTTTCGGTACGAAATAAGTGCAGGGATCGTCTTTATAATGCTCGATGGCGAATGTCGCCAACGGGACGAGGTTGATGCCGTATCCGTCTTCGAGAGTGGCATGGTTGCCGTAACGCATCGACATGCGCACGACGTTGGCAATGCAACTGTCGTTTCCCGCAGCCGCTCCCATCCACAAAATATCGTGGTTGCCCCACTGTATGTCGACATTGTGGTAGGTGCAGAGCTTGTCCATAATGATTTCGGCACCGGGTCCCCGGTCGAAAATATCGCCCACGATATGGAGGGTATCGATTACAAGCCGCTGTATAAGATTGCAAATGGCGCAGATACACTCGTCGGCCCGACCGGTGGAAATGATAGTGGAAATGATTCCGTTGACATAGGCCTGCTTGTTCGGGTCGATTTGCGACTCGTGCAACAACTCTTGCAAGATATACGAAAATTCGGCAGGAAGCGCTTTGCGGACTTTCGATCGGGTATATTTCGACGATACGTTCTGGCACACACGTATCAACTGGTGCATGGTAATGCGATACCAGTCGATCATATCTTTTTCTTCTTTCTTGATAAGTTCGAGTTTCTGTTCGGGATAATAGATGAGGGTACACAACTCTTTCACTTCGCTTTCGCGCAAAGTCTGTCCGAAAATTTCTTCGACTTTGCGGCGTACCGATCCCGATGCATTTTTCAACACATGGAGGAATGCCTCGTATTCTCCGTGCAAGTCGGTCAGGAAGTGTTCCGTACCTTTGGGCAGATTGAGAATGGCTTCGAGGTTGATGATCTCGGTGCACGCATCGGATATGGTCGGGAACTTCGTAGATAACAATTGCAAATATCGCAAGTCGTTATAAACCGACTCCGGTGTGATAGGCGGCCTTTTTTCCATAGTACTTACGTTTAGAAAGTCAAAAATAGCACTTTTTTTTATATTATCTATCAAGAAACTTCTTATATTTGTCATGTAATCGATAAAGGAACCCCTTCTTATGGAAATAAAAGATGCCCGATTTGTCATAAGCAATACCGACGTTGCCAAATGTCCGGCAGGAGACCGGCCCGAATATGCTTTCATCGGCCGTTCCAATGTAGGAAAATCTTCGCTTATCAATATGCTCACGGGGCGCAAGGGTTTGGCGATGACATCATCTACGCCGGGAAAAACCATGCTTATAAACCACTTTGACGTCGACGGCTCGTGGTATATCGTCGACTTGCCGGGGTACGGTTTTGCCCGTCGGGGAAAAGAAGGCCGGGAAAACATACGGCGCATCATCGAGCATTATATTCTCGAACGCGAGTCGATGACCTCTCTCTTCGTGCTTATCGACAGTCGCCATGAACCGCAGAAAATCGACCTCGAATTTATGGAGTGGCTCGGCGAGAACGGTGTGCCTTTCGCCATTGTTTTTACCAAAGCCGACAAATTGGGGGTAACGGTGTTGCGCGACAAAATCGAGGCTTACAAAACCCGTTTGCTCGAAGATTGGGAAGAACTCCCCCCTATCTTCATAACCTCGTCCGAGACTCGTAAAGGGAAGGAGGAACTACTCGATTACATAGGTTCCCTCAACGAAACGATGAAAAATACTCCGCGGGAATAGCTCCGTAGGAAATATCATAAACAAAAAACTTTCAGAAAAAAATGAACTCTTGGTTTGAATGTAAAGTTAAATACGATAAAGAAATAGAAGGCGGAATGCAGAAAACCGTCAGCGAACCCTATATGGTCGACGCGCTCTCTTTTACCGAAGCCGAATCGCGCATACTCGAAGAAATGCGCCCGTTTATATCGGGAGAATTTACCGTCGCCAATATCAAGCGTGTGAAAATCAGTGAGCTTTTTTTCGATGAGTCGGGTGATCGGTGGTACAAATGCAAAGTCAATTTCATCACCCTTGACGAGAAAAGCGGTGTCGAGAAACGTACCGCTTCTTATATGATGGTGCAGGCTGCCGACTTCAAGACCGCTCTTGAAAATCTATTGAAAGGAATGAAAGGGACAATGGCCGACTATGAAATCGCTTCGATTACCGAAACACTCATCATAGACATTTTCCGCTACGATGCCGACTCTGTACCGGCCGCTCCCGGACAGGAATAAAATGGAGAGAGAAATGAACGATATAGCTCGACATCTGGACACTGTAAAATCGACACTCCCCGCCGGGGTGTCTTTGGTGGCGGTATCGAAATTCCATCCCGCCGAAGCCCTTCGGGAGGCATACGATGCGGGACAACGTATTTTCGGAGAAAGCCGGGTTCAAGAGCTGGTCGCCAAGCAGGCCGTACTCCCCTCCGATATCGAATGGCACTTTATCGGCCACTTGCAGACCAATAAAGTGAAGCAGATCGTGCCTTTTATTTCTTTGATACACAGCGCAGACTCTCCGCATCTGTTAGCCGAAGTCGATCGGTGCGCCGCCCGGTGCAGCCGGGTTGTCGACTGTTTGCTGCAACTGCATATCGCCGAAGAAGAAACCAAATTCGGATTCTCTTTCGACGAGTGCCGCGACTATCTGGCATCGGGTGTATGGAGCAGTCTTACCCATGTGCGTCTGCGCGGAGTGATGGGTATGGCGACACTCACCGACGATGAAACCTCCATTCGCCGGGAATTTGCTTCATTGCAGGCATTTTTTGCCGAAATAAAAAAGAATTATTTCCCTCTTGATAAAAACTTCTCGGAAATCTCTATGGGTATGTCGCACGATTACCGGTTGGCACTCGACTATGGGACAACGATGGTGCGTGTGGGAACCCTCATCTTTGGAGAAAGAAATTATTAATCATAAAGAACCTATATCATGTTAAAGACTCAGTATGCAGGATTAGAACTGAAAAATCCTATTATCGCAGCCAGTTCGGGCCTGACCGACAATGTCGAAAAAATCGTCGCTCTCGAAAAAGCCGGTGTAGGGGCCGTTGTGCTGAAATCGCTCTTTGAAGAGCAGCTCGCCGCCCAAAGCGAACATCTGCTCAACAGTTCCGATAGCGATTATCCCGAGGCCTACGACTATCTGCAAAATATCGTCAAAGCCCACGAAGTGGAAAAATACCTCACGTTGATACGCGAAGCCCGGAAAGCGGTATCGATACCGGTAATAGCCAGTATCAACTGTTACGACGACGGCAGCTGGGAGAGTTTCGCCGCCGATCTCGAAAAAGCCGGAGCCAGCGCCATAGAGCTGAACGTGCAAAAAATCAACCCCACGACCGAGTATCGTCCCGGCACCATCGGGAGACTGCATGTCGAGATTCTGCAAAAAGTAGAAGCTGCCGTACATATTCCCGTAACCGTGAAAATAAGCCGCAACCTTTCCAATCTCGTTTCGGTCGTAGACCAGTTGCGTGCCGCCGGTGCTGCCGGTGTGGTGCTTTTCAACCGCCCGTGGCAACCCGATATCGATATACATAATCGTCGACTCGTCGCCGGGTCTCCGTTCAGTACCTCGGCCGATTTGAGCGATACTTTGCGTTGGCTGGGTATCGTTTCGGGGCAGGTCAACAAGTTGCCGTTGGCCGCTTCGACAGGCGTACATACGCCCGAAGACCTTGTAAAAGTCATTTTGGCCGGAGCTTCCGCAGCCGAATTATGTTCGACCCTTTATCTCAACGGGGAAACTGTTGTCGGGCAAATGCTCGACTTCCTCACCGGCTGGCTCAAAGAGCAGGGATTCTCTTCTCTTAAAGAGGCTGTCGGCGCACTCAATTACAAAAATATTCCCGACGTAGCTTACTATGAACGGTTGCAGTTCATACGCCAATACCGGGAAGTCGGCAATAATCGCTGATATTTTTTATCCAACATTTCGGAACATCTCCCGGCATGAATGTTCTCATGCCGGGAGTGGCCTGCATAAACAAGTTTTTTATGTCAACCGCAAATCATACCACAAAGACACAGTCGGGATTACTATTCTCCGACTTCGATACCGTTATCGATGGAAAACAGGTATCGCTCTATCAACTGACCAATCGTAACGGAGCCGAAATATGCATCACCAATTATGGCGGAATCGTTGTTTCGCTGCTTGTCCCCGATTCCGACGGAACAATGACCGATGTCGTCCTCGGACACAGCACGATCGACGGGTATCTGCATTCGCCCGAGAAGTTTCTCGGAGCACTGATAGGCCGTTATGGAAACCGTATAGGTGGCTGTCGATTCAATCTCGACGGCAAATGCCATTCTATCCGTTCAAATAATCCCGATTGCGCCCTGCATGGGGGTATCAAAGGATATAATGAAGTCGTATGGGAAGCCAGCCAGATCGACACACAGACACTTCACCTCTCTTATCTCTCGCCCGACGGGGAAGAGGGATTTCCCGGTAATCTGAAAGTCGAGGTTACTTACGCCCTTACCAACGAAAACGCCATGGAGATACATTACCGGGCAACCACCGATAAGGCTACCGTATGCAACCTGACCCACCACTCGTTCTTTAACTTGAACGGCGATGGCGGCGGAGAGGTAACCAACCATATCGTTACCATCGATGCGCCTTTCTACACGCCGATGGACGACAAGTCGGTTCCCACCGGAGAAATTGCCTCGGTAGCGGGAACACCTATGGATTTTTTACACCCCGTAGCTTTGGGACAGCGTATCGATGATGACTTCGAACAGTTGCGTTTCGGACGGGGATATGACCATAATTATGTACTGGCAAAAAAATTCCCCGGCGAATACGCATTTGCTGCCGAAGCATATTCGCCCCGGACGGGAATCGTAATGACCGTATATACCACAGAGCCGGGCGTGCAACTTTATACCGGAAACTGGCTCAACGGGTTTACAGGAAAGTGCGGGCGTAGGTACAGCGCGCGCACGGCCGTGTGCTTCGAGACCCAACATTTTCCCGACAGCCCCAACAAACCGCATTTCCCTTCGACGGTTTTACGGCCCGGCGAGACCTATACGCAAACATGCCGCTACCAGTTCTCGGTGCGGAAATAATTCTCATATCGAAATTTTATAAATCTGTAAACCATGACACAAGAGAAAAAGAACGGAAATATTGTTGCTATCATCACGATGTTCTTCATCTTTGCGATGATATCTTTCGTAACCAATCTGGCCGCCCCCATCGGCACGATATGGGGACATCAGTTCGAGGGCAATAGCGTACTGGGTATGATGGGAAACATGATGAATTTCCTTGCTTACCTTTTTATGGGTATCCCGGCCGGTAACCTGTTGGTAAAAATCGGGTATAAAAAAACAGCATTGTGGGCTATGGCCGTAGGCGTTATAGGTCTGGCCGTGCAATACTTGTCGAGTATCGTGGGAACCGATACGGTTCTTTTCACGATGAACAGCAGTATGGACAAGGACGGCATTGCCGTGCCGGTGGAATTTCCCGTAAGCCTCAACTTCTTTATCTATTTGCTCGGTGCATTCATCTGCGGGTTCTGCGTGTGTATGTTGAATACGGTCGTGAATCCTATGCTCAATATTTTGGGCGGTGGCGGGAACAAGGGCAACCAGCTGATACAAGCCGGTGGCGCGCTCAATTCGCTCTCGGCGACTCTCACCCCGTTTTTCGTCGGTGCGCTTATCGGTTCGCTCACCAAGTCAACGACGATGACCGATGTTACTCCTTTGCTGTGGATAGGTATGGCCGTCTTTGCTGCGGCATTCGTTATCATATCGTTTGTTGCCATACCCGAGCCCCACATGCATAAAGGAGGCAAAAAAGAGACATTCGAACACAGCCCTTGGAATTTCCGGCATACGGTAATGGGGGTAATCGGTATATTCATATATGTAGGTGTCGAAATCGGTATACCGGGTACTCTTAATTTCTACCTTGCCGACCAGAGTGCGACCGGAGCGGGTGTCATAGGGGACGCATCGGCCATTGCCGGAGCTATCGTGGCGATCTATTGGTTGCTCATGTTGGTAGGACGCACGTTGAGCAGCGCCATCAGTGGTAAAGTCTCGACACGGACTCAACTTATCGCTGTGTCGTCGATGGCCATACTGCTCGTAATCCTTGCCATTTTCATACCCAAAGAATATACGCTGGACATGCCCGGTTACAGTGTCGGGAACGGTATCGTTGTCGCCGAAGTACCGGTCAGTGCGCTGTTCCTTGTTTTGTGCGGACTTTGTACATCGGTCATGTGGGGAGGAATTTTCAATCTTGCCGTCGAGGGGCTGGGAAAATACACCGCTCAGGCGTCGGGCCTTTTCATGATGATGGTTGTCGGCGGCGGTATTTTGCCTCTTATCCAGCAATACATCGCCAAAGTCGGCGGATATATGAACAGCTATTGGCTCATCGTCGTTGCGTTGGTGTATCTGCTGTATTACGGACTCTCGGGCTGTAAAAACGTGAACAAGAATATTCCTGTCGATTAATCTTAAAATCTATACTTTATGGACAACACACTTGTAAGAAATAGTTTCAAGAAACATTTCGCAACCGAGGGGGAGCTCTATTTCTCTCCCGGTCGCATCAATCTGATCGGAGAACATACCGATTACAACGGAGGTTTTGTTTTACCCGGTGCTATCGATAAAGGTATTTTGGCCGAAATCAAGCCTAACGGCAAGAATATTGTCCGTGCCTACTCGGTCGATCTCGACGAATATGCCGAATTCGGTATGAACGAAGAAGATAAACCGGCACAGAGTTGGGCCTGCTATATCTTCGGTGTCGTGCGGGAAATCACGAAACGCGGCGGTAAAGTCGGAGGTTTCGATACGGCTTTCTCGGGCGACGTGCCTCTGGGGGCGGGTCTGTCTTCGTCGGCGGCTCTCGAAAGCACTTTTGCGTTTGCATTGAACGACATATTCCGTTTGGGTATCGATAAGTTCGAACTGGCCAAAATAGGTCAGGCAACCGAACATAACTATTGCGGTGTAAAGTGCGGTATAATGGATCAGTTTGCCTCTGTCTTCGGGAAATCGGGTCATCTGATTCGTCTCGATTGCCGTTCGCTCGAATACGAGTATATACCTTTCGATCCTGTTGGTTATAAAGTGGTACTCATCGACTCGGTCGTGAAACACGAGTTGGCATCGTCGGCCTACAACCGTCGCCGCGAATCGTGCGAAGCCGTTGTCGCTGCCATACAGAAACATCATCCCGAAGTATCGCTTTTGCGAGATGCCGACATGAAAATGCTGGCCGAGGTAAAAGACGAGGTAAGTGCCGAGGATTATATGCGGGCCGAGTATGTGATCGAGGAGATTCAACGTCTGTTCGATGCGTGCGATGCCTTGCAGAAAGGCGACTACAAAACGGTGGGCGAAAAAATGTACGGTACGCATCACGGTATGAGCAAACTCTATGAAGTGAGTTGTGAGGAGCTTGACTATCTTAATGATGTAGCCCGCGAATGCGGAGTTACCGGCTCGCGTGTCATGGGAGGGGGCTTCGGCGGCTGCACCATCAATCTCGTACCCGAAGAGAAGTATGACCGATTCATCGAAACAGCCGTAAAAGGGTTTACCGAAAAATTCGGAAAAGCTCCGAAAGTTTATCCCGTTACCATTAGCGACGGAGCGCGTAAACTTTGATGTAATCCTTGTTTATACAAAAAGCCCCTCTATCCCAGCTGGGATAGAGGGGCTTTTTATGTTGATTCCGGAAACATCAGGGAAATAGGTAAAGACGATCATCATACAATTTTGCCGAAAAAAGAAGAAAGAAAGGAAAAAGATTCTTTTTATGTTGCAAAACATATTGTTTTGAGAATAAGCAATAAAGATAAGTGTTATTTTTACACCGTTCATAAACCGATATTGTTTAGACATAACATTAATCTTTATATCTACATGAAAACACACACTTTTCTTGTTGCGGCACTGACCCTCTTGCTGGGAGCTTGTTCGCAACAGCCGGATAAAACACTTTCGGGTTTGAATCCGGCGGACTTTGCAACCGTCGTCGATGGAAAACAGGTTGCTCTTTATACACTGAAAAACGCCTCGGGCATGGAGGTATGCATTACCAATTTCGGCGGACGTATCGTCTCGATCATGGTTCCCGACCGTAACGGCGAAATGCGCGATGTCGTTCTGGGATTTGATAACATCGATGATTATGTGAATATTCCTTCGGACTTCGGTGCTTCGGTGGGTCGTTATGCCAACCGCATCGACCACGGTCGCCTTGTCATCGACGGCGATACCGTACAACTGCCGCAAAACAATTTCGGGCACTGTCTGCATGGCGGGTCGAAAGGCTGGCAGTATAAAGTGTACGAAGCCCGGCAACTCGACGGGAAAACGCTCGAACTTATGATGCACTCGCCCGATGGAGATGAGAATTTCCCGGGAAATGTAGAAGCGAAAGTTACTTATAATCTTACCGACGACAATGCCATCGTCATCGCTTATGAGGCGACGACCGATGCTCCGACGGTTATCAACATGACCAACCATTCTTATTTCAATCTGTCGGGAAATCCCCGTCGCCCTATTCTCGACCATCTGCTTACCGTCGATGCCGACAGCTATACGCCGGTAGACAGTACCTACATGACTACCGGAGAAATCCTGCCGGTGGAGGGCACGCCGATGGATTTCCGTACGGAAACCGCCGTAGGAGCCCGTATGCATGAAAACTTCGAACAGCTGAAAAACGGAAACGGATATGACCATAACTGGGTACTCGCTACGGCCGGAGATGTCGACCGCACGGCTGTGCGGCTCGTATCGCCCGAGACGGGTATTTGCCTTTCGGTACGCACTACCGAGCCCGGAATACAGATATATTCCGGTAATTTCCTCGACGGTACGATCAAGGGTAAAGGAGAGATTGTCTACAATCCCCGTACCGGTATTTGCCTCGAATCGCAACATTACCCCGACAGCCCCAACAAACCGCGATGGCCGTCTACCGTACTGCGTCCCGGAGAGACATATCAAAGTGTGTGCATTTACGGTTTTTCCATTGCTGAATAATTTATTTATACACCTTAAAAACTGATATTGTGGAAACATTAGACTGGATTGTCATCGGGCTATTCTGTTTGGCCCTTGTGGGTATCATCGTATGGGTGATGCGCCAGAAACAAGACGACTCGAAAGATTATTTTTTGGGTGGTCGCGACGCGACATGGATTGCTATCGGAGCGTCGATTTTTGCCTCGAACATCGGTTCGGAACATCTCATCGGCCTTGCCGGAGCCGGAGCATCGAGCGGTATGGCTATGGCTCATTGGGAAATACAGGGATGGATGATATTGTTGCTGGGTTGGGTATTTGTCCCTTTCTATTCTCGAAGTATGGTATATACGATGCCCGAGTTTCTCGAGCGCCGTTACAACCCGCAATCACGCACTATTTTGTCTCTGATTTCTCTCATCAGTTATGTCCTCACCAAAGTGGCCGTAACCGTATATGCCGGAGGATTGGTTTTCCAGCAGGTTTTCGGCATAGATACTTTATGGGGAATCGACTTCTTCTGGATAGCCGCCATAGGATTGGTTGTCATTACGGCGCTTTACACGATTTTCGGCGGTATGAAATCGGTACTCTACACCTCGGTATTGCAAACGCCTATACTTCTTCTCGGATCGCTTATCATCTTGGTTCTCGGATTTAAAGAACTGGGCGGTTGGAATGAGATGATGAGCATTTGCAGCAACGTAACCGTCAACGATTACGGTGATTCCATGACCGATCTCATACGCGATAACCGGGATCCCAACTTTCCGTGGTTGGGTGCACTTGTCGGTTCTTCGATTATCGGTTTCTGGTATTGGTGTACCGACCAGTTTATCGTGCAGCGTGTCCTCTCGGGAAAGAACCAGAAAGAGGCGCGGCGAGGAACGATATTCGGCGCGTATCTCAAATTGCTGCCGGTTTTCCTTTTCCTTATTCCGGGCATGATCGCTTTTGCCTTGCACCAAAAATCGCTGGTTGCCGGCGGTGAAGGCTTCCTTCCCATGTTGGCCAACGGTATGCACAATGCCGATGCCGCTTTCCCCACTTTGGTATCGAAGCTGTTGCCGGCTGGGGTAAAAGGTATCGTCGTGTGCGGTATACTTGCCGCCCTTATGAGTTCGCTGGCATCGCTGTTCAATTCATCGGCCATGCTCTTTACCATCGATTTTTATAAACGTTTCCGTCCCGAAACGTCCGAAAAGAAACTGGTTGTCATCGGTCAGATAGCAACTGCCGTTATTGTATTGCTGGGTATTTTATGGATACCTATCATGCGCAGTGTCGGAGATGTATTGTATGCTTATCTGCAAGATGTACAATCGGTACTCGCACCGGGTATAGCCGCGGCTTTCCTGTTGGGTATATGCTGGAAACGCGCGTCGGCCAAAGGTGGTATGTGGGGGTTGCTTGCAGGTATGGTCATCGGGCTTACCCGTCTCGGAGCCAAAGTCTACTATTCGACCGTAGGAGCCGGAGCCGGCGACAGTCTTTTCAAATATCTTTTCTATGATCTCAACTGGTTGTTCTTCTGCGGCTGGATGTTCCTTTTCTGTCTCGTCGTGGTCATCGTGGTGAGCTATTGCACCGAAGCGCCTTCGCCCGAGAAAATCAGGGGATTGGTATTCGGTACTTCCTCGAAAGAACAGCTTGCCGAGACCCGTGCCAGTTGGAATGTGTGGGATATTGTGCACACTTGTATCATTCTCGCCATTACCGCTGCTTTTTATTGGTATTTTTGGTAATTATGTATTCGGAAAGAGACACTCACATGAGTCTCTTTCCGGTCTCTAAAAACAGACTATGAGTTATTATCTTTCTGAAATCAAACATTATGTCTCTGTCGATTGCGTCATATTCGGTTTCCAACAAGGCTCTCTCAATCTTTTGCTGCTCAAACGCAAGATGGAACCTGCTCAGGGACAATGGTCGCTTATGGGGGGATTCGTCCGCTCCGACGAAAGTGTCGACGATGCAGCCAAGCGGGTGCTGGCTGAACTTACCGGTCTCGAAAATGTTTACATGGAGCAGGTCCATACTTTCGGAGCCGTAGGGCGGGATCCCGGCGAGCGGGTCATTTCGGTCGTCTATTATGCCCTCATCAACATCGACGAATACGACCGTGAAGCCGTGTATCAGCACAATGCTTACTGGGTAAATATCGACGAAGTGCCGCCGCTTATCTTCGACCACGAAGAAATGGTCGCATTGGCTCGTGAAAGCAGAAAGCCGCACGAGAACCTATCGGCTTCAACCTTCTGCCCAAGTTGTTCACGCTCTCCCGTTTACAAAGTCTTTATGAAGCCATCTATGGAGAAGCTATGGACAAACGGAACTTCCGTAAACGGGTTGCCGATATGGATTACATCGAGAAAACCGATAAAATCGACAAAGAATCGTCGAAACGTGGAGCGGCACTCTATAAATTCAATGCCAACGCTTACAATCGTACTCACACGAAATTTAAACTCTAAAAACGTACAACTATGTTAGAAGCTCTGAAAGAAAAAGTTTTTCGCGCCAATCTCGATTTGGTAAAACACGGGTTGGTCATTTTTACCTGGGGGAATGTCTCGGCTATCGATCGGGAAAACAACTTAGTTGTCATCAAGCCTTCGGGTGTAAGTTACGAGACGATGGTTGCCGCCGATATGGTGGTGGTCGATCTCGACGGGAATATCGTCGAAGGCGGGTTGCGTCCTTCGTCCGACATGCCGACACACCTTATGCTTTATAAAGCCTTTTCGGAAATAGGCGGTATCGTGCACACCCACTCGATCTACGCTACGGCATGGGCTCAAGCCGGCAGGGATATTCCCAACATCGGGACGACTCATGCCGATTACTTCCACGATGCGATTCCGTGCACGGCCGAGATGTCCCGGGCCGAGGTCGAAGGCAACTACGAAAAAGAAACCGGACGAGTCATTGTGAGATGTTTCAAGGAAATCGACCCTGTACATACGCCCGGCGTATTGGTGCGCAATCACGGGCCTTTTGCTTGGGGTAGAGATGCCGCCGACGCCGTACACAATGCCGTTGTTCTGGAACAAGTCGCCAAGATGGCTTATCTCTCTTATCAGATCAATCCCGCTCTCACGATGAATCCGCTTCTTGTCGAGAAACATTTCAACCGCAAGCATGGCCCCAATGCTTATTATGGACAAAAGAAATAACAGGAAATAAACAACAAAATAAAATATGCTATGAAAGGATTTGAAAATTTTGAAGTCTGGTTTGTTACCGGAGCGCAACTCTTGTACGGAGGCGATGCCGTTATTGCCGTAGACGCCCATTCCAACGAAATGGTAAAAGGTCTCAACGAATCGGGAAACCTCCCTGTAAAAATAGTATATAAAGGTACGGTAAATTCGGCTCGCGAAGTAACCGATACCTTGAAAGCCGCCAATAACGACCCACATTGTATCGGCGTCATTACATGGATGCACACCTTCTCGCCGGCTAAGATGTGGATACACGGTTTGCAAGAACTCCGCAAACCCCTCCTGCATTTCCATACGCAGTTCAACAAAGAGATTCCCTGGGAAACGATGGATATGGATTTCATGAACCTCAACCAGTCGGCACACGGAGACCGCGAATTCGGGCACATCGTTACCCGTATGCGTAAAAACCGCAAAGTGGTCGTAGGCCACTGGCAAGACCCCGAGGCACAGGCCAAAATCGCCGTGTGGATGCGGGTGTCCGCTGCTTGGGCCGATGCGCAGGATATGCGCATAATCCGTTTCGGCGACCAGATGAACAATGTGGCTGTTACCGACGGCGACAAAGTCGAGGCAGAAATGCGGTTGGGCTATCATGTCGATTATTATCCCATTGCCGACCTTGTAGCCGTTCAGAACCGGGTTACCGAAGCGGAAGTCGATGCTCTTGTTGCCGAATATGAGAAGGAGTATGACTTTGCCGATAACTGCAAGGCCGGCGGGAAAGACCGCGAACAAGTGCGCAGCGCCGCCCGGGAAGAAATCGCGTTGCGCCGCTTCCTCGAAGAAAAAGGAGCGAAGGCTTTTACGACCAATTTCGATGACCTTGCCGGTGTGGACCAGCTTCCAGGCCTTGCCTGCCAACGCCTGATGGCCGAGGGTTACGGTTTCGGAGCCGAAGGCGACTGGAAAACGGCGGCCCTTTACCGTACCATGTGGTTCATGGGGCAGGGGTTGCCCCGGGGTTGTTCTTTCCTCGAAGATTATACGCTCAACTTCGACGGGAAAAACAGTGCCATACTGCAAGCCCACATGCTCGAGGTGTGTCCCCTTATCGCCGAACATAAACCCAAACTCGAAGTATATCCGCTCGGCATCGGTGGAAAAAATGATCCCGCCCGTCTTGTGTTTACCTCGAAACAGGGGCCCGGTGTGGCGGCGACGATTGTCGATATGGGTAATCGGTTCCGTCTCATCGTCAATGAAGTAGAGTGTGTCAAATCGAAAGAGTTGCCCAAGTTGCCCGTTGCTTCGGCGCTGTGGATTCCGCAACCCGATTTCGCCACTGGAGCAGCTGCATGGATTCTTGCCGGGGGTACACATCACACCTCGTTCTCGTACGACCTCACGACCGAGTATCTCGAAGATTATGCTGACATCGCCGGTATAGAGATGGTCGTAATCGACAAGAACACGACGATTCCCCAATTCAAGAAAGAATTACGGCTCAACGAGATTTATTATATGCTCAATAAAGCCCTTTGCTAAAAAAACGACAGCCATGAACAAATACGTCATAGGACTCGACTACGGCAGCGACTCGGCGCGGGCTATTGTCGTCGATGCCTCTACGGGCCGGCAGGTAGCCTCGTCGGTCAAATACTATCCTCGCTGGAAAGAGGGTAAATATTGCGATCCTGCCGCCAACCGTTACCGTCAGCATCCCCTCGATTATATCGAAGTACTGGAATCTTCGGTACGCGAAGCTCTCGCCGCCTGCCCGCCGGGTACGGCACAGCAGGTCGTAGGTATAGCATTTGATACCACCGGCAGTACCCCGGCCTTCACCGACGAGAGCGGAACACCTCTGGCGCTCCTACCCGAGTTTGCGGAAAATCCCAATGCCATGTTCGTTTTGTGGAAAGACCACACCGCTGTAAAAGAGGCGGCCGAAATCAACGAACTTTGCCGCCATTGGCATATCGATTACACCTCATACGAGGGTGGTATCTACTCTTCGGAGTGGTTCTGGGCCAAAGCCCTGCACATTCTGAGGGAAGACCCGCAGGTACGGGCCAAAGCCTATTCCATCGTCGAATATTGCGAGTGGTTGCCCGCCCTTATCACCGGCGTGAAACACAGCCGCGACATTGTCCGCAGTCGTTGCGCTTGCGGGCATAAGGCCATGTGGCATGAAAGTTGGGGTGGTCTGCCCGAAGAAAAATTTCTCACTACCCTCGACCCGTTGCTCGCCGGTTTCCGGGAACGGCTTTTCGAGAAGACCGAGACGGCCGATAAGCCCGTAGGCAAGCTCTCTCCCGAATGGGCCGAGCGGTTGGGATTGTCGACCGACGTCGTTGTGGCCGGTGGTGCTTTCGACTGCCATATGGGAGCCGTAGGCGCCAACATCGCCCCGCATACGTTTGTCCGGGTAATAGGCACTTCGACTTGTGATGTAATGGTGGCTTCTTACGATGAGATAGGCGACAAACTCATTCGGGGTATTTGCGGACAGGTCGACGGTTCTGTTATTCCCGGTATGATAGGCCTCGAAGCCGGCCAATCAGCTTTCGGAGACATTTACGCATGGTTCAAACGCGTATTGGAATATCCGTTGCGGGAAATACTGTCGAAATCGACACTCATCGATGAGACAACCAAACAAAAGCTGATCGAAGAAACGTCCGACCGAATCATTCCCGTGCTTACGGCTGAAGCCGAGAAAATTCCCATATCGGAGAGTACGCTCGTTGCTACCGACTGGATGAACGGCCGACGTACCCCCGATGCCGACCAGTTACTCAAAGGAACGATAACGGGACTTACTTTGGGTAGCGACGCCCCTCGTATTTTCCGGGCTTTGGTCGAAGCCACCGCATTCGGCTCGAAAGCTATTGTCGACCGTTTCCGCAGCGAGGGCGTGCGTATCGACCATGTTATAGGAATCGGGGGAATTGCGCTGAAATCGCCCTTTGTCATGCAGACACTCAGCGATGTACTCGATATGCCTATACAGGTATGCAATACCGATCAGGCTTGTGCACTCGGCGCAGCCATGTTTGCTGCGACGGCTGCCGGCTTATACCGAAATGTACAAGAAGCGCAGGCGGCAATGAACTCGGGTTATGCCGCCGAGTATCGTCCCAATGCAAAAAATGTAGTCGAATATCAAAAAATATACGAAAAATATCGTAATTTAGGGGCGTTTACCGAAAAAGAACTTTTTGTATAAGCCGAAAATATCAAAACAAATATCTGATGGATAATAAAGTAACGAATCTTGCAGCCGACAATATACGCATTCTGGCTGCTTCTATGGTAGAGAAAGCCAACTCGGGACACCCTGGAGGTGCGATGGGGGGAGCCGATT
>ENA-OROP01001591-OROP01001591.1-human-gut-metagenome-genome-assembly--contig:-NODE-1591-length-19935-cov-7.226710_pt1 | contig 19935 bp, 8 predicted proteins | sample MGYA00242132_ERZ509056 | MGnify/ENA primary metagenome ERZ509056 (study PRJEB26280, sample SAMEA2338768) | human gut metagenome | biome: human gut; feature: human-associated habitat; material: faeces...
CGAAGACCTCCTTGGCGAAGTAGAGCAGCGACTGTTTCATGTCGGCGAACGACACCCCTTCGTCGATGTAGAGGCCCTCGATCTGGTGGAAGATGCAGTGTGCGCGGTATGAAATGGCTTCGTTGCGGAACACGCGGCCGGGGCAGATGACGCGGATGGGCGGTTTCTGGTGCTCCATGGTGCGTACCTGGATCGACGAGGTATGTGTGCGCAGCAGGATGTCGGGATCCTTTTCGATGAAGAACGTGTCCTGCATGTCGCGCGCCGGGTGTTCGGGCGGGAAGTTGAGCGCCGAGAAGACATGCCAGTCATCCTCGATCTCGGGGCCGTCGGCGACGGTGTAGCCCAGCCGCGAGAAGACCTCGACGATCTGGTTCTTGACAATCGAGATCGGGTGGCGCGACCCCAACTGCTCGGCCGAACCGGGACGGGTCATGTCTTCGGTCGCAGCGCCGTCGTCGGCGATTGCGTCCTGAAGTTGCTCGCGCAGGGCGTTTATGCGGTCAAGGGCCGTGACCTTGAGTTTGTTGAGCTGCTGCCCCATTTCGCGCTTGAGCTCCGGGGCCACCGTCTTGAACTCTTCCATCAGGGCGTTCAGTTCGCCCTTCTTGCCGAGGACTTTGATGCGGAACTCCTCGATCTCGGCCGCTGCCTTCGGTTTGAACTCTTCGACACGTCGGAGAAGTTCATTGATTTTGTCGGTCATATTTTGTTTGTTTACGCTTTTTCCCTACTTTTACCACTCGTATAACGTGCAAAGTTATAAAAAAATTGAGATATGTTGCGTAAAACCCTCTCATTTATCTCGGTGCTGTTGCTCGCTGCGACGGTCGCCGGGGCGCAGAACCCCGACGACGGGACTGCACGTCCCCGCTCGGTGGGCGTCGTGATGAGCGGCGGCGGCGCAAAGGGACTCTACCATATAGGCGTGCTCGAAGCCCTCGAGGAGAACGGCGTGCCGATCGATTACGTGGCGGGCACCTCGATGGGCTCGATCATCGCGGCCATGTATGCCGCGGGCTACTCCCCTGCCCAGATGCGGGAGATTGTCGCTTCGGGCGTGGTCAAGGAGTGGGTGTCGGGGCGTATCGACCCCCGCTATACCCCCTACTACCGGCAGATCGGCCACAACCCGTCGTTTATCAGCGTGCGCCTGAACCTGGGTAATTCGGGCAAGCGTTTCCGTGTGACGAACCTGATTTCTTCGACGCCGATCGAGATGGCGCTTACGGAGCTGTTCGCGCCGGCCTCGGCGGCTGCCGGCGGCGACTTCGACCGTCTGATGGTGCCTTTCCTCTGCGTGTCGAGCGATATGAACGCCCGCGAGCCGGTGGTGATGCGCAACGGCGACCTGTGCGAAGCCGTGCGCTCGTCGATGTCCATCCCGCTGGTGTTCAAACCGATGAAAGTCGATTCGATGCTGCTCTACGACGGCGGTATTTACGACAACTTCCCGTGGCGTCCGCTCGACGTGGGGTTCCGTCCCGACCTGATCGTGGGCAGTATCTGCACGGCGGGCAATACCCCGCCGGGCGAGGACATCAACATCCTCGACCAGGCTTTCATGCTGGCGATGCACGATACGGATTACGACCTGCCCAAAGGGCGCAGCGTCACGGTTCGCCGTGCCGTGGATGTCAACATGCTCGATTTCGACAGCGCCGTGGCCGTGATGGATGCCGGTTATGAAGATGCGATGGCCGTCATGCCGCAGATCCTGGAGCGGGTTTCCGAACGCTGGTCACCCCGGCGCTATGCCGAGCGGCGCGAGGAGTACCGCGCCAAATGCCCGCCGCTGGTCTTCAACGACTATAAGCTCGAAGGGCTCTCCTCGGCGCCCGAGGCCTATATCCGCGACTTCGTGAAGGTAGACCGCCGAACCCCCGGGCGCCAGCGCCCGATGGGTTTTTCCGAATTGCGCGACAACCTCTACGCGGTGCTTGCGGACGGCGATTTCACGATGGATTTCCCGCACGTGGCATACGACACCGTGACGGAGCGCTATTCGTTCCGGGCAAAGTTCCATACCAAACCCAACTTCAAGATCACGATCGGCGGCAACGTCTCCTCGACGGCCTTCAACCAGGCCTACATCGGCGTCAATTACCAGACGATCGGCCGTGTGGGGCAGCAGTTGGGCGCCGACCTCTACCTCGGGCCGATCTATACGTGGGGTACGATCGGAGGGCGCACGGATTTCTACATGTGGAAACCCGTGTTCCTGGATTACTCCTACAATTTCGCCGTGCGGAATTTCCGCCACGGTTCATTCGGCAACATCACCAAAATCGACAACACGCGGCAGGTCAAGAACAGCGAAAGTTTCTTCTCGGTGGCCGCCGGAATGCCCCTCGCCCACCGCGGCGTCTTCCTGATCCGCGCCAACGGCGGGCATGTCAATTACCGGTACGATTCCGACGAGCTTTTCGCCGACGATACCGACCATTCGCGCTATTCGTTCTTCGGGATCAAGGCCGAGCTGGCGCGTAATACGCTCGACAAGTTCCTCTATCCCCGCCGGGGTTCCGACCTGAAACTGTCGGGCATCTTCGTCACGGGGCGCGATAAATACGAGCCGTTCGATGCCGAAAAGTTCCTGTCGCGGACGTCCCGCCAGTGGGTCGGGGCGCGGCTTACGTGGGACAAGTATTTCGACATGCCGGGCTGCAGCTGGTTTTCGCTGGGGCTGAACGTCGACGGCGTGATCACGAACCATCCCGAGTTCACGACCGAGGGGGCCACGGTGATGTCGATGCCGGCTTACGAGCCGGTGCCTCACGCGCAGATGATTTACATGCCCGACTTCCGGGGCAAGCGGTTCGCGGCGGGCGGCGTGATGCCGACTTTCGACCTGATGCCCAACTTCTTCCTGCGCACGGGTTTCTACGCCATGTTCCGCGAGAAACGCAGTTTCGTACCCGGGGTGTCGGGCCCGGTGGAAGATAAGCGCTGGCACTATATCGCCGAGGCGTCGCTGGTCTACCATACGCCGATCGGCCCGGTCAGCCTGGCCCTGACCAAATACGACCTGCGCAACTGGAAGAACATGTACCTGACGTTCAATTTCGGGTACGCGATCTTCGCGCCCAAGGGGACGTTCTATTAGCGTGCCGTGGCGCCGGGCGCATTATTTTTTCTGTTATCGGAATAACACTTTTTTAAATTATTTTCATAAATTTGCCCCGGTAATGCGTATTTGAAAGATCAATTCAACAAAATAATTCAAAATCAAAGAGCTATGTTCGCAATCGACAATTACGATTTCAAAGGCAAGCGCGCGATCATCCGCGTGGATTTCAACGTGCCCCTCAACGAGAAGGGCGAAGTGACGGACGACACGCGCATCCGCGCCGCCATCCCCACCATCAAGAAGGTGCTCGCCGAGGGCGGCTCGGTGATCCTGATGTCGCACATGGGACGTCCCAAGAAGAATCCCGATCCCAAATACTCGCTCGAGCAGATCGTTCCCGCCGTCGAGAAAAACCTCGGCACGAAGGTCGAGTTCGCCGGCGACTGCATCGGTGAGAAGGCCGCCGAAATGGCCAAAAACCTCAAGCCCGGACAGGTTATGCTGCTGGAAAACCTGCGTTTCTACGCCGAGGAGGAGGGCAAGCCCCGCGGCCTGGCCGAAGACGCCTCGAAGGAGGAGAAGGACGCCGCCAAGAAGGCCCTGAAAGAGGGTCCGCAGAAGGAGTTCGTCAAGAAACTCGCTTCGCTGGCCGACTGCTATATCAACGACGCGTTCGGCACGGCCCACCGCAAGCACGCTTCGACCTACCTGATCGCCAAACAGTTCCCCAACGACAAGATGTTCGGCTACCTGATGGAGAAAGAGGTGAAGGCCATCTCCTCGCTGATGGAGGCCCCGGCCCATCCGTTCTGCGCCATCGTGGGCGGATCGAAGGTTTCGTCGAAGATCGGCGTGATCAAGGCGCTGATCGAGAAGGTCGATTCGATCATCATCGGCGGCGGCATGACCTACACCTTCGCGGCTGCGCAAGGCGGTAAGGTCGGCGGCTCGATCTGCGAACCCGACATGTTCCCCGTAGCGCTCGAGATCCTCGAGCTGGCCAAGAAGAAGGGCGTGCAGCTGGTCATGTCGCCCGACGCGCTGATCGCCGACGCATTCTCGGCAGACGCCAACACCAAGGAGGCGCCGGCCAACGACATTCCCGACGGATGGGAGGGTCTGGACATCGGCTCGGAGGGCAAAAAGGTCTTCCGCGAGCACATCCTGGGCTGCAAGACCATCCTCTGGAACGGCCCCGTGGGCGTGTTCGAGATCGACAAGTTCGCAACCGGCTCCAAGGAGGTGGCCCAGGCCATCGCCGAGGCTACGAAGAAGGGCGCCTACTCGCTCATCGGCGGCGGCGACTCGGTAGCCTGCATCAACAAGTTCGGCCTGGCCGACCAGGTGTCGTACATCTCGACGGGCGGCGGCGCGCTGCTCGAATACATCGAATTCGGCGACCTGCCGGGCGTTGCGGCCATCCGCGACTAACCGGGCATACCGTAACAATTACAACGGCGGGGATTTCCGGTTTTCACGGAAGTCCCCGTTTTATCAAATCCCGAACGACATGAAAAAAATCATTCTTTTCGCAACAACAATGGCTTGCATGACAGCCTGTCAGAATACCCCCAAGACCCCGGCCCTCGACATGGCGAACTTCGATCTGTCGGTAGCCCCCAACGCCGATTTCTACGAGTACGCCACGGGCGGCTGGCAGAAGAACAACCCCCTGAAGCCCGAATATGCGCGCTACGGCTCGTTCGACATCCTGCGCGACAACAACGAGAAGCGCATCAACGAGCTGTTCTCCGGCATGACGCAGCAGAAAGCCGAGCCGGGAAGCGTCGAGCAGAAGATTTCGGACCTCTACAAGATGGGGCTCGACTCGGTGCGCCTGAACGCCGAGGGCGCCGCTCCGATCAAGGCCGCCGTCGACGAAATTCTCGCCATCGGCGACCGCTCGCAGCTGACCGCCGCAGTGGCCAGGCTCCACTCCTCGATCGCCAATCCGTTCTTCGGCGTGGGCGTGCAGTCCGACCTGATGAACAGCGACATCAACGCGCTCTACGCCTCGCAGCCCGACCTGATCATGGGCGACCGCGACTACTACCTCGATCCCGAGAACGAGTCGATCCGCACCGCCTACAAGGAGTATCTGGGCAAAATCTTCCGGCTGTCGGGCGTTCCCGAGGCCGACATCGACAAGGCCGTCGCCGGCGTGCTGTCGATCGAAACGAAGCTGGCCGAGAAAAACTGGTCGAGCGTCGAACTGCGCAACATCCCCGCCATGTACAACCCCACGAAGAAGGCCGATTTCGAAAAGGCCTACGACGCCATCGACTGGGCCGAGTACTATAAGACAATGGGCATCGGCGATTTCGAGCAGATCATCGTGACGACCCCCTCGGCCCTGGCCAACGCCAACGAACTGATGAAAACCGCTCCGCTGGAGGACATCCGCTACTACCTCGCCGCACAGTACATCGGCGCAGCCGCCAGCTACCTGAGCGACGACTTCATCAACGCGTCGTTCGACTTCTTCGGCCGCGTGATGTCGGGCAAGCAGGAGCAGAAACCCCGCTGGAAGCGCGCCATGTCGGTGCCCAACGGAACCCTTTCGGAAGCCGTCGGCGAGATGTACGTGGCCAAGTACTTCCCCGAGAAGGACAAGGTCCGGATGCTCGACATGGTGAAGAACCTGCAAACGGCCCTCGGTCAGCACATCGCCGCCCTCGACTGGATGTCCGACGCCACGAAAGCCAAGGCGCAGGAGAAACTCGCGGCCTTCACCGTGAAGATCGGCTATCCCGACAAGTGGAAGGACTACACGACGCTGAAGATCGACCCTGCGAAGAGCTACTGGGAGAACATCGTCGAGGCCAACGCCTGGTATACGTCCGACAACATTTCGAAACTGGGCAAGCCCGTGGACAAGGACGAGTGGCACATGTCGCCCCAGACGGTGAACGCCTACTACAATCCCACGACCAACGAAATCTGCTTCCCGGCCGCCATTCTCCAGCCGCCGTTCTACAACCCCGACGCCGACGACGCGGTGAACTACGGCGCCATCGGCGTGGTGATCGGCCACGAGATGACCCACGGGTTCGACGACCAGGGCCGCAATTTCGACAAGGACGGCAACATGAACAACTGGTGGACCGACGAGGACGCCGCCGCGTTCAAGGCCAAGACGGACATTCTGGTCAAGCAGTTCGACGCGATCGAGGTTCTGCCCGCCAAGGAGGGACAGCCTGCGATCTTCGCCAACGGCGCATTGTCGCTCGGCGAGAACATCGCCGACCAGGGCGGCCTGCGCGTGGCCCGCACGGCCTACCGCAATTCGCTCGCAGGCAGGGAGGCTCCCGCCCCGATCGACGGATTCACTCCCGAGCAGCGTTTCTACCTGGGCTACGCCACGCTGTGGGCGCAGAACATCCGCGACGAGGAGATCGCCCGTCTCACCAAGCTCGACGTGCATTCGCTGGGCAAATGGCGCGTGAACGCCACGCTGCGCAACCTGCAGGATTTCTACGACGCCTTCTCGATCGCCGACGGACCGATGTTCCTGCCCGAACAGGATCGCGTAATCATCTGGTAACCCGCTTAAAAAGCGGGTTTCAGGGGCGATGCCGGGCCATTCTGGCTTACGATCCCGTTCTGCGCCCGCCCGCTTAAGAAGCAGGCTTCAGGGGGCGACGGCCGGCCGGCAGGATTCCGACCAAGCTCTGCGCCCGTCGGCTTGAGAAGCGGGCTTCAGGGGCGGTAAACGCCCACCGGAATCACGCCCCGGTCCGGAACGCTTCATTCAATAAAAAAGACGGCAGGGAGTTTTCCCTGCCGTCTTTTTCGTCTCCGGGCGGTGCAGCCCGGCTTTCCCCGCCGCGCGCCCGGTCCGGCGGCGGAGAACCGAAAAACCGGGCTTCGAAGCATCCATTTTTCGCTTTTTCTTTTAACTTTGTGCTAAAGAAGAAACGATGACCCGACATAAGGCATATACGAAAATTCCGTTTGCGGCGCTGTTTTTCGCCGCAACGCTGATTTCTCCGGCGCTCCATGCCCTGAACATCCCGGACTACCGCTTCCACACCATGCCCGAGACCTCCTATTACGGAGGCATCCACAGCATCGCCAAGGACAGCGTCGGGCGTATGTGGTTCAGCGGCTACGACGCCCTGTTCATGTACAACGGCACGTCGTTCGTACGGATGACCGACCTGGTCACGAACCTCTTGCCGAATTCCTACTGGTCCTACGGACAGGTGATCACGGACAACCGGAAAGGCCTGTACGTAGGGACTAACCAAGGGCTGCTGCGCTTCAACTACCGGAAGCTGGAGTTCGAATTCGTTCTGGAGGGCAATATCGGCTCGGTCACAGCGAACAACGACGGGACGGTATGGCTGATCCGCAACAACGGCATCGAATCGTTCAGCCCCGAACGGCTGCCCGCCGTGACCCGCTATCCGATGCCTCCGGAGATGTCCGCACCCGGGCGGACGCTGACGCTGGTGTGCACGAAGGAGTACGTTTACGCCGCGTCGGGCGGCGATCTCTACCGCCTGAACCGGGAGACCGGGCAATACGTCCTCTTCGCATCCGTCGGCGGCGGCAGCTGCGTGATCCGCGACGTGGTGGAGTGCAACGGGTCGGTATATGTCCTCACGCTCATGGACGGGCTCTACGAATGCGACGGCAACGGCAGGATCGGACGGTATTTCCGACTGCCGCTCGAATACGAGAAATCCGCCGGCGCCAAGGAGCTTCACCTCGATTCGCAGGGCATCATCTGGGTAGCGACGCAATCGGGACTGCTGCTGCTGGAGCCGCTTACCGCCAGCACGCAGCTGCTGCGTTCCGACCTCCACTATCCCTACTCCCTGCCCAACAATTCGGTATGGTCGATCTTCCCCGATCCCGACGGCGGGATATGGGTCGGCACATACGGCGGCAAACTGGCCTACATGACCTTCGCGGACAACGGCGTGGACTATTTCAAAGCCACGCCGGGCGGGCTGAACCATCCCATCGTCAGCTGTTTCGAAGAGGATTCGGAGGGCAATCTCTGGATCGGAACGGAGGGGGGGGGAATTAACCGCTGGGACCGCCGCGACGGCCGGTTCGTCTATTACACGCAGGAGAGCCGCTGCGGCCTGACGTCGAACATGATCAAAAAGCTGTGGCACGACGGAAACGACAGGCTGCTGGTCTCGGCGTTCAACGGCGGAATGCGGGTCTTCGACGAACGGCAGGGACGTTTCTCCGACCTGTACATGAACCATCCGGCCTCGGGACAGCCTTTGAGCGTCTATGACTTCGCCAAGGAGGGCGACCGGGGCATCTGGCTGACCGACCCGGACGCCGAGCTGATGTACAAGGATGCGAGTACGGGACGCGTGGAGACGGTCCGGCTGACAGACGCACAGGGAAACGCCGTCCGCATCCATATCGAAACGCTGTTCCACGACGAGCGGGGCGACCTGTGGCTCGTCGGGCACGACGGCGCATACGTCGTCGATCCCGCCACACGGCGGATTCTGAAGCGCCATTACATCGCAGAGGCCCCCTATTCGGTCAACAACCTCTGCTCCTACTGCGTCACCTCCGACTCCGACATCTGGTTCGGAACCCGTGGCGGCGGGGTCAACCTGCTGCGCCGCAACGGCAGTTACGTCAATTTCAGGGACCGGAACGGCGAAGGGCTGGAGGGCAAAACAGTCTTCGGCATCCTCGAAGACACCCCCTCGAAAGATGTCTGGTTCAGCACCAACGACGGGCTTTACTATTACGACCATACCGACGGGGTGATCCGCAAATCGCAGATCGACATCCCGAACCGCTGCGGGGCCTACTACGTGCGGGCTTGCTACAAGACCTCGAAAGGCGAAATGCTGTTCGGAGGGACGGACGGCTTCATCCTCTTCACCCCGGGAAAGATCAAATACAACGACCAGAAGCCGAAAGTCTATTTTACGGACCTGCTTATCAACAGCCGGCCGGCCGTGCCCGGCGCCAAGAACTCGCCTCTGGAGAAAGCCATTTCCACGCTCTCCTACCGCGGAGGCGAGGGCGACGTGATCGAACTGTCGCACCGGGAGTCGAATTTCGAAATCCGCTTCTCGGCGAACAGCTACCTGAACGCCGAGAAGAACCAGTATGCCTACCGCCTGCTGGGACACTCCGAAAGATGGTCCCTGCTGCCGCAGGGACAGAAGGCGGTGCAGTTCTTCAACCTGCCCGCCGGAAACTATGTCTTCGAGGTCAAGGCGGCCAACAACGACGGCCTGTGGGGCGACGAGGTTTCGGCGCTCGGCTTCAGGGTGCACCCCTCGCCCTTCCTCTCCCGCTGGGCCTACCTCGTTTATGCGGCGCTGCTCTCGGCGGTGGCCTACTTCATCTGGCGGTATTTCACCAACAAGAAGATTTTCGAACAGCGGCTCGAACTGGAGCGGATCAAGGAACAGAACATGAAGCAGCTGACCCAGGCCCGGATCAACTTCTTCACGAACATCTCCCACGACCTCAAAACTCCGCTCACGCTGGTCGTCGACCCGCTGAAACAGCTCAAGGAACACCTGCCCGCCAATGCGCCTGGCAATGCCTACGTGCACCTGATCGAGAAGAACGTGGGGCGCATCCAGCGCATGATCAGCCAACTGCTTCAGTTCCGCGAAATCGAGAGCCAGAAGATCACCCTGAACCGCCAGCCGGGCGATCTGATCCGCTTCATCGACAGCATCTTCTCGCTGTTCGAGTTCTACGCCAACAAGAAGGGGATCGAAACCGGCTTCAACTCCCAGTATGAAAGTTTCTACACCAAGTTCGACCACGACGTGATCGAAAAAATCTTCACGAACCTCTTCTCCAACGCGATCAAGTACGCCTCGGAAAACGGCTATGTCGGCGTGAGAATCTACCCGGCGCGGCAGGACCAGCGCCCGGAGTCCGCTCCGCCGGCCGCCGGCACCGAATACATCGCCTTCACGGTCACCAACACCGGGGCGGAAATCCCCGACGACAAGAAGGAGGCCATCTTCGAATCGTTCAACCACCTCTCCGACCGCCGTCCCCAATTCGAGAGCAGCAGCGGCCTGGGACTGGCCATCGTCAAGGAGCTGGTCGGCAACCTCAACGGAACCATCACCCTCCGTTCGGGCAACTCGAAAGTCGCGTTCACGGTGGTCCTGCCCTTCACGCTCAACGCCGAAAAGACCGACAGCGCCGCCGAATCGTACGAATACACGGTCTCCGAAATCGACAACCTGCTGACCGAATCCGACGTCATGGCTCCCAACGACCGGCACGACCGCAAGGCGTGCAACATCGTGGTCATCGAGGACGACCCCAACCTGCGGAGCTACCTCGAACAACGGCTGTCGAAACACTACAACGTATACACCGCGGCAAACGGCAGCGAAGGCATCGCCAAAGCGGAGAGAATCTGCCCCCAGATCGTCATCACCGACCTGATGATGCCCGAAGCCGACGGCTTCGAGGTATGCCGCTCGCTGCGTTCGAACATCAAGACCAGCCATATCCCGGTGATCATGCTTTCGGCCCTGGGCAAAAACACCGAAAACAAGATCAAGGCGCTGGAATGCGGGGCCAACGTGTTCATCGACAAGCCCTTCGATATGGATTTCCTGCTCAAACAGGTTGCCAACCTCATCCGCACCCAGCAGGAACTCAAGGAGCGTTACAGCAAGAAGTACATCGCCGAACCGTCGAAGATCACCATTTCGTCGATGGACGAGGAACTGCTGAAAAAGGCGATGAACTACATCGAACGGAACATGGACAACAGCGACTACAACGTGGATTCGTTCGTGTCGGACATGTCGATCGGACGCACGCTCCTCTACCAGAAGATCAACGACATCACGGGCATGTCGATCAAGGAGTTCATCATGGACGTCCGGCTGAAACGGTCGGCCCAGCTGCTCCGGGAGTCGGACCTGACCATCTCCGAGATCTCGGTCCTGACGGGATTCGCCAATCCCAAATATTTCAGCATCTGTTTCAAACGGCATTTCGAACTGACCCCATCCGAATTTAAGAAGAAATCCTGACGCAAACCGCACGAAAGGAGCCGACCGAACCGGCTATGAATATCTCGTGCTTTCGTATCCGCCGGAGCAGCGTCCGCATCTGCCCGCAGAAACCTTCCCGCCGTCGCCCCGCGCGACCGGCAGGGAGGTTTCATTTTGTCCGGACGGGACTCTTCGCAGGTCTGCGCAGCGCCCGCAGCGCCCGGATATGCTCCTTTTTTTTACCCCTCCGTACGAAATGGAACCATTTCCGAATAAACGACGCCCATCCGGTCGCCCCGTTTTATTGACCTTTGCAATACGGGGTCCGAAGTCCCCGGCGTCCGCTTTTCCTTTGAAATACATAAAAAATTTAAAAAATTAAAACCTGAAACCTATGAAAAGATGATCGGAAAACCACACCAGGCGACGAAGTGTCTCCCGCCCCTCCAGACAATCCCTTTATAACGGAGATACAAGCACTAACCAAAAAGAAACCTTTTATGATAATGAGCATGTACAAAAAGCTTATAGGCAGCCTGACGATTTCCCTCTTATTCCTGCTGTCTGCAACACCGTCGTTCGCCCAGCAGAACGACGTCAAAGTAACCGGTAAAATCACCGACGGAAGCGGCGCCCCGCTGGCGGGAGTCGTTGTCGTGGTAAAGGACGGCAAAAGCAACAACGGAGCCGTATCCAATACGCAAGGTGTTTATGAAATCAAAGTTCCCGCATCCTCGACGCTTCTTTTCACCTGTCTGGGCTATACCGACCAGGAAGTGAAACTCGGCGCATCGAATGTCGTAAACGTGACGATGACCGAAGACGCCCAGTCCCTCGACGAAGTGGTCGTCGTGGGTTACGGTACGCAGAAAAAGAAAGACCTCACGGGAGGTCTCGCCGTCGTCAGCAAACAGACGCTGGAAATGGTCTCGACCAACAACCTGATGGACCGTCTGGTCGGCCAGGTCGCCGGTCTGAACATCACGACCGGCAACGAAGCGCCGGGCAGCAACCAGACCCTGCTGATCCGCGGCCAGAACTCACTGACGGCCAGCAACGACCCGCTGATCATTCTCGACGGCATTCCCTACTCGGGCGGACTGGCCGACCTCGACCCGAACATCATCGAGAACATGTCGGTGCTGAAAGACGCGTCGGCCGTGGCCATCTACGGTTCGCGCGGCTCGAACGGCGTCATCTTGATCCAGACCAAGCGGGGTTCGCAGGGCGAATTCCATGTCACCTACAAAACGAAGCTCGCCATCGCCGAGCCGATGCAGCGCATCGAAACCATGGGTCCCAACGAGTTCATCCGCCTCAAACAGGACATGGGCCGGCTCAAGAACAATTACAGCGGCGAGCAGCTCGATCCGCTGGTAGGTTCGATTATCAGCGCCAGCGAGAAGGTAAACTACGCCAAGGGCATCACCAACGACTGGCAGGACTACGTCTTCCGCACGGTCTTCACGATGGACCACCAGCTGAGCTTCCAGGGCGGCAACGAGAAGACCACCTATATGGCCTCGGTTTCCTACCTGGACAACCCCGGCGTGGTTTACAATTCGAATTACCAGCGCACGAACGTCTATGCCAGCATCAACCAGAAAATGAACGACTGGCTGTCCGTAGGTCTCACCACGCAGTTCGTGAACCGTGAGACCGGCGGTGCGACGCCGAACCTCGAACATGCCATCAAGCAAAGCCCCTACGGCATCTACAAGGACGAGACCGGCGCCTACTACGAGGAGCCGATGGACTACTCGAACCTGCCCAACCCGATGAAGGACGTCAACGCCGACCAGAAACGCACGGGCCGCAACTTCATGGCCAACGGATTCCTCGATCTCAAACTTCCGGTCAAAGGGCTCTCTTTCCGGTCGCAGTTCGGCTACAACTACCGCAGCCAGATGAACGGAACCTACTACGGCCGCAACACCGTAACGGGTAAGAAAGTCGACGGCCGCGCCGAGCTGGCCAACAACCACACGACGGACTGGACGTGGGAGAACGTGCTTAAATTCGACCGGAATTTCGGCAAACACCACATCGACTTCACAGGTCTTTTCTCCATGCAGGAGACCAAGTACACGGGCGCTTCGCAAAGCGGCGAAGGCTTCGTGAACGACGATTCGAGCTTCTACCGGATGGACGGCGCCGAGAACAAGATCGCCATCAGTTCGGATTTCTGGAAGGAGAACACGGTTTCAGGCATGTTCCGTGTGAATTACGGCTTCAACAGCAAATACCTGCTGACGGTGACGGGCCGCACCGACTCGTTCTCGGCCTTCGCCGAAAACCACAAATGGGCTTTCTTCCCCTCGGCAGCCGTTGCCTGGCATCTCGGCGAGGAGAGCTTCATCAAGGACAACGCCTCGTGGGTCGACATGCTGAAGATCCGTCTCTCGTACGGCGCCAACGGTAACAATGCCATCAACCGTTACATGTCGCTCGACCGTCTCTACTCGACCAACGGCGTCAAGTATATCTGGGGCGACGGAAGCAATGCTTCCAACTCGGCCTACCTGCCGAGCGACGGTATCGGCAACCCCGACCTGCTTTGGGAGACCACCTATACGGCCAACCTCGGTATCGACTTCCAGTTCTTCAACGGCCGTCTGGGCGGTACGATCGACATGTACCTCTCCAACACGCACGACCTGCTGATGTCGCGTACCGTTCCCATTATGAACGGTTACAGCAAGATTCTCTACAACGTCGGCCAGACCCGCAACAAGGGTATCGAACTGACGCTCCATTCGCAGAATATCCGCAAGAAGGATTTCAGGTGGGAGACCGACTTCACCTTCTCGCTCAACCGCGACAAGATCGTCGCGCTGCGCGGCGACGGCAGAGACGACATCAACAACAAGTGGTTCATCGGCCAGCCGCTGTCGGTCTACTACGACTGGAACATGATCGGCATCTGGCAGGAAGGCGACGAGTTCACGTTCATCGACAAGGACGGCAAGGAGGTGGCCCACCAGACCGGAGCCACGCCCGGAGCCGCCAAACTGGAGGATGTCGACGGCAACGGCATCATCGACTCCAAAGACCGCAAGGTGATCGGCAGCAAACAGCCGAGCTTCACGATGTCGATGGGCAACCGTTTCTCCTACAAGGACTTCTATTTCTCGTTCCTGTTCAACGGCGTCTTCGGCAAGTGGATGACGGACAACGTGGCCAACATCTCCTCGTATACGTTCGGTTCGGGCAACTACATCCACGGCGTGAAATACTGGACGCCGGAGACCCCCGACGCAGAGGTCGTTTCGCCGGGTTACCAGGCCTCCTTCAGCCACGGCTACTACAAGAAGCTCAATTACGTGCAGCTGCGCAACATCACGCTGGGCTACCGTGTCAATCAGAAATTCGTCCGCCGGATCGGCTTGAACGCCATCGACGTGAATTTCAGCGTGAACAACGTCTGCGCCTTCTCCAACATGCGCCAGATGCTGAACTACGACAACACCTGGTTCGCATCGTTCCCGACCGCCCGTTCCTACGTACTGGGATTAACCTTAACCTTCTAATCAAGACCTGACTATGAAAACGATGAATTATATCAAGATCGGCATCGCGAGTTCGATCCTCTCGATAGCTGCGGGCTGCACCTCCTTCCTGGAAGAGGATCTGAAAAGTTCGCTGGCCCCCGACAACACTTACACCAGTTCACTGGGCTTCGAGGTGGGAGCCACGGGGCTCTACGCCATCGCCCGCTCGGAATACAACACCTGGGGTGAAAACGGCGCTTTCATGCACAACGGCGCCTGCGCCTACGAGGTGCTCCAGATTTCGACCGACCTCTGCCGCATGGGAACCGTCCGCGACGGTTCGCTGGTTCCGTTCGCCGAAATGACGCTCAACCCGTCGACGCTTTTCGTCGGCTCGTACTGGAACTGGGCCTACAACCTGATCGCTTCGGCCAACGAACTGCTGATCTATTCCGAAAAGAACGACAACTGGGACTATCCCACCGACAAACAGCTTTACCAGGCCGAAGCCCGTTTCTTCCGGGCTTACGCCTACCGCACGCTGGTCTACCTCTACGGCGACGTGCCCTGGGTCGAAACCATCCAGAAGCCCTTCCTGCTCTCGTTCTCGCGCGATCCCAAGATCGAGGTGCTGGGCAACATCATCAAAGACCTGGAATTTGCCAAGACGTACCTTCCCGACAATCCCGACAACGTGAAGGAGGGCAAGCTTACGACGTGGGCCGCACGCCACCTGCTGAGCGAAATGTACCTGCTGCGCGGCGCCGAAGGCGACTATAAGCTGGCCGAGGAGTATGCCCAGGACGTGATCGACTGCCCGTATTACAGTCTGATGAAAAGCCGCTTCGGCAACGCCAAGAACGATCCCGGCGACTATTTCAGCGACATGTTCGTCGAAAACAATCAGAACCGTTCGGCCGGCAACACCGAGGGTATCTGGGTCATGCAGTTCCAGTACAACACGGTCGGCGGCGGCACGAATTCCGACGACTGGACCCGCCGCGCCTGGAATCCCCAGTACCACGCCATCGACGGATTCGCACTGGCCGACTCGCTCGGCGGCCGCGGCCTGGCGCAGATCTATCCGCTGAAGTGGTGGATCGGCGTCAAGGGAACCAACGCCACGACGGCCGGAGAAAAGGAGGGTTTCCCCGATATTCAGGAAAAAGGCATCTTCGAAGACGGCGACATCCGCAACTCGGAGTACAACATCAAGCGCAACTGGTACTACAACAACCCGCTGACGCCCAACAAGCTGGGGCAAAAATGCCCCATCGACGACAAATCGTGGTCGCAGGCCCACCTCTTCCCGGCGCTGAAGAAATTTTTCTTCGGCAAGGAGGAAAACCTCCAGCTTACCGGCGCATACAAGGACCGCATGAAATTCCGCCTGGCCGAGACCTACCTGCTGCTGGCTGAAGCCTACCTGCGTCAGGACATGCCCGATAAGGCCGCCGATGCCGTGAACGAAGTGCGCCGCCGCGCCAAAGTGTCCGACGTTTCCGACGAGGAGATGACGATGGATTTCCTGCTCGACGAGCGCATCCGCGAACTCTACGGCGAAGAGAGCCGCCGCTTCACGCTGATACGCACGGGCAAGCTGCTCGAACGCGTGAGAAAGTACAACCCCGAGGCGCGCGACCTCATCCAGGATTTCCACGTGCTGTGGCCCATTCCGCAGGCTATCCGCGACGCGAATGTCGGCAATTTCCCGCAGAATCCCGGATATGAAGGTTACGAAGGCTAAAAACCTTCGTCCCCGCCTCCGGGCGGATCAGACAAGAATGTGTCCGGCAGATTCCGGACCGTATCAGCAACCACGAAAAAAACAGTTATGAAAAAGATAAAATTTGCATGCAACCTGTCGCTGCTGACCCTTTTCGCACTCGGCCAGTGGGCCTGTGAATGGGACCCGTACGAACACGACAGCGACCCGGTCCGGGAAACTCTGGAGCTGACCGCCTCCGCCTCCCAGATCGCTTTGGACGAAAACGACCTTTCGGCTACGGTACTGACCTTCGACTGGACGCCCGCGCGTCCGATGCCCGACGAGTATCTGGTGTCCTACACGACCAAACTGGACCTGCTGAACAACAACTTCGGTTCGTCCACCGCCATCGTGACGAGCGAGGACGACGGCATCTTCAGCCGGAGCTACACCTCCGAGCAAATCAACAACTGGGCTAACGAGCGCTGGAAAGTGCCCGTAAACAAGACCTTCACGCTGGCGTTCCGCGTCATCGCGGAGTATGCGGGCGGCCCCACATACGAAATGCCCGAAGTGCGCACCGTGGAGGTGACCGTAACCCCGATCAAGGTCGATGTCTTCGATGCCGACAAGGTGTCGCTTTCCGGCACGGCCATCAGCAGCGTGACGGAGATCGAAAAGACGGTCGAGAATGCGAACCTCTATGCCTGGTACGGCGAATTGAGCATCGGCGAGTTGCAGATTCCCGTCGAGCTGGAGGGTCAGACCTACTACATCGTTCCGAGCGACGGCAACGGCGCGCTCCGCGACGGGGAGCTTGTCGACGTGAAGATGACGGAAACCCCCGTTTCGTGGAATATCCCGAACGCCGGCAACTACCGCCTGCTGATCGACATGGAGAACAAGCAGGTGCGCATCTACTCGTCGGCGACCGACCTGAAGCCGCTGTCCGTCACATTCCACCCGAGCGGAGCGGAAGCCAATCCCGAGGCAACGATCGAAGTGCTCGATCTCTACGCCTACGGAGCAGGTACGGGCTGGGGCGCGCGCAAACTCAACCTGAAGCAGAGCTTCGCCGACCCGCAGATCCTGATCTATGACGCCGAAGAGCACAACGGCACGAAACTTTCCAGCGGCATGAAGTTCTGCGTAGCCCAGAATTTCTCGGTCGGCGATGCGGATTACAACCAGAACAATGCCTATTGCTTCACCTGTCCGCTGACGGCAGAAGGCAAGAAGCAGAACCTCACGCTGACTCTCGGCAAGGTGGGCGAACTGCACGGAGGTGCCGACGGAGAGACGCGCAACTCGTATTACACGATCCCCGCTTCCGACCTGCTGATCTTCGATCTGCGTCACGGAACGATCCTGGCCCGGAACAAATAACGCCGGACCGCACGACTGAAAAATATTGCCGTATCGGAATGGAGACTGGGTTCCGGCCGACAGGAAGATACGGCAATATTCCATTACAACGACAATCAATCGTAAAAACAGCAACATGATACACATGAGAAATCTGATGACCGGCTGTCTTCTGGCAGCATTTCTTTGCGCCGCTTCCTGCGGTTGCTCGAAGGACAACGGCGGCGGCGAAGAAGGCGGCCAAGTTGCCGGTGTGACCGTAAAGCCCGCCTACAACAAGTCGGAAGTGCTGCACAACCCGCTCAACGGCTGGGTGATGTATGTCAGCGCGGACTACGATCCCTCCTATTTCGACAAGGAGATCTACGTACCGCTGCTCGGAAAGAACGTAAGGGTGGCGGACTACGCTTCGGCCTGCTATATCCGCACGAAATGGTCCGTGCTGAATCCCGCAGACGGGCAGTACGCCTGGAAAGACCCCAATTCGAAGGTTTACAAACTGGTTCAGAAAGCCCGGGAGCTGAAACTCCCCATCGCTTTCCGCGTCGTGGTGGACGGACGTGACCAGGGCGCCAATACGCCCCAGTTCGTCTACGATGCCGGAGCCGAATACGCGATGTCGGAGCCGAAATACCCCGACCGCAAGACCCCGATGCCGCAGGACCCGATCTTCCAGCGCTACTACGAGAAGTTCGTCGCAGCCCTCGCCGAGGAGTTCAACGATCCGGAATACACCTCGTTCATCGACGGCTACGGCCTCGGCAAGTGGGGCGAGGGCCACAGCGTGGCTTACAACAAGGACGACGTATCGGCTGTCGATGAGAATACGGAAACGGTGAAGCGCGAAGTCCTCGACTGGATCACCAAGCTCTACGCCAAACACTTCACGAAGGTTCCCCTGGTGATCAACTACCACCGCGTACTAGGCCATCCCACGAGCCAGGGCACGGCGAACCCGAACAGCGAAAGACTCGTGGCCCTAGCCATCAGCAACGGCTACTGCATCCGCTCCGACGCCTTCGGCATGAACAACTCCAGCTGGGGTTACAGCACCTGGGAGAAGGCAATCGCCGCACAATGGCGTTACAAGGTCCCCATCATCATGGAGGGCGGATATATCGTCAGCAGCCACAGCTACTGGAACGACCCGGCCGGCTACCGCCAGGGACACCCCGAAGATGTCCGCCAGGGCGAATTCGACTCCTCGGCCGAAGCCCGCGTCAACATGATGGACTTCCGTGTCGGCCAGGAGACCGAGTCGTGGTTCAACGATGCCTTCAGCCTCGTGCAGCGCTTCGTCTCCGAAGGCGGCTACCGTCTCTATCCCGACCAGGTGATCGTTCCCGACCAAGTGAGCGCAGGCAGCCGTGTCAAGGTCGCTTCGCGCTGGCGCAACATGGGCTGGGGCTATTTCCCGAACAACCTGCCGCAGTGGAACTACAAATACAAGGTGGCCTTCGCTTTGATCGACGCTTCGGACAAGGCGCAGAAGGTCTTCGTCGACAAGGACTGCGAGCCTTCGACCTGGGTCGAGAGCAAGCCCTTCTCCTACACCTTCGAAACGCCGGCCGTCGATCTTCCCGCGGGGAAATACACGTGGGGCATCGCCATCGTTGACACGACAAAGGAGAACCGGCCTGCCATCCAGCTCGCCGTGAACAACGAAAAGACGGCCGAAGGCTGGGTGAAACTGCACGAAGTACAGATCAACTAACGCCTGAAAAACCATGAAGAGGGTTGCATTGCTTTCCGCAGCGCTGCTGCTGTCCGTCACCGCCTCCTTCGGGAGCGGCGTCCTGGTCGAGGCCGAGAGTTTCCGCGACAAGGGCGGGTGGGCCGTGGACCAGCAGTTCATGGACCAGATGGGTTCGCCCTACCTCATCGCGCACGGCATGGGCAAACCCGTGGCGGACGCCGTGACGACGGTCGAATTCCCGGAAACGGGAACCTACCGGGTCTACGTCCGGACGTTCAACTGGGTCGCCCCCTGGTACGACGGGGAAGGTCCCGGAAAGTTCGCCCTCCGGGTCGGCAGCCGGAAACTGTCCGCGACGCTCGGCTGCACGGGCAGCGAGTGGATGTGGCAGTGCGCCGGAAAGGTCTCCGTCCGGAAAGGTCCGGTCAGCGTTTCGCTGACCGACCTTTCCGGATTCGACGGCCGCTGCGACGCCGTCTATTTCACCACCGAAGAGGGCGACGTCCCTCCGTCCGGAAGCGTGGAACTCGCAGCGTTCCGCAAACGGATGCTCGGCATCCCCGCAACGCCGCAAACCGCCGAATCGTTCGATTTCGTCGTCGTGGGCGGCGGCATCGCAGGCATGTGCGCCG
>ENA-OROP01001598-OROP01001598.1-human-gut-metagenome-genome-assembly--contig:-NODE-1598-length-19842-cov-3.706929_pt1 | contig 19842 bp, 11 predicted proteins | sample MGYA00242132_ERZ509056 | MGnify/ENA primary metagenome ERZ509056 (study PRJEB26280, sample SAMEA2338768) | human gut metagenome | biome: human gut; feature: human-associated habitat; material: faeces...
TATTCTCCATTCCTGACTCCTTTAGGAGTCAACTTATTTCAGTACAAGACAACTTGTAGCCAAAGGGTTGTTTACTGAAACAAACAGGCGAGAACAAGAAAGTTTTTTAACTTCGACTTTGGATAGCGGCTAGGTCTTAGATCTTGGGAATCTCACAAGATGGGGAGACGCGAAACCAAAAGAAATTAAACGTCTCTTTCGAGTGCTTTTCATAAAGCTCAAGAAACAGGCGATGGAAATCAAAAGCGCCGGCCTGCCGCTAGGACAGTTTCCGGCGCCCGCCGTTAAGACGCACTTTTTAGAGCAAAACCCTACATTCCGATGGGATTCCACCACTCAGATAGGAGCACCCCCACCGTCTGTCAATGTTATAAGTGCAACGACATCTGCGTGGTCAACTATTATCGCGTTCTAACTGAAGAGGATGGGCGCTCCATTTCAAATTCTTAATACTTCGCGCGCACCGATTCTTGCAAAGACCGCAGCCGAAGCCAATCCTTCTCCAGAAGCCGATTTTTCACCCAATATTCCCCCGACAATTTCTCCCGCTGCGTAAAGTCCTGGCATTACTTCTCTTTCTCTATTCAGCACTTGTGCCTTTTCGTTAATGAGAAGGCCGCCTAATGAGCATTTCATTTTAGGAGAAACTTTGAATTGTTTTACGACTTCAAAGGGATATCTTAGAAAATAGGGATTTTTGCCAAATTCATCGTCAATCTTCAGACGGCAAGCTTTTGCATATTTATTCAAGGCTTCAAGAGGATAATTAGATTGTCGAGAATTACTTTCCCGCTTCACAGGACCAAGACAAACAAGGTCTGCTGAATGGTTATTTTGAAGGAGAATGGCCTCGTAAAGGGATTGAACGTCCAAATCCTCTCTGCAAAATCTTTTTCCTTGATCATTGAGAAGGATGAAATCAGCCGGATTGGACAAGAGCTCTTCAATTTCATTTGAATCCGAGCAAAGATCAAAAAAGCTCATATGTAAACACTCGGCGCCGATATGCACTGCCGCCGACAAAACGACTCCGTCGCAATCTCTGCTCCCGATGTACTCTGAGCCTGTCAGCAAACTGAATTGCGAAGTTACCATGCGTCGATTCGCCGCAAAACCTCCAGCGCAGAGCAAGACACCTTTCCGAGGCGTCAATTCAATTAGATCACCCTTCTTTTGGGCGATTACGGTTGGACATGAATTCGAATTTGTCTTTAATCCGATAACTTCACATCCATAAGCTACTGTGCAAAGAGACGATGAAAGAACGGACAGCAAAAATTCGATATAAGAAGCGCCTCCTCCTTCCAAAGGTTTATGACACCTTGGATAGAGTGTGCCTGCCTCCTGAGTTACTCTGTCGTCAAACTTAAAGCCCAAATGCTCTAACCAACTAAACGTTTCCTGTGCGCCATATGTGTAAGCTTGAAGCAGATTCGGATGACTTTTTCCGCGTCCCTGCTCCATCACATCCTGAAAATGCCTTTCAGGAGAATCATGAATATCCAGCGGGTACTGCCGTTGCGGATCGCAGGCGTTGAAAACGCCGTCAGAAAGCCGCGTCGTTCCGCCCGACCGATAGGCCTTTTCTAAGACAAGCACACGTGCACCCGCCTCTATAGCCGTTTTTGCCGCACAAAGACCGGCCATGCCGGCCCCAACAATTATGAGATCAGGCTTTATTGACATCATCGCTCTTAATCAGCATCAGTTTTTGTGCAAACTGCACAGCGTTTCGCACTCCGAACTTAGAAAACACGTTGGCACGATGAACTTGTACCGTTCGCTCCGTGATGCCCAGACGGTCGGCTATCTGCTTATTTAATAAGCCCTCGGCAATAAGTCGAGCGGTTTCTTGTTCTCTCGGACTTAACGAAGACCAATTTTGATTAACTTCCGACTTTTCTTTTGTCTTTTCTCGTCTGGTATGGTCCAGACGCACGGCCTTTTCGATTGCTACTAACAAGCTCTCGTCCTTTATCGGTTTCGGCAAGAAATCCAAGGCCCCGTTCTGCATGGCTTTTACGACCATTTCTATGTCGGCATGAGCACTGATAAAAATGACCGGAATTTTGTAGACAAAGCTGTTCAGTCGATTCTGAAGCTCTAAGCCGGTTAATCCGGGCATTCGAACATCCAGCACGACGCACCCGGGGACGGTTGGGTTATCATGCTCCAAAAAATCTTCCGCACTGCAGTAAGTTTTAACCAGCCAGCCATCGCTTTCAATCAGAAATTTATAGGATTCTCGGACACCAACATCGTCGTCAACAATCCTTACAACGGCAAAAGAATCTATGTCTTCCATCTTATCTTTCCTCTCTGACCTTACTATAGAGCCAGACAGTCACTTTAAGACCTGTAGGTGAATTTTTGGAAAATTCGACGTGACCTTCATAGGATTCGCAAATCCTCTTGACGATGGAGAGTCCCAAGCCTAGCCCTCCAATTTTTGTACTCTTCAAAGGCTCCCTTAAGTTTACTAAGGCTTCGTCGCTAATTTGAGGGCCGTTGTCAGCGACAGTAATCCGAACACCTCCGTTTTCCGGGCACAGCTCTAAAAGGATCTGAGGATCTTTAACGCAGCTCGTTGCTTCGATGGCATTTTTTACTAAGTTTCTCGCCACCAATTCAATTTCCAAGGGATCGCCTATAAAGTTCTGCTCTTCCCGACAATAAAATCGGACCAATGGGATATCTTGAGAATCTCGGTAATTTTCACAAATGGGTTTCAACAATTCACTGACCGAGAAGTTTTTCCAATCTGACGGCTTGCCTTTGGCGTATCTCTGGACGTGTTCAATAATTTCAGAGGCTCGGCCGCTCTCAGCCAACAGTTTTGATATGGCAAACGAAAGCGCGTCCTCGTCGAGATTCCCTTTCGACAAGCGTCTTTTCATTGCCAATGAATAGTTAGAGATGGCCGCCAGCGGCTGTCTAAGCTCATGCGCCACAATATTCGACATTTGGCCAACGATCGAAGCCTTCTCTAAATTATGGTAATGCTCTTCTGCCTTGAGGCGACGTTCGTTCGCTTCGAACAATTGACGTGTCCGCATGTTGACCAGCCTATTAGTGAACAGCGTATGCAGGAGCCAGCTGAAAAGCACCACACCGGCTAACGCCCACCAGACTAAATTCTCTTCGACGATTTCTCGCCAGGTTCTTTTTTTGAAACTCTTGTAGAAAGGATCATCCAAAGAAGTTAAAACTTGGTGCGTTTGACGGTAATCAGCCTGAGGCGCCCAGCTTAGTCCTTCTACCGGTCTCAAACTCTTAAGGAACGCCTCCAAGTAAACCGTTTCCTTTTTTCCGGCCTTTAACGTTGCCGCCATAACCCAGCCCGGATAAGTCGCCGTCGTGTGTCCTAAGATGTAGTCATCTTTTATTCTCGGCTCTAGAAGATTCATCCTCATCCGGATAGACTCCGGAAGCTTTCTGAAAGCAAGCGGATCAAGGGCTAAAGCGTCGATGGAACCGTTTTTAAGATCTTTTAGCCATTTACCATATTCCCCCGATATTCTCTTAAAGGTAGCAAAATCAGACTCTTTGAAACCCTGCATCTTGAATTCATTTAAGACTTGTACGCGTTCTTCGGGAGACGATTGTGCAGGCAGTCCGATAGTTTTGCCTTTTAAATCCTTAAGCGTTTTAACAGACAGATTTTGTTTGTCGACCAAAATTGCCGTTGAAGAAGCATGATCAGCACTAAATGACACGGCCGGCTTTACCGATGCAACTGCTTTAAGCCCACTGTATTTCTCCAGCGCGGCAAAAACAGAGGCAGAGGCAATTAGGTAATCTATATCTTTTAAAGAGCTCTGGTCTTTTAAACTTTCAAGCGAAAGGTATCGGAGCTCAGGTACTCGGGTTCGTTCTACTTGAGAAAGGCTTTTCAATGTCGATTCGATTAAAGGCCGAATCTCTTGGCTTCCCTCTTTCTGCACAGCGATGATCAGAGGCGTTCTGACATATTCATAAGAATATGAATTTGTACAAACCGTACAGAACGGTAAGAGTACCAATGTTAAACGGATGATTAGAGGCATAGGATTTTCTTTGAATTCTTTCATTATGAAAAAGGATGAAGTAAGCGTCAATTTCGTGTTTTACGTAGTCTTATCTCACAATTTTCGTTAGAAGAATGAATTTTTAAACTGGCGACGTTGAGTCAAACAAACACAAGGAGTAAAAAATGACAATCATCACAAAACGTCGTTCCTTCCTCACAGGTTCCATCGCAGCTTCCGCTGCCGCTCTCCTTCCTCTTACTGTGAAGGCAGAAGCTGCAGACAAAATTCAATGGTCTAAGACCTACGATGTCGTTGTCGTCGGTTCGGGCGGCGCGGGTCTTTCCGCCGGTGTCGCTGCAGCACAGAACGGCGCTTCCACCGTCATTTTGGAAAAAATGGATATCGTCGGCGGCAATACACGCATCACCGGGGGCGCCTTTAATGCCGTCGATCCTGTTGAGCAAGAAAAGAAAGGAATCAAAGACAGTGTTGAACTGCATGCCGAACAGACATTAAAAGCCGGTGATTATCGCGGCAATCCCGAACTCGTTCGAGAATTTACAAAACGCGCACCTGAAGCGCTCCAGTGGCTTAAAGACTGCGGCGTCGTCTTCCTTCCCGGCGTTTATCAAGTTTACGGCGGCCTTCATCCCCGCGCACACAGTTCAACCAAACCTTTCGGCCTCGGATACATTGAAGCTCTGGAAAACAAATGCAAAGAACTTAATGTACCCATCCTCCTGAATATGAAGGTTGTGCGCCTGGTTCGAGAAGGCAATTTATCCGGCCGTGTCATCGGAGTTGAAGTTCAGACAAAGCGCGGCAGGACTCAATACATCCGCGCACTGAAAGGCGTTGTACTGGCTTCCGGCGGCTTCAGCGCAAATCCTCAGGCTCGAGCCCTTCATGATCCGAGACTCTTTGATCTCCCGACGACAAACCACAAAGGCGCAACCGGCGACCTTATTGCTCCGGCACAAGACATCGGTGCCGAAGTTGTCGGAATGGACTACATCCAGCTGCTTCCGGGCGGCGCCACAACCGGAAGATTTATCGGTATGGTCAGTCCGGTTGAAAGCGTCATCTTTGTGAATAAGAACGGAGACCGCTTCGTCGCAGAAGACAAACGCCGTGACGTCATCGCGGATGCGATCTTAGGATCTCCGACAAAAGTCGTCTTCGGTATTCGAGATGCGGACGGCTACACCGCCATGAACAAGGGCGCAACCAAGGCTTTCAACGGCGCGTTTGAAATCGGCGACGCTTTCAAGGCCGACACTTTAGACGAACTGGCAGCAAAACTTCAGATTCCTGCTGAAAACCTGAAGAAAGCGGTTGAAACTTATAACAAAGCCGTCGACGAAAAGAAAGATCCTCTGGGACGCGACCCGAAGATGCTGATTCATAAGATCGAAAAAGGTCCCTTCTACGCGGGACGTTTAACGATGGCCGTGCACCACACGATGGGCGGCGTCGCAATTAACTCCCACGCTCAGGTTATGGATCGCCGCGGTCAGCCGATCCCGGGTCTTTATGCAGCCGGTGAAGTTTCCGGCGGCGTTCACGGCACGAACCGAGTCGGCGGAAATGCGGTTGCCGAGATCTTCACTATCGGCAAGATGGCCGGAGAAAACGCTGCTAAAAACTAAACGTCTCTGAAATCTATGCATCACTGAGCCGGAAGACATTCATCTTCCGGCTCCCGGAGCGCCATAATGAAAAAACTTTTACTCGCTCTCATCACTTCTGTTTTACCCAACCTTGTTTTTGCTCAAACCCAGTGCGGACAATGCCACTCAACCGCTGTCCCGCTTAGCAGCGAACATCCCAATGTGCAGCAATTGACTGCGACGGATTGTTCCAAATGCCACGCAAACAACGGAAAAGGAATTTTCCAAAAGGTTCATGAAAGCCACAAAGGTAAAGTTCCCTGCAATTCCTGCCACCTCACTAACCAAAATTCCGTGGTTTTACGCCAATTGAGCAGCGGAGAAACGATTTCGGTTTCGAAAGATGATTTTGAGCTTTATTCCGAATTGCTTAGCACTGATGAAGGCAGCGCCTCGAAATTGCATTTGTCTAAAGGTCTAACGTGCGGCAGCTGCCACAAAGAATCCGCCCCTCAGGAAGGCTCGACCGTCGACAATGACAGGTGCCTCTCGTGCCACGGCAGTTATGAAGAGCTTGCAAAGAAAACTCAGAAAGCTGAGAAATCAGACAACCCGCACAGCAGCCATCAAGGGAAGCTTGAATGCAGCCGCTGTCATGCCGGTCATTCGAAAACGAAATCCTATTGTTTAGAGTGTCACAGCAATTTCAATCAGAAAATGCCGGAAAATTGATTAATTACTTTCAGCAGAAGCTAAATGTAGGAATGAGGATCACTGCAGCAACTGCTATCAATCAAGAAAAAAATGGCAAAGTCCGAATCCAAACTAAAAAGCCGGGGATTCAAACTTTGCCCAAAAGCCTTTGAGAATCATCTCAAAAGCTACCCGAGGATATAGGAAGGATTTGTACCTATCGACCAAGTTGCCGCATTGGCAGCTCATTCTGCAAAAAGCGATAAAACAGGACTCAAAAAAATCGCTTCTGCCTAGAACACCCTATATCCTCCGAGATTCTTTAAGTGATTAAAGAGAGACGATCCCGTCCCCCTATTGATTAAACCAATCCGCAAACAGCAAATCCAAGTGCGACAGAGAAGAAGATCGCTAAAACACCGGGAATAAAGAAGGACCCATTTCCCGATATGTGTTGTACCCGTATCGTCCATCTGGACCGCGCCAAGCAATGTCGGATAAGTCGGAAGAACAAACAGTGCGGAGACGGCTGCAAAGCACGCAACCAGCATGTAGGAGTTATCCGGACTGGCAGCTGTAATACCAAGCGCTGCAACAACCGTTGGAGTGATTGCTTTAGCAGTAGCAGCCTGAGAGTACAGAAGCATAGCGGCCAAGAAAAACACGACGGCAAGCAGAGTCGGATATAGGCTGATTGTCTGGGAAGCAAAGTCTTTAATCTCTTTTGTGTGATCGGAAACAAAAGTATCTCCAAACCAGGCCACGCCGAGCACACAGATACAAGCAACCATACCGGACTTAAATATAGAAGTTCCGGCAGTGTTTCCTAGCTTAACTTTGCAAAGGATCGTGATGAGTGCTCCGACTGCGAGCATTAAGCTCATGATGGCTGCGTCACGAGGAACAATGACCGGTTTAATCAAACCGACAGCCGGAGAAATCGCAGAAGCATAGAAGACAACACAAAGAACACCAGTCAGGAAGATCCAAACAGAAAGTTTTGCTGAAGATGTAATCTTCATATCCTGAAGGCCGACAGGAGGTCTAACTAAACCTTCTTTCAAGCGTTCCTGATAGACCGGATCACTTGAGAGGTCCATCTTAGAAATGTGCGTCATGATGAATGAAGTAATCATGCAGCCTAAGAAGGTCGTTAAGATCCAAATTCCGAGCAGTTCAGGATAACTCCAGCCGAAAGGCTCTAAGACGCCTGTCATTTAAATGACGGCTGCAAATACCGGAGAAGCTGTAATCGCGATCTGAGAAGCGACCACTGCGATAGAAACGGAACCAAAGGACGGATGTTCTCGCCTTTTGCTACTTCCACAATCATCGGAATCATTGAGAAAGCAGTATGACCGGTACCTGCAAAAATGGTCAGAACATAAGTAACTACCGGAGCAAGATAGTTAATGTACTTAGGGTTCTTGTAGAGGATTTTTTCAGCTATATAGACAAGGTACTGAAGACCGTGGCTAACTGCACAGCAGAAATTGCTGCGATGACAGAAGCAATAATCAGGATAACGTCCCAGGGGATGCTGCCCCGTTTCATGCCGAGACAAAGGCCCAGGACTAACACGCCGGCGTAGCCGATACCGATTCCACCTAAGCGTACACGGATGAAGATCGCGCGCCCACAAGGACGATGATCTGAAGAATAACCATGATATCCATAAAATTTCTTTTATTAACTTTCGCTTGAAATAGACAGAGATATAACGAAGACTCAGAGCATTAAGAAAAAAGGGCCTCTGCCGCAGGAGCTCTTTAAGAGCCCCTGCTTTCTCAAGCAAAGCGTTGATTGTTAGAAAGCCAGTTTGAATGTCGCGCCGACACCGTTGGATTTAATCTTGCCGCCGTAAGCACCGTAGTAAGAAACGCCCAAGGCGGCTCTCTTACTGAGCTGGGCCTCAAGTCCGACACCGACTGCTGCGACCGCAGAAAGTTTTTCACTTCTGATCTTGGCGTTTAATGCGCCGGACTGAAGTTTTGCCTTACCGCGGGTATCGCCCATGTACTGAGTCCAGTTCACGTCTGCCACGGCTTTTAACTTAGCCGGGCCGACTTCAAACGGAACCTTAACGCGAGCGCCGAGGCTCGAAACCGCAAGATTCTGGCTTTCAAACTTAGTGCTGACTTTCACGCCTCCGATGTCATTGCTGAAATCATCGGTCGACAGATGCATCCAAGCCAAACCGGCATACGGTTCAATACTGACAGAACCAAAGTTCAAACCTGTATATGCCGCTTCACCAAAGATCTGAGCCACTTTAGCGTTGTAACTCGGGGAGGCTCTGAAAATCTGATCTTTAAAGAAGACTGAACTATTTGTGTCACGGTCCTGATGCGTGTAAGCAAAGCCATAGTCCAGACGAACCGGTTCAAACTTAGACTGTCCGTAGATACCGAAGTGGAGATCGTTCGAATCAATCTTTCCGTCGTGGCCGCCCTTGAACTTCGTCTTACCAGCACCGAAGAATACTCCCACTTTGTTGTTGGCATTGATGTCAGCTTCCAAACCGATCAGACCGGTGTAGAAGTCAGATTTCAATTTAGAGGCTCCGGAGCGGTCCATCTTAGACCAGTTGCTAAGACCGGATACCCAGAGTCGAGCACGGCCGCCGTCGACATCTGAGACACGAGCCGCTCCGTCAATTCCCATGGCCTGATCCTTAATAGCACGGGCCAGAGACTGTCCGTTGGCAACCGTCATGGCATTAGCAGTGACATGAATGTCATTGGCTAAGGAGCTCAGAGTTTTTCTGACTTCGTCTTTTGTGGCGTCAGCCAAGGCGCCAAGAAGAGCCGGATCAGCCGACAAGGCCTTGGCAACAGAAACTCCGTTGCTATTGGCTGCATAATCAGCAAGTGTCTTGTCGCCCTTCGAGAGAACACCGGTAAGTGTATTGCCGTCCAATGTAACAGTATGGTTTACCAATGCATAATCGGGTGTTACCAGAGCATTTTCATTGAAGCCATTAACGCTGTCGGCTGTTACGGTTCCAACCTGATCTTCACCCTTGTAGGCTTTCTCGAAAGCATTCCCGGTTAAAGAAATAACCGCAACGTGCGAACCGGGGTTAAATGTTAAGCTGCCAGCTTGTACATTTTGATCAGCAACAATCGCATAGGTACCTCCGTTATTGACAACAACGTTGGCCTTCTGCATCGGAGCTCTGGCGACGCCGACAAGAGAATTAAGCAGTCCCTTCTGAGTGAAATTATCATTGAAGCTCGACAAGATACCGAAGACTCCACCGTTAACATTAACTGTTCCGGAGCCGAAGGATTCGGAGAAACCAAACAAACCGCCGTCTTCAACCGTGGTACCTCCGGTATACGAGTTATTACCGGTCATAACCAGCGTGCCGGAACCTCGCTTCACCAAAGATCCTTTATAGAGATCGTGGTCGATTCTGTTTTGGATCGCTTGGGCACGGCGTTTGTAATACTCAGTTCTCCATTGTCTGGCCTCCTCTTGCGAAATAATATGGTTCGTCAGATCTGTATCACCATCGCCTACGACAAAACCGTTACCCAGCTCATATTCTCCGACTGTATCCGTACCGTTCTTGGTTGCGGCCATCCATGCGTTATCCTCTCTTTCTCGCTGTTTTAACGCCACCTCAGAAATATCATTCGTCCACACATCTAAGGGAGTTGAATTCAGGTTGTAGTCAAATTTACCCAAAAACTGGCCCGGCCCATGCATTCCTTTTTCCAGATCCGGAACGCCCCATCCCATTGCATCAGAAACTTCTCCCTCAAGCGGAGTCGTCCCATCTTTGTTGCTCCAACCAAGCATATCCGTACCGTCAGGATTCTTATGATTAGCGGTAGTAAACATGACATCGCGGACTTGAGGTGCACTCATACTTTGATAACGCGACATTAAGACACCCATCGCTCCTGCAACATGAGGCCCTGCCATAGAAGTACCACTCGAATATCGATATCCTGCCGGCTCCCCTGTTGTCATGTCTACATTTGTTGAGTAAATATCTCTGCCCGGAGCTGCGACTGTCCACCATTTTCCTAATCCTGCCTCATTGAAAGTGTCATAGAGAGTATAGGTATCAGGATTTCCCGCCGTCCCCGGAACCCGACGCAATCCAGCTACTGCTATCCACTGACCTTCAGCTTGAGGATTAAAGTACGGGAATAAAGGCCGGTAAAACGGGTTGTTCGAATCTCTATTGCCAGTAGTGAAAATCTGGACTACATTTGTACCCCTAACAGCATCCCAAGCAGCGTCTACAAAACTTTTATCCATGCCTCCATAAGTTTTGTTGTGGTAGAAGAATTCATATTCCGCTTGAGCAACGTTATTGGTCGGAATGTGGCCTGAAAAAGAGAGTCTCAAGTCGCCGTCTTGAGGCGCTTCCGTCGTGCCGGCATTTACCTGATTCATTACGTCTTTGGCTTCAGAGACTGTCGGTAACTGGTTTATCGTTCGCCACTTGTCTGCAGCTGCGTCGTATTGCTGTACTACTGCCACGCGAACATTTGTTCCCCAGGAATTGTTTATCACACCACCCCGCTCAGTTCCGTTGTCGGCGACTAATTTGTCTGCCATGGCTTTCCAGCCTTGGTAGAAATATTTGTAATCCTGAAACGGTCCGTAATTATTACTGTCCGTTGCGCCTGTATTGCCTACAAGAACATCAGATCCCCAAGAAACACCATGCATACCGATGCCATTTCTACTTACTCCGACAGTGCCTGTCACATGAGTACCATGTCTGTCGTTGACGTCTTTTATCCAATCGCCTGTAACATTAAAGGCCTCTCCCTCACTAAAAGGCGCTCCATTAGAAGAAGTGGGCGTTTCTCCTGGGTAAATCGTGGTTAACACAGCTTGCGGATAACGATTTCCATTCGATCCGTATGTTCCGGACACAACAGTTCCCGTGATACGTCCTCCAGACAAATCCGGATGGGCAAGAAGTGCCCCGGAATCCATGACTCCAACAGTTAATCCTTGACCAAAAAAGCCAAGAGAATAAGCAGAGGAAGACTTCATAGCCTCAAGACCCCAATCTGCCTGATATTCAGGGGTTTCCCAGGAAGACTTATCGCCGACCACACCGGTTTCCACGTAGGCAGCAGAGGCGACACCTCCCATCACAAACAGGGCTGCGGCGACACAAAGACTAACGGAAGATTTTGTGCTTTTGCCGTGAGAAGTTTGAATCTCACTGGTCGTGACAAAAGACTGCCGAACATCGTTCCATATCGTCCTAAATGCTTTATTCATTATTTAATCTCCTTTGATTATCCATAAAAATGGAATTGAGAGAGATAAATAAAAAGCTCCTCATGTCTTTATTTATCTAAGCAAATCTCTCCCTTTTAGTCTTTAGGATTTAAGAAAATTAAACATCGGTAAAAATGCCAACAAAAAAACTAAATTTTGATTATGTTTTATCAATTTAATCAACACGTTTCACTATTTTTATAAATTGTTGATTTATTTTTATTTATTTGAATTTTAAGGATAATTTAATAATAACAATCCATAGTTGTTCAAATAGACAATTTCATTAAAAAACAAATAGAACAATTTATTTAGAGCTTTAATTTTATTGATCGAAGTAATAGGATTGAGCTTAATTTTATTGGACATTACCATTTAGGAGATCTGCAATGATTGACTCTAATTTACCTATTTTTATTTCTGTCGCAGATTTAGGAAGTTTTTCTAGAGCGGGATGTCAATTAAAAAAAAGCCCTCAAACCATTTTTAGACAAATTTCTTCCTTCGAAAATAAAATTGGGATAAAACTTTTTGACAGAAGCCCAGCCGGAATGAAACTTACCCAAGCCGGGCGTTCCTTCTATAAGGACGCAAGGTTTCTTCAGTCCTTCGCTAAAGAAGCCGTAAAGAGAGCGAAAAAAATCGAAAAGAACTCAGAAAATCTTATTCGAGTTGCCTTTTCGCCTTTAACCCCAGTCGCGTTTCTAAAACAAGTTTGGCCAGTAGTTATGAAACAATATCCGAACCTGCGTGTCGAGCTTGTTCCGTTTGAGAATGAAAAGGTCGTTGAGGCAGATATTATCAGCCACTTAGGAAACGAAGGTCTGGTCGATATCATGCTTACGACCTATGACGAGAACTTCTTAATTGAGAAGAAGTGCACCGCACTCAAGTTAACAGACTTATCGCTTTCCATCGCAATGTCATTGAATCACCGATTGGCGAATAAAGACAAATTAACCATCGAAGATATTCGATCCGGAAGAGAATCTCTCTTATTAATGAGCCGAGACCTTGTCAAAGGTTATAACAGCGTCAGGGAGATTTTTCTTAAGGACAACTTAGTGAGAAAGGAATATTTCGACTCGTTAAATATGGAAATATTGAATCGGTGCGCGAGTTCGGGTTCCTTGCTTTTAGCTACTAATGCCTGGACGTTCTCCCATCCGCTTCTCAAGTCCGTACCTTTAGAAGTCGATGAAACCATTCCATTCGGTGTTATTTATTCCAGGCATCCAACCGAGCAAGTTAAAAAGATCCTGAAGATCATAGAGTTTGTAAATCTAGAACAAAAGCATTTTGAACTTTGGTAAGTTTGAGGAACACTGCCAGTGTCCTTATATGCATCGTCTCGTTGCGGTCCATTCAGTCTAAAAAGCCTGTGCTGCAGCGAGTTTTATTTGCTTGAATCTTGGAAAAATCCGCCTTGACAGACCTCTAAATACAATTTTTATTGGCCGTATTAACAACTAAATTACTCGTTTTCCCTGTGACAATAAAATTCGAGGGCTATTACGATAAATCCTGAGCAAATGATAGCCAATACAGGTGATGAGCTTCACGGAAACACCGCGGCAAACAAGCCAAACACCGCCTGGTAGAAGGAATTCATTGCTGCTCTTAACAACATACTGCCTTTTAAAGGATTGCTCATGAAAAAACTATTTTTAGCCACACTTCTCTGTTCTTTATCATTGTCTGTGTGTGCCGCCGATTATTCCGTCAAACCAAAAGTAACTGAGTTAACACAGACGCCAAGCCGAGTTCTCTTGGTCGGAAACTCCTTCATGTACTACAACTGCGGGGTCAACAGTTATATCAGCGGCCTAAGCAAGTCTTTAGGCATCAAGTTAAGCACCACAATGGCGACCATTGGCGGGGCCGGGTTGGATTGGCACCTAGTAAAGACTTATTTACGTAAGGATGGCCTTGCAAGCTATTCAACGCTTAACGACGGAAGCAACAAACTGAGTTTCAACAAATATCCTGACGGAAAAGTTTTTGAAGCTGTTGTGCTTCAAGACAATAGCCAAGGACCAAACCATCCGGAATTATCAAAGTTTTTTAAGAAATACGCAGCAATTCACAGTAAGGACATACGAGAAACCGGAGCAGCACCTATTTTCTTGATGACTTGGGCCTATGCAGATAAACCGGAAATGACCAAACAGTTAGCTGATGCAACCACTGCGGTTGCAAACGAGAACAATGCATTGGTCATTCCGGCCGGCCTTGCTTTTGCTAACGCATTAAAGCAGCGTCCAGATTTAAAACTGACTGTTGCTGATAATCGTCATCCAACGGCCGCCGGCACATATCTTGAAGCCGCAACGATCCTAGCCGCCTTGACGAAAAAATCTCCGGAAGGCGCTTCTTTTTTAGGCGGCTGTGAGAAACCATTAAAAGAAAAAGACGCAGCGTTTTTGCAGCAAGTGGCCTGGGATACCGTAAAAAATTTCTATGGATGGAAATAATCTCGGCTAGTAGTTCAACTCCAGTTACGGTATTCACGCTAATAACTTCGCGTTGAACAAAAAGGAGGGATGCTAATTATTTCGTTAGCCTCTCCTTTTTTCTTACAGTAAAAGATCCTTTTAACCCAACTAGCCGCGGCACACATATAACAGAACGCAGGCGCAAAAAAGAGGCAAAGGTATCGAAGCCGCAGGCTTCTCCGCCTTTGCCTAAAACCTCGAGATCTCGAGGCAGACAGGAGAATTTTCTAACCTAATTAATAGTTTTATCTACGAATTTTCGGTAGACACTCACACAACAATAGGCGATAGCCAAAACCACCATCGTCAGCATGTAGAGAACGATGCCTGCCTTACAAATCCACAGAAAGATTGCGGTCATGACGATTAGAATAAATATTGCAATTGAAATTGATGTCCTTTTAGATGAATCCGCAAACCACAAATCCTAAAGCCACCGAGATGAAGACCGCTAAAACTCCGGGCAAGAAGAATGAATGGTTGAAAATCCACTTACCGATGCGAGTAGTACCTGTGTCGTCCATTTGAATGGCTCCGAGTACCGTCGGATAGGTTGGAAGCACAAAGATTCCGGAAACTGCCGCGAAGCATGCAACCAGCATGTATGAATTATCCGGATTCGCTGTCGTAATGCCGAGAGCGGCAATAACCGTCGGCGTAATACCTTTTGCCGTAGCCGCCTGAGAATACAGAAGCATTGAAGCCAAGAAAAACACAATTGCAAGAAGCGCCGGGTATTGGCTAATCGTGTGCGAAGCAAAATCCTTAATCTCTTTGGTATGGCCGGAAACAAACGTGTCACCAAGCCACGCAACTCCTAAAACACAGATACATGCCACCATTCCGGATTTGAAGACTGAAGTTCCTGCCACATCACCAAGCTTGATCTTGCAAAAGATAGTGATGAGCGCGCCCACTGCCAGCATCAAACTAATGATCGCTGCGTCTCGGGGGACGACAACCGGTTTAATAAGACCAACTGCCGGCGAAATAGCAGAGGCGTAAGCAACCACACATAAAACACCTACCAGGAAGATCCAAACAGACAATTTGGCTGTGGGAGTAATGACCATTTCCTGGAGGCCAACAGGCGGTTTAACCAAGCCTTCTTTCAGGCGTTCCTGATAAATAGGATCTGAAGACAGATCCAGTTTGGAGATGTGCGTCATGATAAAAGCGGTCAGCATACAGCCCACGAAAGTGGTGAGAATCCAAATTCCAAGCAGCGTCGGATAACTCCAGCCAAAAGGTTCCAAAGCGCCCGTCATGAATATAGCGGCAGCTGAAACCGGAGAAGCTGTAATAGCGACCTGAGAGGAAACTACCGACATCGACAGCGGGACAGAAGGACGGATGTTTTCGCCTTTAGCTACTTCAACGATGACAGGAATCATTGAAAAAGCCGTATGACCGGTACCAGCAAAGATCGTTAAGACATAGGTTACGATCGGCGCAAGATAGTTGATGTACTTCGGATTCTTGTAGAGAATCTTTTCAGCAATGTAAACCAGATACTCGAGACCGCCGGCCAGCTGCATTGCGGAAATAGCCGCAATTACCGAGCCGATGATCATGATCACGTCCCAAGGAATATTGCCCGGTTTCATCCCGAGACAAAGTCCCAGTACTAATACACCCGCACCGCCTGCATATCCGATGCCGATCCCGCCGAGACGAACACCGATATAAATAGCTCCTAACAGAACAATGAGCTGAAGAATAATCATGATATCCATAATTTTTCCTTCTATTAACTTTATTGAGATCGAAAAAAGGAAGCGGCAGAGGGCCAAGGGGAAATCGCCCTCTGCCAAGGGGCCAATTCAAACCAGGGCCCCTTCCTCCAAGATAAAACTTTCTTTAGAAAGCAAATTTGAATGTGGCGCCAACGCCGTTGGATTTGATCTTGCTGCCATAGGCACCGTAATAGGAAACTCCCAGAGATGCTCTTTTCGCCAATTGAGCTTCAAGGCCGAGTCCGACTGCTGCAACAGAGGACAGCTTGTCACTTTGGATCTTGGCACCGACTCCGCTGCCGATCTTGAGAGTAGATTTACCGCGAGTATCACCCATAAACTGAGTCCAGTTCACATCCGCAACCGCCTTGAATTTAGCGGCTCCAACTTCGAATGGAACTTTCACACGCGTACCGACATTCGTGACCGCCAGATTCTGACTATCAAACTTAGTCTTCACATTCTGACCGGCATACGTATCTGAGAAATCGTCGGCAGACAAATGCATCCAAGCCAATCCGACATAGGGCTCAATATTTACCGTGCCGAGATTCAGACCGGTATATGCTGCTTCTCCAAAGACCTGAGCGAGTTTGGCGTTATAGCTGGCCGAAGAACCGAAGCCTTGACTCTTATAGAACAGCGCTCGATTGGAATCTCGGTCCTGATGAGTATAAGCAAAACCGTAACTTAAGCGTACCGGATCCAAATTCGACTGGCCATAAATACCGAAATGGAAATCCTTGGAATCAATCTTGCCGTCATGGCCGCCTTTAAACTTGGTCTTACCTGCGCCGAAGAATATGCCAACCTTATTGCTGACATTGACATCTGCCTCAAGACCAATCAAGCCGGTATAAAAATCTGACTTCAGCTTGGATGCTCCGTCACGGTCCATTTTCGACCAGTTACCAATTGTGGACATCCACAATCGAGCCCGACCGCCGTCAACTTCCGCAACTCGAGCCGATCCGTCGATCCCGATTGCCTGATCTTTAATTTCTCTCACTAAAGACTGGCCGTTTGCAATCGTCATCGCATTGGCTGTCACATGAATATCATTGGCAAGAGAAGCAATCGTTTTTCTTGCCTCAGCTTTTGTCGAATCCGCCAGCCCTCCTAAAAGATTGCTGTCGGCCATTAGAGCGTTGGCCACCGTAACCCCGTTAGATGTCAAAGCATAATCGGCGAGCGTTTTATCACTTTTGGTCAGGATACCGGTTAAAGTGTTTCCCTCCAGTGTCACTTTATGATCCACTAAGGCGTAGTCGGGCGTAACAACAGCATTTTGGTTAAAGCCTTCAATTTTATCGGCTGTCACAGTTCCGACTTGATCGATGCCGTCGTAAGCTTTTTCGAAAGCATCATTTGTTAATGATGTGACCGTAACCAGCGATCCGGGATTAAACGTCAAATTTCCGACTTGAACGTCCTGATCAGCAACAATTGCATAGGTGCCCCCGTTGTTCACCACTATATTGGCCTTCTGTATCGGAGCTCTAGCAATGTCGACGAGCGAATTGAGCTGACCTTTTTGAGTGAAATTGTCATTGAAACTCGACAAAACACCAAACACTCCGCCGTTAACGTTCACATTTCCCGAACCAAAAGATTCCGAGAAACCATACAGAGCACCATCTTCGACTGTGGTTCCTCCGGAGTATGTATTGTTACCGGTCATGATTAACATACCGGAACCGCGTTTCACTAAAGAGCCTTGATAGAGGTTATTGTCGATCTTGTTCTGGATTGCCTGTGCACGCTTCAGAAAATACGCAGACCTCCATTTTTGAGCATCGTCCTCTGAAATTACATGATTCGTAGCATCACTGTCGCCATCAACCACGACGAAATCATTCCCAAGCTCGTAACTTCCGCCCGTTGATGCATCTGTTCCGTTTTTGGTTTTTGCCATCCATTCCAGATCTTCTCGCTCACGTTGTTTCAGAGCGACTTCAGAGATGTCATTCGTCCAAACATCTAACGGAGCAAGATTCATGTTGTAATCAAATTTGCCCAACAACTGACCCGGACCATACATCCCTTTATTCAAATCAGGAACGCCCCAACCCATTCGGTTTGAAACCTCTCCTTCAGGCACTGCCCAAGTCCGAACAACTGCTCCGGATGCATCCACTTCAACATTTTCCCAACCAACCATATCGGTTCCGTCGGGATTCTTATGATTGGCAGTTGTAAACATCACTTCTCGGACCTGAGGGGCTGTCATGCTTTGATACCGGGACATCAAAACACCCATTGCTCCGGTCACGTGAGGCGCGGCCATGGAAGTTCCGCCCCAAGTTTGGTAACTCGGAGAACCTAGGTCTCCTACCGGATCGCCGTTCGAATCTGTTCCGGTATTAGGCTCAACATAACTGCCGTCAACAACCGCAGATGAATAAATACGGGAGCCGGGGGCTGCAACCGTCCAATATTTTCCTAATCCGGCTTCATTAAATGATGAAATCAATTCATACCGGTCGCCTCTTTTCATCAGTCCTGCAACCGCAACCCAATTATTTTCCGCTTCCGGGTTAAAGTAAGGATAAAGAGGACGGTAGAAAGGGTTGTGCATGTCGCGATTTCCGGTTGTGAACACCTGAACGACATTTGTTCCTTTCACTGCATCCCAAGCCGCATCAACGAAACTCTTTATTCCCTTTGCGCCGTAGATTTTGTTGTGCAGGAAATATTCATACTCGGCCTGAGCAACCGTATTCGTCGGGATATGAGCCAAACGAGGTCCGATTCTGAAATTAACGCCGTCGACTTTATTCAAATCGGATACCTTCAAATTCCCTGCGTCCGTCCAATTCCCGCCAATCATCTGCTGCAATCGGTATACGCGGATATTTGTTCCGAAAGAATTGTTTATAACGCCGCCTCTGTCCTTACCGTTATCTTTGACGAGCGCATCAGCCAAAGTTTTCCAACCGTTGTAGAAAAAACCGTAGTCAAGGAAAGGACCGTAATTGCTGTCATCGGAACCTCCTGTGTTTGCGCTATAACTTGTAGAATTCCAAGCTACGCCGTGATGATTGGCTCCGTCACGATTCGCAGCAATTGTTCCTAAAACGTGAGTTCCATGGGAATCATTTACGCCAAGAATCCATTTCCCCGTCGTATCAAATGATTCATCTTTCGTGTAAGCGCCATCAAACACAGCCCCTTGCGGGTAACGATTACCGGTCGATGTATATTTTCCCTGCTGTGTGATATAGCGGAACCGCTCTCCATCAAGCTCAGGATGAGTATAGAGAAGCGCTCCAGAGTCCATCATGCCTAAAGCTGTCTTTTGACCGTTATAGCCAAGAGAGTAAGCTGCAGATGCGTTCATAGCCTCAAGCCCCCAATCTTTCTGATATTCGGGGGTTTCCCATGACGATGTACTTCCGATTACGCCGGGTTCAACATATGCTGCTGACGCAACTCCGCTCAACGTAAAGAGCGCCGTCGCAATGCAAAGACTAAGAGAAGATTTCGTTCTTTTGCCGTGGGATGTTTGAATCTCACTGGTCGTGACAAAAGACTGTCGAACATCGTTCCAAATAGTCCTAAATGCTTTATTCATTAATTATCTCCTTTTAGATCCATAAGAATGGAATTAAGGGACATGTATAAAAATAGCTCCTCATATTTTTAAATACACAAGCAATTCCCTCTTTTATAGTTTTCAATACTTTTAAATAAAAGACATCAGGACTAATTCTTATAAATTTACTTATTTTCTTTCATATTTAACCAATTTAAGCAAAAGGTATGAGCAAGATTAATTAAACGAGCTTCAATTTATCAAAACAAATGTGACAATTAAATTTTTACGCTGTTTATGAAGTTATTGCTTATTCTTACAACAATTTCATAACAAAGAAACAAGTAGAAATAATTCGATTATGACTTTTAGATAGCTAACTAATTACCAGAACGATACTAATAAAAATATAGTAAATATATTTTTTAATAATTAAGTTAAATTAATATTTGTTTTTTAATGCACACTGATTTTTAAGTAACAAAAGTAACTCAAAAAAGCAAA
>ENA-OROP01001601-OROP01001601.1-human-gut-metagenome-genome-assembly--contig:-NODE-1601-length-19830-cov-12.528900_pt1 | contig 19830 bp, 25 predicted proteins | sample MGYA00242132_ERZ509056 | MGnify/ENA primary metagenome ERZ509056 (study PRJEB26280, sample SAMEA2338768) | human gut metagenome | biome: human gut; feature: human-associated habitat; material: faeces...
AAGTACAAGGTCAGATACTTTGGGAAGTGTGATATTTACCTTCCTTGCCATTTGTTAGAAGTATTTATTGTAAAAAGCCTTCAGTTCATCGTAAACAGTCCTGATAATACCATCTTTGTGATAGTGGTACTCGCCAGCATAACCTTCTATTCCTCCAAGTTTATTTGCCCACTTCTCTGTCCAAAAATCGTAGTAGTTATTAGTACGTTTGTGTAGCATACAATGTAATCCACTACATAAGCCCACGATTGGTAAGTATAATGGACCAAGAATTCGAGATTGAATACAATGACCAAACTCGTGGTCATATACTGGTTCTCTTAATCCTGACTTCTCTGATAGGAAGATATAGTTTCCTAAACTTACTCCTCCATTCATTGTTGGAGCCACATAGAAAGCAGTACTCCTTTGTTTTAGGATTCTTTTCTCACCCCGTAGGATTATTTTATAACCGAGTCCGGCAAGGTTTTGAGGTAATTGCCAAATATACAAAATGATATGCCCAAGAATATGCAGGAACTTACCAAACTTAGTTTTATGTTGGTGTTCTTTTAAGATACTGGACATTGCCTATTCTTTCTTAAGAGATGCCTTTACTTTGAGATAGTGAACAAAATAACCGGCAATGAAATACACTATCGGGTATAAGATGAGCAAGAAAGCTACCAACCCATTGTCCAACCATCTCCAAATGCAGGAGAAGATAATTACTGAAGCTATGGCCAAGGAAATGTATAGCCATCCAAGTTTTGTAATGTTCATGGTTTATAGTTTTAGTTGTATGGAGCCACATTTATAAAGAAATGTTTTACACCTCCCACTACTTGGCAGAGTATGGTGTACACCTTATAACCGGAGGTAGGTGCTACATCGGCTGCATTCTGGTGCATGTGTATCACACTTGTACTATTTTGTTTACTAAATGTAGGAGTTATATTATATGCACATATAAGTGAAGCTGTTGGGGCTAGGTCATTGAAAGTATGTTCTAGTAGGGTCAGTGTGGGATTACTTGAACCAGTATACCAAAGAGACTCTTTACCTTTTAGATTCCTAACTACATTTGTACCAGATGTATACTCTATCAAACTGGTTGTACCTATATATACCGCATTACCCTCGTTTATAATGTAGCCAATGATTTGGTCTTCTGTAGCTTGGTCACCTAAATCGCTAAAAGTAGCCTCGAATAGGAAATATATCTCATGAGTTTCTATCATGAAATAGAATGCAGTAAATACGTCATTCTGAGTATCACCGTCCCACCATATCATACCTATTCCAGAAGAATCTCCAAAGGTTTTAACAGTATTATTACCTGTCATCCATTGTAACTTCCTTAGAGCATCTACTAGAGTATCACCGTTTTGGATATAAGGGTCTTGGACATCACCATACCTAATGATATCTGACCAACTAGATATCATTAGGTCAGAAAGACTTCCACCACCGCTTACCTCTTCCCAACCAGATTGGGTACTACTTACTTTACCAGATATATACACTTTATACCCACGGAATAAGGTTTTCTTGCCCTGTACCCATAGTAAATATTCTACTCGTCCTATAGTAGGCATTAAACCAGTGGCTATGGCTATACCATAATAATTACCAGAAGTTATACCTGTATTAGATGGTCCATTTACTACAGTAGCAGCATCAGCCACAAAGAACTTTACCTTAGTATTTTGAGTACCATCAGAAAAGGGGGCTGAATCATTAAAATCAGTTATTACTAAATTATTAGGGTCAGCCTTACCTTTGAAAAGGTTGGCTATCTTCTGCAAGGTAGTTTTCTGTGTGGCTGATATCTGAATTTGTTCGGTACCAGTGGGAGTTACGTCAGTAAACTGAGAACTACCTATTTCATGAAATTCTGCCATGATATTTATATTTATTGTTTACTTTCGTCTTGTATTCTGTTGCTTATATCCAGCTTTCTGGTCGTCATACATAGATACTATGTTGGAGAATGTGGCTACAATTAAACTATCAGTCATCTGAACTACAGTGAGATAAGCCTCAGCTTGTTGGGCAGTTGTTACTCCGGTAGTTGTAGTCCTAAATACCAAAGTCTTCCTTCTCTCTACTCCAGTAAGGTTTGTGTCTGAAGTTATCAGGGATTCAGAACTTCCTTCTATTCCGGTATAATCAATATAAAAATTATCTCCGGAGCCGTCATCCCATGGTATACTAACTTTTGCCATACTCTGATTATTAAATTAGGGATATAGAGGGGATATCCCACCCCTCTATACCAAAATCCCTTGGTCCTATGCCTTGGGAGTAACCGTAAAGGTAGTGTTGGTGTCCACCGTAACCTGTACTGCCGAACCATCCTGAGGAACATCGACTGAAGTCGGTGCAACTTCGATGAATGGGTCACCTGCAGTCTGATTGAGAGTAGCAGTTGCTTTCTGACCACCATTAGCTGTAGCAATAATCTGTTGCGTACGAGCTTCTATGGTTTCATTAGCTGCAGCACTCAGTGTAAGGCTGAAATCATATTTTGCTTTAGCACCTGGGTCGCCAGCGATTGCAACACCGCTTGTAGCTTCAGCACCGTTTGCCGTAAACTTAATAGCTGCAACATCAGCCCCGATAATATCTCCCGTACCCTTAGAAAAGGTGATTTTGGTAGTGTTTGATACACCGGTTAAGGTTATCGTACCACCATCCTTATCTACTGCCGGGTTAGTATTATCAAACCTGATAAACTCAGCTGCTGGGAGATGATTAGCAATGAATTGCTTCTTCTCAGCTACTCCTGTACCCTCTACTTCAAAGGTAGCAACCTGTGCTAAACGATTCCCTCGGTTAACTACTTCAGCTTTTACCTGAAGAGTAGTATCACCAGAACCAGATGATGGATTAACTACTATACCGTTCTGTTTTACTTCGGCCATTTCTTTTTTTATTTGGGTTTAACTTTGAATGTCGTATTAGTCTTCACGGTAGTTTCATCCTCATAGTTATTCATTTCGCTTAACTCAAGGATGTACTTAGTTAACTCTACGTACCTATCGATGTTCTCCATGTAGGAGAGTATCTTTTTAGTTTCTTCTGGAGTTTCTCTCTTCAGTACTACAAAAAAGAGCAAAGCTTCATCATGTGCCTGAGCAACCTGAGTATCACCAGTTGGTGAATAGACCTTTCCATTGATTACGAACTTATCCTGTACCCAGTCAAAGTTCCAATAACCTTCTTTGGTTAGATGTCCATTCTCTTCAAGTGACCTTTTAGTTACATATAATACAATATTTATACCGTCCAGTTCACCTGAAACAGTCTCTTTTAATGAAGGCCAAGTTCTTATGAAGTTGTACTGAATCAATCCGTCCAGAAAGTACGGTTCGTAGTTATTACCAGTATCTTCACCGTAAGACAGAATCTGGTCAAATCTCTTTAACCAGATTAGAGGTTGTTTACCTGCATCCACTTCAACAAAGTCATTTACAATGGCCTTGTATCGGTCCCATACTCCTTTTGTAATCCTTTTCCTCCGTGCCATACCCTATCTCTTTACAGGGAAGCCTGGGTCTGGGCCATCTAATGGTCCTGGCCTCCGGTGGTTGACTACTTTTGGAACTACTACCTTCTTCACTGTTCGGCAAATGGGTAGATAGATGGAAAGTCTTTCAGCAAGCATACACAGATTTTGTTTAAGTATATCAATAACTCCACCTGGTTGCATTGCTTTTATGACATTTGATGAGGTTTTAGATTCAGAGTCAGTATCGTTGAAGAATTCTACCTCAGTTGGACCTGTTTGTATTCGCTTAACCTCACCTGAACCCCGGCTTGACTCTGAAGACTCGGATTCAGATGTAGAGGATGAGTTACTCTCTTTAACTGATTCTGCAGTGGCACCAACCATCAATGAAATCTGCACTACCATATAATCATAGGCTGCCAATTCCATAATTAGCTGGTTTTCTAGAGCTTCGTAATACAACTCATTATTAAATTCCTCTATAGGTACTTCATGATTTACTAGCGGCTGAATATATAGCTGCCATTTTTCAATAAACTGTTGCTTCTCTTTAAGCGTAAGTTTACCGAAGATATCCTCAGGGATATAAGTGTCTATCAGCTCGTAGATACTGCCAGGCAACTGGGTCTTTACCTCTTCACTAACCCCAATAACCTGAGTCTTGGATAATGCAACTCCTCCGACGTTGTTAGTTATGGTCATCTTGACCACGTAGTCACCAGAAGCTTCATAAAGATGGGAAGCAGTTACCACACCAACGTGTGATTCTGTCTTCCCATCACCAAATACCCATGTTACTGTAAAGTCGTGGGGTAGTTCATCAGCGAATCCCCTAAACCTTGCATTGAGTCCAACTACGGTAGATAAAAAATCTACCTCTTTCATAGTTTACTCGTCGTCTTCGTCCTTCAGCTCATCGAGGATAGCATTTACCAAGTCAAGCTTGGTATCACCTTCCTCCGGCTCAATCTCCAAGGAGATAGCCAAAGCCTTCAACTCCTCAGTGTTGAACTGTTCTTTGATTTTCTCAGGAGCTTCCTCAGCTTCCACGAGTTCATCGAACTTCTTCCGAACTGCTTCCAGGTCAACCTCTTTCTTTGGAGCAGGTGAGCTTTCTTTCGAGCTGGGTGCCTTGAATTCCTCGGCCTTTGCCTCGATGAGATATCCGTTTGCTAGGGCTGCTTTGATAACCCGCAGATTAAACTGCTTGTCGGTTAATTCCACAACCTCTTTGCGGAGAACCTTAATCTTTGAGGCCTGGTCATAGAAGATACTTGCCTTAGGACTCAGTTTTACATATCGTTTACTTGCCATAGTTAAATTAGTTAAGGGGGCGGTATTAAGCCGCCCCCAGGTTTGAGTTGTTGGGTGTTACTCGATGATACCGGTCAGGTACTTGTCTACGTCCATGTAGTCGGGGAATCCGTTGGTAGCGAAATCCTTCGTCGCATCGATGAGGATAGAAGCATCCTGATACATCTTCGAGAAGCCCGTCGTCAGCGAAGCATAGATAGCCTCGGTCTGATTCGAAACTATACGTTCCGACTCCAGCATCAGCTGTTTTGCAGTCAGCTTTATCATAGCTGCTGCCGGGTCTACGAGCATTACCTCGTCTGCCGGAGTACCGCCATGGATATAGAAGTCTGCCGAGTTAGGAACCGGAGTCTTCAGGTTCAGACGGGCATCGGTAGTACCCGACGAACGCAGTTTGAACTCAGGGAGGTCGAGGAGGTCTAGGGCCTGTTCCTCGCCGCCGATGATGGTACGGAACTGACGACCCAAGCGAGATGCCCGAATCCATACCCGGAGAAGGTCACGATACTGGATGCCCTTTGTGGTATCTCCTACACCGATGACCGGAGCCGATTCCGAACCGTCCAGCTTGTTGCCCTTTACGAGGACATCCATGGCCAGAGCATCCATTGCATAACCCAGCTGAACACCGAAGTCACGAAGGAATATTGCCATTACGTCCATCGATACGTAGCTTCGTACCTCGTCGGTAACCTTGAAACCCTTGCCGATTTTGAAAAGGTTGACCGACTTCTGGCCGAAAGATACGGTACCCAGAGGAATGGTCTCAGCCTCGTTCACCCGTGCAGGGTTAGCGTCTGACATGTTGACGAGCGGCATGATTGCCGTCAGCCCATTGATAGGCTGGTCGGATGCGATGATGTTGGGATAGAATGGTGCTTCTCGCATTCCCAGATAGATTGCCTCACGGACAATCTCCGGAACGAGCCAACGAAGTTCGGGATTCGGCATGGAGTATATATTCTCCATCGTGTCGACTTTGGGATTGAACCCGACGGCTTTGAAATAATCCTCCTGGGTAATGCCATATTTCTCCTGGAGCATATCACCCAGATGAATGTCTACCGGGAGACTCTTGTTGCTTCCCTGTCGGAAGCCATCCATGTTCTTTACGATTTCGGGAAGCTCCTTTAAGTACTGGTCCCGAGTGAAAGTTTTTTCTGCCATGTTATAAATGTGTTTTTCTTGTTATTTTGCAAGGATTCGTACCAGTTCGCCCTCCTCTGCCGTGTTGATGGCCAGGAAAGGAGTCTCGGCATTCGAAGCCGACGGACTGTAGTTAGGATATGTACCACTGTCATCCAGTGTACCGTCCGTCTGAACATAATCAGTAGTGGTTATCTCAGCCTTGGCGATACCATGGATAATGGTGTAGCCCTGGACCATTACCGTAACCTCTACTCCGGCTGCCGTAGGAGGATATGCGGGATATTGGCTGTAACCGATAGCGATACCGATGTACATTTCGCCCGATGCTCCGGTATACGGAGAAATGGTACCATCAGTGTTCAGCTTTACGGGTTGACCCTGAACTATGGTATCGCCTTTCTTTACCGGGAATGCCTGATGAAGCTTGTGCGATTCACTTTTGTAAATCACAGCCTGCGGGGTTCTGGAACCCACTTTGTGTAAGTCTGCCATAATTTAATTTGAGATTTAAGTTACTTTTCTGTTATTTCTTTTCTCCTCGAAGTTTCCGGTCGGCCAAAGCCTGGGCAACTGCCTGAGTAGACTTGTCTCCGTTCTTCGTCTCGTCTTCTACCTCTGGATTGATAGACGATGCCCGGCCCACGTCCTGAGAACCGCAATGATTGCAGTGCATCGGGAATTTGTCCTCCAGCTGTGCATCGTAGGTCTTACGCAGAGCACTGAGGGTCTCCATGGTAGTTCCTTCGTTCTCCAGGAGTGCCAAGATATTCTGGTCTACGTTCTCCTCGCCGGAAACTTTCTTGTAGGCAGCCACCGTCTCCTCACGGAAGGATTTGATATGACCGTCCCAGTTTTTCTTTGCTTCCTTGTAAGATTCCATGTCTTTCTCGAGTTTTACCTTCTCTTCCTTGAGAGTCTGAATCTCGGTGTCTTTGGAAGCCACGACCTCTGTGAGGCTCTGATTCTGCTGTACCAGGTTTTTAATCTGGGTGAGAGCCAGCTCTGCCGAAACTTCCTGACCTTCAGAAAGGGTCAAAAGATTTTCACCAAAGAGGCTCGCCAGCACTTGCTGCAATTCTTTGTCCATGTTTGTTTTATTTGTTTGGTTATTGTGGTTACCCTTTCTGGCACCCTTTTCATTATTAGATTGGGTGGTATTGTACTTTATATCTTTTTCAGAAAGAACCTTGAAGTCGAACATAGATACCCTCTTTGCTGGGTCATTTGCTTCGGCAGCTTTTTCTTCAGAGAAGGAGTAGTACTGACTTCCCGCATAAGCAGGGCTGTTTAATTTGCCACTCTTGATAAGCTGAGCAAAGGGGTCTGCTCCATGCCATACTAAAGATGTCTCTTTGTAGGAAATGATTTTGGTAACAATCCTGCGAATCAGTTCACCACTTTCAGTATACGTACCAAGTTTGGAATAGAACTCCCAGATATCCTCAAAGGAATGAGAGGGTTCCCATGCAAACTCTACGGTTACCGAATTGGAATGTATTGAAGGAGGGTCCATCTGAATACCACGAGCTATACGGGGATTGGAAAGCCCATCTATCTTCATGATACCATTGATACCAGCTGGGATAACTACCCCGGTCTTTTCATCTTGGTAAGCTTCCTGCCACTCTACAGACTTAACTGCTCCAATGGCATTAGCTACATCGGTTTCATGGTCGAGATTAACAGACTGACCTACGAGGAGAGGCATAGATTCCTTCAGCACTGCTTCTGGAAACTCAGTGGGATTGTACTTCTTTGCCACTATTGCGGCAGAAAGCATTCGGAACATTGGCTCTATAAAGTCACTGTCCTTTGGCTTTAACATTTCTGAAGTTACTTCTGGCATGAACTGGTTGACATTCAAAGTGCCACCCCACATACCGAACCTTTCCAGTGACTTCTTAGGGTCTTCACTGAAGTTGACAGTACCCTTGTAGAAGTTTTCGGAGAGAGAGTGAGCATCAATAACTACTTCTGGTACATTAGATACCATCAAGCTATGAGCCGCACTTAACACCATTACATCGGTGTTCTGATGAACATTTGTCATAATTTATCTTGGTTTACTGTCTTGGTCTTTTCTTTTGGGATTAGGGTTTGTTTTATCCCTGGTCCTACGGTCTGACTTGTCTTTGTCATCTTCCCGTTTCTTTTTCTTCTTACCAGTATCTGAATCTCCCGTACCATCTGAATCATCCGAATCCACAGGAGTTCTTGGTTCGGGTTGGTCCGGAGTTTCATAACCCATATCACGAGCAAACTGGTCCTGACTGATGATACCCTGATTATACAGGGTTACATTTACACGAGCCCGATATTCACGGGCCTGCTGTAACTTAATATCATCAGAAACAGTTGAAGTCCCGAACTTGATAGTTATTCCCTTATTATTGAACCCCGCCAGGCGCAATTCTAGAGAATAAAAAAACTCCAGTACAAAGATTACCAGGGTTTGGATATTCTTTAACTGGGATATCATCTTAGACAGCTGTATACCAGCTCCACCCTCAGTACCACTCTGTGATGCAGATACTCCGATGATAGAACCATTTACCCCAAGGCCATTTGCCACAGATTGCTGATTCATATTCCAAGGGAGGTTTATATTCTGCATAGAAGCTGAAGTAGACCTTAGTTCGAATTCGTGGTCATCAATGTAACCAACCACTACTCCGTCAGACATACCTCCAACGATATTGGTCTTCATCTTCCTGAGAGTACTTTCCAAACGAGCAGCATAGGCTTTTTCACTTTCTCCAGCAGTACGAGGAGGTTTAGCCATCTTAGCTTCAAGGAAACCAACCATACCCATTACCTCCATGATATGTTTGAAATTCTTTCGCATGGTATGCTGACCAGCGATAGAATCCAAAGCCGACATAAATGGAGGTACCCCGTAGGGTTCATCGGTATCATTGTACATACCTACATAACAGTAGGTCTCAGTATTCAATCGTATAAATGAATCTTTGAGACCATCTACCAAACGGGGATTCCTTTGGTATGGGTGATATACTCCATTGTTCTCTCTCTTAAACCTTATAGTTTCTGGTTTTATGAAGAGTATGGTTTCCAGTCCTGTTAACTTCTTATTTGGTACTCCTTCCACCGATATAGCACCACTAACAAGAAGCTGAACTATGAACTTGTTTACCAACCCATCTATTCCAGCTGTATACTTCGACCACCTCTTGGATACATTCCTTAAATGTTCCCTCATCTTGGTGGACTCCTCTGGAGTGTTGTTTGGGAAGTCGATAGTATGACCTGTATTCGACAACTTGAACATGTCCTGCAATGCAATGCTGACGTCCGGGTTTATCTTGTACAGGTCCCGAATGATAGGTATTAGTTCTGTTCTGAACGTTGGGGTAACTAAGTTCGTCATACCATTAAGAGTGGTAATGAGTTCAGAGTTCCCCACACCATCATCTGGTTGAGAAACTCTGCCCGGACTTATTGAACCCTTTCCCTCATCTTTGTTCTGAGATTCCACAGGCTTAGACCTGGTGAACCAACTGATAGGATTAAGTTTCATGTTATATTGAATGGTTTATGCTTACTGAGGAATTACTACAGTACCAGATGGACTGTGAGACCTGATATGATTAGTGATAGCTTTACCGAATATCGCATCATCAGAATATGTTTCACCTTCCAAATCCAGGTCCATAGAGGAGTTATTCATTCTATGCTTACCACGAGCAATAGGTCTTCCAGCACCGTCATAAATAAAGGTGTATGCTTCTTGTACAAAGAACGGGTCTTTTATAATTACGTTCTCTTCCCTGATATCCTTCTCTAAGTTCTCGATTATTACAGAACGGTTCTTGGTTGTAGTTAACCATCCAGGGAATTTATCTTCCTCGGGTCTGTTCTTCCTCTTCTTACGTAAGAGCTTAGTATAGAAGTATAAATTAGGATATCCCTCATCCTGAAGTATGGTAGTTACCGTCATACCAACGTCGTTAGTCTCTGGGGCTAACTTAGCAAAGTTATACTTCTCTCCAATATCTCCAAGGAGTCGGGCATACTTGTTCAGGGGTATTCTCCCCTTATATACTGCAGCCTCTTCTCCTTCTTTATCCATACAGGTGAAAGCAGAGTAGTCAGTACCTCTACCAGTAGCACAGTCACCACCAATAAAGTATTCTTTGTTCGGGTCTGGTTCGTTGAACTCTTTATACTGACCTTTGAGACGAGTATTGATAACAGGGTAGTCGAATAAGCATTCCTCTATAGCTTTAATATCAGCTAAGTCAAATACTGTATTACCTGATGATAGAAAGTCACCATCTATCTCCTGAGCAGTTCTCTTGGGACCAAGAGCAGCAGACATTTCTTCATACCATTTCTCATCTCGGTCAGGGTGCATCTGCCAATACAATCGGATTGGGTTGAATGGGTTGCCTCCAGATATGGCATCTACCCAAGTACCATGGAAGAAGTTCCCTACACCATAAGGGGTGTTATGAGACACGTAGTCTTCGTTGATGAGGTAAGATTCATCGTTTTCAACGCAAATATCATAAATGGTATCGTAATACTTTCTAACTACTTTCAGCTTAGAAAGATAGATACTTGTACCACGTTTACCAGATACAATACGTTGAATATAAGACTTATTCAGTTTAACCTCAAACTTATTCTCAATCTCCTGAGATATCTTCTCCAACACTCCATAATAGTAACCAAGCTCTTGATAACGATACCTTATGTAAGCTACTACTCTTAAGTCGTAGTTGAATCCACCTTTTAGTTTAGACCCAAGCTTCATTCCATAAGAATATTTTGCAGCTTTTTGACTGTTCTCAGCTACTGTAACTATCTGGAGATTGGTTACATAGTTATCCGATGGATTATTGTTTATGTGGTCAACTACATATCCTTCTGGAATTTCTCCTAAGAATACTTTAGCCACCAGATTGTGGACACATATCTTTTTCTTTTGACCCTTATTCCACAACCTTATATTTAGGTATCTCTCCCTATTATTACAAGGTCTTGGTAACTTCTCTACCCTCGTCCCATTCTTTACAATGAAGATTCTTCCCCAGTTGGAGACTTCATAGTTTGGATAACCAGGTATGGGTTTGCATATCTCTTTCTTGGGTTTTACGGTTACTGGATTCTGCTCCAGACCGCTTATACCAGTATGATAGAAGATAGCAGGTATATCTCGTTCGATTATCTCTGAAACAGGTAACCAACCTTCAAGAGTATACAACTTATGTTTTGGAGTACATTTAATAACCCTACCTTGTTCATTGTGAACTTCCCAAGTTTTCAGTACACCCTTATTTACAGAACCAAGTACTCTCTGCCACTTTCCAGTATGTGATAATACTCTCAGCCCAAGATGTGATATATCCATCTTACCAAAAGTTTTGGGACAAATAGAATCTACTCTGAATGGCCCATCTTTACCTATTATCTGAGTGTCACCCGTGATACATGAGTTTACTATAGCCGCACCACCGGTCGATAGAGTAGGGAAAGCTGATGCCCAGATAGTTGAAGCCCATCTTACGATTGCTGCCTCATCAATCACTAACAACGACAAAGATTCAGAACGACCAGCTTGGTCAGAGGTTGGAATAGATTCTATTACAGAACCATTTGCAAACTCTATAGTTGATACAGAACCGAACTCCCCTGCACGACCGTTTATGATAGGCTCTTGCAGATAGGAAGGAAGATTCTTGTACATGAACTTAATCTTCTTTAGTACTTTCTTTGCTACGGTGTCCTTGATTGAGATAATGTTTATCTTCTTGTTAGGATGATACATTGCTAACCAAAGACAGTAGAGGGAGATTAGCTCAGTAATACCAGCCTGACGAAACTTTAGGATGATATTGAACCTGTTGAGCATGAATTGGTATAGCACTGCCTTCTGAAAAGGGTAGAGCAAAAACTTTACCATACCCAACACTGGGTTTATCACGTAGCAGAAAGTAGAAAAGAAGAAAGGGTCTTTCATCACCCGAACCAATGTCTTAAGTTGTTCGGGTGTAAGACTTGCATCTTCAACTAATGTCTTCTTTCTTGCCATGTCAGAAATTGTATGAAATTCTTAAGTACGGGTCGAGATCTAAATTATCCCGAAGTTTAGGATAATAGTTGATATTCAACCCGGCTTCATAATTAAATTTACTGGTATTGTATTTCAAGCCTAAATCCAAATCATGGAAGTTATGTACTGGTCGTATGGTATACTGAGCTACTGGATTAAATCTTTTTAAGAAAGATGTTTTCTTATGGGTTAATTTACCATCCAGGTAGTTATATTGATAACGAAAGTAATTAACTGAATACTCCTCAGTAATAAGCTTACAATCAGTATTGAATGTAGTGATAGATAGTTTATCCCTATTTGAAAGTATTTGCAATAATTTAGGAGCCATAGGATAATTGGTCAGGAATAATTCATTGTATTCAATTTTAGTTGAATCCTTTTGAACGATAGTAACTACTCTATCAACATATTCAATTCGTTCGATAGGAACAGAATCTATCTGATAGAGGAATACCATTTTGGGTAATTGAATCTTAGGGAATTCAACCTTTGGTACAAAGGGTTTATTAACCCAAATGGTATCAGGTTGCTCAGTAGAATTTTTAAGGTCATGCCTTAATTCAGAATTTCGGTTCCATAGCCAAAATATGGTTAAGGCCATAATTATAAAGGCTAAGGTTAGGATTACATTTTTCATCTTCTTTTATGTGTTTAGTTTTTCTTTCATATACCCCCCTTAAACACGTGTATAGATAATAATATACTGTTTAAGGTATATTATTATCACGCGCATATACGAGGGGGAGTCATCGTAAAATAGAGGCCTTTTTAAGGCACCTTTTTAACCATAATCCGACCTCATATACAGAGCCCTTGGTTAAGGTATTCCTTCCCTTATTTAACCAATAAGTTGGATTAGCCTTATCAAAATAAATTCGGAAGGTTTTGGGAAAGCCCATAATCACCCGGTATTCTTCAAGGCCCATAATCCTTCCGTGGGGATTGAATTGCCTGGATGAAGGTCTTACGGTTAATGGGTAACTTCTTTTTCTATTGCGATATACTCCCGGTAGAGTCTTCATCTTCTGAGTTCTCATAGGCCACTTGTAGTCATTTTTGAACTCAGTTCTCCATAGCTTTCTTACTTGAGCTACTGTTAGAGTGGTTTTAGATTTATCAGCATAGTGATACATGGCTAACTTTTTATCATCAGCTTCCCGATAATTTAGGTCTCTCCTAACCTCTCTTTTCAATTGACACAGATTCTTGGGTTTTGTAACCTGAAAAGTATGGTCAAATATCTGTGGGTTGATTTTGGAGTTTTTTCTAACTCCTATCAACACCAGACGTTTCCTACTTTGTTGGGAATTACCAAATACCGTAACGGAGTGACAGTGCACTATAAGTTTATAATCGGGTAAATTATGTTCCCATTCCCAGATAGGGATAAAATCTAGAAGTTTTGGGAGGTTCTCAAGCATAAATATTGCTGGTTTGAACTTCTTAATACTAGAAAGATACAGATTAAGGGTAACATCTTCCCGGGGTTTGCCCAGGGATTTTTTCCTGGAATATGAGAATACTGAGCTATGCCCACATGATGGAGAGCCTAATATTAGGTCTATTTTGGAATTTTTTACCTCTTCCAGTGACCTTACAAACGGTATATCACCAAAATTAAGCTTCCATTGCTCTTCTTTTTTGGAATGGAATACTGCTCTGGGTTCTACATTAGCTATAAGATGTTCCTTAAACTCAAAAAGGAGCGCTCCTTGGGCTCCACAGATACCTAAGACATTCATTGAAAATAGAATTTTATAATATATACCGGAAGGTCTTGCAAAGACTACTTTAATATGCAAATTTAATATCAAAACTACATGAAAGTTGGTGATTTATTACTGGTAACAGGTCCTGCCTTCTTTGAAAAGACGGCAATTAAGGAGAGGAAAAAGGGGGTTTATACTCTCGAGAATGGTATTAAGACAGATAGAGAACTCAATCCTATCAATTCTAAGTATCAAATCGAGGTTTTTAACGAAGAAAAGTATAAAACTCTGGTAGCACAGAGAACTTTGAACCATGATTTGGAGAAATTGGCCGCTATCAACAAGAAAGGGATTAAAAATCCTGATATAATCCGGTATGCAGCTGCCAAAATCAGTCGTATTATCGAAAAAATAGAAGGAAAATGATACGTTTCTTATTACATTGGATTACAGTAAACGTTATTAGTTACTCTGCATATTGTGGAGGTATGACTTGGAAAGCTTTGAAAGGAGTAAACAAGGAATATGAAGGTAATGAATCTTGGTCCAAAGGTAAGAAAGAAACTATTCAAACACTCATAATTTGTATCACCATCATAATAATCATATCATGTCTGATATCTTAATGACTGCTAATCCTGCTCCGGCTTGGTTGGGTTATACCCTTTTAGTGTTCTACACCCTCGGATTTATCTTCTGCCTATTTATCAGAAGTGTAATCGAAGAAACTCCTCTTAAAAAAGCCTCCAACCCAGTTAGATATGGAGTTTTATTCCTTATATGGGCAGTTAGTCCGGCAGTAATAACTGGATTATTTATACTAACCCTCAAAATTCTTTTCAAGAATGATACTCGAGTTAAACGACATTGAAATAATTTTAAGGAAAGCCAGTGATGAAGAGAAGCAATCCATTCCGGTTTGGGATGCTTATATAGAGAAAGTAATCATAGACGGGAATATTCCTTCCCTTTTACGGGATAAACTCACTGGTAAGATAAATAATCTTACTCAGGGATTCACCCAAAAGTTCAGTGGTCAATTAAAGGGTAATATTGAAAATGAGATATTGTCCTTAGAGGAATATGTATACCGTAAACATGACCTAACCTTTACTAAGCTAAGAGTAGTAAGAGAACATTATTCATTAAGAATAACTACAGCTAAAGGTCAAACATTCGATATTTGGGAACCTTAATAAAAATATCTATATGGCAGTAAAAGTTTATACTCCGGGTCAGTTCTATGCTGCTGGTGGAGTAGTAGAGGAAATGTTTTACCAAGAAGTTGGTAGAACAAAGAAGTACTTAAGGAAGAGAGTTGGTTTTGTACGTTCTTTTAAACAAGTAATCAAGAATCTAAAGGATGAAGCTTGGAGAAAGTTTCATTACATGAAAGCTAACGTTAGAGGGGTAGATTATACCTTGGTATATGACCCCGATAATAAGGAATACCCCTATCTTTTCGTAGAAACCAAGTTCTACTTCAAACAAAAAGCCAAGGTTAAAGAACCAGACCAAAAGTAGTAAATGTAATCACACAAAAGAGGTCAGATAAATACTGACCTCTTTTCCCTTTTATATTATTCCAAGCTGTGGTATTGATAAATAAGTATTCCTGTAGATGAGATAGTAACGGTGACTATGGCTATAGTTTGGTCGTCGTTAACGAAACCTTCTCCAGTGGGTCGATTACCGTCTACAGAATAACTATGACTAAAGTGAAACTCTACCTCTGAATTATTAAATCTGAACCCCGTGGATATGGCCCTCTGTTCATATTGACCACCATAATCATGACTATCTACTATCATAATGCCATCTATCTGTTCATTTTTAACTTGATTGTAGATAGTTATCAGTTCAACTGTAGATAGTACATTGGTCGTCCAACCTCCCCCATCATTGGTTGGTAAGGGTAATTTTGCGAATTTCATATCATCTTCGATTATAGGTACATTACCTTGGTGAAATAAAAGTAAACTCATATCGCATGGTTTATGGATTAAAAGTATATCATAGTGATATACTTTTAATGAAGTAATGTACACACAACAAAGCCCAGTAGAAACCTATAAACTACTGGACTTAATTTTTAATCTATGTTCCAATAAAAACCATCCAATGGGTAACATGTAACTATTTCCCTGTTACCATTTAGACTTTGACAATCAGAAGCTGACTATAAAGGTAAATAACTCCGGTATACAAATGCCAACAGACGACCCAGTACAGATAATAGACTACATTACCCTATATGCCGATGGAGATTTAGATATCCAGTTATTAGATAGGTAATCGTTCTAAGAGGGGCTCACTACCAAGGGTCCCTCTTATTGTGTGTATACCTTGATACCGAAACGATATCTTCAGGTCTATATCCCTTAAATTCATGAATACTATGTTAAAGGTTTTATTTCATATCCTTTTCTTCCTTATGGGATTCACACTTACATTGGGAATAATGGGTGGGGTCCTTTGCTCGTTGCAGAAACATTCTAGTAAATTATTACAAATAATAGGTGAGTTATTCATATTCGGAATAATTTGCATTCTGGTAGTCACTCTTACAATAGTTATAATTAAACCCTATGCCTAATCATGGAACAGAAAGAGAAGAATAGGATTATCCTGGAATGGATAACCAAAGCCAAGGAGATTTATGTGAATACCATTATTAATTGTGGAATGTGCAAGTCATTCAAATTGGCTGTATTAAGGGATTCAGAATTAGAGAAGTCTTTGATTTGTATCTTACAGGATATGGGACATGAGTCAGAGATACTTGATGGTAAACTATTGTATAATCCTGAATGGCCTTTTATACTTATCCCTGAATTTAACTTTGAGTTTTTGGGTGGGGATAAAACTACTAAAGCTTATATGGAAGTTCAAAACCATAAGTTGACCCTTCGAGAAATATATTGGTGGAGCAAGTGGGATAGTGAAGTAAGGATTAAGGCATTTGATAATCTGATAAGGATATATAAGGCTAAATCATAGGCTTTATAATTGGAGCCTTAAAAAATATCCTGGAAAATTTTATGAAGAGCCTTTAGATGGGTTCTTCATTTTGTGTAGGGAGAGGGGGGATGTGATTATGTGGCATGTGCCTTTCAGGAAGAGCTTAATGCGAGGTTCTCAAAAACATCTAGCAGTAAAACGGGACCACGGTGTCCCTATCGCAAAATTAAATTTTATTAAAAATAGGGGACAAATTTGTCCCCTATTCGATTTTATTTACTTGCTTTCTTTTTCATTCATTGCAAGTAAGAAATTTTTGATTGTGTCCCTTTTTTCTGTATTTGCATTTGCGTCGACGATGCAATTTGCATTTATATATACTTGCTTTGCATATTCTTGCCATGCTTTTTTTAGTGCTTTCCTTTTTTCTATATTTTTATTGCTTGCAATAAATTCTGCTATGAACGTATCCAACTTTTTACGCAACTTCATTCGCAGATTCTTTTTTTCTTTGTCGGTTTTGCATTCTGCAAAGATTTCTTTTTTGTAGATACTTTTTCTTTCGTTGGTCGAAAAAATTTCGTTGCCGATTGCTAAAATTTCATTTGCTTTCATAGTAGTAAAATTTTTAATTGGTTTAACTTTTATTAGTTCTTTTCTGTATTACAAATATACAACAAATATTTTCAATTACAAAATTTTAGACATAAATTTTGATTATATTTTTCTATAATAGAACGGATTAGAATAAATATTGCCTATTAGGGAATTAGGGTGTTATGGTAGGTGGGTTTAATGGTAGGTTGAGTATAAGGTTATTGTTGGTAGGAGGGTTTGTTGGTATAAGGTCTGATTGAAATATGGCCTTAGCTGGTGCCAGTGGGTACCTTAATTCCCTTGCTAAGGCCTTTAATATTCCTTTTCATTTTCGGCCTTGGTCCTCAGGAATCTAGAATATTTTCATTTCATAAACAAGTAAATCTATATTCCGTAAGTATTAAGTTTCTATGATATGCCCCTGCTTGCAAATGGGAACACTTATATTGCAATCATTTCCACTGAAATTGGAAAATGGTTGAAGGCCTTATTGAGTACCATTAGGTACCTTACTCTATAATATAAAAGGCCTATAAGCCAAGCCACTAAAAGCGATATAAGGCCTTAACCCTATACATATCTAAAAGGCCCCCTATAAGGTAGGCCTAAGTTTAGGTTTAACCTGGGTTTATTCCAGGTAGGATATATTTAGGAGAATAAGCCCGTCGGCGATATTTGATGAGGTTATTCGGATAGAGCCCAGGTCCGAATTAAGTTCGAAGTTGAGTTTTTCGATTAGGGGAGTTTCGAAGTCCCGGTCGGATTCCTGGTAGGAGGTATCCAGGATAAGGGAGGTGATTTCGGCACCGTGGGCAGAATCGAGAGTCCAATTGTGAGAGTGATAGAAGGAGAGTTCCTCGGGTTGAGGAAGAAGGTCGGTGAGGGTTTGAGCAATTTGGGAGATTGCAGGGAGTGCAGAGTTGAGCATGGAGAAGGTTGCAAGTTGGTTTTGCAGTTGGTTTTCGATTTGATTTTTAATTACTTTCATAATTGTAAAGATTAAAAATTAGTTATTTCTTTTTCTGCATTACAAATATACAACAAATATTTAATTTGTGCAAATTAAATATTAGGGCCTTCAAGTGGGCCTAAGGTTTATGGCCACTATAAGGCACCAGAGGGTACCCAGGTTGAATCCATAAAGGCCTTATAAGCTCATAAATAAAAAAGGCCTGGGTTGGCAGGCCTAACAGAAAAGAGAAATGAAAGCAAATAGGTGGGCCAACCCCCACCTATGCCAATGTCTCCATATAGGTTATATACATTCCCAAATCACTATCCGCAAAGGTTAATGCAATCCCAGCCCGGTTCGAAGTTACCATGGTAATCCCGTTACCAACTTCGTTTACCTTGTAATCACCTTGAACATATTCCTTGAATTGCTCGGTTAACCTACCGGTTAAATCCTGGCTTGCCTCGCATAACTTATCAATCCAATCGTAATCCTCGTTATACAGAGTCGGATTATATTCCAGGAACATAGCCTGAAACCAACTATCATCACTGCGAGGGTTAAACTCCTGGGACATACCCGGAATAAAATACGAAGCCCCGTTACCTGCCTCGTAAGCCTTATCCTTAATTAACCCCTTAACCGATGCAATTAAATCAAATCTTTTCATAACCTTAAAATTAGTTAATTATTATTATACTGTATTACAAATATAATATAATTATACTATATATGCAAATTAAATATGAAGGCCTTTGAAGGTTAGATTTTATCGACCTCCAAACCTTCCGGACCCATATTCAGGATATAACCTGCCTGAATCAAATTATTAACTACCGAGGGTACACATTTCTTAATATGCAACCTGAATTCCGATTGACCCATATATCCCACGAAGTTATCCTTAGGAGTATTGATGGCCAATTCAGTCGAATGGTGTTTGGAAATGATTTCCAGGGCAGTGGTAAAGTCTTTAGAATTAAGCATGGCCTTAAATGTTTTGTGGTTTATTATTTATCTTTCTTTATGCAAATATAAGAATAATATATAATATATGCAAATAAATATTTAAGGCCTAATGAAGGCCTTGGGCCCTTAATCCTAAAGGCCACTAAAAGCTAATCCTTATATAATATAAAGGCTATATTAAGGTACCTTAACCCACCATAAAAGGCCTTAAAAGGTACCTTAAATGTGCCCTAACTAAGCCTTAACTTGAGAAATCAAATCTCCAATACTCTATTCCTGGCATATCGATTTTAGACACCTGTTCCAAAATCCCCTAAAAGACTCGCATATATATATATATAATATAGATTGTATTCTTTAGGGATTAGGATTAAGGCCCTTAAAGGCACCTAAGTGTACCAATGAAGCTATTCATTTATTCTCATGTATAGACAAGTAGAGTGGCCATAAGTCTCTTTATCGAAAAGGCCTTAGCTATTGGCCTTAACCTTGCCTTAAGAGACTTATGATTATATAATATAGACTTGATTAAGGTAAGGGTTTGGGTACCTTAAAGGCTGCCTTTTGGGCTCTCTTTAGGTCTTAGGGCCCTAAGTCTGGTTAGCTA